>Ga0209253_10001853_pt1 | contig 18629 bp, 14 predicted proteins | sample FrelakmetBRP12BR_FD_187145 | JGI IMG/M metagenome (GOLD analysis project Ga0209253, IMG submission 187145) | Freshwater lake sediment microbial communities from the University of Notre Dame, USA, for methane emissions studies - BRP12 BR (SPAdes)... | ecosystem: Environmental > Aquatic >... | reverse complement strand
TAAATTCGCTCACGAATTTATTCCCTCAGGACTTAGTGCTGAGTGAGCGCTGAATCGGTTAATGATACGTGCCCGTACTTGCGAATCGAAGCACTAAGCAACCGCGCCGCCGGGCGCTCCCAGAGTGAGGAGAGACCATGGGGAAGCTCATCACCAGATTCTATCCGCAGGTTTATCAGTCGAGGGTGGGCAAGATTGCCCTCCTCACCATGGATAACGGCGAAGATTACAAGAAGCCGAACACCTTCGGCGAAGAGGCCCTCACCTCCCTCAACCAGGCCCTCGATTTGGTCGCCAGGGACCCGGAGGTGAAGGGATTGGTCCTCACCGGAAAACCCTACATCTTTGCCGCCGGGGCCGACCTCACCGAGATCCCCTACATCAACACCTTCGAGCAGGGGCGAGACATCGGCCGCTTCGGCCACGCAACCTTCAAGCGCATCATGGGGCTCCCCTTTCCGAGCGTCGCCGCCATCAACGGCGCCGCCCTCGGCGGCGGGCTCGAGATCGCCCTCTCCTGCAGCTACCGGACGGTCTCCAGGGGAGCCTTCCCCATCGCCTTTCCCGAGTGCTTCCTCGGCCTCGTTCCCGGTTGGGGCGGCTGCACTCTCACCCCTCGCCTCGTCGGGCCGGAAAAGGCTCTGGAGCTCATCATCTTCAACCCCCTGAACCAGAACCGCATGATCAATGGGCCCAGGGCCTTCGAGATGGGTCTCGCCGACCGCCTCTTCGACACCGCCGAATTTCTGGATGACTCTCTGCGCTTCCTCGAGGGAATCATCGCCGGCACCGAGAAGGTGGAAAGGGCCCCGGTTGATACCAGCGCCCTGAAGCAGCTCCTTGCGAAGGCGAGGGCCTTTGTTGACAGTAAGGTTCACGGGGCGGCCATCGCACCCTACCGCGCCCTGGAGCTCGTCGAGGGGGCCTTTACCTGGGATGTGGACCGCGGCTTCGCCGAGGAGGATCGGGCCCTGGGAGATCTCATCAAGAGTCGCCAGTGCAAGGCCTCCATCTATTCTTTCGACCTGACCCAACGGCGGGCCAAGCGCCCGGCGGGTGTTCCGGAGGTGAGCCCGCAAAAGGTGACCAAGGTGGGGGTCATCGGTGCCGGCCTCATGGCCTCCCAGCTCGCCCTTCTCTTCCTTCAGCGCCTTGGGGTCCCCGTGGTCATGAAGGACATCAAGCAGGAGTTCGTCGACAAGGGCCTCGGCTACATCCGGGCCGAGCTCGGGAGGCAGGTTGAGAAGGGGAAGCTCCTCGAGCCGAAGGGCCGCTACCTCGGCTCCCTGGTCCAGGGCACCCTGAACTGGGCCGACTTCGCGGACTGCGACTTCGTCATCGAGGCGGTCTTCGAAGAGATGGCCGTGAAGCAGCAGGTGTTCGCCGAGGCCGAAGGGGTGGTCCCCGAGACCTGCATCCTCGCCTCCAACACCTCGAGTCTCTCCCTCACCGAGATGGCCTCACGGCTCAGGCGCCCGGAGCGGGTGGTGGGATTTCACTTTTTCAACCCGGTGGCAGTCCTGCCCCTGGTGGAGATCATCCGGGGCGAGAAGACGAACGCAGTCACCCTGTCAACCGCCTTCTCCATCGCCCGGACGCTCAACAAGACCGGCATCCTGGTCAAGGACGCCCCGGCCTTTCTGGTCAACCGAATCCTCACCAAGATGATGGTGGACTGCCTGGAGCTGGTAGATGAAGGGGCCGACTTCCAGGCGGTGGACGACGCACTCCTGGGCCTCGGTCTCCCCATGGCGCCCTTCGATCTCCTTGGGCTCGTTGGCCCGGCGGTCGCGTTCCATGTGCTCGAGACCCTCAACCACGCCTTCGGTCCTCAGCGCTTTCCCATGAGCGCCAACCTCCAGCGTCTGGCCCAGGTGAAGAAGGCCGCCGTTTACATCGGCGAGCCCCCCAATCGCCACGTGGATCCCGAGGTGAAGGCCCTTTGGCAGAAGCGGGGAGAGCGGGAGTTTCGCCGCGAGGAGATCGTCGAGCGGGTGCTCACCAATCTCACCAAGGAGATCGACCTCATCCTCCAGGAGGGCGTGGTGACCGATACCAGGGATATAGACCTCGCCATGATCATGGGGGCGGGGTGGCCGTTCTTCATGGGCGGGATCACCATGTACCTGGATATGGCGGGCTACACCCCGAAGGTGCTCCAGAAGGTGTTCTTCACGTTCTAGCAGGATGCTGAGAAACTCTGCTTCAGCGGTAGCGATAGCGCGAGACCGGGTAATCTCGTCGGCAAGGCCGGTTAGCCGCACCATGAATATGGTCGTGGTGTTGCGGCCCATAGCAGACCGAAGCACAGTATTCGGGAAGCTTATTCCGAGAACTGGGGATTAAGAGGTTGCTCCACATGCGCCTTGCCTCAGAGATCACCCGGTCTCCGACGTTCCCACCCTCCGTGACTATGACACGGTTCTTCAGCATCCTGCTAACGCAGGTTGGGGTATTGCGTTGGGAATCAGTTCGGCGGGATCGCACGAGTGCCGCCCCGGGCGGGCGGCACCTCTTCGCGCTTATCGGCTCTGATCTTTATCCTTGCTGTATGGGAATGAGGGTGATTACGACCCGCCTGTTCTGTGCTCTGTTTGACGAAGTCGGCTGCGACTCGCCAAAGCCGAGGGTTTGAATCCTCGTTGGGTTCACACCCCGCTGAACAAAAAGGTTCTTGACCGCGTCGGCTCGCGCCAGAGATAGCCGCATATTGGCATCCTCGGTACCGACATCGTCGGTATGCCCCTCCACCCGGACCATGGTCTGCGGATACTTGTTGAGAACACCGGCAATTCTATCCAGCTCGGCATACGCCCCAGGCTTGATAACCGCCGACCCAGTGGCAAAAAAGACATCCGACTTGATGGTCGCCGTCAGGATATCAGTCTCTGCCTGCTGCACCCTCGCAATAGCTGCCCCGCTACCTGCAGTGGCGGCACGCATGTCCGCCTCGAGCTGGTCCATATAGGCGCCGATCATGTTGCCGGCAACACCCCCAAGCAGTGCCCCAGCGGCAGCACCCCACCAGACTCCGTGATGATCCTTGCTGATGGCGCTCCCAACCAGGGCACCTGTCGCGGCGCCGACGCCCGCTCCCACATACGTGCCCGTTTCTCGTTTGGTCTGGGGAGCGGCACATGCCACCAGGGACAACACCAACACGGTAACAACAAGTTTTTTTAACATCATCGTCCCTCCACTGATTCTGTCGTTCCCTCGTTTACCGCCAGCGAAGCGCTTGGAGTGCGCGGGGTGAGAACCATCTGTGTCAGAGGTTTTCCACCTTCCATCAGCCCCCAAGATAGGCCTTGATCACCTGGGCATCGTTCAGGAGCTCCGCCGCCGTTCCTTCCATGACAATGCGACCGGTTTCCATCACGTAAGCACGACGGGCATATTTCAAGGCGAGCCGGGCGTTCTGTTCCACCACCAGGATCGTTGTCCCGTTCTCATTGAGCTGCTTGAGAACACGGAAGAGCTCCTGCATGAGAAGGGGGGCAAGGCCCATGGAGGGCTCATCCAGCAAGATGAACCTGGCCCCGGTCATGAGGGCTCGGCCTACGGCGAGCATCTGCTGCTCGCCGCCGCTCAGGGTGCTCCCGCGCTGGTGCTTACGCTCCTCGAGGCGAGGGAACAGGGTATAGAGCCTCTCGAGGTCCTCTCGAATCTCGCCGCTGTTCTTGCGCGTATAGGTGGCAAGCTCCAGATTCTCCTTCACCGTCAGGTTACCGAAGATCCGTCGACCCTCGGGGACCATGGCCATGTCGAACCGGTCCACCAGTTGATGGGGTTCATATCTGAGGAGATCTTCGCCCCGGTAGAGAATGCGACCGGACTTCACCACCGGCGCCTCAGGCGGCGGGAGGCGGTGAATGGTCATGAGGGTGGTGGACTTTCCGGCGCCATTGGCCCCGATGAGAGCGACGATCTCTCCCTCCTCGACATGGAAGCTCACGCCGTGCAGGGCCTGCACACTCCCGTAGGCCGCTCGAAGATCCTCAACCTGCAGGAGCACTAGTCCACCTCTTCTCCCAGGTACGCGTCGATGACCCGTTTGTTCTGCTTGATGTCGTCCGGGGTTCCTTCGGCGATGGTGGCACCGAAGTCGAGTACCTGGACCCAGGTACAGATGTTCATCACCACCTGCATCTGGTGCTCAATGAGCCAGACGGTGAGGTGAAATTCCTTCTGAATCCACTGGATGAGCCGCATCAGTCCCACCACCTCAGCCGAGTTCAGCCCGGCGGCGGGCTCGTCCAGGAGGAGGAGCTTCGGCTTCATGGTGAGGGCCCTGCCGACCTCCACCCGGCGCTGTATGCCGTACGGCAGATTCTTCGGTACCTCATGGGCCACATCCTTCAGCTCAAGCATCTCGAGCATCTCCCGGGATACCCGGTGGATGTCCCCTTCTCGCTGCCTGAAGGTCTTGGTCTTGATGAAGAGATCGGCTAGCCCGTAGCCCAGATGGCAGTGCTGGGCCACGTTGAGGTTCTCCAGCACCGTCATCTCGGCCCAAAGGCGGATGTTCTGAAACGTCCTGGCGATGCCGAGAGAGCTCACCTGGTGAGGATAACGCCCCGGGAGACTGGTCCCGTTCAGCCGGATATCTCCCTGCGTGGGGCGGTAGACCCCGCAGACCAGGTTGAACACGGTGGTCTTCCCGGCGCCGTTCGGGCCGATAAGCCCCATGAGCTCACCACCCTCAAGGGTGACATTGAAATTCTGGACGGCCCGCAGCCCGCCGAAGTAATGGGTGAGCCCCTCAATCTGGAAGAGCGACATCTCTCACTCCCTGCCGGCCTGGTGGTAGGCTCGCAATCGCGGAAAGAGATCGGAGAGTTCCCGGGACCCCATGATCCCCTCAGGGCGAAAGAGCATGAGCAGAATGAGCATGAAGGGGATAACCACCCACTTGATGAGCTCAAGGGGTCTGAGGAGCTCCAGGAGCAAGGTGAAGCCGACAGCGCTCAAGACGGAACCGCTGAGCGACCCCATTCCCCCGAGGTAGACCATGACGAGGCACTCGGTGGACTTCATGATGGTGAAGGACCCCGGGTTGATGTAGCCCAGGATATGGGCGAAGAGCCCCCCTGCCAGGCCCGCGAGACCTGAGGAGAGCATGAAGGCGACCATCTTGAGGCGCCTGGTATTGACGCTCATGAGTTCGGCTGCGATCTCGTCGTCCCGGATGGCGACGATCCCCTTGCCGTAGGTCGAGGAGACGAAACGGCGGATCACCAGCAGAGTGAACACCGTCCCAATCATGACCCAGATCATCATCCAGGGGAGGTCCGCGGCCTCCGTCATGGCGTCCACCACCTTCTTCATGCCCATGAAGCCGCGGGCGCCGCCGACAGCCTCGGTGTTTTCGATGATGCTCTTCACGATGTAGTTAACCGCCAGGGTGATGATGGCCAGGTAGTCCCCCCGGGTACGGAACGAGGGAATGGCTACCAGGAGCCCGGCTAAGGCTGCGGCAACGGTGCCGGCCAGGAGGATCGCCGGAAAGAGGTATACGGCCAGATCAGGCGAGAGAAGAGCGGCCCCCAGCTTCCCGTCCTTGGTAAAAAGCCACACGGAGAGCACCGATGAGACGTAGGCCCCCACCGCCATGAATCCCGCATGACCGCAGGAAAACTCGCCCATGTACCCGTTGATGAGGTTGAGGCTGGCGCTGAGGATAATGTTCACGCCGATGAACATCAGCACGAGCTGATAGTACGCATCGAGGAGGCCGAAGGTCGTCGCCCCGGTTGTGAGGACCAGAAAGACGAGGGTTGCGACTGCGAGGGTATACTGTTTCATGGATGTTTGTTTTTTGGCTCGACTGTCCGGCCGGTCACAAGAACTCTCCTGCTGCGGTCATCACCTCTTCCGCCGAGGGAAACAGTGCCCCGTGCTCTCTGACCTACGCATCATGCCTTTCCGCTACAGCTTGGCGGTCCTTAACATGCCGAAGATGCCTGTCGGCTTGAAGCTCAGGAGGACAAGAAGGAGGCTGAAGGCGATGAGATCCCGCAGAGTCGAGGGAAAGACGGCCGCGACAAAGATCTCGGTGAACCCGAGGATGAATCCCCCGACCAAGGCCCCGGGAATTGAGCCGATGCCTCCCACCACCGCAGCAATGAAGGCCTTCCAGCCGACAAGGGCTCCCATGTAGGGTTCGAGCACCGGATAGGCCAAGGCGAACAGGATCCCTGCCAGGGCCGCCATGGACGAGCCCAGGACAAAGGTGAAGACGATGATCCTGTCCACCGGAATACCCATGAGCGGCACCGCCATCCGGTCCCAGGAGATGGCACGCATGGCCATGCCGATCTTGGTCTTCCGGACGATCGCTTCCAGAAAGGCGAAGACAAGGACACAGGTGACGATCACCATCACCTTGACATTGGTAACGGCAACACCGCCCATGTGGTAGACCGTGGTGGTGACGAGCTCGGGGAAATGACGGCGGCTCGCCCCCAGGATGGCCAGGTTGCCGTTCTCCAGAATCAGCCCCGCCATGAGGGCGGTGATCACCACGTAGAGCCGGTTCGCGCCCTTCCGCCGGAGCGGCCGGTAGGCGATCCGCTCCAGGCCGACACCCACAAGTGAGGTGAGGGCCATGGTAAAGACCACCGTGATCAGAAGCACCGCCCAGCCCGGGAGAATGAACGACATCCCCGTGAGGGTTGCGCTCATGAGGAAGGTGGCGATGAAGTAGCCGACGTAGGCTCCTACCATGAAGATGTCGCCGTGGGCGAAGTTGATGAGGAGAAGAACCCCGTAGACCAGGGTGTAGCCCAGGGCGATGAGGGCATAGAAACTCCCCCACTGCAGGGCGTTCAGGATGTTCTGAAAGAACATTTCGAGGGTCACGAGTCTCTCCTCTCCAGCACGCCAGCGCCCACGGCAAAACCAGGTCTCCTCGGGGAATATTCAACCAGTGTAGCAGGTTGAAAAACTCTTTTCACCCTTGCCGAGGAGACTGTTGCTGCAGCTCCCCCTACCACGGCCGACGGAAGCCGAAAAAGCTGAAGATGGGGAGCTCCCCATCTTCAGCATCTGGGCCGCATTCAGTGAACCGGATCGGCTACGGACACACGGACTTGAAGAACTCAAATTCGCCTTTGTCGCTGATCTTCACGATCACGGCGCACTTGGCGGGATCGCCGCTCCCCTCGGTGAAGGTCATCTTCCCCGTGATCCCGTCAAAGCCGGTCATCTTTGCCAAGGCATCTCTGATCGCTTTCCTGTTGGTCTCCAGGTTCCCCGTGAGCTTGCCGGCATTCTGGACAGCCTGGAGAAGCATGCGGGTCGCATCCCAGGTGAGGGCGGCGACATCGTCCGGCACATAGCCGTACTTGGCCTTGTACCGGTCAATGAACTCTTTCGTGGCGCCGGTAGCACCGGCAGCGGCGTAGTGGGTGGTGAAGAAGCTCCCGAAGCAGTCAGGCCCGCAGAGGTTCATGAGCTCGGCCGAACCCCAGCTATCGCTCCCCATGATGGGCTTTTTCCATCCGAGCTGGTGGGCCTGCTTTGCGATGAGCGGCACCTCGTCGTAGTACTGGGGGGTGAAGAGGAAGTCGGCGTCCGACTTTACGATTTTGGTCAACTGGGCGCTGAAATCGCGGTCCTTGGTGGTGAAGCTCTCAAAGGCGACCACCGAGCCGGGGCCATGGATCTTCTCGAAGGCCTCCTTGAAGAACTCGGCCAGCCCCTTGGGGTAGTCGCTGGCGATGTCATAGAGCACGGCGGCCTTCTTGGCGCCCAGCTCCTCGCTGGCAAACTTGGCAACCACCGGTCCCTGGAATGGATCGAGGAAGCAGGCCCGGAACACCCACGGCCGGCCCTTGGTGGTGTTCGGGTTGGTGGACCAGGGGCTGATCATCGGGGTTTTGTTGGCATTGCACACCTCACCCGCAGGAACCGCCTGTTTGCTCGCCTGGGGCCCGATAATGGCGAGGACCTTGTCCCTGGTGATGAGCTTAAGCGCTGCAGCCGTCGCCGACTCCGCCTTGGCCTCGTTGTCCTGATAGATGAACTCCAGAGGGTATTTCTTGTCTCCCACCTGGAGCCCGCCCTTGCCGTTGATCTCTTCCTTCAACAGCTCCGCTGCGTACTTGCTCCCCTCACCTACCTTGGGGATGTCTCCGGTCAACTCAATATTGTAGCCGATCTTGACGACATCCGGCGCCTTCTCGCACCCGGCTGCGAGAAGAAGCGAGCTGAGAGCCAGTACACCGATCAACAACCCCAGTCTCCGTGTCATTGCACCTTCCTCCTTTCCTCAACATTCCCTTATAAGAGAACTCAACCGCTTCCTGCCTAAACGTTGGGGCTACCGCCGATCACCCAGGGGCCCTCGGCGCGAAAAAGGGGCAGCCTGCCGTCAGACCGCCGAGGTCAAGGCGTCCTGCGTTCGCTGGGTTCCAGGGGATCCCTTTCCGCTCTGAGACTGCCTCGGAAAACCATGGCAAGGCTTCTTCGGAACGGGCCGGAGAGAAGGACACCAGGAGCAGTTCCGTCAAAACAGGTAGCAGGTTAGCACAAATCTCTCGGGGAAACAATGTCTACGTGGACCTGGACAAGACGGCTCAGGGCTTCACACCGGACAAGGGCCGGCGGCCCGAGTGCTGTGCGGGAGAGAAGATTTTCTGTTCCCGTTTCCGGGGAATTCATGTATGTTACGTTTTCACGTGAAAGTGTTCATTATCCCGTAAGCCCTTCCCTCCCAAGAAACGGAGCAAAGCGAGGATCGCTGCGAGCATGGCGCGAGTCATCTGGAAGGACATTATCTGGTCGGGTGCGGACAGGGAACGGAGCATTAAGGATCTCCTTACCATCCTCAAGGGTTACGGCCCCATGGAGATCCTCCATTTCGAGAAACCCCGGTGCTATCGGGGAGAGTTGAGCCTGTGGCTGGATGAACAAAGGGTAAAGCACATCACCCTCTTTCACTTAGAGGTACTTGACGAAAAACACCGCGGGATCGGGCGTGGTGCACTCCAGCACTTACGAAAGATATTCGGCGGTGATGTATACGTTCAGGATCCCGGCGAAACCCGGTCCGGCCGAGAAATCCCAGGTGGAATTCACGTACGACAGCCCAACCGGCAAAGCGTCCTTTTCTGGATCCAGATGTTCGAGGAAAGGCTGATTCAGTCGGTCGAGGGTGACCTCATGAATCTGGACGAAGGCACGACCGTCGAACAGTTGGAGACGAGAAGGAGAGAATTCCTTCTGGCGCCTGGCCAGGTGCCTCCTTTTTCGCCGCACAAACCTCCCTTGGCGGCGAAAAATGCCCCCTCCAAGCGAAAGCACCCCTGACGCGCACCAAGACGCTGGAGTAATGTACCCGGACGGGCAGCCTAGACCGGGGGCTCACCCTTGCCGCTGTAGGGGAAGACCCGCTCTGACTCCTTCCCCCCTTAGCCCGCCGACCGGCTGTGCTGCTCCTTCCTCTGCGACTTGGTGGCTGGACGATAGTAGCGAAGGCCGCCGCACTCAAATACCCTGATGCTCCCATCAAGGGCGAGAGCGCACGAGTAGTTGGGCGCGCTGCTCACGGCTACACGTTGCCGGTGTCGGCAGTTGTAACACTCCTTGTAGCGGCATCGGCTGTCCCTGGGTGCGGTCATGGGCCCCTCCTTTCCCGGGTACCAAACAATCCTGGCATTTCTGAGGGCTGGTCGCCGACCTGATGCGGCCGGTATCCAAGGTGGCAGAATGGCAGACTGGTAGGGTTGACAAGGGAGAGATGGTGATTCGATGTAGCCATCTCGCTCACGGGTCAGGGTCACCGAGAGAGTCCCCAATGAAGGAATCGCACGTCTATTCTAGACAGGCCAGGTCGAAAAGGCAAATCCAAATTGGGCGAGATTCCGGGGGCGGGTTCACCAAGGATTGGCGAAGATCCCCTCCGGTGAAGACTTGCCAGGGGCTCGGAGAGGGGGTATGGTTGTCCGGAACATTTCCAGCCATGACAGGTGCCATGGATAGCTTCAGGAAAGGCAAGGAACTGCAGTTCCAGGTGGAGCGGCTCACCTTCGGCGGCAAGGGACTAGCCCGCGTGGACGGGTTTGTGGTTTTTCTCGAGCGCACCATACCCGGTCAGCGAGTTCTCGCCCGCATCACCCGGAAAAAACCTTCGTACGCCGAGGCCAAAGTGCTCGAGGTTCTCGCGGAGTCTCCCCTCGCCGTCAAACCCCGGTGCACCCACTTCGGCACCTGCGGCGGCTGCCTGTGGCAGAACCTGCCGTACGACGTGCAGCTCCAGGTGAAGAGGGACCTGGTCCGGGAATGCCTGGCCCATCTCGGCGGCATCCAGGAGGATCTCGTCTTCCCAACCATTCCTTCCCCCCAGGAGTATTTCTACCGCAATAAGATGGAGTTTTCCTTCTCCAACCGCCGGTGGCTGGGGCCGGACGAGCTCTCCACCCCGACTCCGGGGAAACCGCGCGACTTCGCCCTCGGCCTGCACGTGCTGGGTTTCTACGACAAGGTGTTGGATATCGACGAGTGCCATCTCCAGAGCCCTTTGGCGGTTCCCATCCTCAAGGAAGTCCGCCGCTTCGCTCTCGCCTCGGGTCTCCCGCCGTACAGCACGAAAAATCATACCGGGTTCTGGCGCTTCCTCGTCATCCGGGACAGCAAGGTGCAAGGGAGCATCCTGGTAGAGGTGATCACCGCTCCCCACCGCAACGGCACAAGTCTCGTCGCCCAGCTTGCCGCCGCGCTACAGGATAAGTTCCCCGAGATAACCACCCTGGTCCACGGGGTGAGCGCCAAAAAGGCACAGATCGCGAGCGCCGACAGCCGTGCTCTTCTCTTCGGGCCCGGGTACATCGAAGAGCATGTGGGCGACCTCCGGTTCCGCATCTCGCCCGGCTCCTTCTTCCAGACCAACACCCAGGCGGCCCGGCTCCTTATGGATCAGGCGGCCGAAGCCGTCGGCAACGGCGAGACTCGATTGATCTGGGACCTCTACTGCGGAACTGGCGCCCTGGCCCTCCGCCTCGCCAAGACGGCCGCCCAGGTGATCGGCTTTGAAATCGTGCCGGAAGCGGTCGCCGACGCTCAGGTGAATGCAGGATTAAACGGGCTGGACAACTGTGAGTTCGTGTTGGGTGACATGAGAAAGCTCCTGACAAGGCCGGAGTCCCTGCTTGATCGTTACGGCGGTCCCGGGCTGGTGGTCACCGATCCTCCCCGGGCGGGCATGCACCCCCGCGTGGTCGAGAGCCTTGCGGAGCTCGGGCCGCCGCGCATCGTGTACGTCTCCTGCAACCCGGCAACCCTCGCCCGGGACCTGAAGATCCTGCTGGAACGGTACCGGCCCCTCCGCATCCAGCCTGTGGACCTCTTTCCTCACACATCCCACATCGAGGCGGTGGCAGTCCTCGAAAAGAAGGGGTAAGCGGTCAGCGTTCAGCCGTCAGCCCCTGAACCCTTACGTATCTGAGTTTCCCAGCAGAGGATAAAGAAAGATCCTCGCACCAGTGTGCCTGAACGGTTAACCCGCATTATGCACGAGACGCCGTAGCGAGATCGTGGAGATGAGCTGAGAGCTGATTGCTGACCGCTGAGTGCTTTGCCTAGGTATCGATCTCCCGGACAAAGGGGGCGTTCTCCTGAATGAAGGCGTACCTTCGGGCAGGCTCGCGACCGAGGAGGGTCTCGAAGGTCTCGCTGGTTCGGGCCGCGTCTTCAATGGTCACCTGGAGTGCCAATCGTTTCGCTGGGTCCATGGTGGTCTCCTTGAGCTCGGCCGCATTCATCTCCCCAAGGCCCTTGAAGCGCTGGATGGTCGCCTCTCGGGCCGAAAGCCGCTTGAGCAGTTTCTCTTTCTCCTCTTCCCGGTAGGCGTAGCAGATCCGCCTCTTCTTTCCTTCCCTGGTCTGGATCCGGTAGAGCGGTGGCTGCGCCAGGTAGACGTGGCCCTTGTCGATGAGCTCCCTCATGTAGCGGTAGAAAAAGGTGAGGAGCAGGGTGGAGATGTGGAACCCGTCCACGTCGGCGTCGCAGTTGATAAAGATCTTGCCGTAGCGGAGCCTGCCGAGGTCGAACTGTTCGCCGGCGCCGGTGCCGATGCACCGGATGAGATCCTGGATCTCTTTATTCTTCCTGATCTTGTCGGCGCTCGCCTGCTCAACGTTCAAAATTTTTCCCCTGAGTGGGAGCACCGCCTGGAACCGGCGGTCCCGGGCCTGCTTGCTCGAGCCGCCGGCCGAGTCTCCCTCCACGATGAAGAGCTCCGTTTCCTCGAGACTAGTCGAGCTGCAGTCTGCCAACTTCCCCGGGAGCGTCAGCCTCGCTGCCGCCCCCTTTCTGCCGATGCTCTCGCGGGCCTGACGCGATGCCTCTCTCGCCTGGGCCGCCAGGAGAACCCGGTCCACGATGGCTTCGGCGGCCGTGGGATTGTGAAAGAGGTAGTTCTCGAAAGCGTCCTTGACCACCGATTCCACCTGGGGTTGGATGTCCGAGTTCAGCCTCTCCTTGGTCTGGCCCTGGAACTCCAGGTTGCCGGAGACAAAGACGCTCAGGACCGCCACCAACCCCTCCCGCACGTCTTCGCCGGTGAGACTCTTGACCCTGCGGGACTGGTTGTTCTGGCGGGCCAGGTACTCGCGCACCGCCCGGGTGAGCCCGAGCCGGAGCCCGTTCTCGTGCGAGCCGCCGCCGCTGGTATAGACAGAGTTGGCATAGGAGTAGATGGCCCGCTCTGTGGAGGTGGTCCACCAGAGGACCATCTCCAGGCGCAGGTCGTTGGCGTAGGTGAAATAAAAAGGCTCCTCCGTCACCACCTCTTTTCCCTGGACCAGATCCCTGATGTAGTTCTTGATCCCGTCCTCAAAGTGGAAGATCTCCTGAGTACCCTCCACCTGGTCTACCACGGTGATGGTCAGACCGCGGGTGAGGAAGGCCTTCGCCTTGGCCTGTTCCTTGATGATCCGGGGATTGAAATCCAGATCTTTGAAAATGTCGGGGTCCGGTCGGAAGATCACCGTGGTGCCCCGTTCTGAGCTGGGCCCGAGGTCAAGGAGCTTGCTTTTCCGCTTGCCTCTGGCGAAATCCTGCTGCCACCTGATCCCGTCTCGGCACGTGGTGACCCGCATGAACTCGCTCAGGGCATTGACCACCGAGATGCCCACCCCGTGGAGACCTCCCGAGATCTGGTAGCTCTTGGTGGAAAACTTTCCCCCCGAATGCAGGGTGGTCATGATGGTCTCAAGGGTATTCTTGCGGGACTGGCGATGGGTCTCTACGGGGATGCCGCGACCGTTGTCGCTCACGGTGATGGTGTTATCGGCGCCAATGGTGATGTGGATGTGGTCGCAGTAACCGTTCAGCGCTTCATCTACCGCGTTGTCCAGCGCCTCGGTGACGAGATGGTGGAGCCCGGTGGTGGAGGTGTTGCCGATGAACATCCCGGGTCGCAATCGCACCGGCTCCAATCCGCGGAGCACCTGGATGTCTCTTGCCGTATAGGTCGTCGCCATCATACCTCCCCGGGTTGTCTCACTTGATCCCTAACTTGAGCGATTCTTGCCTACATCTCTTCCGTCTCAGCGGCAACGGCTACCGCCGCCTCGTCCGCCTGGGCCGCCTTCTCCCAAGGCTCAACCCTCCCCTTCACCCTGATCCGAGCGATACCGCCACGGATAACGGCCCCCTTGGAGCCCCGGTTGTAACGGGGCAGATCCGTCACGGCAAGTTCGGCCACCTTGCCCTTCGGGCTCTCGACGAGGAGGATATCATCCGGCCTCGCGGTAAAGCACTCCAGAACTCCCGGGGCCTCAGGGGTCATGACCCGAACCCCTTGACCGGCTCCGGCAAGGACCTTGACCTGGTCCCTCTCCGTCACCAGCACGCGACGAGCGGTTGCCACGACGAGGAGGGGCCCCTCCACCGGCCGCACCGCCGCCACCTCATCGCCCTGGCGAAGTCGAATCAGGGATCGACCGTTCCTGGTGGTGGGTTCCTTGAGAGCGCTCCGTTCGAAGCAGAACCCCTGGCCCCGGCGGGTTATCACAAAACAGAGAGGTGTGTCGGGCTTCCCCTCCGTCTCTCCACCCCCCTGCTCTCCTCGAAGTCCAGGGAAAAATTCGAGCTGCCCGCAACGCCCTCCCGGCCCCTCTCCTGCTCCTGCCTCTGCTCCAGCGATCACCGTTGCTCCCGAGCCCTCCCTCGCCTCCGAGGTCAGGGCCGCAACCACCCGCTCCTGATCCTCGAAATGGAAGAGGGTCTGGATGGGGTCACCGTAGCCCTTGCCGGATACGGCCAGATCGTAGACGCGATTCACGTACATGCGCCCAAAATTGGAGAAGAAGGCCACCGTCTCCCTGGTATTGGCGGCCATGACCGCGAGAACCTCATCTCCCTCCTTGAGGAGCTGGGTTCGGGGATCGTAAGACTTCACCCGCTTGAGCCAGCCGTTCCGCGTGATCACCACCAAGACATCCTCATGGACGACGAAATCCTCCCGGTCGTAGGCGTACTGGGGAATGCCGGCGATGACCGCGGTGCGACGCTCGTCCCCGTAGGTCTTCCTGAGCGCCACAATTTCCTGCCGGACCTCCTGCCAGATCTTGGAGCCGCTCGCGAGAGTGGCGGCGATCTGGCGAAGGCGTTTCTCGCGACTGGCCAGCTCCTCTTCGATCTTCCCGATCTCCAGCCGCACCAGGGCATGGAGGCGAAGCTCCAGAATGGCTCTCGCCTGCTCGTCATCGAGGTCAAACCGTGCCTTCAAACCGTCGTGGGCCTCGGCCCGATCCCGGGCTTGGCGAATGATGGCGATGGCCGCATCCAGATCAACGAAAATCTTAGCGAGACCCCGGAGAATATGAAGGCGCTTCTCCAGGTTGACCCGCTCGAACTCCAGCTTCCGCACCACCATCTCTTTGCGGAAGTCTAGAAAATGGTTCAGGATCTCGATGATGGAGAGCCTCTCCGGCACCCCGGCGGGTGTGAGACAGGTGAAGTTGAGGGGGAAGTTGATCTCCATCTCCGTGTGCCGGTAAACGTATGTCATGACCTTGTCGGGATCAACCTTCCCGTCTTTCAGCTCGAGCACGATCCGAACCGTCTCGGCGCTTTCGTCTCGCACATCACTCACCATGGGAAGCTGCCGGGAGAGAATGAGCCCGGCGATCTTCTCCACCAGCCGCGCCTTGTTCACCGAGTAGGGGATGGAGGTAACGACGAGCTGCTTCCTGCCCCGCTTCAGGGTCTCCACCGCAAACTCGCCCCGGACCTTGAGGCTTCCCTTGCCGAGGCGGTAGGTCTCTTCCAGTTCCTCACCGGTCGCGACGAGGTGGCCGCCGGTGGGGAAATCGGGTCCCTTGATATGGGCCATGATCTCGCCCGTGGAGGCCTCATCGTTGTCGATGAGGTGAATGAGGGCATCACATACCTCGCCCAAATTGTGCGGCGGGATGTTGGTCGCCATTCCCACAGCGATGCCGCTGGAACCGTTGATGAGCAGGTTCGGGATCTTCGCCGGCAACACTGCCGGCTCGGTGAGGCTGCCGTCGTAGTTGTCCCTGAAGCTGACCGTCTCGGCCTTGAGGTCGGCAAGGAGCTCCCCGGCTATGGCGGAGAGCTTCACCTCGGTGTAGCGCATGGCCGCGGCGCCGTCGCCGTCCACCGAGCCGAAGTTACCCTGGCCGTCCAGGAGCGGATAGCGCAGGGAGAAGTCCTGAGCCATCCTCACCATGGCGTCGTAGACGGCCGCGTCGCCATGGGGGTGGTATTTTCCGATGACCTCGCCGACCACCCGTGCCGATTTCACGTGCCTTGCCGTGTCCCGAGCGCCGATCGTGTCCATGGCATAGACGATTCGGCGTTGCACCGGCTTGAGGCCGTCACGGACGTCGGGAAGGGCGCGGGAGACAATGGTCGAGAGGGCGTAGGCGAGATAGCGGGATTCTACTTCTTCATGAAGGACGGTCTGAGAAACCGCCATGGGCAGCGCTGCCTCCAGTATCTGGTTCGTTGCTTTTTGTCGGCGACTTGTAGCACCGGGAGTCTTCAGTGTCAAGGCAGGGCTGTCAGGGATTCCGGCGCGATCGGGAAGGAGACGAGCCGAACTCCCCCGGCGGAGTTCCGTCGTTGCATCTTTCCGTCGTCGAGGTAATAATGCCTGGAAAAGATGAAAGGGGAGCACGAGAGAACCTACCTCGCCATAAGATCAGGCCCTGGAGGCACCATGGAGCATCTGCTCACGTTGCTCGAGGAACTCTCCACCTGTCCCGGCCCTCCTGGAGGGGAGGAGCCGGTGGCCCAGCTCATTCGCCATTACCTGGAGCCCTGTTGCGAGACCCGGCGCGACGGCCTCGGCTCTCTCATTGCCGAGAAGAAGGGGACCAGCGACAGGCCTCGCATCATGCTTACCGCTCACATGGACGAGGTGGGCTTCATGGTCCAGAGCATCACCGCTCAGGGATACCTCCGGTTGCAGGCCCTGGGCAGTTGGGCTGCCGGGCAGCTCCCCGGCCAGAGACTCCACATTCACGGAAGTCGCGGTCCGGTGGAAGGAATCATCGGGGCCGTGCCGCCCCACTTCAAGAAGGGGGAAAGAGGTGAGCTCAAGATCGAGGAGCTCCTCGTGGATGTAGGCGCCTCGTCCCCTGAAGAGGTGGAATCCCTGGGAGTACGTCTCGGGGACCTGATGACGCCGGTGAGCCGCTTTGCCGTCTTCAATACCAAGCTCCTGGCAAACAAGGCCTGGGATGACCGGGCCGGCTGTGCCGTGCTGGTTGCGGCCATGGAGGAGCTCGGCCGTCACCCGAACACGGTGGTGGCGGTGGCAACGGTGCAAGAGGAAGTGGGCTCGCGGGGCGCCGTCACCGCCGTGGAGGTCGCGAAACCCCATGTGGCCGTCGTTCTCGAGGGCCCGCCGGCCGACGACCTACCCGGGATCGCCAAGGACAGCCCCCAGGGCGCCCTGGGCAAGGGCTGCCAGGTCAGGCTCTACGACCCTTCGACGATCATCCATCGCCGCTTCTGGGAATGGGTGACGGAGCTCGCCCGCCGGCGGGGCATTGCCCACCAGATTGCGGTGCGGCAGAGCGGCGCCACCGATGCCAGGGCCATCCACCTGGCTCAGGGCGGCATCCCCACCGTGGTCCTCGGAGTGCCGGTCCGCCACGCCCACAGCCATAACGGCCTCATTCACCTGGATGATGTCCAGGCCACCCTGGCACTTGCTACGGCCATCCTGGAGGAGCTGGATGAGGGACAACTCAAGACGCTTCTGCCCGCGTAGGGAAAGAACAACACGGTGCAGGGGGACACCGAAACATGACACGGCGACGGGGAGAGACGGGGACAGGGAGACAGAAAGAAGCATGGCCGCGTCTTCATGTTTCACGGCGGGGGGCCCAGAGCTTTTATGGATGAGAGGGTTGGTCGCATCTACCTCACTCATGATCTCCCCGGCGCCGGCGGGCGCCTCAAAGAGCGTCCGGAAGACTTCTTCGTCGAGGAGATCCCGCTCTATCCCTGCACGGGTGAAGGCGACTTCGCCTTTCTCCTGGTGGAGACGGTGAATCTTTCCACCCTGGATCTCGTTGCCCGCCTCCGGCGGCACCTCGCCTTGGAAGACCACGAGGTTGGTCTCGCCGGCTGGAAGGACAAACGTGCCGTCACCCGGCAATGGGTCTCGGTACCGAGGGCGCACATCTCCCAAGGGTCTCTCGGGGACCTCTCCGCCTGGGGCGTGAGCATCCTCGAGGAGCGGCGCCATCCCCACAAGCTCCGTACCGGCCATCTCCTCGGCAATCGGTTCTCCATCTTCATTCGCGAGCCAAAGCCTCAGGCCGTGGCTCTTGCCAGGGCCGTCCTGGGTCAACTCCAGGCGAGCGGGCTCCCCAACTTCTACGGATCCCAGCGCTTCGGCGCAAGTGGCGACAACCCCGACGAGGGGCTTGCTATCCTGCGGGGCAAGAGGCGTCTTCGCTCGCCCCGCAAAGAAAAACTCCTCGTTAGCTCCTCCACCTCCCTCCTCTTCAACCTCACCCTCAAAGAGCGCCTGGAACGAGGACTCTTCACCCGGTTGCTCCGGGGTGACATCGCCAAGAAGCACGACACCGGCGGCCTCTTTCACGTTATCGATCCGGCCGCGGAGCAAGAGCGCGCCGACCGCCTGGAGATCAGCCCCACCGGCCCCATCTGGGGCAAGAAGATGATGGAGGCCCGAGACGAAGCGGCCGCCCTGGAACGGGAAATCCTCGGCCGCCAGGGCCTCACTCCCGATATCTTCCGCAAGCAGCCGGGCAGCAGACGAACCCTCCGGATTCCCCTCAAGCAGATCACCCTCCGCGAGGAGCCCGATGGCCTGCGCCTCGAGTTCTTCCTCCCCAAAGGTTCCTACGCCACCGTCCTCCTCGATGAAATCATGAAGAGCTAGCCCGAAAAAGAGGGCGCCTCCCACCGGCCTTGCTCCCCGAGAGCACGGGAGGGAGCGAGGCGCGGGGGAGGCGGGTTGGGGGGGGTGGCAACTCGTACTCGGCGCGTGTTGGGGTTCGGGGCGGATGGCCGGAGTCCGAGTTGGGGGTGAACCGTTCTGTGAACCTTCTCCTTATCCGTTGAAGCCGAGGCCCTTCGCCTGGTGCGTCCCCTCCAGGGTGAAGCTCTTCTCGGCC
>Ga0209253_10001852_pt1 | contig 18636 bp, 16 predicted proteins | sample FrelakmetBRP12BR_FD_187145 | JGI IMG/M metagenome (GOLD analysis project Ga0209253, IMG submission 187145) | Freshwater lake sediment microbial communities from the University of Notre Dame, USA, for methane emissions studies - BRP12 BR (SPAdes)... | ecosystem: Environmental > Aquatic >... | reverse complement strand
ACGGGAGGAAAGTCCGGGCTCCGCAGGGCAGGGTGCCGGGTAACACCCGGTGGGGGCGACCCCGAGGACAGTGCCACAGAAAACACACCGCCTCCCGCCACGGCGGGCGGTAAGGGTGAAATGGTGAGGTAAGAGCTCACCGCGCGGCGGGCGATCGTCGCGGCACGGCAAACCCCACCCGGAGCAAGACCGAATAGGAGGGCGACCCCGCGGCGGTTCCGCCGTCGGCGGGGGAAGGGCGGCCCGCCCGGAGCCCTCGGGTCAAGGTCGCTCAAGGCGTACGGAAACGTCCGCCGTAGAGAAATGACCGCCCCGCGGCGCGTTTCTTCGCCGCGCACAGAACCCGGCTTACGGCCTCCTCGGACGCTTTATCCCCCGCAAGGAAATTTCCCTCAAACACCGTTTTCGGTATTTCGGCCCGCGGGGAATTTTTTTCCGTCGGAAGGGTCGAATTCCCTTGACACCCCGGAGAGTCCCGCTAAAATACCCGACAAGTGGGTAATTGTGGGGAAAGGTGGGTAACGATCCACCATGATCTTCCGGGGACGCTTCGAATATAACATTGACCCGAAAGGCAGGGTCAACATTCCGGCGCCTTTCCGCGACCGTCTCGAGGAATCCGCCCAAGGTTCGTTGTTTCTCACCAACTTCTCCGACTGCCTCTATGCGTTCGCCGCGGACGACTGGGCGCGGATCGAGGAGCGTCTCTCCCGCGTCCCCAGCACCGACCGGAAGATGAACGCCTTCGTCCGGTTCTTCCTCGGCGGCGCCGTCGAGGTCGTCCCCGACAAGCAGGGCAGGATTCTCGTTCCGCCTTCGCTGCGCACCTACGCGGGTCTCGAGAAGGAGGTCGTGATCCTCGGGATGCCGAACCGGTTCGAGATCTGGTCGCTCGCCCGGTGGCAGGAGGAGATCGGCCGGTTCGAGAAGGAAGTGCACGAAGACCCCGGGCTGGCGCGGGAGATCAGTGCCCTCGGGATCTGACGCGTGGCACCCGGCCACACCCCCGTTCTTTTACATGAGACGTTGGAACTGCTTTCCCCCGCCCCCGGCGAGATCTTCCTCGACGGTACGACCGGAGGCGGCGGGCATGCGGCGGAGGTCGCCGCGAGGATCGGTCCACGGGGTCTTCTGGTTTGCGCCGACGCCGACCCTTCGATGCTCGAGGTTGCCGGAGGAGAGCTCTCGGCATTCCCCTGGGTCCGGCTCGTGCAGGCCGACTTCGCGGACTTCGACGCGCTCCGTGAAGCGGCGGGCGGGAGAACGTTCGACGGTGCGCTCCTGGACCTCGGAATCTCCTCCCTCCAGCTGGACGAGCCAGCGCGCGGCTTCTCGTTCCGGGAAGAGGGCCCCCTCGATATGCGGCGGGATCCGGACGGCGGCGGGCCGACGGCCGCGGAGATCCTGCGGGACACCCGGGAGAAGGATCTCGCGGACCTCTTCTACCGGTTCGGCGAGGAACGGTTCTCCCGGCGCATCGCCCGCGCGGTGGTGGAGCGGAGGAGAAGGGATCCGATCCGGACGACCACCGGACTCGCGGAGCTGGTCTCCTCGGCGATCCCCCGGAAGGCCTGGCCGCGGGAGATCCACCCTGCGACGAGGGTGTTCCAGGCGCTTCGGATCGCCGTGAACAGGGAGCTTTCTTCCCTCGCCACGTTCCTCGACGCGGTCCCCCGGCACCTCTCCCCCGGGGGGCGGGTGGCGGTGATCAGTTTCCACTCGCTCGAGGATCGCCTGGTGAAAACGGCGTTCCGGCGTCACGCCGGCGGGGAGGGAGAAGGTATGGCGACCCTCGAACGGCTGACCCGCAAGCCGGTCGTCCCGTCGGAACGGGAAGCGCGGGAGAACCCGAGAGCGCGCAGCGCGAAGCTCCGCGCGGCGCGGCGAGTCGATGAAGGAGGCAGGACATGAGAAGAATCACCGTTGGAAACGGTGTGTGCATGATCACGGAGATCCGGAAGGAGTCCCCGGCGGTCCCGGCGGTCCCCCGCCGGCGGGGGTTCGTCGTCCTGCTCCTCTGCCTCCTCGTCACCGGCCTGTTCAACGTCTGGCTGTCGGGCCAGTGCATCCGCACGGGGTACCGGGTTTCCGCGGCCCTGGAGGAGAAGCGCACCCTGCAGAAAGAGCAGGAGGTTCTCCGTCTCGAGGCGCTGGCGCTGAAGAGCCCCGCCCGCATCCACGCCATCGCGAGGAACAACCTCCATATGGTGCCGGCCCAGATGGACCGTGTGATCCGGTGAGATGACCACCCGCGCGCGCATCATTCTCGGCGGACTGCTCTCTCTCTACGTCCTTGTCGTCCTGCGGGCCTTCCAGATCCAGGTCCTCGGGGTCAGGGAGATCCGCGATCGCGGCGCGAAGCAGTACTGCTCCTCCATCCCTCTCATCCCCAAGCGGGGCGTGATCCTCGACCGGACGGGAACCGAGCTGGCGGTGAGCGTCGCCACGAAGTCGATCTTCGTCCAGCCGGCGAAGCTCCGCGACCCCGACAAGGCGGCCAGCCTCCTCGCCCCGCGGGTGTCCCGCTCCGCCGCCGAGCTCCGGAAGCTGTTCGCCGCGGAGAAGGGATTCGTATGGGTACGGCGGCAGATGCCGTCGACCGCCGCGGAGGAAGTGGTCAGGGAAGTGAAGCAGGCGCTTAGCGCGCTCGATCCGGAGACCCGGGGGAAGCCGTCGGCGGTCGACGGCATCGGGACCGTGGAGGAGCCGAAACGGTTCTACCCGAACCGGGAGCTGGCGGCGTCCCTCGTCGGTTTCACCAACCTGGACAGCGAGGGGATGGAGGGGGTCGAGCTCTCCATGAACAAGTACCTGCGCGGCGAGCGGGCGTTCCTCGTCTGCGAGCGCGACGCCCGGGGCCGCCTCATCGTCCCCGCGACGACGCCGGTGGAGGTCAATTCGAAGGGACACTCGATCGCCCTCACGATCGATCGCAACATCCAGCACGTCGCGGAGAGCGAGCTCCAGGCGGCGGTGGAGAAGTATCGCGCCCGCGGCGGCATGGCCGTGGTGCTCTCTCCGGGGACGGGGGAGATCCTCGCGATGGCGACGGCGCCCTCGTTCAATCCGAACGCCCCCGCAGGTGCGCCCACGGAGGCGCGGAAGAACCGATCCTTGACGGACAGCTTCGAGCCCGGATCGACCTTCAAGGTGTTCACCCTTGCGTCGGCCCTCGAGCTGGGCGCGGTGACCCCCACGGACCGGTTCTTCTGCGAGAACGGGTCCTACCGCTACGCCGGGAAAGTGATCCACGACACGCATCGGTACGGTTGGCTCACCGCGCCGGACGTGATCAAGCTCTCCAGCAATATCGGCATCACCAAGATCAACGACCGGATGGACGGGAACCGGTTCTACGACATGATCCGGGCCTTCGGCTTCGGGACCCGCACCGGGATCGAGCTCCAGGGGGAGGTCCCGGGGCTGGCGCCGTCCCGGGTCGGCTTCGACAGCCGCATCCGCCGGGCGACCGTCTCGTTCGGCCAGGGGATCTCGGTCACGCCGCTGCAACTGGTGACCGGCATGGCGGCCGTGGTCAACGGTGGGAAGGTCATGAAACCGTACCTGGTCCGGGAGATCCGCGACCCGGAGGGGAAGACCGTGTTCCGGGGAGAACCGCGCGAGCTCCGGCGGGTCCTCTCCCCGAAGACCTCCGCGCAGATGCGGGAGATCCTCGGAAAGGTGGTCGAGGAGAACGGAACGGGAACGCAGGCGCGGATCAAGGGATTCCTCGTCGGAGGGAAGACGGGAACGGCTCAGAAGGTGGAGCTTGGCACGGGCCGCTACTCGGCGACGAAGCGGACCGCTTCGTTCATCGGCTTCCTCCCCCTGCAGGATCCGAAGCTGCTCATCCTCGTCGTGATCGACGAGCCGCGCGGCCAGGTCTACGGCGGCGTCGTCGCCGCGCCGGCCTTCAACCAGATCGCGGTCAAGACGGCGTACTACCTCGGGATCCCGCCCACGGAGACTACGGAACTCGCCGCCGCCCGGTCCCCCGCGCCGTCGATACCGGCGCGTGCGACGCCGGTATCGACGGCGCGGCCCGCAGGCGCGATGGTCATGCCCGACCTCTCGGGGCTCTCCATGGGGAGGGTCGTCGACATCATGGGAGGGTACTCGGTCAAGCTCTCGCTCACCGGCAGCGGCGTCGCCCGGGCGCAGACGCCGGCTCCCGGATCCATCCTCGTCCCCGGGACGGAATGTTCCGTGATGTTCACTGCGGAGCCGCCGGTCAAGATCGCGGCGGGCAAGGGGAAACGGTGAGACTGGCCGATCTTCTTGCGGGAACCGTCTCCGTGCCCGCTCCCCCCCTTGGGGAGATCGGGATCGGGGGGATCTGCGTCGATTCACGCTCCGTGCGCCCTGGCGATCTGTTCGTCGCCGTACCGGGCGCGCGTGCCGACGGGCACGCTTTTCTCGCCGATGCGGCGCGCGCCGGTGCGGCGGCGGCCCTGGTGGAGCGCGATGTTCCCTCCCCCCCTCTGCCGGTCGTGCGCGTTCCTTCGACGACGGCGGCGCTGCCGGGGGTGGCTGTGGCGTTCCACGGCGACCCCTCGGCGAAGCTCCGGGTGACCGGGGTCACGGGAACCAACGGGAAGACGACGATCACGTACCTGATCGAGGGGATCCTGGCTTGCGCAGGCCGTGTCCCCGCGGTGATCGGGACGATCGATTACCGGGTGGCCGGCACGATCCTGAGAAAGGGGCTGACCACGCCGTTCCCCCATGAACTCCAGGCGGTGATGGCCGAGGCCGTCGCCCTTGGAGCCACCGACCTGCTGATGGAGGTCTCCTCCCACAGCGCCGCGCAGGGGCGGATCGAGGGGGTCCGGTTCGATGTGGGAATCTTCACCAATCTCACGAGGGATCACCTCGACTTCCACGGCGACATGGAATCGTACTTCTCCGCCAAGGCACGCCTCTTCCGCGAATATCTCCCCTCCGGAGGGAAACGGACCGGGATCGCCCTGAACGGAGACGATCCGTACGGCGAGCGCCTCGCCCATGAATTTCCCTCCGCGACGACGTTCGGGTTTTCCCGCTCCTGGGACATCCACCCGGAGGAGATGGAGATGACGTGGGAGGGGACCCGGGTCGTCCTTGCCACACCGGCCGGACCTCTCGTCCTGCGGTCGCCCCTGATCGGGGCGCACAACGTGTCGAACATGATGGCGGCCGTCGCCGGAGGTCTCCTCCTTTCGGTGTCGCCCGCGACCGTCGCTTCCGGGATCGCCGCCGTCGGAACGATCCCGGGCCGGCTGGAGCCGATCCCGAACGCGCGGGGACTCCACATTTTCGTGGACTACGCCCACACCCCGGACGGGATGGACCGGGTCCTCTCGACCTTGCACGGGTTGACGGAGGGGCGGCTCGTCACGGTATTCGGCTGCGGGGGAAATCGCGACCGCGGGAAGCGCCCCGGGATGGGAAGGGTGGCCGCGCTGCGCTCCGATGTCGTTGTGGTGACCTCCGACAATCCGCGGGACGAGGACCCCGGGGAGATCCTGGCGGAGATCGTCCCCGGATTGACGTCGGAGGGGTTCGTCGAGGCGCATGGACCGGTGGCCTGGCGGGACGGGTTCTTCCGCGTGGAAGCCGACAGGAAAGCGGCGATCGCTCTTGCCATCTCCCTCGCGGAGCCGGGGGACACGGTGGCGATCGTCGGGAAAGGACATGAGGATGTCCAGATCATCGGGGACCGGCGCCTGCCGTTCGACGACCGGCAGGCGGTCCGGGACGGGCTCGCATCGGGGAGGTAGGATGACGCTCCCGGAGGTGATCGGGGCGATCCACCCGTTGCGGGAGGCGTGGGGGATCCCCCCGTCGGAACCGATCGGCGCGGTCACCGCCGACAGCCGCCAGGTCGGGCGGAATTCCGTCTTCGTCGCGCTCCAGGGGGAGCACGCAGACGGCGCGGACTTCGTCGGGGAGGCGTTCGGGAAAGGTGCGCTCGCGGCGATCGTCTCGGAGGCCGGAGCGCGGAAAGTGCCGGACGGGCTGTTCCGGACGAAGCCCGTCTTCGTCGTCCGCGATCCGGTCGAAGCCCTCGGCGACCTTGCCCGGGCGCATCGCCTCCGCCACCGGAATATCCCTCTGGTGGGAATCACCGGAAGCTCCGGGAAAACGACCACCAAGGAGATGCTGTTCTGCCTCCTCTCGCGGACCCGGCGGGTGCTGCGAAATCCGGGAAACCGGAACAATCTGATCGGGATGCCCCTGGCGCTGCTCGAACTCTCCGCGGAGCATGACGCGGCGATCCTCGAGATGGGCTCCAATGCGCCGGGGGAGATCGCGCGGCTCGCCGCCATCGCCTGTCCCGACATCGCGGTCATCACGAACATCGCTCCCGCGCACCTCGAGGGATTCCGCACCATGGAGGGGGTGGCGCGCGAGAAAGGGGACCTCTTCCGCGCCCTGGGCGGGTCCGGCACCGCCGTGGTCAACGCGACCGATCTCCGCGTGGTCCGGGAAGCGGGCCGTTGCCGCGCCGAAAAGGTCCACTATGGCGTGGCGCTGAACGACTTCTCCGGTCAGATCGTTTCCATGTCCGACGCGGGCATGAGGATCGTCGTTCGAACGCCGGCCGGGGAGTTCTCTTCCTTCGTCGGAGTCGCGGGGGAACACCACCTGATGAATGCTCTCGCGGCCACCGCCGCGGCCTTCACCCTCGGGATGCGCCCCGCGGAGATGGAGGAGGGGTTTTCGGGCTTCTCCTCCGTTCCGGGCCGGTTTCACCCCGTGCCGCTTCGAGGCGGGGGGCTCCTTCTGGACGACAGCTACAACGCGAACCCCGCCTCCACCGAGGCGGCGCTGCGCTCCCTCGCGTTGCTGGCCCGGGGTCGCCGCACCGTGGTCGTGTTCGGCGACATGCTGGAACTCGGAGAAAGTTCTTCCTCGTCGCATTTCCGCATCGGCCGACTGATCGCTTCCCTCTCCGTGGACCGGCTCTTCGCGTTCGGCGCGGGGGCGGCCCAAGCCGCCCGCGGGGCGCAGGACGGCGGGATGAACGGGTCCGCGATCGATCACACGACCGACCGCGGTCGGTTCCGGGAGGCGGTGCGCGGATTCGTCCAGGAAGGGGACGTGGTCCTGGTGAAGGGATCGCGGGGGATGCGCCTGGACGAGGTCGTGGCGGATATCCGGGAGGTCCTGGCGTAAGAGAATGCTCTACCACCTTCTATTTCCGCTTCATGCGAGCTACTCGTTCTTCAACGTGTTCCGGTACATCACGTTCCGGACGATCTACGCGACGATCACGGCGCTGCTGATCTCCTTCCTTCTCGGTCCCTGGCTGATCCGGGTACTCCGTGGTCACCAGATCGGGCAGACCATCCGCCGGGACGGCCCGGAGAGCCACTTCTCCAAGGAGGGGACCCCGACGATGGGGGGGCTGCTCATCGTCCTTGCGACCGTCATCCCGACGCTGCTATGGGCGAACCTCGCAAGCCCCTACATCTGGATCGCCGTGTTCGTGACGGTCGGGTTCGGAGCGATCGGCTTCGTCGACGACTACAAGAAGGTGATCCGGAAAGATTCGAAGGGGCTGACTCCCCGCAGGAAACTGATCGCCCAGTTCGCCCTTGCGGCGGCCGCGGCGGCGCTCATCTACATGGACATCGGCATCAAGGACACGGTGAATATCCCGTTCTTCAAGAACGTGCGGCCTTCCCTCGGGTTCCTCTACATCCCGTTCATCGTCCTGGTGATCGTCGGGTCCTCCAACGCGGTGAACCTGACCGACGGCCTGGACGGCCTGGCGATCGGCCCCTCCATCATCGCGGCCGGGACGTACATGCTCTTCGCCTACCTCACCGGCCACGTCAAGATCGCGAACTACCTCCAGATCCAGTACGTCCCGGGAGTGGGGGAGCTGACGATCTTCTGCGGGGCCCTCGCGGGAGCGGGGCTCGGTTTCCTCTGGTACAACTCCTACCCGGCGCAGCTGTTCATGGGCGATACCGGTTCCCTTGCCCTGGGGGGAGCGCTGGGCGCCGTGGCGGTGATGGTGAAGCAGGAGATCGTCCTCGCGCTCGTGGGCGGGATCTTCGTGGTCGAGGCCCTTTCGGTGATCTTCCAGGTGACCTCCTACAAGACCCGGAAGAAGCGGATCTTCCGGATGGCGCCGATCCACCACCACTTCGAGTTGCAGGGGTGGGCCGAACCGAAGATCATCGTCCGGTTCTGGATCATCTCGATCATCCTCGCGCTGCTGGCGATCAGCACGCTGAAGGTCCGCTGACGATGGGGATCTTCGCGAAGAAACAGGTGATCGTGGCGGGGGCGGGCCGGTCCGGGATACTCGCGGCCCGGCTGCTGGCGGGGGAGGGAGCGCGGGTCACGCTGCGGGACGACCGTTCCCGCGCGGACGTGGAGGCGTCGCTGCGGGAGCCGATTCCCGCGGGAATCGCCTTCCTCCGGGGGATGCCGGCGGCGGAGGATGTTCCGGGAAGCGCACTGCTCGTCATATCCCCCGGCGTGCCCCGGGAGAGGCTTCCGCTGTCGGCGTTCTCCGCGGCGGGGGTTCCGGTGTGGGGGGAACTCGAGCTCGGGTTCCGGCGGTTTCCGGGGAAGGTGGCGGCGATCACGGGGACCAACGGGAAGTCCACGGTGACCACCCTCGTCGGAGGGATGGCGACCCGCGCCTTCCCCCGGGCCTTCGTCGGGGGGAACCTGGGGACGCCGTTCGTCGCCGCTGCCGGCGTCCCCTGCGACTGGGGCGTCGTGGAGGTTTCCTCCTTCCAGCTCGAGTCGATCGATACGTTCCGGCCCCGGGTGGCGGCGCTCCTGAACCTCACCGAGGATCATCGCGACCGGTATCCCGGGAAGGAGGCGTATTTCGAGGCCAAGATGGCGATCTTCCGCAACCAGGGCCCGTCGGACACGGCGGTCGTCAATGCCGACGATCCCGAGGTGAATGCGCGCCTGGGTTCGATCCGGGCCCGGCGGATCCCGTTCTCCGTGTCGCGCTCCCTGGAGGAGGGGGCCTTCCTTTCCGGGGAGGAGATGGTGCTCCGGACGGCCGCGGGGGAGGAGCGCTATCCCCGGGAGATTCTGAAGATCCGCGGCCTGCAGAACGTGGAAAATGCCCTCGCGGCCATCGCCGTGGCCCGTTCGATGGAGATCCCTCCGGGGGATGTGCGGGCGGAACTCTCGCACTTCCCGGGGCTGCCGCACCGGGTGGAGTTCGTCCGATCGATCGGGGGAGTGTCGTTCTACAACGACTCCAAGGGGACGAACGTTGGCGCCGTCCTTGCCGCCCTCGAGGGATTCCCCGAACCGGTGGTGCTGATCGCGGGAGGGAAGGACAAGGGGGTGGACTTCCGGCCGCTCCGGGCTTCTCTCGGTCGAAAGGCCCGTGCCGTGGTGCTTCTGGGGGAGGCGAGGGACCGGATGGCGAGGGAACTGGCGGGGGCGGCGCCGATCACCGTCTCCGGCACGCTCGTACAGGCGGTGAACGCGGCGGCCGAAGCCGCCCGGAAGGGGGACGCGGTGGTTTTCTCGCCGGCGTGCTCGAGCTTCGACATGTTCCGGAACTTCGAGGAGCGCGGAGAGGCGTTCCGCAAAGCGGTGGAGGAGTTGCCCGGATGACCATCGGCAAGCGGCACGAAAACCTCGTCCTCGCACTTTGCGTGCTGTCGCTCGCGGTTCTCGGCCTGATGATGATCTACAGCGCGACGAACGTCATGGCGGGGTCTTCTACCAGGTGCGGGCTCGACCCGGCGTTCTTCTTCAAACGCCAGATCCTGTTTCTGGCGATCGGGATATCGATCGCCATGGGCCTGTCCCGCCTCGACCACGACTTCTACCGCCGGCGGATCGCATGGATCCTCGGGGCCGCCTTCCTCCTGCTGCTGATGGTGTACGTTCCCGGGATCAAACATACGGCGAACGGCGCTTCCCGGTGGATCAACCTGCGGCTCTTCACCTTCCAGCCTTCCGAGTTCGTGAAGTTCGCCCTTCTCGCCTTCGCCGCGTGGGCCATCGACCGGAACGGGGAGAATCCGAAGCAGGGGTACCGCGCATTCCTCCCGATGCTGGCGGTGATGGGGCTGTTCGTCGCGGTGATCCTCAAGGAGCCCGACTTCGGGATGGCCGTCGTGATCCTCGCGTCGTTCCTGGTGATCGTCTTCATCGCCGGGTTCCCCTGGAAACTTCTCGCCGCCTTCGCCGCCGCGGGCGTCGCGGGCGGCGCTCTCCTCATCCTGGCCAAGCCGTACCGGGTCGCCCGGATCCAGGCCTTTCTCGACCCGATCTCGCAGGCCCGGACGTCGGGGTACCAGGTCGTGCAGTCCCTGATCGCCTTCTCCAACGGGGGGCTCCTCGGGACGGGCGTCGGCGGAGGGAAACAGAAGCTGTTCTACCTGCCGGAGATGCACACCGACTACATCATCGCGGTGATCGGCGAGGAGTTGGGGTTCGTGGGGGTGACGCTGGTCGGCGCCTGCTTCGTCATCATGGTGTGGGTCGGGTACCGGATCGCCCGCCGGGCGAGGGACCCGTTCGGCATGTACCTCGGCATGGGGATTTCCTCCGTGATCGGCATCCAGGCGCTGATGAACATGATGGTGGGGCTTTCGATGCTCCCCCCGAAAGGGATGGTGCTGCCGTTCCTGAGCTATGGAGGGAGTTCCCTGATTCTCCACCTGGCGGCGATCGGCGTGCTGATGAATATATCGCTCAAGGGGGCGGATGGCCTTGCCACTGAGGATGATCGTCGCCGGGGGAGGGACCGGTGGGCACGTCTTTCCCGGGATCGCGCTTGCTGAGGCGTTCCTCTCTCTCTGTCCCGGCGGCGCCGTCTCCTTCGTCGGGACGAAGGAGGGCCTCGAAGCGCGCGCCGTGCCGGCCAGGGGGTTTCCGATCGACTTCGTCCCCTCCGGCCAGGTTCGGGGGAAGGGGATCGGGGCGATCGCCGGCGCCCTCCGGATGGCCCTCGGAATCCCCGCGGCGGCGGCGGTCTTGAGACGGCGCCGCCCGGACCTGGTGTTCGGCGTCGGGGGATACGCCTCGGTGCCGGTAGCGCTTTCGGCCGTGCTCCTGCGGATTCCGCTTTTCCTGCAGGAACAGAACAGCGTGCCCGGCCGTTCGAACCGGTTCCTGGCGCGGCGGGCGGTCCGGGTCTTCGCCGGTTTTTCCGGCGCGGTTTCCTTCTTCCCTCCGGGACGGACGGAGGTTACGGGGAACCCGGTCCGCCGGGAGATCGCCTCCGCGGCGCGGGAACACGGGGGGAAGTGGCCGCCGGAGACGCCATTTACCGTGCTGGGATTGGGCGGTTCGCAAGGCGCGCGCGCGATCAACGTCCGGGTGCTGGGGATGGCCCGTAGAGCGAAGCGGGAGGGAGCGGCGATCCGTTTTCTGCTCCAGACAGGGACGCGGGAGCACGAGGCGGTAGCGCGGGCGGTGCGGGAGGAGGCGCTCCCGGTGGATCCGTTTCCGTTCACCGACCGGATCGGGGATTGGTTCCTCCGTTGCCACGCCGTGTTGATGCGCGCAGGAGCCCTCTCCATCGCGGAGGCGGCGCTCTTCGGACGGCCGTGCGTCCTCGTCCCGTTTCCGTACGCGGCGGACGACCACCAGGCGGGGAACGCGCGGGAGTTCTGCGCCTCCGGCGCCGGGGCGTGGCTTCCCGAAGGCGAGGCGACGGAGGAGGCGCTCTGGTCGATGCTGTGGAATCTCGGCGGCGATCGGGTCGCGCGGGAGCGTGCGGGAGCGGCCGCGGTTTCCTTCTCCCGGCCCGACGCGGCTCTCGAGGCGGTCCGCACGGCGCTGCGTCTTTCCGGGAACGTCCCCCGGGAGGGGGGTGCGCCGAATGTATAGGAAAGGACTCCCGATCCACTTCGTCGGGATCGGCGGGATCGGGATGAGCGGCATCGCGGAACTGCTCCTGAACCTCGGGTATCGGGTGTCGGGGTCCGACCTGCGGCGCTCCGATACGACCGAACGGCTCGAGCGGCTCGGGGCGGTGGTGCGGACGGGTCACGCGGCTTCGAACGTCCCGGAGGACGGCCACGTGGTGGTCATCTCCTCCGCGGTCCCGAACGACAACCCCGAGGTCCTCGAGGCGCATCGCCGGAAGATCCCGGTGATCCCGCGCGCGGAGATGCTGGCGGAACTGATGCGGATGAAGTACGGCATCGCGATCGCCGGAACGCACGGCAAGACCACGACGACCTCCATGGTGGCCACGGTGCTGGCGACGGCCGGCTGGGATCCGACGACGGTGGTGGGGGGGAAACTGAACAGCCTTGGATCCAACGCGAAACTGGGCCAGGGGGAGTTCCTGGTCGCGGAGGCGGACGAGAGCGACGGTTCTTTCCTGAAACTTTCGCCCACCGTGGCGGTCGTCACCAACATCGACGCGGAGCACCTCGATTTCTACTCGGGGATCGGGCAGATCAAGGAGACGTTCCTCCACTTCATCAACAAGGTTCCGTTCTACGGGTTCGCGGTCCTGTGCGTCGACCACCCCAACGTCCAGGAGTTGATCCCCTCCGTGGAGAAGACCTTCGTTACCTACGGGTTCTCCCGTCCCGCGGACTACCGGGCGGAAGAGGTCGTCCCGTCCGGGATGACGAACCGGTTTACCGTCTTCGCGAGGGGGAAGCGGCTGGGGGAGATCTTCCTCCGGGCCCCCGGGCGCCACAACGTGAGCAACGCCCTGGCGGCGGCGGCGGTCGCCCTGGAACTCGGGATCCCGTTCGAACAGGTGCGCGCGGGCCTGTCCGAGTACGCCGGAGTGGGGCGGCGCTTCCAGGTGAAGGGGGAGGTCGGCGGCGTCACGGTCGTGGACGATTACGGCCACCACCCGGCGGAGGTTCGGGCGACCCTTGCAGCGGCGCGGGAGGTTTGGGCCGACCGGCGCATTGTCGTCGGGTTTCAACCGCACCGGTACACCCGGACGCGGGCCCTGTTCAGGGAGTTCCTCTCCGCGTTCCAGGACGCCGACGTGCTGATCGTGTTCGACGTGTATTCCGCCGGGGAGGAGCCGATCGAGGGCGCCACCGGGGAAGCGTTGTGCATCGCGGTCCGTGAGCATGGCCACCGGGAGGCCCGGTATTTGGGCAAATCCTCCGGAGCGGGAGAGGCGGTCCGGGCCCTCCTGCGGCCGGGGGATATCTTTCTGACGATGGGGGCGGGAGATGTCTGGAAACTGGGAGAAAGCCTTCTCCTGCAGTAGCGGCGGGAAGAGGGGGGAGGTCCCTGCGGTCGTGCGGAACATCGAGGTCTCGTTCCACGTGAAGCTGCGGGAGTACACCACGATCGGGATCGGCGGCGCCGCCGACCGGCTGCTGTTTCCGCGGTCCCCTGCGCAGGTCCGGGAGATCCTCCTCCAGGAGGGACGGGCAGGACGTCCGTTGCGGGTCCTCGGGGCGGGGAGCAACCTTCTCGTCGCGGACGGCGGCGTGTCGGCCACCGTGCTGTGCACCAAGAAGCACCTCTCCAAGGTGGTGTTCCACGCCGACGGATCGGTGGTCGCGGAGGCGGGTGTGATGCTCCCCCGGCTCGCCGTGCTTTGCGCACTGTCGGGGCTGTCGGGGATGGAGCCGCTCTCCGGGATCCCGGGAACGGTGGGCGGCGCGCTGTCGATGAACGCCGGGGCGTACGGGCAGAGCATCGGTGCGCTGGCGGAGTGGGTAGAGGTGGTCGACGCAGGGGGGGAGATCCACCGGGTCGAGGCGCGGGCGATCCGGTTCGGGTACCGGGAGACGAAATTCCCCGTGCAGGGGATCGTTCTCCGGGCCGGGTTCCGGTTCGCTCCGGGGACGAGGGAAAACGTGTTCGAGCGGATGCGGCAGATGAACGAGAAGCGCCGAACCGTCCAGCCATGGGGGGAGAGGACCTTCGGTTCAACGTTCCGGAATCCTCCCGGGCGGAGTGAGAGTGCCGGGGAGTTGCTCGAGCGGGCGGGGATGAAGGGCGAGCGGGAGGGGGACGCCTGCTTCTCCGCGAAGCACGCCAACTTCCTCGTGAACCAGGGACGTGCGACCGCGGCCGACGTCCGGCGGCTGATGTCCCGCGGCCAGAGCGCGGTGCGGGTTTCGTGCGGCGTCCTGCTCATCCCGGAAGTAAAGATGTGGGGGGACTTCGATGTCTGAACCGTCGGCATTCGCAGGGAGGAAGGTGGGGGTGTTCCTTGGAGGCGTTTCCGCGGAGCGGGACGTCTCCCTCCGGACGGGAGCGGCCGCCGCCGCGGCGCTGAGGAGGCTCGGGTGCGATGTCCGCGAAATCGACATCCGGGAGGACTGGCTGGGCACGGTTCGGGGCGCGGGCGTCGACGTCGCGTTCCTGGCCCTGCACGGGCGGTTCGGGGAGGACGGCTGCATCCAGGCGGCGTGCGAACTCGCGCGTCTCCCGTACACGGGGTCCGGGGTCGCCGCCTCGGCCGTCGCGATGAGCAAAATGCTCGGGAAGCGAATCGCCGCCTCGGCGGGCGTGCCGTGCGCGCCCGACGCGGTCTTCGAGGGGGCGGACCTTTCGGGGGCGAAACCGCCCGATTTCGGCTTCCCCCTGGTGGTGAAGCCCGACCGGGAAGGATCCACCGTCGGCATCACGATCGTTCGCGACCCTTCGCAGTGGGAGGCGGCGCTGTCCGAGGCGTCCCGGCACGACCGACGCGTCCTCGTGGAGGGGTTCGTGCCCGGGCGGGAGATCACCGTGGGGATTCTCAACGGGAAGGTCCTCCCCTCGATCGAGATCGTCCCGAAGTCGGGCTTCTACGACTACCAATCCAAGTACACCGCCGGCCGGACGGAGTACGTGATCCCGGTGCCGATGGACCGGGAGATCCTGCTCCGCGCCGCCGAGTACACCCGGCGCGCCGCGAGGGCGATGGGGCTGCGGGGGGCCGCTCGTCTCGACTACCGCATCGACCCGTCGGGGAACGTTTTCTTCCTCGAAGCGAACACGATCCCGGGAATGACGGAGACGAGCCTGCTTCCGAAGGCGGCGAAGTTCGACGGTCTGTCCTTCGACGACCTGGTCGCGGAAATCCTCTCCGACGCGGGGCTGGAAAAATAGATGATCGAGTACCGCGCATACCACAAGACCGTCCCCGGAAAGCGCGGGCGCGGCGGGCGGGCCGTGAGGAAGAAAGAGAAGGGGAGGGGGGGCGAAAAGACCCCGCTGCGGACGCGACTGCGGCTGATCGGCTGGATCACCGCCGCCCTGCTCGCCGTGGGATTCACCGGCGTGGCGTTCGCCTCCGCCTACTCGTGGCTTACGCGTTCGCCGCTCTTCACGGTACGCACCGTCGACATGAACCGGTGCGCGAACGTTTCGCTCGAGGAAGTGTGGGCGATCGTTCGGGGAGGCGGATCGGGAAACCTCTGGTCCGTTCCGGCAAAGGAGGTGGCGCGCCGGCTGTCCGGGCACCCCTGGGTCCGCTCCGTGGCGGTCCGCAAGTCCTTTCCGGACCGGCTCGTGGTGCGGATCGAGGAGCGGAAGCCGGTGGCGATGGTGAACCTGGACGCCCTCCACTACCTCGACGAGGAGGGCCGCGCGTTCAAGAGGTTGACCGCGTACGACCCGAAGAACCTCGCCATCGTCACGGGGTTCTCGCGCCAGGAACTCCTCCGGAAGGAGCCGGTTACGGTGCGGGACCTTCGGAAGACGCTCGATCTGCTGCAGGGCGTCGAGGCGGGGGCGCTTCGCCAGAACGTGTCCGAGATCCATTTCGACGCCCAGGACGGCTACACGGTGGTGACCCGGGACGCGGGGCTGCAGCTCAAGGTTGGGACGATCGATGTGAAGGAGGCGATCCGCCGGATCGAGGCGGCCATGCCCAGAATCTCGGGGACGGCCAGGTCTTCGGGGATCGTCGATCTCAAGACGGAAGGCCGCATCTTCGTGCGGTCGGGGGAGTGAATGGAGATGAAGACGAACGATCAGGTGATCGCGGGGCTGGATGTCGGGTCGAGCAAGGTGACCACGGTCCTCGGGAGGAAGACGCAAGACGGCGTGGAGATCCTGGGGATGGGGGAGTGCCCCACGGAGGGGATGCGCAAGGGGGCCGTGGTGAACGTCGACGCGACGGTCAAGTCGATCCGCCAGAGCGTCACGGAGGCGGAACGGATGACGGGGCTTACCGTCGAGTCGGTCTTCGTGGGGATCTCGGGGCCGCTCATCAAGTCGTTCAACAGCCACGCCGCCATCTCGGTCAAGAACGAGCACGAGGTCACCGACGCCGACTTCGCGCGGGTCCTTGAGATCGCCCGCACCGTGGAACTGCCCAACGACCGGGAGATTCTGCACGTCCTCACCCAGGAGTTCATCGTCGACGACATGGCCGGGATCAAGGATCCCCGGGGGATGACCGGCATCCGTCTCGATGCGCGCGTCCACGTCGTGACGAACGACAAGCCGGGGGCGCGGAACCTCGCGCGGTGTGTGGAGAAGGCGGACCTCGACGTCGAAAGCTTCGTCCTCTCGCCGCTGGCGTCCGCCGAGGCGGTGCTCACCCCCGAGGAGCGCGAGGTCGGCGTGGCGCTGATGGACTTCGGAGGCGGGACCGTGGAGATGGTGATCTTTTTCAACGGCGCCTTGCGTCACACCTATGTTCTGCCCCTGGGAGGGAGCAACATCACTTCCGACGTCGCGATCGGGCTGAAGCTTCCCCAGTCGGATGCGGAGATCCTGAAGATCTCTTCGGGATGCGCGATGATCCAGAAAGTACGCCGGGACGAACTGGTGGAGCTGCCGGGGGTCGGCGGGCGGCTTCCCCGACCGATCCGCCGGCAATACCTCAGCGAGATCATCGAACCTCGTGCGGAAGAGATCTTCACCCTTCTGCGAAAGGAGATCCTGCGGTCCGGCTACGAGGAAAACCTCGGTGCGGGGGTTGTGCTCACCGGTGGAGGCTCGAAGCTCGACGGGCTCACCGACCTCGGGGAGCGGGTGTTCAAGCTCCCCTTCCGGCGGGGGAACCCGATCGGAATCGGCGGGTTGGTCGAGGTCGTGAACGGCCCCGCGTTTTCCACGGCGGTCGGTTTGGTCCAGTACGGCGCGAAGGTGTCGGAAAGGGTCTACCGGTCGTCGGAGCCGCCGGTGAGCGGCGGGGTGATCGACCGCATCAAGGGTTACCTGTCGGAATTTTTCTAATACCGAAACTCGAGGAAGAGGAGGAGCCGATGTCCAGCACGGAGCGAGAGGCAAGGGGGATCCGGACGTTCACGATCGTCGAGGAGAATCGCTGTCACGCCGTCATCAAGGTGTTCGGCGTCGGCGGCGGAGGCGGCAACGCCATCAACACCATGATCGAGGAGGGGCTGCAGGGCGTGGAGTTCATCGCCGCGAACACCGATGCGCAGGCGCTCTCCCGGAACCTGGCGCCCCTCAAGATCCAGCTGGGCGCGCGCTTGACCAAGGGGCTGGGTGCGGGCGCCAACCCCGACATCGGACGGCAGGCGGCACTCGAGGACCGGGACCTGCTTCGCGAGGCCCTCACGGGCGCGGACATGGTGTTCATCACCGCGGGCCTGGGCGGCGGCACCGGGACCGGCGCCGGTCCGGTCGTCGCCGAAGTGGCGAGGGAGGTGGGGGCGCTGACGGTGGCCGTCGTGACCCGGCCGTTCTCCTTCGAGGGGCTCAGCAGGAAACGGCAGGCGGAAAGCGGGACGAAAGAGTTGCGGAGCATGGTGGACACGATCATCGTCATTCCGAACGAGAAACTGCTCCTGATCGCCGGGAAGGAGATGCGCTTCGTCGAGGCGTTCCGCAAGGTGGATGACGTCCTCTTCCAGGCGGTCCGGGGGATCTCCGAGCTGGTCACGAAGCCCGGCTACATCAACCTCGATTTCGCGGACGTGAAGACGATCATGTCGGGGATGGGCGTGGCGCTGATGGGCTCGGGATCGGCCTCCGGCCAGAACCGGGCCGTTGCCGCCGCGGAGAAGGCGATCTCGAGTCCTCTCCTCGAGGATGTCTCGATCCGCGGCGCCCGCGGAGTCCTGATCAACATCACCGCGGGGACATCCCTTTCCCTGAGCGAGGTGAACGACGCGGCGAGCCTGGTCCGGGAGGAGGCCTCCGACGAGGCGAACATCATCTTCGGGACCGTGATCGACGAATCGCTGGGGGACGAACTGAAAGTCACGGTGGTGGCGACCGGATTCGAGCCGGGCGTCGCGGAGGGGCCCTGGAAGAATCCGAGGAAGGGGATCAAGCTGATGAGCCGGCCCGACGATCTGCAGACGCCGACGTTCCTGAGAGCCGCCGCGCCGAGGACCTTCGAGGAGCGCCTGGAGGACCTCCCCCTGATCGACAAGGAGACGGAGATCGAATCGCTCGACGAGTTCGAGATTCCCACGTTCCTCCGCCGGCGGGGGGAGTAGCCGGCGGAACTTTAGTGCTGCGTTTCATGGATACGGTTGCATTCGAGTGCCGGCCGCTCTCGGGCATCCATGCCCTCCGCGGCACTTGGCCATCCATGGCCATCGCTGCCTTCCCCGGCGGAGTTGTGCCCCTCATGCCGCGCAAACGATATGGCATCGGCCGTCAGGGGGTACCCCAAGGGAGCGCACGTTGTCCGGTAATGGGGCGGCTCCCTCACCGTACTTGTCAAGTACGCCTCGGTCGCGACGCCTTGCCGGATGCGGCGCATCGACCCTCTCGGTGCGACACCGTATCCATGAAGCGCAA
>Ga0209253_10001851_pt1 | contig 18636 bp, 17 predicted proteins | sample FrelakmetBRP12BR_FD_187145 | JGI IMG/M metagenome (GOLD analysis project Ga0209253, IMG submission 187145) | Freshwater lake sediment microbial communities from the University of Notre Dame, USA, for methane emissions studies - BRP12 BR (SPAdes)... | ecosystem: Environmental > Aquatic >... | reverse complement strand
GCGCCATGAGCTCTCCCGCCACGACCCCTGCCGCAGCTCCCTCGGCAGCTGCGCGCTGGCGCAGATTTGTCGGCAGCTTCCGCCTTGCTTACCTGCCCATCCTCGTGACCTATTTCGCATATGGGGCGAGTGCCATTACCGGAATTGCCACGCTGTACTTCCAGAAGGACATCCTAAAGCTCACCCCCGCCGACGTGGCGGAGATTGGGTTCTGGCTCGGCCTGCCATGGTCCATGAAGATGGTAGTGGGCGTCGCGTCGGACGCACTCCCCCTATTCGGCAGCAGGCGGCTCGCCTATCTGCTGATCGGCGCCGGCGGCTCGATCGCGGGCTTTGCGGCGCTTTCCAGCGTGGTGGACGCGAAAAGCGGTTACCTCGCCGCCATGCTGCTCGTCACCATCGGCTTCATGATTCAGGATGTCGTCGCTGATGCGCTGAGCGTCGAGGTGGCCCGCAGCGACGAGGAGCTCCGTCAGATTCAGGCACTGGGTCGCATGGCGGTGCTCGCGGGGGGGATCAGCGTCGGCTATCTCAGCGGCTTACTCGCTGAGCATATCGGTGCGCGCAACACCTTTGCCGTGGCGATGCTGCTGCCGGCTCTCGTCCTGCTCACGCTGCCATGTATACGAAAGGGGGTGCGGCGCGATGCCCCGCCGGTGGCGTCCGGGCCGCTCGGTCACGGCAAGGCGGGGCTCGTGCTCGGCGTCGGAATCGGCTATGCAGCGCTCGGCCTTATGTTGCACGCGTTCGACGTGACGTATGCGCAGGAAATCGTGCTGGTCGTGTCCCTGGTCCTGCTCGGCCTCCTGCTGCGGCAGATGGGCATCGGCGCTGCGGTTGCGGTGGCCGCCATCGTGATCTTTCTGTTCCGCGCCACCCCAGGGGTCGGGCAAGGCTACAGCTACTGGGCGATCGACAAGCTCGGCTTCGACCAGAAGTTTCTCGGCGTTCTTGCCCAGGTGAGCTCGATCCTCAGCCTCGTCGGGCTGATCGTTTTCCGCAAGACGATCGTCGAGCGGCCCGTGAGTTTCACGCTACTGTGGGTGGTGATCGCGGGGGCCGTGCTGTTTCTCCCCAACATCGCGCTCTTCTACGGAATACACGAATGGCTCGGCATCAGTGCGCGAACGTTCGCATTCATCGACACGACGATTTCGGCGCCGCTCAGCCAGCTCACGATGGTCCCGATGCTGATCCTGATCGCTCGCAGTGCGCCGCCCGGCGCCGAGGCGACGATGTTCGCGATCATGGCGTCGTGGATGAACCTCGCGCTCTCCGCGAGCGAGCTTTTTTCGCGCTACCTGAACCAGGCGTTTGCGGTCACTCAGGCGGACTATTCGAACCTCGGGATGCTGATGATCACCGTGTGCCTCATCGGCCTCGTGCCCCTGCTCGCACTGCCTATCCTGCGCCAGCACGAGCGGCGCGCGAGCGCCGCCCCTGCCTGAGACGGGATGGGGCTCAGCTTTCGGTCGTGCCGGCTTCCCGGCGTTCGAGCCCGAGCTCCTGGATCTTCCGCGTGAGGGTGTTGCGGCCTAGGCCGAGTAGCGTCGCGGCTTCGATCCGCCGCCCGCCAGTGTGCATGAGGGCGCGCGTGATCAGCGATTTCTCGAACTGACGGGTCAGCTCGTCGATGATGCCGGTATCGCCGCGCTTGAGCAGCATGTCGACCTCGCGCTCGAGCGCATCCGACCAAGCCTGGGCCGTCTCGCCCGCGGTCTCGGTGCGCAGCTCCTGCGGGAGGTCGTTGACATCGATGTTAAGGCCCGGCGCCATCACCGTCAGCCAGTGGCACACGTTCTCCAACTGGCGCACGTTGCCAGGGAAATCCTGCGCGGAGAGGAAGCGCACTGCGGCATCGGTCAGGCGCTTGCATTCCACCCCGAGCTCACGTGCGCTCTTCTGCAGGAAATGACGGGCGAGGACCGGGATGTCCTCCCGCCGCTCGCGTATCGACGGCAGGCGCAGCCGGATCACGTTGAGCCGATGGAAGAGGTCCTCCCGGAACAGTCCCTGTTTGACCCGTGCTTCCAGATCCTGGTGGGTGGCGGCAATCACCCGCACGTTCGCCTTGATCGGCTGGTGCCCGCCCACCCGGTAGAAGTGCCCGTCGGAAAGCACGCGCAGCAGGCGGGTCTGCAATTCGGAAGGCATGTCTCCGATCTCGTCCAGGAAGAGCGTGCCTCCCTCCGCCTGCTCGAAGCGGCCGCGCCGCATCGCCTGTGCGCCGGTGAACGCACCTCGCTCGTGGCCGAAGAGCTCCGACTCCAGCAGCTCCTTGGGGATCGCCGCAGTGTTGATCGCGATGAAGGGCTTCGTTCCTCGCGGGCTGTGGCGATGGAGCGCGCGGGCGACCAGTTCCTTCCCGGTTCCGGATTCGCCGGTGATGAGCACCGTCGCCTGCGACTGCGACAGGCGGCCGATGGCGCGAAAGACGTCCTGCATGGCGGGCGCCTGGCCTAGGATCTCGGGCGTTGCTTCGGTGACCTCCACGTCGCGGTTCTGGCGTTGGCTTTCCTCCAGGGCGCGGCGAATGAGCTCCACCGCGTTGTCGACGTCGAAGGGTTTCGGCAGATACTCGAACGCGCCCCCTTGGAACGCAGCCACCGCGCTTTCCAGGTCCGAGTACGCCGTCATGATGATGACCGGAATGGCCGGATGGCGATCCTTCACAGTCTGCAGCAGCTCGAGCCCTGAGGTCCCGGGCAAGCGAATGTCCGACAACACCACCTGCGGCGTGGCCGTATCGAGGGTCGCGAGGGCTTCCTGCCCGCTCGCAAACGTCTTGAACGGAATGTTCTCCCGTGTGAGAGCCTTCTCGAACACCCAGCGGATGGAACGGTCGTCATCGATGATCCAGACTGGCTTCATAGTCAGCCCTCATTGGCCGTGCAGACCGTCGATCGGTGCGCGATCCTGCTGATCGGCGCGATCACACACCCAGCGCGCAATTCGGCAGTTGCGTTCACGCGACCTCCTTCAGCGGCAACAGGATGCTGAAACAGGTGTTGCCAGGCACGCTCTCGAACTGGATCACGCCGCCATGCTGGCCGACCAAGGTCTGGGCAATCGTGAGACCGAGGCCGGAGCCCCCGACGCGAGCGCTCACCAGAGGGTAGAAGATCTTCTCCGCGATGGCCGCAGGCACGCCTGGCCCATCGTCGATGACCTGGACCAGCAAGGCCTGTCGATAGCGCTTGCGCGCGAGCGTCACCTGCCGCGCAAGCCGCGTACGCAGCACGATGCGTCCTCGACCTTCGAGAGCTTGGGCGGCATTGCGAACGACGTTCAACGCACCCTGAATGAGCTGTTCCCGGTCGCCTTTCAGGAGGGGCAGACTTACATCGTAGTCGCGCGCGATGACGAGCCCTTCCGGCATCTCGGCGAGGATCACCGTGCGCGCGCGCTCGAGCACTTCGTGGATGTTCACGAGGGAAAGCTGCGGCGCGCGGTTCGGGGTTAGCATCCGCTCCATCAGTGATTGCAGGCGATCGGCTTCCTGCATGATCACCTGCGTGTACTCCATGAGATCCGGGCGCTCAAGCTCCCGTTCGAGAAGCTGCGCCGCGCCCCGGATACCGCCGAGCGGATTCTTGATCTCGTGGGCGAGACTGCGCACCAGCAGCCGGTTTGCTTCGGTCTGATCGATGATGCGCTCGTCTCGTGCTATCTTGAGCCGCTGGTCGATTGGCCGGAACTCCGCCACCATTCGGTTCCACTCACCCCCCGAGCCCGGTGCCTCAACCGGCGTGATGGTGCAGTCGAGGTGCTGGCGCGCATGGCCCGGCGTTCCTAGGAAGAGGTCGTGCTCCATGTACGTGCAGTCGTTCGTGATGGCGTACTCAACGCAGGAGATAAGACTCTCAGGGTTGTCGAAGATCTTCCGCACGCTCTGGCCAGAGATGCTCCGCTGGCTAAACTCGAACAGATTCTCCGCGGCCGGATTCGCGTACTGCACCAGCAGCTCGTGGTCGAGCACGATAACCGCAGTGGCGAGCAGCTCGAGTCCGGCAAGAGTGGAAGGGAGCATCGCGATCAGCCGGCGCCGGGCGAGCATCGTCTGAGTTCGCCCCTGCACCGCAGCGATCCCGAACGTGTCTGTCGGCGGTTACGTTGCATCCTGGTCTTCCATGCGGATCCGCCGTCGCCTATCTCACAGCAGAGAGCTCACGCTTCAGGGCAGTGACATTCTGTTCGTGCAGGCTGACGGTCTCCTTCAGCTTTCTTACCCGTTCGGAATACGCCGTGGCAGTGCGATCCTCGCCACCGCGCACGACCTCACCATCCGCAAGCGCGCGCCTCGCCTCCGTTAGCAGCTTTTCCTCGTTCACGAGCTCGGTCTCGAGAATGCGGCGGCGGCCCTGATCGCGTTCCTTCTGCGTCGCGCTGTCAACGCTCGGGAAGTTTGCCGGCGTGGGCGACGGATTGTTTGCCCGTGACCGGGAGCGGGTGCCGGTTCGCGCGGGCTCGCGATACGGTCCGATATCCATCGCGGTACAGCCGCTGTGCTTGGTATTCGTGTAGCTCACATTTCCGGCGGCGTCCACGCACTTGTAAATCTCCGCCAGGGCCGGGAGCGGCGCGAGAAGAAACAGGATGAGTAGATGGCGCGCAGATCCCATGGCTAGCGGGTGCATCCAGCTTGCGCCGTGGGGGTTAGAACCAAGGTTGAATGCGGCACGGGCATAGGCTTACCGGCTCGGCCGCTCGACGACCCGGATGAAAAAGGGCGGGTTCGCCCCGCCCTCCCTGTCACCGCGTCCCGGGCGGGGTCACAGGCTGTAATACATCTGGAATTCAAGCGGGTGAGTCGTCTGACGGAACTGGGTCACCTCTTCCATCTTGAGCTCGATATAAGCGTCGATCAGGTCGTCGGAAAACACACCGCCGCGGGTCAGGAACTCCCGGTCCTGGTGCAAATAGTCCAGCGCCATTTCGAGCGAGGAACACACGTTCGGCACCTTCTGCGCTTCCTCCGGTGGGAGATCGTATAGGTTCTTGTCGATCGGATCGCCCGGATGAATCTTGTTTTGGATGCCGTCGAGACCGGCCAACATCATGGCCGTGAATGCGAGGTAGGGATTCGCAGTGGGATCCGGGAAACGGACCTCGATACGGCGACCCTTGGGATTCGCGACGTATGGAATCCGGATCGACGCCGAGCGATTGCGCGCTGAGTAAGCGAGGTTGATCGGAGCCTCGAAACCCGGCACGAGCCGCTTGTACGAGTTGGTACCCGGGTTGGTGATCGCGTTGAGCGCGCGCGCATGCTTGATGACGCCACCAATGTAGTACAGGGCGAGCTCCGACAGGCCCGCATACCCATTGCCGGAAAACAGGTTCTGCCCGCCCTTCCACAGAGACTGATGCACATGCATGCCCGACCCATTGTCACCGACGATGGGTTTCGGCATGAAGGTGGCGGTCTTGCCGTAGGAATGCGCGACGTTGTGAACGACATACTTGAGGATCTGGCTCCAGTCGGCTCGCTTGACCAGACTGTTGAACTTGGTGCCGATCTCGCACTGGCCAGGCGCCGCTACTTCGTGGTGATGCACTTCGACCGCGACGCCCATCTCCTCCAGCGCGAGACACATCGCTGATCGAATGTCCTGCAGCGAATCCACGGGCGGCACCGGGAAGTAGCCGCCCTTGACCGCAGGGCGGTGCCCCAGGTTGCCATCCTCGCGCTCGGCACGCGAGCTCCAGGGTGCCTCACCGGACTCGATCTTCACGGAGCAGCCCGACATGTCCACGTGCCAGGTCACGGAATCGAAGACGAAGAACTCGGGCTCCGGTCCGAAGTAAGCCGTGTCCGCAACGCCGGTCGCCTTGAGATACGCTTCGCCGCGCTTGGCGATCGAGCGTGGGTCCCGGTCGTAGCCCTTCATGTCAGTGGGCTCGAGGACGTCGCAGGTCAGCTTGACGGTCGGCTCGTCCATGAAAGGGTCAAGGGAGGCGGTGTCCGGGTCCGGCATCAAGAGCATGTCGGAAGCCTGGATGCCTTTCCAGCCAGCGATCGAGGAGCCGTCGAACGCATGCCCGTCAGTGAACTTGCTTTCGTCGAAGGCTTGCACGGGCACTGTGACATGCTGCTCCTTGCCGCGGGTGTCGGTAAAGCGGAAGTCAATGAACTTGACTTCATTGTCTTTGATGAGCTTCATTACGTCGGCGACCGCCATGGCTCTTTTTCTCCGGTGATTAATTGTTGGGGCTAAATAACCATAAGAAAACCGGGTGTGGCAGTCTGCAGATTACGTGCCATGCCCTTATTTTGCGCAAGAGACTGTTCATTCAAATAAATCGAAAGTTTTCTCGGCACCATAATAGTGCAATCGAAAACCAGTCGCACTAGTTATGTGCAATGTCGCAATTTATTGAAACATTTCACTCGGTTGCGTCATAGCGAGCTAAAATCGCGGCACTCTGTCAAGTAGCTGACGATGGCTTCAATTTCTGAAATCCTGGCTGCTGCCCGGGAAAGGGCGCAGCGCATGAACCTTCCGTACAGCGGGGCACTTACGCCGAAAGAGGCCTATGAGATCCTGCAGCATGCCCCGGGTGCCCGGCTCGTAGATATTCGGACGCGGGCCGAGCTTGATTGGGTCGGACGGATCCCGGGTGCGGTCGAGGTGGAGTGGGTGAGCTATCCTGGCAATCAGCCCAATCGAGATTTCGACCAGCAACTGCGCCATCAAGTGGACCCTGAGTCGCTGGTCATGTTCATCTGCCGCAGCGGGGTACGCTCCCACCACGCCGCAACCGCTGCAACGCGCCTCGGCTACACGGAGAGCTACAACGTGTTGGAGGGGTTCGAAGGCGATAGGGATGCCACAGGCCACCGCGGTACAACGGGTGGTTGGCGCTATGCCGGACTGCCTTGGGTTCAATCGTGAGTGCGGTGGGCGATCGGCGGTTCGTGCGGCCTGCCTCGGCCAGGGCGATGCGTCGCGCCGCCGGATCCGCCGCCACTGCCGCCAAGACCGTGGCAGCCGCCGCCGCGATCAGCGCCACGTTGGGAGAATAGCGCTCGACAAGCGTTCCGCCCACGGCTGTCCCAGCGCTGATTCCACCGAGAAGGGCCGTCGATGCCCAGGTGAAGGCCTCGGCGATCCGGTCCTTGGGGGCAACCTTATCGCGGCTGCGTCGTAGGCTTACCCGCCGCTCCACACGACGAGGCCCGTGTAGGCAGTCGCAAGGACGACGATGCCAAAAGCGATCCGGTACCACGCGAAGATCGTGAAGTCATGGCGCATGATGTAGCGCAGTAACCAGCGAATGCACAGGAAAGCCGAAATGAACGACGCTACCAGGCCAACGGCGAAGTAACCGGCGTCCTGCAGGTCGAGCAGCCCGCGATTCTTGTACAGATCGTACGCGCCGGCGGCGATGAGCGTGGGCACGGCGAGAAAGAACGAGAACTCCGTCGCGGCCTTCCGCGACAGCCCGAAGAGCAGGCCGCCGATAATAGTCGCCCCGGAGCGGGAAGTTCCCGGTACTAGCGCGAAGGCCTGCGCGAATCCAACTTTGAGCGCGTCCTTCCAGGTCATGTCGTCCACGGATTCCACCGCGATCGTATGTTTGCGCCGCTCCGCCCAGAGGATGACAAACGCACCGACGATGAATGCGATCGCGACCGGCACCGGCTTGAACAGCACCTCCTTGATGTATTTCCCGAACACGAGCCCGAGCAGTGCCGCAGGCAGGAAGGCGATGATGACGTTGGCAAGGAAGCGCTGGGCGGTCCGGTCCGACGTGAGCCCGCCCAGGACGGCTGCAAACTTGTGCCGGTACTCCCATATCACCGCGAGCATGGCACCTGTCTGGATCACGATCTCGAAGATCTTGCCTTTCTCGTCGTGGAAGCCCAGAAGGTCGCCTGCGAGAATCAAGTGACCGGTGCTTGAGATCGGCAGAAACTCGGTCAGTCCCTCGACGATCCCGAGCACCAGCGCCTTCCAGTAGATGGGGTCTATCACGGCTCGCGTTCGGAAAAGCGCGGATGGTAGCACGCACCCCGTGTGGTCGAGATTGCAGGCTGCACCGGCGGCGGGTGCCGCGGAACCGATGGACGATCGCGAGAACGGATGGCCAGAACCGCGGTGAGACGGCCCTGGAGGTTACGCGAATGCTACCTGCGCCAACGAGCCCGAGGGGAAACCCCCGGGTGGGCGCACTCCGAGGGGATCGCGCGGAAAGGCGTTACCCGCGAAACTGTCGAGCAAGCGCCTCCACGCTGGCGCTCAACTGATCCAGACCCGGAACACGGCCCTCGGGCGTGAGGCGATCGACCACCTCGGGCAGCAGCTGCGACAGACCCTCCGACGCATCGCGCTCGTTCAGCCCTGTCTGCTGGGCGATCTGAGAGAGTCCACCGCGGCCGAAGATCTGTGCGATGACATCTGCCGGGATCGGAAGATTCTGGCCCGTCCCGACCCAAGACTGCGCCTGTTCGCCGAAGCCGGCCCGCTGGAAGCGTTCCAGCAGATCGCCGAGTCCGCCGGCGGCGCCTCCGGCAGCCCCGCCACCTCCGAGCAGTCCACCGAGGAGGTCCGTCAGTCCACCTCCCTCCTGACCTTGACCGATCTGGGTTTGCGGAGCACTCCCGCGATTCGCAAGCATGCCGACCACGACGGGCAGTAGCGCCACGAGGATGCCCCCCATCTTGCCCATCCCACCTTGCTGCTGCGGCGGTTGCCCACCCAGCTGCCCGCCCATGGCACCGCCAAGAATATCGTCCAGCAGACCCATTTCGCCCTCCCTCCCGTATGTAGATCAATCGGCGCGCACCGCGTCAGAGTAGAAATGCATGCTCTTCCACGAGCGATCCCTCCGTCAACCCCGCTCGATCGGGGCAGCTTCGCGAGCTGAGATGCCCAGCTCGGCACAGAGTTGCACCACTGTCGACCGGAGACTTGCGATCTCTTCTTCGAGACGCGCCACGTTCGCCTTGAGCGCGGCCAGCTCACCTGCCGTAATGTCGCTCGGCGCGCTCTCCACGACGGCGCCTCCGGCCGCGGCGTCCGCTGCCACTGGCCCAGCGAGCAGGTGCGCCCATCGATTCTCGCGCGCGCCCGCCTGCCGGGGAAGCTCGACGACTAGGGGTCCTGCTGCACGCGCGGCGAGCTCAGCGAGAAAGGCCTCGACGGAAGAGATGTCGGCGAAGCGATAGAGCCGCTCGCAGTTGATGCGCAGCTCCCCGGCGGTCTGCGGACCACGCAGCATCAGCGTGGCGAGTAGCGCCACGGCCTGGGGCGGCACTTGCAGCACGCGTTCGACATTGTGCGCGTAGCGCATGACGCGACCGCCGCTCGACTCGACGATCAGCGTGAGCGACCGCAGTCGATCGACCGCGGCTTGTACCTCGGCGTCGCTCACAGTGAGGACCGGGTCGCGGCTCGTCTTCTGGTTGCAGCCGGCCACGAGCGCGTTCAGGGTCAGCGGATAGGTATCGGGGACGGTGTGTTGCTTTTCGACCAGCACGCCGAGCACCCGTGCCTCGAGCAGGGACAGCATGGGCAGAGGATGGGCGCTCATGACGCCTGGGCGACGACGCTGCTCGATCTAAGCACTTCGCCTCACACCTTGCCGTAGAGTTGACCGCCCTGGGTCACGAACTCTGCCGACTTAGCCTCCATGCCCTTGGCAAGCGCCTCCTCCTCGGACAGACCTTGGCTCGCAGCGTATTCCCGCACGTCCTGGGTGATCTTCATCGAGCAAAAGTGCGGCCCGCACATGGAGCAGAAGTGCGCAAGCTTCGCGCCCTCGTGAGGCAGTGTCTCATCGTGAAACTGCTTCGCCTTGTCGGGGTCGAGTCCGAGGTTGAACTGATCTTCCCACCGGAACTCGAAGCGCGCCTTGGAAAGGGCGTTGTCGCGTATCTGTGCGCCCGGATGGCCTTTCGCAAGATCGGCAGCATGCGCGGCGATCTTGTACGCGATGATGCCGTCTTTGACATCGTCCTTGTCGGGCAGTCCGAGGTGCTCTTTCGGCGTCACATAACAGAGCATTGCCGTACCGTACCACCCGATCATCGCGGCGCCGATGGCGCTCGTAATATGGTCGTAGCCCGGCGCGACGTCGGTGGTAAGAGGGCCAAGGGTGTAGAACGGCGCCTCCTTGCAGTACTTCAATTGCAGGTCCACGTTCTCTTTGATGAGATGCATGGGCACGTGGCCCGGCCCCTCGATCATGACTTGAACATCGTGCTTCCAGGCGATGTCCGTGAGTTCACCCAGCGTGCGCAGCTCCGCGATCTGCGCCTCGTCGTTCGCGTCGTGGATCGAGCCCGGACGCAATCCGTCGCCGAGGCTGAAAGCCACGTCGTACGCCTTCATGATCTCGCAGATCTCCTCAAACCTCGTGTAGAGGAACGACTCCTGATGGTGGGCGAGGCACCACTTCGCCATGATCGAGCCGCCGCGCGAGACAATCCCGGTCATACGTTTCGCCGTCACCGGGATGAAGGCCAAGCGGACGCCGGCATGGATGGTGAAGTAGTCCACCCCCTGCTCGGCCTGCTCGATCAGCGTGTCGCGGAAGATCTCCCAGGTGAGTTCCTCCGCGCGGCCGTCCACCTTTTCCAGGGCCTGGTAGATCGGCACCGTGCCGATTGGCACTGGGCTGTTGCGGATGATCCACTCCCGCGTTTCGTGAATATGCCGACCCGTCGATAGGTCCATCACGGTGTCGCCGCCCCAGCGAATCGCCCAGGTCATCTTTTCAACTTCTTCGCCGATGGAGGAGGTCACCGCCGAGTTGCCAATGTTCGCGTTGATCTTCACCAGGAAGTTACGGCCGATGATCATCGGCTCGCTCTCTGGATGATTGATGTTGGCCGGGATGATGGCGCGGCCGCGCGCGACCTCGTCGCGAACGAAGTCGGGCGTGATCGATCTCGGCAGGGCGGCACCGAAGGAGTCGCCGGGATGCTGGTGGGTGATCAGCGCCGAGAGGTGGTCACGCCTCTGATTTTCCCTGAGGGCGACGAACTCCATTTCTGGCGTCACGATGCCGCGGCGCGCGCAGTGCATCTGCGTGACGTTCAGTCCCGGCTTCGCCCGGCGCGGCTGGCGCTTCAAGTCGAACCGCATCTCCGCGAGCTTCGGATCGCGTAGCCGCTCCGCGCCGTACCGCGAAGTGGGCCCGGCGAGCGCCTCGGTATCGCCGCGCTCCTCGATCCACTTTGCCCGTACCGGTGCGAGTCCTGCCCGGATGTCGATCCTGACGTTGGGGTCCGTGTAGGGTCCGGAGGTATCGTAGAGATAGATCGGCGGATTCTTCTCCGCGCCGAACGAGGCGAGCGTGTCGGATTGCGAGACCTCGCGCATCGGGACGCGGATGTCGGGACGCGAGCCGTTGACGTAGACCTTGCGCGAGCGCGGCAGCGGCCGAATGGCAGCGTCATCGACACAAGCCAACGCGGCGGCGAACTTGGGATTGGCGTTCATGGCTCCCTCCAGGGGGCGATCCGGGGAGCGAGAGTAGGCGACTACGTTTCCCTACGACGGCATTACCCGGACAGGTTCAAAGGGTTTATCTCACCCGGGCTAGCGACCCAGGACCCCTACGTAGACTGAGCACAGTAGCGGAAAGTCGGTCGCGCTTCAACTTGTCTGCAGGTCAACGCGGGAAGACCAGCGCTAGGACGCAGGTCCTGGGCGCTGGTCACCCGGTCGCGACGGGACGGCGATCGGAGTCTGGTGGGTGGGGATCCTTTGCTCCTGCGTGCCACGCCGTAGCTCGGGGAAAGTAAGCCTCGGCGTTCGGCGGGTTATGGTAGACTTCCCGCGCTTTAGAGCAGGTGGCCGCGGCGGAACCCAGATGAACATGCAACAGGCCCGATTCAACATGGTCGAGCAGCAGATTCGACCATGGGAGGTGTTGGATCAGCAGGTGCTCGACCTCTTGTTCGAGGTCCGGCGCGAGGAGTTCGTTCCCGAGCAATACCGGACTCTCGCGTTTGTGGACATGGAAATCCCGCTTGGCCACGGCGAGGTCATGCTCGCGCCCAAGATCGAGGCGCGAATGCTGCAGGAGCTCGCGATCAAGAAGACCGATCGTATCCTCGAGGTCGGCACCGGCAGCGGCTATTTCACGGCGTTGCTCGCTTGGCTCGGGCAGCATGTCTACAGCGTCGACATTGTGCCCGAATTCGTGAGCGGAGCGCGGGCCAGGCTTGCCGCCCACGGCATCACGAACGTAACACTCGAAGAGGGCGATGCGGCCCGCGGCTGGAGTCGCCATGGTCCGTATGACGTGATCGTTTTGACGGGTTCGGAGCCTGTTCTGTCCCCTGCTTTCGAGGAGTCTTTGAGGCCTGGCGGTCGCCTCTTCGCGATACTGGGTGATCCTCCAGTGATGGAGGCGACGCTGATCACCTGTGTCTCACCCGGCATGTGCAATGCCGTTCCGGTCTTTGAGACCTGTATTGCTCCTCTGCGCAACGCGCCCCACCCTGCCCGTTTCGTGTTCTGACATGCGGCAATTGAGCCCCGCCGGCCTGAAGAGCTGCCTTGCCCGGATTCGAACGGGTGCACAACCTCGACGGTGGCGTGAACGCGTGGGCATTGCAGGTCGACCCGTCGCTGCCGCGCTATTGAGCCCGTGCTGATGCGCTGCCTCCGCTGCGTCGTCGCTTGGCTGGCCCTGTCGGCCCCGGGGCTCTCCCAAGCGGCTGATCTCCTACAAATCTACCAGGAAGCGCTGGTGCAGGACTCTGCTTACGCGGCAGCCCGGGCGGCGTGGCAGGCCGGCCAGGAAGTGGTCGTTCAGGGACGGTCGCTGCTGCTCCCGAACCTGAGCGGCACCGGCTCCTACACGTTCAACAACCGCGACTTGAGGAACGTACCCAACCAGCAGTTCGACGCGACCTTCATCGGCTTGAACCTGAGCCAGCCGCTCTTCCGCATGCAGAACTTCGTCCAGTACCAGCAGTCGCGCACGCAGCTTACCCAGAGCGAAGCGCAGTTCGCCTTGGCCAGCCAGGATCTGATCCTGCGGGTAGTCCAGGCCTATTTCGACGTGCTCTTGGCGGAGGTGAACCTCGAAGTCAACGAAGCGCAGAAACGGGCGATCGCGCAGCAGCTCGAGCAGGCGAAACGTAACTTCGAGGTCGGGACCGCGACCATCGTCGATACCTACGAAGCGCAGGCCCGTTACGATCTCGTGGTGTCGCAGGGAATCGCGCTACAGAACGATCTGGCGGTCAAGCGCGACGCGGTCGAACGCATCATCGCCCGGCCCGCACCGGCGCTGGTGCGACCTCCGCGTGGCATCCAGATCGATCCCCCGAAGCCGAACCACATCGATGCCTGGGTCCAGGAGGCCTATGAGACCAGCCTCGATGTGCGGCTGGCCGACGCTACACTCACGTTGGCTCGGCAGCAGGTCGAGCTGCAGCGTGCTGGCCATTACCCGACCCTGGATGCCGTGGCCTCGGTCGGCTACAGCGACAACAGCTTGGGCGCCTTTGCCGCCCAAGGCATCCGCGGCAACATCACGTCGGCTGGCGTGCAGCTCGCCATTCCCATTTACCAGGGTGGTGCTGTCGAGTCGCGGGTACGGCAGGCCATCGCGAACCAGGAGAAGGCGCGGCAGGACCTGGAGACGGCTCGCCGCATCGTCGCTCAGTCGACCCGCCAGGCATTCCTGGGCCTGAACAGCGGGATCGCCCAGACCGAAGCGCTGCGTACCGCCGTCGTTTCAACCCAGAGTCAGGTCGATTCCACCAAGCTCGGCCAGGAGGTCGGTGTGCGGACGGAGGTCGACGTGCTCAACGCGCAGCAGCTGCTTTTTTCCGCCCAACGCGACCTCGCCCAGGCGGTCTTCAACACGGTGATCAATCTCTTCCGGCTGAAGGCCGCGGTCGGTCAGTTGACAGAGAATGACGTCGTTTCCGTCAACGATTGGATCAACGGCAGGGGCCGCTGAGCGCTGACGCCAAGCGGGCGCTGCGCGCCATGGTACCCGGCCTGGGGTTCGATGCCCGCGGCGGCAGGCTCGGTTACGGCGGGGGCTATTATGATCGGTTGCTGACTCGGCTGCCGTCGACGGCATTGCGGGTGGCGGCCGCGTTCTCGGCGCAGTTGCTCGACGCGGTGCCTATGGAACCGCATGACCAGTACGTGAGCCTGATCGTCACCGAAGACGGTCCGCTACCGGCGCGGCGCTGAATTCGAGCAAGGCCAGGGTCTTCTCCGTTGCCCCCCGGTGAGCGCGCGCGAAGGCGATGCCCTCCCGGGCCATTCCCCCGCGAGTGGTCGGGTCCTTGAGCAATCGCGTAGCCTCCTGGACGAGCCCATTCAGGTCCATGACCTGGATGGCCGCCCGTGCCTCGACGGCACGTCGAACTGCCTCAGCGAAGTTGAATGTGCTGGGTCCGATAATGACAGGTGTGCCGACCGCACACGCCTCGATGAGGTTCTGGCCGCCGTAAGGCAGAAAGGTGCCACCTATTACGGCGACGTCCGCGGCGTGGTAGTACGCGAACATCTCGCCCATGCTATCCCCGAGCACGACCCGGGCGAGAGGCGGTACCGGCTCCTCGAGGCTACGGCGCTGGTAGCGCACGCCGCGCTTTTCGAGCAGCATGGCCACCTCCTCGAAGCGTTGCGGGTGGCGCGGTACGAGCACGATCAGCACGTTCTCGACGTCGATCTCCTCGCACGCGTCGAGGAGGATGGACTCCTCGCCGTCTCGAGTGCTCGCCAGCAGGAGCACCGGCCGGTCGCGTCCGAAAAGCTCGCGGAGCGCGATGCCCACAGACTTCGCACTCGCGGGTGGGGTCACGTCGAACTTCAGGTTTCCCGTTACTAGCACGTGGTCGGCACCCAGGGTGCGGAGCCGCTTGGCATCGGCCCTGGATTGGGCGCCAACGGCAGCGAAAGCCCGCAACGCTGGGCGAGTGAGAGAAGAAAAGAAGCCGTAACCCCGGGCCGATCGTTCCGACAGGCGCGCGTTGACCAGATAGAGAGGTACCTGGCGGCGCGCGCAGGCGGCGACCAGGTTGAACCAGATCTCCGTTTCCAGGATCAGGCCGAGCGTCGGTCGAAAGTGGTCGAGAAAGGCGTTGACCGCGGGCGGCAGGTCGTAGGGCACGTAACAGCGCATGACTTTGTCTCCGAAGAGCTGTTCGCTCGTCTCCCGACCGGTTGGCGTCATGTGCGTGAGCAGAATCGCCCGCTCTGGGAAGCGCACCTGCAGGGCCTTCACCAGCGGCTCGGCAGCGCGGGTTTCGCCGACGGACACCGTATGGATCCAGATCACCGGTCGGTCGGGACGTGGCGGGTAGGATCCAAAGCGTTCGCCGACGTGATGCAGGTAGCCGCGCTGGCGGCGGCCGCGCCACAGGAGCCGCAGCAAGATGAAAGGCAACATCAGCGCAAAAAGCGCCGAATACGCGATCCGCAGGAGTTTCACAGTGGCGCCATCCGGGCGAGGGTATCCAACACCTTCGCCACCGTAGGAGGGGTCCCCATGCCGCCGAGGTTGACAGCGGTCGGCGAGCCGTAGACACCGTTCAGACCCGGCTCCGTGGCGCAATACAAGCCGATCGTGGGGCGCCCGAAGGCGGCACCCAGGTGGGTGAGCCCGGTATCGACGCCAATGACTGCATGCGCGCCACCGAGCAGGGCAGCCAGCGCCTCTAGGGAAACGGCTGGTGGCACCCGGGCGTCCGGGATGGTCCCGGCAAGCCGCTCGCTCCGGCTGCGCTCCTCGGCGTTACCCCACGGCAGGAGAGCGAAGATTTCTCGTGACCGAAGCTCGCGGCCGAGGGCTGCCCAGCGCTCCTCGGGCCAGAGCTTCTCCGCGCGGCTGGTGGCGTGGAGCAGCATCGCATAAGGTCGCCGGAGGTCGCTGCGAAACGCGGGAAAGTGGGCCAAGTCGGGAGCGCGAATGCCGAAGTCCAGCGTTGCAGGGATGGAGAAGCCCAACGATTCAGCCACGAGCTGTCGGTTGCGGTCGACTGCGTGGATGCCGAGCGAGACCTCGATCCGGCGTTGATAGAACAAAGAAGCGAAATCGTCCCGGCCGCTACCCCAGGCGTAGCCGCACCGCAGTCCCCGCGCTGGAAGGGCGAGCAGCGCGCTCTTGGTCAGTCCCTGCGCGTCGATGACGTAGTCGTGGGGCGCGCGGAGCTCGTGGCGATATGCGGCAATCTCGCGCCAGGTTTCCCGGCTCGTCAGATTGCGTCGCCAGCGCCGAAAGGCCACCTTGATCACGCGGGCAACACCGGGATGCATGGCTGGCAAAGCGCTGTACGACTCCTCGATCAGCCAATGAATCTCTGCTCCCGGGCGGGCAGCATGTATGTCGGCGACGACCGGAAGCGCATGGACGATATCGCCCATGGATGAGGTCTTCACCAGGAGGACGCGCGTCATCGGCTACCCGGCTGGGAGCAAGCGGGACGGGGCGGGAAGCACGCGTCGCGGAAGACAGCGAACGCTGTGGGGCGCGTTAGCCGCACCCCGCGAGAGGAAGGAAAAGGCAAGTTGTCGGGAGAGGGGGAAAGGCTTCAAGCGAGACGTTAGCACGGCTGCGCTCGACTCGGAAGGCCGGTTGCCCTGGTGGGAGGTCGCCTTCTCATTCCGGAGCGCGCCCGGTCGATATCCGAACGTGCGGGAGTCGCGGACGCCGATTGCTGTTAGAATGCGCGGCGCTTCGGCCTCCAATTCATTTCGAGCCGTTCTCCGGTAATAGTTCACCCTTTTCGGATGACCATTCTCGTAACCGGCGGCGCCGGCTTCATCGGGTCGAATTTCGTCCTCGACTGGCTGGCGCAGTCCGATGAGCCGGTCGTGAATCTGGATAAGCTGACCTACGCCGGCAACCTGGGCAACCTCCTCACCCTGCAAGGAAATCCTGCGCACCATTTCGTCCACGGCGATATCAACGACCGCGCGCTCGTGGAGCGGCTGCTGATCGAGCACCGGCCGCGCGCGATCGTCCACTTTGCGGCCGAGAGCCACGTCGACCGCTCGATCCATGGCCCCGCGGATTTCATCGAGACCAACATCGGGGGCACCTTCAGCCTGCTGGAAGCGGCGCGCGCCTACTGGCTCGATCTTGAGGCTGCCGAGCGTGAGCGATTCCGCTTCCTGCACGTTTCGACCGACGAGGTGTATGGCACCCTGGGCCCGGACGATCCGCCTTTCACCGAGACGACCGCCTACGCGCCGAACAGCCCGTACGCTGCGTCGAAAGCGGCATCGGATCATCTGGTTCGCGCGTACCACCACACCTACGGTCTGCCGACCGTGACTACCAACTGCTCCAACAACTACGGTCCGTTCCAGTTTCCCGAGAAACTGATTCCGCTGATGATCAACCACGCGCTGCAGGGCAAGCCGCTGCCGGTCTATGGCGATGGCAAGCAGGTGCGCGACTGGCTCTATGTCGGTGATCATTGCGCCGCAGTGCGCACGGTGCTGGAGCGGGGGCGGCTGGGGGAGACCTACAATATCGGTGGCAATGCGGAGAAGAAGAACCTCGACGTGGTGCGAACGCTATGCGCCGCGCTGGACGCTGCTCGACCACGCGCGAGCGGAACCTACGGCGATCTCGTCACGTTCGTGACGGACCGTCCGGGTCACGACCGCCGCTACGCCATCGACGCGACGAAAGTCCGCAGCGAGCTCGGCTGGAGGCCCTTGGAGTCTTTCGATACGGGACTCGCGAAGACGGTGCGATGGTACCTCGACCACGCTGAGTGGGTAGCGCAGGTGCAGTCGGGGGATTATCAGAACTGGATTGAGCGGAACTACGGGGCCCGATGATGGCGCGAGCGTTTGCAGCGGCGGGCCTCATTGGCTAAACTTAGCTAACTCTTGTGAAAGCCTGCCTCCATGGAAACCTTCAATGTTCACGAGGCCAAGACGCAGCTCTCGAGACTTCTCGAGCGCGTGCGCAGTGGGGAAGAGATCGTGATCGCCAAGGCGGGGGAGCCTGTGGCGCGCCTCGTCCCTTACACGCCAGCCAAAGCGCCTCGGAAGCCTGGGTTGCTGAAAGGGAAGATCCGCATCGGACGGAACTTCGACGATCCCCTGCCGGAGGATCTCCTTGCCGCGTTCGGCGCCGAGATCCCGCGCAAGTGAGGGTACTGGTCGACACGCATTTCCTGGTTTGGTGGGCAGCAGGACGGAGAATTCCGAAGCGGGCTGCGTCCCTCATCCAGGACCCCGCCAACGAACTCTATGCCTCGGCTGCCAGCGTTTGGGAGATCGCGATCAAGGTGGGTCTGGGTCGCCTCGATGTGGATCCTGTCGAGCTGGTGCGAGCGCTCGATGACGGAGGCTTCACGGCACTACCGGTTACGACTCAGCATGCGATCGCGGTTGCGGCGCTACCGGAGATCCACCGCGATCCGTTCGACCGACTCCTGGTCGCGCAGAGCAGAGTGGAGAATCTCTGCCTCCTCACGCAAGACCAGGTGCTGGACGGTTACGGGGCCATGGTTATCAGAAGTGACTGATAGATTGCGATGAAAGGCATCATCCTCGCCGGCGGGTCCGGCACCCGGCTTTACCCCGTGACGCAGGCGGTCTCGAAGCAGCTGCTGCCGATCTACGACAAGCCGATGGTGTATTACCCGCTATCCACGCTGATGCTGGCGGGCATCCGCGACATCCTCGT
>Ga0209253_10001850_pt1 | contig 18637 bp, 15 predicted proteins | sample FrelakmetBRP12BR_FD_187145 | JGI IMG/M metagenome (GOLD analysis project Ga0209253, IMG submission 187145) | Freshwater lake sediment microbial communities from the University of Notre Dame, USA, for methane emissions studies - BRP12 BR (SPAdes)... | ecosystem: Environmental > Aquatic >... | reverse complement strand
GGCCTACACGATCTTCATGTCCCCGGCCACCGCCAAGGACGGGAAGATCTCGGCCATCGTTCCCTTCGCGTCGCACATCGACCACACCGAGCACGAGGTGAACGGCATCGTCACCGAGTTCGGCTTCGCCGACCTGCGCGGCCGCAGCCCGAAGGAGAAGGCCAAGGAGGTCATCGAGAAGTGCGCCGCCCCGGAGTACCGGCCCATCCTGTGGGACTACGTGAAGCGCGCCATGAAGAACCCCAGCGCCGGCCTCCACTCGCCGCACATGTTCAGCGAGGCCTTCGCCTTCCACACGCGCTACCTCCAGACCGGCGACATGCGCCCCAAGAAGTAGCCGCGTCCCTCCGCGCCCCCGGGCGCGGTGCCGCTTCGTTGCCGGCGGCCGCCCTCGCGAGGGGGCGGCCGCCTCGCTTTCCGGGCACCGGACGCGTTCCGCTCCGCGCCGTCCGCCTGCCCTCCGGGCCGCCCGCCCGCGCCGAGGGCCGGGGCGCAGCCGGCGTGCCGCCCGCCGCGCCTGGCGCCGGTGCTACAGTCCTCCCCCATGCCGATCGACCTCGACCTCGCCCTGCGGACCGCCCGCCGTGCCGTGGAGGCTGCCGCCGAGGCGAGCCTCGTCCACTTCCGGCGCGGCGTTCGCGTCGAGGTGAAGCCGGACCGCACGCCGGTCACCGCGGCCGACCGGGACTCCGAGGCCGCCATCGCCGCCGTCGTCCGCTCCGCCTTCCCGGCGCACGCGCTGCTCGGCGAGGAGACTGGTGCGCACGCGGGCCGGGAGCCGTCGCGCTGGATCGTGGACCCCATCGACGGCACGCGCGGCTTCACCCGCGGCGGCTCGTTCTGGGGGCCGCTCGTCGCGCTGGAGCACGAGGGGCAGATCGTCGTCGGGGCGATGGCCATGCCGGCCCTCGGCGAGACCTACTGGGCGGCGCGAGGGAGCGGCGCCTGGCTGCAGCGCGGGGACGAGGCGCCCGTGCGCCTGCGGGTGTCGGGAGTCGGCGACTGGGCGGAGTCGACCCTCTCCCTCGGCGAGTTCCGCGGCCTGTTCGTCCCCGGGCGCGATCGGCGGCTCCTCGACCTGTCGCGCGCCGCCGCCCAGGCCCGCTGCTACGGCGACCTCGCCGGCGCCGCCATGGTCTTGCAGGGGCGCGCCGAGGCCTGGGTGGAGGCCGGCGTGAAGGTGTGGGACCTGGCCCCGCTGGCGATCCTGGCCGAGGAGGCCGGCGGCCGCTTCACCGACCTCGCCGGGAAGGTGACCGTCGAGTCCGGGGACGGCCTGCTATCGAACGGCCTCGTCCACGACCACGTGCTGCGGACGCTCGGCGCGCCGTAGGTTCGGCGGAACACCCCCCGGCCCCGGAGCGCGCCGCCCGCCCGGCGCGCGCGGGCGCCGCCGCGCGCCGCTTCCCCAGGTTCTTGCGCATCACCGGCGCAGGCCGCCAGGCCCGGCACGACCCCGCCCTGCACCTGGCGGCGCATGGCGTCGCGGTTCCGCACGCCGCGCCCGGCCTCGAACGCGGCGCGCGTCGTCTTCCACCACATGCACCAGCAGCCGGCACAGGCGCCGCGGGGGCCGAAGAGGGCCTCGACGTACGGAAGGACCTCGGGCGTGAGGAAGCGAAATCGCAGGGCCGGCCGCCGGGCCATGGCGGCGTGCCAGCCGCCCGGGGCGCCCGCGACCGCGCCCGGAAGGGGCCGGGAGGCGGGTCGGAGGCCCACCGGACGCTCGGGCGGCGGCCGAGGGCGTCGCGTCAGGCCCCGGCGCGCCGGAAGAGATCCACCACCGCGCCCTCACGTCCGGCGGGGCGGGCCCGCCCGCGGGCCCACTCGCGCAGCGCCTTGATCTCCTCCTCGTAGGTCCGGAAGAGCGGCACCAGATCCTGTGCCACGCGACGCAGGTCGGCGGTCTCGACCTCGCGGCCTTGCGCGAAGGCGCGGTGCAGCGCCCCCACCACCACCTGCTCCAGCTCGGCGCCGGAGAAGTGATCGCTGGATTCGGCCAGCGCCGTCAGGTCGAAGGCCGCCGGGTCGCGCTCGCGCTTCTTCAGGTGCAGGGCCAGGATGGTGCGCCGGGCAGCGGCGTCCGGGAGGTCGACGAAGAAGAGCTCGTCGAAGCGCCCTCGCCGCAGAAGCTCCGGCGGCAGGCGTGAGACGTCGTTGGCCGTCGCCACCGCGAAGACCGCACCGGCCCGCTCCTGGAGCCAGGTGGAGAACGAGCCGAGCAGGCGCGCCGCGCGGGCGTCACCCCCCAGCCCGGGCCCGCTCCCGGCAAAAGCCTTCTCGATCTCGTCCACCCACAGCGCCACCGGGGCGATGGCCTCCGCCGCGGCGAGCGCCCGGGCCAGGTTCTCCTCGGCTCCCTCGGCGGCGCCCATGACCCGCGGGAGGTCGAGGCGGAGCAGCGGCATGTCGAGCATGCGCGCGGCCACCTTCGCCGCCAGCGACTTCCCGCAGCCCTGCACGCCGACCAGCAGCACGCCGCGCGGCGCCGGCAAGCCGTAGCGCCGCGCGTCCGGCGCGAAGGCCAGCGCCCGCTCCGCCATCCACTCCTTGAGGCTCTCCAGGCCGCCCAGGTCGTCGGCCGACTCCGGCGACTCCACGAGCTCGACGCCGAGGTCGCGGGCCAGGATGCGCTTCTTCTCGTCCTGCACCAGCAGCGCGGCGGTGGGACCGAGCGCCGGGTCGGCGCGGAGCGCCCGGAGGAAGGCCCGCCGGGCCTGCGACTCGGTGAGCCCGCGAGCCGCCACCAGCACCCGGTGCCGGGCGGCGGCCGGCGGCGCGCGACCGTCGACCGCGGCGTCGAGGAGCGCCCCCAGCGCATCGTCGGACGGAAGCGGCAGCCGCAGCACGGCCACGTCGCCGGCGAGCCCGGCGGGCAGGACCAGCCGCGGCGCCACCACCGCCAGGCAACGCCCCTCGGCGGCCAGCCGCGGCAGGGCGTCGCGCAACCGACGCACCACCCGCGGATCTCCCAGCGCCTCGTGGAAGTCGAGCATCACCGCCAGGAACGGCGCCGGGGCCTGCAGGACCGCCTCCAGGGCCGCCAGCGGGGTCCTGGCCGACGGGGCCACCGGCTCGAGGCCGCGCCCGCTCGACCAGACGCCGACGCTGGCATCGAAGGTCCCGGCGGCCTCCCGGCAGAGCGCGACGGCCCGGTCCTCCTCGCCGGTGACCAGGTAGAGGAGCGGCGTCCCAGCCGACCAGAGCTCCGCGATCTCGGCGGCGGGCGAACTCATTGGGGCCCCTCGGCGTCGGCGGTGGCGCGCATCGCCTCCTCGAAGGAGGTGACCCCGGCCGCGACCTTCAGGACGGCGTGCTCGCGCAGGGAGCGCAGCCCGTCCTGGCGGGCGGTGCGGGCCAGCACCTCGGGGGTGGCCCCGTCGGCGATCAGGTGACGCAGCCGCGCGTTCACGCTGAGCACCTCGAAGATCCCGGCCCGGCCGTAGAAGCCGGTGAAGCGGCACTTGGCGCATCCGACGCCGCGCCGGGCCAGCAGCCTCCCGGCGTGCTCCTCCGGGTGGCGCACGCCCAGCTGGGCGACCTGGTCGGCCGTGAGCAGCACGTCCTCGGCGCAGGCCGGGCAGACCTGGCGCACCAGCCGCTGGGCCACCACGCCGGTGAGGGTGGCCGAGATGAGGAAGCCCGGGACGCCCAGGTCGCGAAGCCGTGCCACCGCCCCCACCGTGTCGCTGGTGTGAAGCGTGGTGAGGACCAGGTGCCCGGTGAGCGAGGCCTGCACGGCCTGGGTGGCGGTCTCGGCGTCCCGCACCTCGCCGAGCATGATGACGTCCGGATCCTGGCGGAGCACGTGGCGCAGCGCCTCGACGAAGCCGGTGCCGGTCTTGGGGTTGGCGGCGATCTGGTTGAAGTCCTCGTGCACCATCTCGATGGGATCCTCGATGGTGACGATGTTGATCTCCGGTGAGGAGAGCGCCTCCAGCGCCGAGTAGAGCGTGGTGGTCTTGCCCGAGCCGGTGGGGCCGGTCACCACCACCATGCCATGGGGGCGCTCCAGCCAGCGCTCGAAGAGCGCCCGCTCGTCCTGCAGCAGGCCGAGCTCGGAGAGATCGCGCACCAGCACCTGCGGGTCGAGGATGCGGATCACGACCTTGTCGCCGAAGGCGGTGGGGACGGTGGAGACGCGCAGCTCCATCTCGGTCTCGCCACGGGCGGTGCGGATGCGCCCGTCCTGGGGGCGCCGTGCGGCGATGTCGAGGCGGCTCATGATCTTGAGCCGGTTGACGATGGCCGGGTGGACCGCCTTGGGGACGCGGTAGACCGGATGGAGGACCCCGTCGATGCGCATGCGGATGATCGACTCCTCGCGCCGGGGCTCGACGTGGATGTCGCTCGCCCGCTGCTCGAAGGCGTAGTGCAGCAGGTACTCGACCGCCGCCACCACCGGCTCGCTGGAAGCCTCCAGCACGTCGAGGCCGGACAGGCTCACGAACTGCTCGAGGTTGCCGATGTCCGGCACGCCCTCCAGCACCTGCGTCGTCGCCTCGCGGATCTGCTCGCGGAAGCCGTAGACCTCGGAGATGGCCCGATGGATGTCGGCCGGGGCCGAGAGCACCGGCTCGATGGCCATCCCGGTGAGGCCGTGCAGGTTCTCGAAGAGCTCCCGGTCGAAAGGGTTGGCGGTCGCCACCAGCAGCGCCCCGTTCCGCTTCTCGAGCGGGAGCACCGCGTGCTTGCGGGCGAAGGGGCGTGACAGCGTCCGGGTGATGAGGTGGGCGTCGAGCTTCAGCGGGTCGATCTTCCGGTACGGGATCCCCGAGGCCCGCGCCACCGCCTGGGTCGCCTTGTCCTCGTCCACCCGCTCGTTCTCGCGCCGGGCGTCCCCGAACTCGAAGGAGGCGAGCACCTCCACCGGCGACAGATCGGCGCGCTTCAGCGCCCGTCCGCCGCGGCCGGACAGGTCGCGGAGCAGCTTGGTTCTCTGGATACTCTCCCGCGCCGACGCCGTCCTTCGGTCGTCGTCCCGAAGCACGCCCTCCTGCGCGAGCAGGTCGGCGACGTAGTCGAGGGTGAACTCGCTGGCGCGCTGGGGACGGGTCAAGCCGCTTGATCCTAACGCGGGACCGGCGCGCCCGCGAGCGCCCGTCGCCGGCGATGTGGGCAGGGAACCTTCACCCGCGCGACCGCGCGGAGGTCAGATGGCTCAGCCGACCGGCCCGCAGGCCGGCGCCGGGGCGCCCGACCCGGAGCCCTCTCCCGTCCGCGCAGCCGCCGGGCGCGACATCACCTTCGCCACCTTCCGGCCCTGGCAAGTGGGGCACTTCACGTCGGCCTCGTCCGCGCGGCGGAGGACGAGCTCCTCGAAGACCCCGTCGCAGTCCCTGCAGGCGTACTCGTAGATCGGCATGGCGCCACGTGAGAGCCCCGAGCCGGCCCAGCGGTTCGAGGCCCCGGGCGGCGCGCCCTGGCGCCGGCGTCCCGCGGCCCGGGCCCCGGAGGCGGCGGGCGCGCTAGTCCGTCTCGTCACCGCTCTCCTCCTGGACCAGGATGTCCTCCTGCTCCAGGCGCAGCGCCCCCCCGTTCAGGTGAACCGCCAGGATGCCGAAGACCGCGCTGCCGCAGAGCAGCAGCACGCCGATGAGGAAGGCGGAGGCCTCGACGGCGTGGGGAACGGGGAAGATCCCGTGCCCCAGGAAGAGGAGCGAGGTGACCGCGAAGGCCAGGATGGCGCCGTAGTCCAGGAAGAGCGCCCGGGTCACCGTCTGGTGTCGGCGCCCGAGGATCGCCACCTGGGCGCGGAGGTTGTCGCGCCGCCGCTCCGTCACCGAAGGGCTGCGGAACTCCCGCGCCACCTCGCGCAGCCGCAAGGAGAGCACCTGGGCCAGGTTGATGAGGCCGAGCGCGATGAGGCCGCAGGCCGAGACCATCACCGCGGGGGTCACCGCCGACGCGATGCGCTGGAGGACGTCGCCTGGCACGGCGAGAGCTTACGACGTGCCTCCCCTCCCCGCGAGCCCGCGTGCTAATTTGTGGGCCGGCGCCGCCTCGGGCGCCGCGGGGGCCGAGGATGAGCGGAGCGTCCGCCACACCGCCGCGGATCCTGGTCGTCGACGACGAGCCGCGGATGGGAAAGGCCTTGGAGCGGCTCCTCGCCCATCGCTACCAGGTGACCGTGGTGTCGTCGGCCCACGAGGCCCTGAAGGTGCTGCCCGGGGATCCGCCCTTCGACGCCATCGTCTGCGACCTGATGATGCCCGACATGAGCGGCATGGACCTGCACGAGGCGCTGCAGCAGTCGAGCCCGGCGCTGGCGGAGCGGATGGTCTTCATGACTGGCGGCGCCTACACCGACCGCGCCCAGGAGTTCCTGGAGCGGATGCCGACCCGGCGCCTCGACAAGCCCTTCCGCCCCGACGAGCTGGAGCGGGTGCTCGGCGAGGTCATGGACGCGTGACCGGCGAGGGACTCCGGGCCGGAGCGACCCGCGCCGTCAGCGCTGGCGCGCCTTCCCTCGCCGCGCCGGGGGCGCCTTCCCGCCGCCGAGCCGCTCCCTCTCGCGGCCGTAGAGCCGGATGGCGCCGCGCAGAACCTCCAGGGCCTCGGAGCGCCCCTGGGGCTCCCGCACCAGCACCTTCTTGTGCTCCAGCGCCTTGTAGTCCTCGAAGAAGCGCTTCAGCTCCCGCATGCGGTGGGCCGGCATCTCGGAGATGTCGGCGATGTCGGCGTACTCGGGGTCGTCGGCGCTCACGGCGACGAGCTTGTCGTCCTCGCCCTTGTCGTCGCGCATCCTCATCACCCCGATGACCTTGGCCTGCATGATCGCCAGCGGGACGATGTGCTCCTGGCAGTAGACCAGGATGTCGAGCGGATCGCCGTCGTCGCAGTAGGTCCGGGGGACGAACCCGTAGTTGGCCGGGTAGTGGACCGCCGAGAAGAGGATGCGGTCCACCCGCAGGAGCCCCGACGCCTTGTCGAGCTCGTACTTCACCTTGGAGCCGGTGGGGATCTCGATGATGGCCGGGATCGCCTCCTCGATGTAGCGCGGGAGCTCGACGTCGTGCCAGGGATGGAAGGACATGTGGTGTCTCCGCTGGTTGGAGGTGGGGCGTCCCTCCCGTCTCGGGGAGGGGCCGGGGGCTACCGATCGACGCGGGCCTCCTGCGACACCTTGCTGCCGGGCGGCACCTCGTGGGTGAGCCAGACGTTGCCGCCGATGGAGGAGCCCTTGCCGATGACGATGCGGCCGAGGATGGTGGCCCCGGCGTAGATCACCACGTCGTCCTCCACGATGGGGTGCCGGTCGATGCCCTTGATGGGCTTGCCGTTCTCGTCGAGCGGGAAGCTCTTGGCGCCCAGGGTCACGCCCTGGTAGAGCCGGACCCGGTCGCCGATGCGGCTCGTCTCGCCGATGACGACGCCGGTTCCGTGGTCGATGAAGAACCGTTCGCCGATGGCGGCACCCGGGTGGATGTCGATCCCGGTCGAGGTATGGGCGTACTCGGTGATGATGCGCGGGATGAGCGGGACCCCGAGCAGGTGGAGCTCGTGGGCGATGCGCTGGCTCGTCACGGCGAAGATCCCCGGGTAGGCGAAGATGGCCTCGTCGCGGCTCTTCAGCGCCGGGTCACCCTCGTAGGCCGCCTCGACATCGGAGGCCACCAGCCGCCGCACCACCGGCAGCCGGGCCACGAACCTCTTCGTGACCCCGGCGGCGAACGCGGAGCAGTGCGCGCAGGTCTCGTGGTCGTGCTTGTCGCAGAAGGCGATGGCGCGGCACACCTCCTCCTCGAGGGTGCGAACGACGCGCGCCAGCGCCGAGCCCACGTAGTAGCCGAGCAGCTCGTCGCGAAGGTCGGGCTCTCCGAAGTAGCCGGGGAAGAAGACGGAGCGGATCTCCTCGACCATCTGGATCACCCGATCGCGGGACGGCAGCACCATGCGCCGGTGGCCGGCGAGGATGGGCGCCGCCTCGCGGCACAGCTCTTCCACCACGGGGGCGATGGCGACGGCATCAGGCGGGGGAGGCGTCATCGGGGTCTCCTGCGGCGTTGGGGGCGCGGGCCGCTCCGCGCGGTGGTCTTGCAGCATCGGGACTCGGCCGGCTCGGGGCCGGCCCGGGCGGGACGACGGCGGTGCCGCCTCCATCGCCGTCATACCCGGCCGCGGCGGCCGGGTCGAGGGGCACCGACACCGCGTCGGCCGGCAGCGGGTCCGGCTCGGGGCGGCGGAGGAAGTCGTGCACCGCCTGCGCCCGGACCGCCCCGAGGCCCGGCACCCGGGCGATCTCCTCCGGCGTGGCGTCCCGGACCTTCTTGAGCGAGCCGAAGTGGCGCAGCAGCGCCTTGCGCATTCCCTCCCCCACGCCCGGGATCTCCTCCAGGACCGAGCGGAGGTTGCGGGCGCGCCGCAGCTTGCGGTGGAACTCGATGGCGAAGCGGTGGGCCTCGTCCCGCAGGCGCACCAGCAGCATCAGCTCGGCCGAGTTCTGCCGCAGCACCAGGGGGTCCTTGCGCCCCGGGAGGAAGACCCGCTCGGGGGTGCGCGCCGCCTCGGCGAGGTAGCCGCGGTCGGCCCGCTCGGCGGCCGCCGCGAGCCGGGCGCCCCTCGGGGCGCGTCGCCCCACCACCCGCGAGGTCCCCAGCGCCGCGGCGTCGAGCCGTCGGCTCTTGGCGAGCGCCACCATCTCCACCCAGGGGACGCCGGGATTGCCCGGGACCGGCTTCGTCGCCACGCCCAGGTCCCGGGCCGCGGCCAGCGCGGCGTTGAGCTGTCCCTTGCCCCCGTCGATGACCAGCAGGTCGGGGAAGGCACCGTCGGAAAGGGCGCGCCGCAGGCGCCGGGTGATCACCTCGTGGAGCATGGCGAAGTCGTCCTGGCCGGCCACGCCCTTGACGCGGTAGCGGCGGTACCCGGCCGGGTCCGCCTGGCCGTCGCGCATCGACACGCCCGACCCCACCGCCATCACGCCCTGGAGGTTGGAGATGTCGTAGCACTCCATCCAGCGAGGCTCGCGCTCCAGGTGCAGGGTGCGGGCCAGCGCCGCCACCGCCTCCTCGCGCCGCTCGCCGTCCTCGCGCCAGTTGCGGAAGGACTGCTCGGCATTGCGCCGCGCCACCTCGAGCAGGTCGGCCTTGGCGCCCCGCTGCGGGACGGCGAGCCGGACGCGCCGCCCCCTCCGCTCCGAGAGCACCTCGGCGAGCGCCTCCGCGCCGGTCGGCTCGAGCGGCAGGAGCACCTCGTCGGGCGGTGCGGCACCCTCGTAGTAGAGCCCCAGGAACGACGAGACCAGCTCCTCTGCCGGGAACTCCTGGCCCGAGAAGGGGAAGGCGCGCGAGTCCTGGAGCCGTCCGCCGCGCATGGAGAGGACCTGCACCACCAGGTCCGGCCCCTCGCGGTGGAGCCCGATCACGTCGCGGTCGGCGAGGTCGCCCATGAGCACGCGCTGCTTCTCCAGGCTCCGCTCCACCGCGCCGAGCTGGTCGCGCAGGCGCGCCGCCTCCTCGAAGCGCAGTGCGCCGGCCGCGTCCTGCATCCGGGCCCTCAGCCGCGGCACGAGCTCGCTCTCCTTCCCCTCCAGGAAGGCCACCGCGTCGTTCACGCTCTCCCGGTAGCCGGCCTCCGGGACCTCGAAGACGCAGGGGGCCGGGCAGCGGTGGATCTGGAAGAGGATGCACGGGCGCTTGCGGTGCTCGAGCACGTGGTCGGTGCAGGTCCGCAGCTGGAACCAGCGGTTCACGACCCGCAGCGTCTCGCGGATGGAGCTGGCGCTCGAGTACGGGCCGAAATAGCGGGCCCCGTCGTCCTTGCGCTGGCGGGCCCGGATCACCTCCAGGCGCGGGTAGGCGTGGCGCTCCTCGAGCCGGAGCGCGATGAAGTCCTTGTCGTCGCGGAGCCGGACGTTGAAGCGTGGCTTGTGCCTCTTGATGAGCTCGTTCTCGAGGAGGACCGCCTCCTTCTCGGAACGGGTGACGATGACCTCCAGGTCGCCGAGGAGCTCGTCGAGCAGCGGGACGAAGAAGCGCTCGTCCCCGCTGCGATCGAAGTAGCTCCTGACCCGGGCGCGGAGCGAGCCGGCCTTGCCCACGTAGACCACCTCGCCGGCCCGGTCCTTCATCAGGTAGCAGCCGGGCGCCGCCGGGAGCTCCTCCAGCTTCCTCTGCAGTGCGGGGTGCATGCGCTCGGTGTCGCCGGCTAGCGGGGCGCGCCGCCCTGGACGCCGCCGGCCCCTCCAGCGCCGCGCGCCGCCAGCGCAGCCGGGAGCCACGGGAACGCGGCGGCCAGCGCCGGCGCGGCGCGCTCCAGCCGGCTGCGGACCTCCGGTCGCGCCGCGGCCGCCAGCGCCGCCGCCATGCCGCGCAAGGCCCGCTCCGCCTCGGAGGACTCGAGGTCGAGGTCGACGGCGGAGTCCTTGCCTTCTGCCAGGTCGCAGAGCAGCCCCACCAGGGCCGCCTCCGGCAGCTCGCCGCCGAGCCGCGCCGCCAGCGCGCGAGCCCCCGCCGCGTCCCCGGCCGCCAGCCTCGCCACCGCCAGCTGAAGCCCGGGCCGGCCCGCCGGTGGCTCCCCGGCGGCTCGCTCCAGCGCCCGGAGCGCCACGGGCAGGTCCCCGGAGAGGAGGGCCTCCTCCCCCACGGCCTCGTGGAGCTCGACGGGATCGCCGTTCGCCGCCCCGTGCCGGGCAGCGAAGTCCGCCACCGCACCGGGACCTCCCGCGGCCCGCTGCAGCGCGACCGCGGCCAGCAGCGCCTCCGGGTCGCGCGGCGCCACCGCCAGGGACTCCGCGACGCGCCGGCGCGCCGCGGCCAGGTCGCCGCGCGCCAGGTCGAGCCGCATCAGCCCCAGCAGCGGGCGAACGGTGGCGAGCTGCAGGTTCGAGGTGCTCGCCGCCAGCGCGCGGCACCGCTCGAAGTCCTCGGCCGCAGGCCCGAGCCTGCCGACGAGCTCCCGGAGCTCGCCGCGGCGAAGGTGAAGGGCCGCCGACGGCCGGACGCGGCCACCCCTGGCTTCCAGGAGCTGCAGCGCCGCCGCCGGGGCGTCCGGGTACAGCCCGTCGGCCAGCAGAGCCAGGAGCTCGCCACCCTGGCCGAGCGCGGCCAGGCGCGCCGGGGCTTGCTCCACGGCCAGGGCGGCGTCCGCGGCGGCCCGGCCCCAGAGCCGCCGGTCCCGCCAGAAGCGGGCCTGCTCCAGCCGCTTGAAGTGGGCGTAGAGGTCGAGGGGATCGTCGGACAGGCAGCGCTCCAGGAGGGCGACGTCGCGGGCCTTCTTGTCGCGGGCCGCGGCGCGCGACCGGACGTAGCCGAGGTGCTCGACGACACCCTCGAGGTGGACGAGCCGCCGCCCGGTCCGCCCCAGGTGCGCCGCCACGCCCTCGCTCGCGTCCTCGTGGATGGCGTGGCGGAAGCGGATGGCGGGATCGCGCCGGAACATCCGCAGCAGGCGCGTCTCCCGGCGGTGCCCGTGCGGCAGGCGATCGCGCAGGAGGACCGTCGCCGCTCCCGCGCTCTCGTCGTCGAGGACCGACCGGGCGCTGGCCGCGAGCTGGGGCGACACCATCTCGTCCGCGTCCAGGACCAGCACCCACTCCCCGCTCGCGGCGTCGAGCGAGACGTTGCGCGCCGCCGAGAAGTCACCCGCCCAGGGCTGCCGCACCAGGCGCGCCCCGGCCTCCGCGAGCAGGGCCGGCGTGCGGTCGGTGGAGCCGGTGTCCACGGCGACGAGCTCGTCCCAGAGGCCGCGCACCCGATCGAGGAACGCCGGGAGGAGCTCCTCCTCGTCCTTCAGGATCATGCAGAGGGTGAGGCGTGCGGCCATCGTCTCGTCAAGAGAGCACGGGGCGCCGGGGGCGTCCAGGCGCGCTCACCGGCGCCTCCGCCGCTGCGGCCGGCGGGCCTCCGGCCGCCCCGGCGGCGCGCCGGCCATCGCCCCGCTGCCCAGCAGCCCCCGGGTCCCGGCGGTGCGGCGGGTGACCCCCAGCTCCAGGTCCTTCAGCCCCTGGATCCGGTCGCGAAGCTGGGCCGCCTTCTCGAACTCCATCCCCTCGGCCGCCCGGCGCATCTCCTTCTCCAGCTCGGCGACGATGGCCGGGATCTGCTCCGGCCGGTACTCCGCCCCCTCGGCGGCCACCGGCACCGTCACCCAGTCGGCCTGGAACACCGACATGGAGAGGTCGCTGATGTTCCGCTTCACCGTCTGCGGCGTGATGCCGTTCAGCTCGTTGTATCTCCGCTGGCGCTCCCGGCGCCGGTCGGTCTCCTCGATGGCCCGGCGCATCGAGCCGGTGACGTGGTCGGCGTAGAGGATCACCCGACCGTTCACGTGGCGGGCGGCGCGACCGATGGTCTGGATCAACGACACGTCGGAGCGCAGGAAGCCCTCCTTGTCGGCGTCGAGGATGGCCACCATCGACACCTCGGGGAGGTCGAGCCCCTCGCGGAGCAGGTTGATGCCGATGAGGACGTCGAACTCCCCGCGCCGCAGGTCGCGGATGAGCGCGCTGCGCTCGAGGGTCTCGATGTCGGCGTGCAGGTAGCGGCAGCGGACGCCGACGTCTGTGTAGTACTCGGTGAGGTCCTCGGCCATCCGCTTGGTGAGCGTGGTGACGAGCACCCGCTCGCCGGCCTCGGCCCGCTTGCGGATCTCGGCGAGCAGGTCGTCCACCTGGGTGCCCACCGGGCGGATCTCCACCTCCGGGTCGACCAGGCCGGTGGGGCGGATGATCTGCTCCACCACCACGCCGCCGGCCTTCTCGAGCTCGTACCGGGCCGGGGTGGCCGAGACGTAGATGCCCTGCCCGACGTGGCTCTCGAACTCCTCGAACGTCAGCGGCCGGTTGTCGAGCGCCGAGGGGAGCCGGAAGCCGAAGTCGACCAGCGTTTCCTTTCGGTTGCGGTCGCCACGGTACATCCCCCCGACCTGCGGGAGCGTCTGGTGCGACTCGTCCACCACAACCAGGAAGTCCTTGGGGAAGTAGTCGAGCAGGCATGGCGGCGGCTCGCCCGGTCGGCGCCCCGAGAGCCAGCGCGAGTAGTTCTCGATGCCGGAGCAGAATCCCATCTGCTCGAGCATCTCCAGGTCGAACATGGTGCGCTGCTCCAGGCGCTGCGCCTCGACGAGCTTGTTCTGCGCGCGCAGCTCCTGGAGCCGTCCGAGCAGCTCGTCGCGGATGCCGTCGATGGCCCGGCGGCGAACCTCCGGCATCGACACGTAGTGGCTGTTGGGAAAGATGGCGACCTTGTCGAGCGGACCGAGCGGCACCCCGCGCAGCGGGTCGAACTCGGAGAGGCGGTCCACCGTGTCGCCGAAGAACTCCACCCGGATGGCCCGATCCTCCTCGTAGGGCGGGAAGATCTCGATGGTGTCGCCGCGCACCCGAAAGGTGCCGCGGTGGAAATCGGTGTCGTTCCGCTCGTACTGGATGTCGATGAGGGAGCGGATGAAGCGGTCGCGCGGGAACTCCTGGCCGCGCTCGAGCTGCTGGAGGAGCCCGAAGTAGGCCTCGGCGGTGCCGAGGCCGTAGATGCAGGAGACCGAGGCGACGATGATCACGTCGTTGCGGGTCAGCAGGGCGTGCGTCGCCGCGTGCCGCATCCGGTCGATCTCGTCGTTGATGGAGGAGTCCTTCTCGATGAAGGTGTCGGTCGAGGGGACGTAGGCCTCGGGCTGGTAGTAGTCGTAGTAGCTGACGAAGTAGTGGACCGCGGCGTCGGGGAAGAGCTCCCGGAACTCCCCGTAGAGCTGGGCCGCCAGCGTCTTGTTGTGCGCCAGCACCAGCGTCGGGCGCTTCACCTCCGCGATGACGTTGGCGATGGTGAAGGTCTTGCCCGACCCGGTGACGCCGAGCAGTACCTGGTGTCGGTCGCCCCGGCGGAGCCCGGCGACCAGCTCCGCGATGGCCCGGGGCTGGTCGCCCTGGGGCCGGAGGTCGGTGCGAATCTCGAAGGGCATGCGGGAATCCTAACGCCCCCCGGTCGCCGGGGCTGCGCGCCCCCACCTCGCCAGGACCAGGCGCCGCGCAGTGCGTCACTCCACCTTCCAGGTCGTCCCCTGCGGCCCGTCCATCAGGACGACGCCCATCGCCAGGAGCTCATCGCGCACCGCGTCGGAGCGGACGAAGTCCTTGGCCTGCCGGGCGTCCGCCCGCTCGGCGATCTTCCTCTCGACGAGCGCCGCGTCGAGGCCGCGCCGCAACGCCGCCTTGGTGCGGATGGCCAGCAGCGCCTCGGCTGGCGGCCGCTGCATGAGGCCGAGCTCGCCCCCGAGCGCCTCGACGTCCCGGGCGAAGGCGGCGAGTGCGGCCTTCTCGTCCTGCGTCCTCTTGCCCTTCCGGTCGGCGAGCGCGTTGGCGGCATTGAAGGCCTCGGCGAGGAGGCCCAGCACCGCGGCGGTGTTGAAGTCGTCGTCGAGCGCCGCGCGCGCGGCCACGAGCCAGGGCGACTCGGGCGCGACCGGCGCGGCGCCGACGGCGATGCGGCCCGCCTTCTCGAGCGTCTCGTAGAGGTAGGCGAGCCGCCGCTCGGCCTCCGCGAGGATCCCGTCGGAGAAGCTGATGGGGTTCCGGTAGTGCGTGCCGAGCAGCAGGAGTCGCAGCCCTTCCGCGTCGTAGCGGGCCAGCACGTCCTTCACGGTGAAGAAGTTCCCCAGCGACTTCGACATCTTCTCGTGGTCGATCTCGACGAAGCCGTTGTGCATCCAGTAGCGGGCGAAGGCGGTGGGCTCGAGCGTGTCGGACAGCGCCGCCACCGATTGGGCGATCTCGTTGGTGTGGTGCGGGAAGACGAGGTCCTTGCCGCCGGTGTGGATGTCGAAGGGCGCACCGAGGTGCTCGAGCGTCATCGCCGAGCACTCGATGTGCCAGCCCGGCCGACCCTTTCCCCAGGGTGACTCCCACCACGGCTCCCCGGGCTTCGCCGCCTTCCAGAGCGCGAAGTCGAGCGGGTCCCGCTTGCTCTCCCCAGGCTCGACGCGGGCCCCCGACATCAGGTCGTCGAGGTTGCGCCGGGAGAGGCGGGTGTACTGCGGGAACTTGCGCACGCTGAAGTAGACGTCGCCGTTGCCCGGGGCGTAGGCGAACCCGCGCGCCAGCAACCGCTCGATGAGGCGCACGATGCCGGGGATGGAGCCGCTCACCCGCGGCGCCACGTCCGGCCGGAGGCAACCCATGGCGTCCATGTCCTCGAGGAACGAGTCGGAGAAGCGTGCCGCCAGGGCCACCGGGTCCTCGTTTCGCTCGTTGGCGCGCCGGATGATCTTGTCGTCCACGTCGGTGAAGTTGCGGACGTAGCGGACCTGGAGGCCGCGGGCGCGCAGGTGGCGCACCACCACGTCCCAGACCACGTAGCAGCGCGCGTGGCCCAGGTGCGCGTGGTCGTAGACCGTCGGCCCGCAGGCGTAGAGCCCCACTCGCCCGGGCTCCAGGGGCTGGAACTCCCGCTTCTCGTTGGCGAGGGTGTCGAAGAGCTGGATGGCCATGAGGGGTCTCCGGGTCGGGCGGCGGGCGCCGTTCGGGCGCGAGGGTGCCCTTCGGGGCGAGGCGGGCCGGTCAGGCGGCGAAGTGGCGGACCAGGGAGCGAACGTTGAAGACCGCCAGCCCGACCAGGAACACCGCCAAGACCGGCTTCCCCCAGGCGCTGCGCGGGCGCTCGCCCTCGCGCAGGATCATCCAGCGCTCGCCGACGCTCCAGCCCTGCCGGCGGAGCTGGGCCACGAAGGGCTCATAGGTGGCGCGGCGGGCTGCGGGCAGGAGACGCCCCTCGTGGATGGTGGTGGGCGAGGCGCCGGCGTGGCGATCCACCGCGAGGTTGGTGCCGAAGATCCCGCTGACGCGCCGCTGCTCGCCGCCGGACGCGGTGCCCGCCACCGCGCCCACGAGCGGACCGGAGATGCGGACGAAGCGGTTGGCGCGGGCCTCGCCGAGGCGGAAGGTCCGCACGTCGCCGAGATCGATGGGCGCCGCCGGAGAGAGGAAGTAGGAGAGGTCGGTCGAGAGATCCCAGAGCAGCCACGCGCTGGCGAGGATGGCCAGCCCCGCCAGGAGCGGGGAGCGGCGGCGCCGCGGCGACGCCAGCCCTCGCAGCCGGGTCTCGAGCACCGCGCTCGGGCGCCCCTCCGGCTCCCCGACCTGCCCGTCCACGGGCGGCTCGGGCTGCCCCCGCGGCGGGCTCACCCACCCCTCCGGTGGAGGAGGGCCACCGCGTGGGCGGCGATGCCCTCGCCGCGGCCCACGAAGCCGAGCCCCTCGCCGGTGGTGGCCTTCACGTTCACGCGCGCCGCCGAGACCCCGAGCGCCTCGGCGAGGCGCGCCCGCATCTCCTCGGCGCGGGGCGCGATCTTCGGGCGCCGGGCGGCCAGCGTCACGTCGCAGTTGCCCACTGCCCAGCCCTGCTCCGCCGCCTTGTGGACGATCTCGCGGAGCAGGACGAGCGAGGAGATCCCCTTCCACCGTCCGTCCGTGTCGGGGAAGTGGCGTCCCAGATCGCCAAGCCCGGCCGCTCCGAGGATGGCGTCGCCGATGGCGTGGGCGCAGATGTCGGCGTCGGAGTGGCCCTCGAGGCCGTCCCCCTCGAACTCGACGCCGCCGAGGACGAGCCGGCGCCCGGCCGCGAACCGGTGGACGTCGTAGCCCACCCCCATCGCCACCGCCGGCTCGACCCGGGCGCGGGCCCGCTCCACGTCGAGGGGGCTGGTGATCTTGAAGTTGCCCGGCTCCCCGGGGACGAGCGCCACCGGCGCTCCGAGCCGCTCCACCAGCAGGCACTCGTCGGTGGCCTCCGCGGCCCAGGCACCGGCGGCCTCGAAGGCCCGCCGCAGCAGCGGGACGCGGAAGCCCTGTGGCGTCTGCGCCATCCACAGCGCCCTCCGATCCAGGGTCTCGACGACGTGGCTCCCGTCACCCCGCTTGACCGTGTCGGTGGCAGGCAGGGCCGCCAGCGCCGCCCCCCGGTCGGCGGCGGCGTGCGCGACCGCCCGGACCAGCTCCGGGGAGACGAACGGGCGCGCCGCGTCGTGGACCAGCACCACGTCGCAGCCCTCGAGAGCCGCGAGGCCGGCCCGCACGGAGTCGGCTCGCGCTGCACCGCCGGGGATGACTCGAACCGGGCGCCCCAGGGCGCCGACCTCGGCGGCACCGCGGGCCTCATCTCCCGCCGGAACCACCACGACGAGGTCGTCCACCACCCCGGAGCCGGTGAGCGCCCGCGCGGCGCGGCGCAGCACCGACTCCCCGCCCAGCACCAGCCACTGCTTGGCGACACCGGCCCGCTCCCCGCTGCCGCCGGCGGCCAGGATGGCGCCCACACGCTGCGATCCGATCACCCGTTCCTCCCGCCCGCCGCGCTGGCACCGGACGTGCTCTGTCGGCCGGACATGCGCGCCTCCGTCCGATCCGCCACCGCCGGGCTCCCGAGACGGGACCGCCGCGCAAGCCCGAGGCCGCGCGGCGGACCTGACCGCGGCCGGTCCGGGGCGGCAGTGCGCCCGGCCGACGCGGGATCAGTTGATGTTGAAGATCTTCCGGAGCTCGGTCTCCACTTCCTGCTCGTCGCAGTCACGAGCGATGGCCAGCTCCTTGATGAGGAGCGAGCGCGCCGTGTCGAGCATCTTCCGCTCCCCGAAGGAAAGGTCCTTGTCCGACCGGAGGAGGTAGAGGTCTCGCAGGACCTCGGCAATCTCGAAGACCGACCCGGTCTTGATCTTGTCCATGTACTCCCGGTAGCGCCGGTTCCAGGTGGTGGAGTCGACCGAGACCTCCTTCTCGCGCAGGATGCTGTAGACGCGGCGGACCTCCTTCTCGCCGATGATCTCGCGGAGCCCGACGGACCCGACCTTGTTCATCGGGATCATGATCTTCATCCCGTTTTCCAGGATTCGCAGCACGTAGAAGGACTGGCGCTGTCCAGCCACCTCCTTGTGCTCGATTCCCATGACCTCGCCGACGCCCTGACCGGGATAGACCGCCTTGTCTCCCACCTTGAAGATGGGAGCCGACTGACTGAAAGGTGCAGGCATTCTTTCCTCCGCCCCGCGGCGGAGACCGCCATCGCCCGACCGTTCGGGAAGATGGGCGCGGGGCTTGGATGGCGGACGCTATCACAGGCCTTGCGCCGCGTCAATTTTATCTGTTGGAAGTACGACCCCTTGGGGGATCACGGCCGCCCGTGAGCGGGCGCACGCCCATGGTCCCGCTGGCCGTCGGCCTGGCCATCGGGGTGGCGGCGTCCCGTGTGATACCTCTTTCGATGGAACCCTTACGGATGCCCTGGGTCGTCTGGGCCCCGGCCGTCCTGGGGCTCTCTCGCCTGTTTGCCCCGGTCGGATTCGCCCTGGCAGGGCTGGTCCTGGCCTCCGCGGCGCGGGCCGGGCCAGGCACGTTTCCGGGTGAGACATCCGTGCTGGAGGGGCGCGTCGCCTCGGTGCCCTTCCGACTCGACGAGCGGGTGGGCTTCACCCTGGACGCCGTCGGGGTCGGGCCCGTCGCGGTCGGCGCGCCCGACCTCTCCGAGCACGCGCCGCTGGCCCTCGGCGACCGGGTCCGTGTCGCCGCGCAGCCCCGGGCGCCAGCCGGACCGCGCAACCCGGGTGGTCGGGACCGCGCCGCCTCCCTGGCCGCCCACGGCATCGCGCTCGAGGCGAGCGCGCGGTCCCCCCCGGTGCGGGTCGGCCCGCCCTCCCCGCTCTCGCGGCTCCC
>Ga0209253_10001849_pt1 | contig 18645 bp, 14 predicted proteins | sample FrelakmetBRP12BR_FD_187145 | JGI IMG/M metagenome (GOLD analysis project Ga0209253, IMG submission 187145) | Freshwater lake sediment microbial communities from the University of Notre Dame, USA, for methane emissions studies - BRP12 BR (SPAdes)... | ecosystem: Environmental > Aquatic >... | reverse complement strand
TCTTATCATTACCCCCCTCCACGCCAAAAGCGATCTTTCGAAAACCCGCCTCCTTCATCTTTCTGAGTAGATCACGGTCAATGCAATCTGCCCTTACCCCATTGGGTAAATTCAGGGTTAACTCTTTCATCTGGCTGTCTATCAATAGATCACAAATACGGTGAACACGTTCAGAAGAAATGGTAAAATTGTCATCCCAAATGTCTATGGCATAATAACCCTGAGAATACAAGTAAGAAATTTCTTCTAGGATGCTTTCAGGTGTTCGAAGACGTATCTTATTCCCAATCGTCAGACTGACAGGACAGTAGATGCATTGGTAGGGACACCCTCTTGAAGTCGTAATCCCGACAGTGCGTTTTAGATATTTCTGCAATTCAAACTTCCTGTATCGGGGAAATGGAATAGAATCCAAATCCTCACAAAATCCTCGTTCCCCTGTAAATACTACTTGCAAACCATCTCGGTACAAAAGTCCTTTGACCCCAGAGAGGTTCTGGTTCGAACACAATTCAACCAGAGTCAATTCGCCTTCGAGGGGTACGCCGTAATCAATCTCTGGATATTTTTCCAACACTTCCTCACGCATTGACGAGAGGTGTGCTCCGCCTACCACGATTTCAACTTTATATCTCTTCTTTATTCGTCTGATTAATTTAATTGTTTCTAAATAACCCAACGTCATCATCGTGATTCCAACCAAATCAGGTTGATAACGATCCATCTTCTGCCATAAGGTAGACTCATCATAACCGAGGGCCATGTCAAAGATTTCATGCCCAATCCCGCAGGTATCAAGCGTCTCCGCCAAATAGCCCAGACTGATATTGGGCTCATGTCCCATCCCGAGAAAACCGCTGTAAGGAGGATTAACCAGTAAAATACGATGGTATCTAATCGTTCCTAATCCTTTCTAAGTGGACTATCCTCCCGTCTTTTTCAATCTTTGATATTTTTGCCACTCTTTGATCGGATGTCCTAAGCGATATTGGTAGATTTCCTTGAAGAATTCGAAACAGGTTTCCACCCGAACATGGGAATTTCCACCCTGCCGATACCGACCGAGCACATTAATTTCAATGACTGGGATTTTTAAAATTTTTGCCTTAATCATGATTTCCGAATCCAAAAACCAATTTTTTGAATTGAGAGAAAGAAGGGGGAGGAGTTCATGGGGAAATATTTTGGGATTTCCATTGACATCCAAAGAATGAAGTCCTAAAAAGACCATGGAAATCAAGCCGTTAAAACAAATGGAGACCACTTTTCGGATCAAACCGTCGGGACGAAACCTCCTCCTCACCTTGGTTAAACATCGATGATGATTCCCTTGCGCCAACCGATAGACCTTCACGACATCCTGCGCAGCTACCTGGCCGTCCGCACATAAAAAACCGACATAACGTCCGCGACATCGATTTAATCCTTCTAAGATGCCATTCCCATATCCTTCGTTAATGGCTATATTCACCTTCTCGACGGGCAAACCGGAGGCGATGAATTGATCGATAATTTCTTCTGTGCGATCAATCGATCCGTTATTGACTAAAATTAACTGCAAATCGATTTTTTCTTTTAAAAAACTGTTTACCAAATCAGGAGCCGTTTTGGTAATGGCAATCTCTTCATTGTAACAGGGTAAGACCAGAGAAAGATCGGGTCTCTTTTGTGGGTCCAGGCTCATTCGATTCCTCCCTCAGCGTTCTTCTTAATAAATTCTACTGCCCTTTGGATTCCCACCTCGATGGGTGTTGTGGGTTGCCAATGGATTAATTGACTTAATAATTCAATGGAAACCGGTCCATGCTTCCATTCATCTGGTTGGTCTGGGATCTCTCCAAAACTGAGCATCCCATTTGAGCAATTCAGAAAGCCAGCAACACAAAGAACAAACTCTTTTACCGTATGGAGTCTCCCCGTAGCCAGATGGATAATCTCGCCTTTCCTATTTTCAAGTAATCCCAGCCTCAGTAAACCTTCTGTTACATCCTCAATATAAATAAAATCTCGCCTCTGTTCCCCAGAGGTCAGGGCAAGATGATGTTGGGTCATTGAGGCCATTAATATCGAAGAGAGCAGACGGTTTGGGTGTTCTCCCGGCCCGTAGACGCTAAATAATCGAACGACAATGGCGGGAAACCCAGTCTTTTGGCAAAATCTATTCAGCCTTTTGGTCCCAGCCAGCTTGCTTTGACCATACAATGTCAGAGGAACCGTTTGTGCATTCTCTTTAACCAAACCGTAAATTGGGCCATATTCTTTTGCAGATCCCATATGAACCAATCTGCTCCCGTTCCAGTCAGGAAGATCTAAAGCTTGAAGAATCTCTGCGATGTCTCCCACTAACTTATCATTAAGGTTCCAGGCGAGTTTATCGCTCTGATCTAATGGGTCTATTCCATAGCCGACCGTATTAAAGGTGATCTGAGGGGCTACGTGAGATATCACTTCTTTCGATGCACCTGCATCACTTAAATCAGCCTGGAGGAAAATTCCATTTAACCCATAAGATTTTGCAATCCGACTCATCTTGTCCATGTTTCTGGAAACCATCCAGAGATCGGCTCCAGCCAGTGTTAAATACCTTGAGATCCATCTCCCTATAAAACCAGAAGCTCCGAAGACTAATACTCTAACCCCTCTATAGGCTTCCAACAATTCGTTCAATTCGATCATAAAATAATACGAATGGGATTCCTCTTCCGGACGGAAAAAACTTAACCTAGATCCAAATTCTGATGATCGAAAAAGGCTCGATACCAGTCTACTGTTTCATTCAGTCCATCATCCAGAGAATAGGTCGTCCTCCAATTTAAAAGTTTTTTTGCCTTTTCTGAAGAAAGAAATTGGCTTTGAATCTCTCCCATTTGTTTGCCTTTTCCAATAATCTTTGGCATCAGGTCTATTTTCCCATAAACCTTAATGATTTTTTGAACCAGATTTAAAACGGTCACCGGTTGGTCATTACTGAAGTTGAATGCCTGCCCCCAGAATTCATTGGCATCCAAAGACCTTGCGAGGGTCAGGTAGGCGTTCACGGCATCCTTTACATATATATAATCCCTTTCTGGGCTTCCGTCACTCCGGATAATAGGAGGTTCATCATAATAAAGGGACCGGATTGTCCCTGGGATGACTCGATTAAAATTCAGATCACCCCCTCCATAGATATTTCCGCATCGAGCTATTCCGATGGGCATCCGATACGTGTGATAATAGGATTGGGCAAGCAGGTCAACACAACTCTTCGAAACATCGTAAGGGTGTCTCCCTTGAAGAGGGAAATCTTCTAAATAGGGTAATTGATCGTGCTCCCCATAGGCCTTATCACTGGAAGCCACGATGACCCGTTCTACAGTTTTGGTTTGTCTGGCTGCCTCCAAGAGATTCCAAGTTCCTTTGATATTTGATTCAAAAGTGGAAAGGGGTGACCGATTCGCTATGGTAACAATCGTTTGTGCTGCCAGATGAAAAACGGTGTCCACTTCATATTCATTTAATGACCGGAGTAAAAGTTCATAATCGGAGAGTGTGCCTCGAACAACATTTATTTTTGTTTGAAACCCAGACCAATTGAGATTAGACTTCGGTACGAGATCACGGATCAATCCGATAGCATTTACACCCTTTTCGACCAGATGGATAGTTAACCATGAACCCACAATCCCCGTACACCCCGTGATCAAAACATTTTTATGTCTCCAATACGACTCAGACATCTTCCTTCACCTTCGCGATCTTGATAAGAAATGTGGATCCGTCGTCCCACATTCTGTTTATCTCTAAATAATCTCGGTTACCCTCCACACTAAATCAGAATCCTTTCATATCCCTCGCCTAAACCTTTGAACCCCTGATGAGGTAATTGAAGAAGGTCCTCGCTGCTTTCGCTGTTCTCACGAACTCGGAGGGCTTCCTGAGCATTTGGGTTGACTTGTACACAATATACCCTGTTCTCAGATAGAACTTCCTCCGGGCATCGTCACACAATCTCACCAACTCCACAGAACTGAAGTTTTCATTTCTCACTACACAGTTGTGCAGGCCATCTTCAGTCAGCCAATCCCTATAGGATTTTGCGGTCAGCCAGCCCCGTTGGCTATACTCCTCATAAGCCTCCGTACCCGGATAGACCATGATTGGATAGAACTGCACGGTATCGGGCTCCAATTCTATTGCGAACTCAATCGTTCGCCTGATGTCTTCCAAAGTCTCTCCAGGGAAACCGATGATAAAGCAGCCGTGCACGAGAATTCCGGCTCTTCGGGCATCACGCATGAATTGGACCATCCGAGCCCTCGTGGTCCCTTTTCTCATCGCCTCTAAAATTCGATCGTTGCCGCTTTCGAACCCGACACATAACTCTCTGCACCCCGAAGCCTTCATCTTCAGCATCGTTTCAAGCTCCACCTCCACCCGAGAGTTGGCAGTCCAGGATACCTCGATCCCCTGCCGTATGATTGCGTCACAAAGTTCAACGCATCTTTTCTTTTTTGCCGTCAAGGTGTCATCTTCAAAGAAGATTGACCTGGTTCCCGGCATCTCTTTGACGATATACTCTATTTCATTGACAACGTCTTCCACGGTTCTAAAGCGATAGGTACGCCCCGTCAACGTCTGAGGGTAAAGACAAAAGCTGCACCGAAAAGGGCATCCCCTCCCCGTCATAAGTGTAACCATGGGGTATAGCGCATTAGCGTTAAAATAGTCTTCCATTCTTAGATGCTTTTTGTAGATTCTACTAACCCATGGAAGTTGATCCAGGTTCTCTATGAACGGTCTGTCTTCATTATGGACGACCCTTCCGATTAATTTGAACGATAGCCCCCGAACACTTCTCAAATCCCTCTCACCCAATGCGCTTCCATTGAGGCCAGCCAGTAAAAGTGCTAAATCACGAATCGTAAAATCATATTCTCCCCTGGCGACTGCATCTGGGCCTTCGTTGATCACCAAAGATTTTTCAGGTAGAGCAGAAACATGTGTTCCCACTAAAACAATAAACGACTCTGGCAAAATGTCCTTTATCTTTTTGCAAAAATTGATATCGCTTTCAGCACTCGGGGTACTCGTATCCACGACGATGAGCTTTGGTCGGAGACGAATACACTCTTTCAGAACCTTCGTCTCATCAAGGTCTCTGGCCGGGGCATCTAACAGAGTGACATCGAACCCGCTTTGCTCCAATACCCCGGCGCAGGAAGCAAGCCAGATCGGGAAATAGAGTGTGCCGCTCTTTGTAACGGCAGGACTCCTCTGTGGCCGAGAGTACCTCTTTAGAAAAGGTGGATTTAGCACAAGCACTTTCATAATCGTATAGGTTCACAGTTTCATGTAAAGAGGCCTTCTGATTCGTTCTCGAAACTATAACTTCCCTATGCTGATTCGGTCAACATAAATTGGCCTCCAGGAAAACAAACGGACTCGATCACTAAAAAGGAACGAGCCCTATCGTTTTTAGGTGGCCACAAGTTTTCGAATATGACTCCCATAGTCTCTAACCGCCCTCTCGAGGAAACCCAGGTCTCCTTCTACGACAATCGCTTCCTTCGGACATATGAAATAGCAATATAAGCACTTTATGCAATCGCTTTGGTTGAAATCAAAACCTTCCTGCATCAAAGGTAGGCGCATAGGGCAAAAGTCCTGACAGTGTCCACATCGATTACAAGCGTCTCTATTCACATACATCTTATTGATCTTTGCCTCTTTCTGAATATACATGTCTTCTCGGATTCTAAAAAAATACAAGATGTGACTGATAAGTCTTACATCGGTAATGGGTCTCACAAGATTTCGGATCGGATCCAGTACCGGCAATGCCAGAATGTTCACGAACCTTTGTGGGGTTGCACGTTTCAGGCAAGCCAGCGGTTGAACTTCGTTCAATTTCACCACATCTTGTTTCCCCAGATGGCCTTTTGAAGTGGCGAACTTCAGGTATTCGATTTCTTCCAAGCCAAAACCAATGAGCCGAGCACAAAAGGCATCCATCAAGAAAGGGTTCGTGCCCGCAAGCAGTATGTCCAGCCTCCTGGGTTCCCCCCAAGCTGGCCCCTGTCCCTCTTTGGCAATGAGTCCGTCGACAATGAACAAGTGCGGCCGGATGATTTCATTCATCTTCACGATATTGCGATGAAGCGCTAGATGGATCTTCCTCTTGTCCATCTTCTGGAAACATCCGATCAGGCTTTTTAGGGCAACAGACATGGTCGCCAGACGATGGGTTTTGATTTTTGGCACATTGATGAAGAAATCTGCATTCAGGCAGATGTCTGCCACTTTGGCCTTGAGGCCGCGCTCCAGGGTCACCACTTGATAGGGTCCTTGGTTCAGGTCTGCTGCATATATTTTAAATTTATGGGCGATGGCCTTTATTCCGAGCCTGCCGAGTACGTCAATTCCGAAACGATCCATGCCACAATTTGTCCCATCGCCAATCACAATGTTTTCATACCCCCTTTTTTTAAGTTCCTCGATGATGGCGATAATGACTCTAAGGTCCGTGGTGTTCCCCATCAGTGAATTCAAATCCATGTGCAAATTCGGTTTAACGAGTATCTTCGCATGTGCCGACTCCGGCAAAATACTCTGGTACATATCGAAAATGGAAGCCACTGCCTGTTTGATACGCTGGGACTCTGAACATCTATAAAGGGTTAAAGAAGTTGCGGAGAATCTAAATGTCGTTGATCCCTCTTGAGATTCTTTCATCGGTCTTACTGATTGTTCTGCAGTTTTACGGTTCATGGGAATATGAAGCAGAAGATCGAATAAGCCTTTCTGCCTTTAAATTCTTTTCAACCTCCACCTTGCCTCTTCGAAGCTTGGTATCCTTTGCACGGCCTCCTATAGGATTGATAAAACTCGCTTACTTAGATATTTGCAAATGATAATCCATAACTCTTTCCCACCTGATGGGGGAAATAACGAAGATGCCCCGCAAGAAGTATTGACTCGGAAATCGCATCACAGTGGGTACAAGTGGCTACATGGGCTCGGCCCTGCCTGATAGAATTTCTGAACTTCCAGTATCTCTCGCTGTTCCATACCTTTACCAGAGACTGCGTCTTCAGGTCACCCAGAACGTTTGCGCCCAGGGCATCGTTGCAACACAAGCTAAGTTTACCATCTGGGCGAACGACGATCTGACAGAATGGCAAGAGACACGATGATTTCAGTGTGGACACATTTTTACGATTGGGCGATTTGCCGCCCCGTGAGCTCATTACATCATTTTCCTTGCGGATTAAGAAGACAACGTCCTTGCCTGCGATCTTGTTTGCTTGCCAGTAATCGTATACTTCTTGAACGTTTGCGTGCATTTCCAGCCTGTCGCTGTAGTTATTGATAACCAGCTTGTCCAGGTATTGCACAAGCGATGAAAAGTTCTCAACCGTGAGCAGTGTTCCATTCGTAAACAGGTAATGATATGCATGCGGTATTAACTTTCTTGCTATCCTGGCGAACTCACAGATCCTGTTGTCAAGCAGGGGCTCATTATTTGAGAAAAGCGACACAGCCCCTCTGTAGTTGATATCGGCCAGTTGTTCCAGGATCGAGCAAAATAGTTCTTCACTCATTTTTTGTAGCGGGCGAGGGTCAATATGCCTGTTGACCGGGCAAAAAGAGCAGCGGCTGTTGCACCTGTTAATTGTTTCGATTTCAATAAGACTGAACAACGGGAAGGGGGTCTGGAGAACCATGTCGCTTATGATATTGTCGATCAACGGTTTCGCCTTGCGGTCTGTGAGTTTTGTCACCATGGCATTCCTGGCCCTCTTCAGAAACCTCATTTCTCGTACAAATAATCCTTGTTTCTGGAGCTTGTTTAAAAACGCTTTCGACGTGTTCCGAAATCTATCTTGTATCATAGCATAGCAACCGTATTAGTAGACCCTAGGTCTTGTTGGCATATGCCCTACGGCAAAGGGGGAATGCGGCAAAAGGGACCGAAAAACATTATCACTGACTTAAATTTCGCCCTACTAAGCCTAAATATTCATCATGTACCCTTTGACCAATCTTTTCCCATGAATAGTTTTCGAGGACTGTTTTTCTTCCTCGCATTCCAATATTCTTTCTTTCCTTTGCGTCTTTAAGTAAAGCAATAATTTTCTGACAAAAATCGTCCTCGTCATCTGCAATCACAATATCTTCTCCATCCTTACAAACAATTCCCTCCGCTCCAATCGATGTCGTGACAACTGGTTTTGCCATTGCCATTGCATTCAAAATTTTAAGCCGTATTCCTCCCCCTATCCTGATGGGGTCGATAAATACCATTGATCTGTCAATAAAACCTCTTTCATCCTCGACAAAACCCGTGACAATGACATTCTTATTGTCGTTCAACCTCAGAATACGATTTGAGGGATCTTTACCCACAATATAGAACCGTACCAAAGGAATATCCCTTTTTAGTTTTCCAAAAATATTCTTATAAAACCAGATAACCCCATCTTCATTTGGAAGCCATCCCATGTTTCCAGAAAAGATGATGCTATTTGCTTCCTCCGACTGATCTAACGGGTAGTACTTATCACTATCTACACCTGCAGGAATGGTGGTTGTTTTATTCACTACTCGCGGATTCATTCTGATTGTTCTTCTTCTATCTTCCTCAGATATCGCAAAACACTTATCAACTTTGTCTACACATTTCTTTTCGAAATTAAATAATTTATAGTACTGATACTTCCCGTAAAACCTTATGATCGGATTGGTCTGGCTCTGAGAAAATCTGAACATAATAGTGCTTTCAACATTGTGCTGCCTCAGAATGACTGGTAACCCAGGAAATAATTTCTTCACAATATCTATATAAAATGCCATATGGAGAGAATCTATTACGATAAGATCTATTTCGTTTTTTTGTAGTATATCACGACAGACTTTGATGACCCTTTTATCAACATACTTTGACAACGTGTAAGGAGTGCTGGAAAAGAGATTCAAAAACATACCCCATTTCTTATTCTTTGTATTTTTTGTGACCACATGCACTTTCGCCATATCATCAAGTTGGGAATTTATTTTTTTTTCATTAAACGCCACGACAAAAACTTCAAAGCCCTGGTTGAAATCATTTTTGATCGTATTATAAGTCAGTATTCTCCCTCCATCATTGGGTGGATACGGATAGAGATGAGTAAGATATAATATTTTCATCAAATTTATTTCTCTTTCATCAAACGGCTATGGGATGATCATTCAAACTTATCCTTTGATTGGATACCACTAATTTAAGATTCAAATCAGGACATCAAAGATGACACCCCACGATTTAATAAGATGCTTGGATCAATCATCCCATATTTTCCATGGGGTATCATTTCCATCCCACATTTTGTTTAACTCTAAATAATCCCGATAAGTATCCACACAATACCAGAATCCTTTATGTTCGTAGACTACCAACTCTTTATCGTAAGCGAGTTGCTCCAAGGGTTCTTTCTCCAAAACGGAATTTGGATCGAGGTAATCGAAAAAACTCTTCTTAAAGACAAAAAAACCACCGTTGATGAGTTCGTCGACTTGAGGTTTTTCACGAAATCGTTCAACGATCCCGTCCGCATTCCTCTCAATAATGCCAAAACGGGATACCGGATGAACTCCAGTCACTGTGGCAATTTTCCCTTTTTCTAAATGGAATTTCAAGAGTTCATCTATGTTAATATTTGCGACCGCATCTCCATAGGTGACCATGAAATGATCAGCGTTGATGTACTTTTCAATTCTCTTGATTCTCCCACCTGTCATGGTTTCAAGTCCTGTATCGGCTAAGGCTACGGACCATTCCTTCTCTCCCCCATTCATCATGATTTTTTTGTTTCTATTACCGATGGTTACTGTGAAATCATGGCTCATATATTCATAGTTTAAAAAATATTGTTTGATCATTTCCCCTTTATAGCCGAGACAACAAAGAAAGGATCTGTATCCGTAGTAGGCATAAATCTTCATGATATGCCACAAGATTGGACGACCTCCAATGTCAACTAATGGTTTTGGCATAAATTCGGTTTGCTCTCTCAAACGAGTCCCCTTACCACCGCATAAAATAACGACGGGATGTGTTTTCACTGTGATCCCTCCTTAACCTTGAAATACTTTAGGCTTCTTTGTAAAGAAGGTATGGTCTCACATTCAGTCCAACAATGGCACTCTTCCTTGGAGATAGAAAGTCTTTGTTCTTTAGCCACCTTGGAGACCCAGATGTCATCAAAGGATTCTTGAGCTATGTTTCCAAAAGATCGGTTTGAAAAAATACACGGGAAAACATTCCCATAGGGATCGAGGAATAGGGAATGAAGGCCAGAGTAACAATGGACGAATCTTCTTTTTTCTCTTTGGTAAGGGACCATCTGAGAAAAGAAAAAAAGATCAGGGTTCCATAACCGATTCAACACATTCCTTGAACGGGCCATCTCTCTCGCAATCGATTGGACATCCGATTCAGCCTGACAAAGATCTGGATCCTTCCAATGAAATCTCATCTTCGAATTGCCGTAAAAAGTTTCGCTATTGCTCGCAAACCTCATCGTGAAAGACAGGTTTAATTGGGTTGAAAGATTGTAAACCTTTCTTAGGTCATGGTAGTTCTCGGGAAGGATTGTAAAACTGAGTCCCATTTTTAGACAAGGATAATGACTTTTATAATAGTCAATGGCCTCGGTGACCCGGTTGTAACTTCCTTTTATCCCTCGTACTGAATCATTAGTTTCTTGAAGGCCATCCAAGGAAAAAAGCAGAATGGTCCAGAAAATATCCCTCTTGTCTTCTATCCAGATTTGTTTGGTACTTAACCCATTTGTCGTTATGATGATGAATGTCCGAGGGAAAGCTCGCCTGAAATACCGATAGAGCTTCCGAAAATCTTTTCTTAAAAAAGGCTCTCCCCCAGTCAAATTGATCTCTTCCAGATTTCTGAGATATCTACTCTTATCAAATAAATGACAAATTTGATCCACATTCAATTCTTGATCTGCCCATGTCGCCTCATCAGAATGTTTTCTCCAAATTGAACACATGATGCAGCGACTGTTACAACGATAGGTGACTGCAAAATTGAGACGTCTAATTTTAGTGGGATGAGGAGCTGTCACTATTCCCTTGATTCTATGAATTCCTTTAAGAAGATTCTGCGATAACCTTAACATTGGTTTTCCGATATTTGCTCAACGATCACGAATACTCATATTTTTACAACAAAATGTTGTTCAATGAATCAACCATTGTTTTCCACTACAAGACAATAAGGGTCTTCATGAGTAGCTTCCAGTTGAATCCGCCACTCCGCAAGGCATCCCTGAAAAGTTCCCTCTTGGAGGATATGAGTGGAAGAGCGGCCAAAGTCAATTCTTTCCCCAATAAACTTTTCTTTTCCTTGGGAAAGGGGTCAAGGCATTGTTCCATTAATGATACTTTGAGGGAATATTCGCCGTTCGGCATACCAGGAGGGAGAAAAAGCCCTATGTTTTCCTCGACGAATGCGCTATCAGATAGCTGATCTATCTTGTACCATTTGAAGAGAGGAGTGATCATTCTCGTAAATTTCTTTTCGGGGTTCTTCTGGGAAAGGAACGTCAACTTTATTTTATAAAGACGGTGAGGATCATACTCTTTGTCCAATTTCCATAAAAGGGACAAAGAATTAGGGAGAAGACCTCCATCGTAGCCGTATGCCCTTAGGATAATACCCTCCCCTAAGTTTTCATCAAGAACATTCATCCCTTTATTAAACTTAGGTTCGCTTGAGGGTAAAGGAGGAGTGGGTAGATTGTATGAAAAGATGGCATAGTTGCCAATGGTCTTCTCCAAATAAAAATCAGAAGGGATCCAATCTATCAATTCCCGGTCTCCTAAAATTATCTTCGTTACTCCCATTTCTTTCAGGTTTAAACCAAGGGTAGAACGATGAATGGAAATTCCCTTCAAATCGTTGCCTCCCCTCGCTGATGGGATATCTTTCAACATCTCCTTTTCTTTTAGATACAGAATATTAAACAAAAAGTTTCTTGGCCTCCCTGAATATACTGCCAATGCCGCATGTGCGCTCGATTGAATTAAATAATCTTGTACTGTGGGATATAATGCCCCAGTAATCCGTCGGAAGGCAAGTTCTGAACTTATCTGATCTGAAGGAGAAAGGATTCCCGATTCAAAATTATCCTTTAAATACTTGCCAACTTTAGTAATGTCTCTGTATTGCGAAGGATAAAAAAATGATTTAACTACACCTATTCCGATATAGAGAAATAGGATCGAAATGACCAAGGTCTTCCCAAATTCTTTCTGCCAGAGACGCGACAGTGAGTAAGCGGCAAACGGGGTTAAAAGGGTGGCATGGATGAGAACGTACCGTTGCGGAGCGGCCGTTGTACCTAACCCGTATAGAGTGGCTAATATCATGAAGGCAAATTGGGCCAAGGTGAACCAGAGGTAGGTTCGCTGGATGTATGTGAGAGATCGATAATGAACTATCAATCCGATTAGAATGAATACAAAGAGGAAAGGGGAAACGATAAAGAGTAAAAACGGGAATTGCAGTCCTTTGACCCAAAGTGGGAACGAGCTAAGATCTAAATGATTTTTGACGATAGGTTTGATCGTCATCAGAAAGTAAAATGGATCGCCAAACTCTTTGAAATTATAACCAAGCCAGAATAGGATAAAGAGGCTGGGTAGGATCATTGACACAACAAGAGGTGCCCTGTTCAAGTGGGTTCTACGATTTTGGATCAAAAACATTAAAAGATAGAAAGAAAACAAAGAAGCAAAAACCCAACTTTCCGGCCGAAACATGGTGGCGATTAGGAAAAGCAGAGCCGCTCCCCAGAGATTCGAAATTCTTTTTTCCTTTTGCCATTTTATAAATAAAAGGAAACCACCCAGGAGGCATGTAAAATACATCGTCATTTCTGTCATCGAAATACCCACCCAAATCTGCCAAGGCAGAAATCCGATGAGGAGTATGGAGAGATAGCCAGTGACTTTATTGAAAAGGTGCTTGGCTAACTGGAAAAAAATCAATAGTTGAAGGAGATGAAAAAAGATACTCGTCATCTGAAGAGAGAAGACAAGATTTTTTGTTATTTGGTTTACCGTCCCTGTTATCCAGAAATGGGTGGGGAACCAATGGATTGAACAAAATTGAAAAGATTTTGAGATGAAGAAGGGTGACTCGCTCCACTCATAGGCCATGAGGGCTCGGAAAAAATCGTCGCCTGAAAGACCCGGGAAACCGCTTTGATATACAAGCGTCTGAAGAAAAAATTGGGCTCCTAACAGCAGGAGAAGCCAGAAAAAATCTCGTCTTGGCATATTTACAAACATAAATGAATTGCCTTTGTTTAAACCTTGGTCCAGAGGAATATCGTATTTCTCTCCTTCGTTCCATGGAAAGCAAATAATCAAGCTCTAATGGATTTCATATTTAACGTCATTGGCTTCTAACATTTTTCTGACACCTTCCGAAATGCTGGATTGCCTTATTTCCCCAACATGTTTTGTCCACTTTTCAACATTCCCAACCAGATGCCACATCTCTGTCGGGCGATAGGGTAGCTCACCAAAGAGCATCAGACCTTCTTGGTGAAATAACGATGCAATCCTTGTCACAAACTCCCTTAATTTGATAGGGGTCCCACTCGCTAAATTAAATATCTCAAAAGGAACAAATTCTGGAATTTCCATTAAATCAACCAGCATCCAAGCTGCATCCTCAACAAATACATAATCACGGATTTGTTCACATCCAGTCAATTTCAACCGAGTTCCGGTTAAACAATGTTCAATGACTTGAGGAACAAGGCGGTCCTTTCCTTCCCGCGGCCCCCAGAGACCAAATAATCTTACCACAACAAGGGGAACATTATTTTGTTTCGATAATACCAGAGCCAGTAACGTTCCCGATGCTTTGCTGACTCCATAGAGGCTGGTGGGTTCTAATATTTCATTCTCGTGAATGGGATGATTTTTATCTCCATATTCGAAACAGGATCCAATATGGATGAATCGAGAAATCCCTACCTCTTTCGCTGCAAGGATAAGATGAGAAGTGCCTTGAGCATTGACCCTGAAGGCCTCATCGATATCCTGCTGCTCATACTGAACGCCATAGGCAGCACAGTGAATGACGACATCCAAATGGTTCTTTCTCAATGCATTCTCGATCGATGTTCTACAGAGAAGATCTGCTTCCACCCATTCGATATCCTCCTTCACACCTCTCAGCCGCCATGGATCGGAGTTGGTTCGATGCACCGCTACCACACGATGTCCTCTTACCAGTAATTGACGGACAATATGGGAACCCAAAAATCCAGTTGTCCCTGTGACGAGTACCTTCAGTGGATTCATGGCTTAAAATCCGGAAACGATTTATCTTTATCTGAAATGGTAGGATTTGAGATAGGCCATTTTACGTTAAACAAAGGATCATTCCACCGAATCCCTCTTTCATTTTCCGGAGAATAAAATTCAGTTACAAAATAGATCATTTCTGTATCATCCATTAATGTTTGGTATCCGTTGGCACAACCTTTGGGAACAATCAACAAGGTGCGGTTGCTGGCTGACAATTCTACCCCATACCATTGGCAGTAGGTCTTTGATCCGGGTCTGAGGTCAATGATGACATCAAAAATTGCCCCCTGGATACAACGAACCATTTTAATCTCTCCATAAGGTTCGCTTTGATAGTGTAGGCCTCTTAAAGTACCTTTTTTATAGCTATAGGAACTATTGATCTGGGCGATCCTTTCATCCACCCTTATTTCCTTAAACTCGTTGTAACAGTAAACCCTTCCAAAAAAACCACGAAAATCTGTTTTTTTTTCTAAGTCGACTAACCATGCCCCTTGGAATGGCGTTTCAACGATAACCATAATCACCTCTCCATGCTTTAATCGGTAACCACTGATATGTCTCAACAATCCCATACAACGCCAGGCTGATGATAATAAACATAATAGGAATGCTGTACCTCAAGGAAGCATTAAAAACGGTGTAAACGACTTGAAAATATATGAGGACAAGCAATAAGGGGGCGATTTGGATTCCTCTTCTTAATGCCAGAAAAAAGCCTAACATTGCCGGAAAGATAATGATTGCTTGGATGGCCGAAACCATCCACTGATATTTCTGCATATCGAATGAATATACGGAAAACCATAGGCGGAACATCTTCTTGAACATCAATATCATAGTTTCTTTTGGATAACGAATGAAATTATGAATGGCCTCTTTATAGAGCTTCTGATCATTTCTTATGGTTACTGAGCTGCCTTCCTCTCCCCCAATAATTCGCTTTAACTCCCTTCTGAACCCCTCGCCCTCCTTAGGACTGAGCTGATTGAAATCTTTTCCATCGGTGAGGGTAAGATTCCCATACCAGAGCGTATACCCTCCCCCCGTTCCGATGAGAGGGAAAACCCCCGAAACCTTATAATTTCTGATCACCCATGGAGACACGATCATAGAGAAACCAAGAATCATCCATAAGCTGAATTGGACTTGTTTCCTGACCTCCTTCCTAAAATGGAATAGGATTGCAATGAAAATGAATAGAAGAATAAAAATTGGAAACCCTTGAAAAAATAGTTGGCATAAAGTAAGCAACCCTTGTATTCCTCCAAAAACGATCGCATTCCTCCAGTTGGGCGTATTATAAAATTGATACATGATCATTATCAAAAGAATCAGCAGAAAATTGAAAAGGATGACGGTCGATTCCCGAGTGAGATAATAAGCGCCCAACGGGTACAACGTATATAAGATCCCAGACCATAGACCGAGAGAAGGGGAAAATATTTTTCTTATGACCCAGTAAATGAGGACACCTGTGAGACTGTTTAAAATAACCTGAATTAAAACAACGGGGAAATGTCCATCGCCAAAAAAATAATATATAGTGGCTAAGAATAAAGGATAAAGGGGGGGACGAAAAAAAACATCCTCCTCTAGTCTTATGATGTAAGCTCCCCCATCCAAAAGGTCCTTTGCAAGGATACTGTAAAAATCAGGAACCATATTGAAGTCAAAATAGAATTGCAAAATAAATACATAAGAGGCATTAATAAAAAGTGAACTCAAGAGGACGAAACACCAATTCGGTAGACCCCAAAGGGTCGATGGTTTCCTCTTACAGAAAGTGTCGCGGACTTCTTCCATCAAAGGAGTCTCCCCTTACCTAGGAACAGGATGACGGCAAAGCATATCTAAATTATTGACTTTATCCATAATGGTGTTAAACACTTCCAATACAGAAATTGTTTTCAAACAGGTTAACTCTGAGCAGGCATCCGATTGATAATTATAGTAATCGATACAAGGGCTACATGGTAGAGGCTTCCGAATGATTGTATGCTGCCCTCCAAGAGGTGCAAAGGCTTTTATATTTGTAGGGCCCACCACGACCATCGTGGGAGTCCCTACTGCGGCCGCCATTTGAAGAGGTCCACCATCATTACATACGAAGAGGTGACATCGTTGAATGAGGGCTCCGAATTCTCCCAGTGTCAATTGTTTGTCTGCTACCAAGATAGGGGGCCCTATTTCTTTTTCCATCTCATTTACCATCTCTCTTTCACTTGGCCCCCCCATTAATAAGATTTTGATATGAGGTTGGTTGATCAGCCTTAGAATGAGTTCACGGAAGTTTTCCTTTGGCCAACGTCGAGATGTTCTCCAAAGGCCTCCCCCTGGATGAATGCCAATGAGAATATGAGATGGTTTTATACCGGAATGGTCCATGAATTGCTCTGCGTAAGTCTTTTCTTCACGACCTAAAAAGAATTGAAGGGTTTCATCCAGAGGTTGTTTTACTCCGGCCTTCCTCACTAAAAGATAATTTCGATGAACAAAATGCTGATCTTCTGGCATCGGGACCTTTAGATTATAGAAGAGACTATGAGGTCGAATATCAGGGCCAATTCGTTTCTTTGCCCCAGATAAAAGAGCCACTAACCCTGTTTTATAATCAAAATCGACACAATGGGTAATAGAAATCGTATATTTCCCCTTGATGATTCTTTTCAATAAATTGAATTTTTGGACGGTGCGGTTTTGACTGATCCAATTATATATAATCAATTGATTGATATGAGGGTTAAATTTTAAAATCCTCTCCCCACCATTATTTCTTACGACCGCATCAATAGGAATTCCAGGAAATTCCTTGGCCAAAGCCTCTAACGCAGGAGTGAACAGTAACACATCCCCTACCCCCCCAAACAATAATAGAAGAATTCTATGCTCGTGATGGAACGTCCACCTACTCACGTTCTCGAATGGGTATCCTTTCAAGGATAGAATCTATATAAACTCTATAACGATCGCTCACCGTTCTCCTTCGTCCTTACCTCTCTCAATATTTTTTAGCGGATTCCGATTAAAAATAGGGGCCTTTAAAAGGATTTTTTCATCAGTGGGAACCTCTGAGTAATAACCATGGATCTCTTCCAATAAATCAATCCCATCAAATATAATTTCCCCATTACTGTCTTCGATGATAAGAAAACAAGGGTATTCCGGATGGCCTCCAAATCGAACCGTCCAGTACCCTTTTTCATAATTAAAGTAGGGCCCGTGGATTTTTGAAATTCTTTTCTTTGCATAGCCCCTCTGTTTTAAGTCAAAATATCTTTCAGCGATTTGAAGCACTTGAAACGATGCCATTTTCGACTTTTTAATGGGAGGAGAAAAAAGAGCCGCTCCTTCTTGAGTAAACTCAAATTCACCTTGTTTCGAACGTTCCAGGATGTCATCCATCACCTCTTTCTTATTCTCCCCAAACCATTTTATATTCGCCCGCCTTAGCTCATCCGAATCTTTTTTTAACCCCAATTTAACGAATCCAAAACTCGATCGTTGATCCATTTTGATTCCTGTGACACCATATTTTGACAGACAGAGGTAATGCTCTCTCATGATCTGAGAGGATCTGAATAGGACAAAATCTTCCAGAACGTTAGCCTGGCTATAACCCCAAAGGAGTTTCGTCTTTGGTAACGCATTCAGGACAGATAAAACTTTCGGGAAAAAACGTTTTGCCTTGAATTCTACCAATTTGGGGACGGCCCCATGAATCTGTAAAACCAGCCCATCGAAGGAATTCGCCTGCAAACCATAAAGAAAAGGGATAAAAATGTCATCGCCCGAAATACACATGATGACTGGAATATCCCCGATAATTTGTTTGATCTTCCGTCCATAGGCATCCAGTAACAATGGGAAGTATTGGTAAATATTTTCGATGCTGTCCTCGATCCCCTCATTGCCGTTTATCTCCTCCATAAACAGCACCCCACGTAATCCGGGGCGGGAAACAAGCCCGGCAAATTTCTCAAGGTCCTTTACCACCGCCTCTTGAACATCAGGGCGAAGAAGAAATTGACAGGTCCGATTTCCACGAAATTTCTCAATGGCGAGCGCTGGAGTAAAATAAAAAATATAGGTTACCTTTTTCTTTTCTAAATAATCGACAATGATTCTTATTTTCTTGTCATGGTCATTTCTCTCTTTAATAGGGGTATCCGTGTTATACCCGAAGCCGAAATCCGTAATTCCCTTTTCGATCATGAAATCAATATCATTCAATATTTGTCCGATTTCTTTCTCAAGTCTTATTTCATTTAAACT
>Ga0209253_10001848_pt1 | contig 18646 bp, 17 predicted proteins | sample FrelakmetBRP12BR_FD_187145 | JGI IMG/M metagenome (GOLD analysis project Ga0209253, IMG submission 187145) | Freshwater lake sediment microbial communities from the University of Notre Dame, USA, for methane emissions studies - BRP12 BR (SPAdes)... | ecosystem: Environmental > Aquatic >... | reverse complement strand
TGTAGGCCCAACTGGCTAGAAATGCATGCTTCTTTCTTGTCTCAAAAGAACTGCCAGATTTCTCGTGAGAACCGGGAAACGTTCCTTTGATTGAGTGGGGCCGAAGCCTCTGAGCTTTCTACACAGGGTCGCAAGCAATTCTTTGTCAGGAATTCCACTGAGGATTTTTCTTGTCTCTTCTTCTGTGACATCCTCAAGTCTCCCAGGAGACCTGATGACATCACGGTTGGCGGGACAGCAAAATTGGCATCGGGTGCAGCCCATCAAGGCGTTGTGGGCATCTGGTTTGATCCATTCTGGAAACTCGCCATTGATTTCGTTGAATAGACTAAGGCATCTGTTTACATTAATGACGAAATTCTCCTCCGATATGCAATTGTTTGGGCAATTTTCCATGCAAATTCTGCAGTTTTTACAGCTGTCCATCATTTTTGTCTCGGTCCAACCGTCCTCACACCGGTAGTCTGCGAAGTAGGGGTAAAGAGCCAGCATGCTTCCCATTCCTTCCACATAACAGAGATTGTTTCTGCCGTACCTGCCCAATCCACTTCTGACGGCCAAGAGCTTCCGAAGAACATTCGCTCTCTGGATTCTGCAGCCAGGCCTATCTACTACGTCATTCATTATGTAATGATGCAGCATCTCCTCCGTCAAACCATCGTCGTAATAGGCAGTGGGCAACACGATTTCATGTTTCCTTCCGCCGAAATGGAAATTCACCAGCATTGGCTTCATGAACACTGCTATGATAATCAAGGATCTGGCGTCGGAGAAATCCTTGGGAATCCGAAACTGTTTCTCGCTAATGTAATGTCTGAAGACTGTGTTATGACTGATTCTTCCCTCATTTTCCAGTTTGTCGATGTCTGCCTGAAGCTCTTCCAGATGGTCAACGGAAACTGCTCTGTGTCTCAGAAAGAAATCTTTCAGTGTCAAATTTGCTTGATCCATTGAATCTCGCTCCAAACATATTCTGTGATGGAAACGATAATGAGACCGCCAACTTAAGATGTTGCCGCGTGTGCTGGATCTTACAGATGGTTTCAATATTGTTTCAGTCTGGATCCTTTTCACAATCCGAGACTACTTGGATTTTGCCATCACTGAAAAGGCTGGTCAAGCGCGTCACCGACTCTACAAATGATTCATACGAGCGCGCGCGCAGTATGAAAAGGCAATTCTCTGCTGCACGCCTAAAGAATGTATATCGATAATGGGCGAATATTTAGACGCTGAAACAACATATTTCTACTTAGATTTCATGGATGTCTCCGCCCTCAACGGCATCAGACTTTTCGCGGAAACGGTCATGAAGGAACTGTGAAAGAACATGCGTCCTACATGAGAACTTTCAGCCGTATGTTCTTTCGCTCGCGAGCTATTCTTTTGTTTTCCATTTCAGGACTGGAGTTCCCACCGTTGCGATAAGTGCTGTTGCCAGTATGACAACGACGGTCATGCTGATGTAGAGGGGTGATAGCTGCTGGAAGATGGTTCCAATGCTCGGGTATTTCACAGGGTCCGCATACTGCAGTGTCAGGGTGGCCAATACCGCTGAGGCTAGACCTCTTGTGAGCAGGAGGCTCATGATTCCTCTTTCTGGGGTCAGTTTGCTTTTGATTGTCGCGACGTTGACGACGCCGTAGCGGATGAGGAGTAGGGATATTGCTAGTATTATTCCGGCGATGACTGTCGTGAGTTTGGGCAGTGTGACGATGAGGCCTATGTAGACGAAGAAGAAGGCTCTTAGCAGGAAGGCTATTTCGGATTCGAACCGTTTGAGTCCGGGGTCGACGACTTGGTCTGGTGGTTTCTTCATTCTGAGAATTCCGTAGATCGCTTTCTCGTTGCCCAGCATTATGCCGAAGAGCAATGAGCAAAGTGCTCCGCTTCCACCGAGGATTTCTGACAATGCATATGCAAGCAGCGCAATTCCGAGTGTCAGCATGTAGGAGTAGGATGCTTTGACGATGCGTTTGAGCGTGCTGAGCCAGCCGATGCCAATGACTATTCCAAGCATTGCGCCTATGCTGAAGCGGCTTGCCAGTGACCTAGCGATGGTGGGTATGTCTACTGTTCCGCCAAGTGTTATGATTTCGATCACGACCAGGGATAGTACGATGCACAGTATGTCGTTGAGGGCTGATTCTAAGCGTAGGAGTGTTGAGCCTTTTTCGCTCAGTTTGATTCTTGACGCAAGTGACATGACGATTATGCTGCTGCTGCCTCCGACGATTGTTCCGAACAGTAGTGCGTAGAGGAAAGGGAAGTTTGGAACTAGCAGGAAGTAGATGAGTAAGCTGGAAGCAATTGTGCTTAACGTGAAACCTGCAGCGGCGAGGACAGCTGCTCTTGGAGTTTCGGAGAAGACGTGGTATATGTTCATGGTCATTCCGCCGTCGAACAGTATGAAGACTAATGCTAGGACGGCTAGGTAGGGGGCGAAACCCATGATTGTGGATGCGTCTACCAGTCCTGTTGCGGGTCCGACAAGCATGCCTAGGACGATTAGGAACAGCATGTCGGGTAAGCCCTTGCGTTCGAGCAGGTAGTTGCTGAGAAAGCCTATTATGATGATGGCTCCTGCGATTATGAGCGCTAATGTGACGGGGTCAAACAAACGAAGGCACGGCTCTTTATACAATGTGTATTTCGGCTTTAAGGATTTGTTCGGCTTTCCAGTGGGCGTCGCTACCAGATTTTATCAACTTTGAGATGGGTCAGGAACCCTGTTACCCCGCAGGACGTTAGGAACAGAGCTTCGAGCAGACCTGGAATTGACACGGGCAGGCTGACAAACGCGAGGAGCCCCACAGCTAGAAGGAATATTGCGTAGACGGCTAGGGATATGAAATTGTGGTATGTTTCTTCGGTTCTCCAGTCTAGTCGCACGTCGGAGAACAGTAGCCAGACGAACAGTGGTGCGAAGAGAAGCAGTGTGTATTTTTTGTACCATGGAAGATCAGGCTCTTCGGGATCATGTTTCTGTTTTCTGTTGATTGCAGGAAGATCAGGGAGGAAATTGCTGTAGAAGTAAACGGCTATCCCCCAGAGCATTGAGCCCCAGAGATTTTGGCGGAAGAGGAATTGTATTCCAAACAGGTAAGTCAGGCTGAGAGGAAGGATTAGCCAGATGAACACTTGGAGAGCGTGGCGAACGTGTTCGGTTGTTTCCTCATGCATGCGGTAGAGCGGGAACTTGGATTCGATTCGGCGGTTGATGTTCTTGAACGTATGCAAGATCAGACCGTAAAGAGCTTCGTAGAAACCTTTCAGAATATTACGTGTTTTTGTAAGAAACTTGCGGAGTCTAGATTTTGGCGCCGTTGTCACCCTGAACAAACGTGTTACTCTGTTTGGTCATGTTCTTTAACTCTCCTGGATCATGTTGAACTCGTGTCGTATGAAGATCGATCTTCCCATTCTACCTTTCTTGAACGTGTAGCGCGCTAGAGTGCTTAGGATCTTTTTTTTGACTACTAAAGCAGCGACTATCATCTGGCTAAGCATCAGTTTGTTCCACGTTGACTTCTCCTTGGTCGTTGAGTTGCTTATGACCGATTTTCGTTGAGTTTTTGAACACTAGAATCTTCTGGTCAGTGATGTTTGGAACATAACTGTAAGGAACGCCGTAGGGTCTCAGTTTGGCTCCTGCTTGGTACCACGTGATCTTGCCCTTCCATTGGAAACCGGCTTTCCTGATTATTTCAGCCATGCTTGAGGATTTTTCATGAAATTCTCCGTTCTGGTATTCGTCTTTGCAGAAAACCGCAAAGTATCTTTCTTTTTTGAGGATTTTTTTTATTTTTCTGGACAGTAACAGAATTTTCGCTAGGAATTGTGAGTAGTTCAGTATGTTTCCAAAGTCTTTTTCGCTTGTTGAGTAGCGTTCTGGAACGTTGGCTATGCGGGTGGCGTAGGTTTCGTTGCACATTGTCCTGTCCCATTGTACGTTTTCTCTGTATGGAGGGTCGATCACGACGAAATCAAATGATGCTTCTGGGAGGCTTTCCAGTGTCTCTAGTGCGTCACCTGCTATTACCTTGAACCTTTTGACACCTGCTTCTTTGCAGACTTGGTCGTAGATGTCTATCCATTCTTTGTTCAGTTCTATTCCCATGCCTTTTCGCTGCGCAAGGGCGCACCCGATCAGGGTTCCGCCTACCCCGCACATTGGATCGAGGACTTTCTCGCCTTTCTTTGTGAAGAATTCTATCAAATCCTTCATCAATCGCGGCGGCTTGTTTCCTCCCTGTTTTTTCCGCAACTCAAAACCCAGTTCGTTTGGGTAACTGGTGATCCACACGTTTCTTGTGAAAAACATCCATTCTGTATTTGACAGGTCATTCAGGCTATTTCTGGGGTCAGGGAGTGCTCTTTTTGCGGTCTTTTTATCTCGTGGGAGCTGCTTTTTGCTGTTTGTCTTCATCAATCTTTCCATGCGTAGAGTTCAGCCACGACAAGTTAAGTTTTACCTTGAATCAGGAGCGTCTGTGTTGACTTGATTGTCGTGAAAATCGTGTTGTGCGTCGGTGGGCGTCTAGAGTTGGTGCACGCACGTCGCTTTCTTGAAGTCTGTTTTACAGCAGTCTTAAGTATATCGTGTGAGGAGAATGCGGCTGTCAGAACTGTTGAGGTGTAGGGATGGTGGATAACTCGGCTGAAGGTGGCTTTTTGATCAGGGATTTTCGTCGGTCTGACTTGGACGATTTGCTGGTTCTCATGCCCCTGTGTTTTGGCAAAGAATTTGAGGTTAGTGGGTTTGACCCAGATCGTTTGAAGGGAATGGTTAAACGGGGGTATGGCGCAAGGGGCAGGTTTTTCCTTGGGTTATTGCGAGTTTTCGGGAAAGAGCCAATCAAGTTTCTGGTAGCCGAGGCCGATGGCAAAGTGATTGGCACAGCAATCATCAATGATAGAAGGCAGGCTGGCCACATTAACACGGTTATGGTGCATCCCGACTACAGGAGAAGAGGCATCGCTGCGAGGTTGATGGAAAACGCCCTCGATTATGTGCGGCACAGGCGGAAGGTCAGGGCAATTCTGGACGTTGATTCAACAAACACACCTGCCGTAAACTTGTATACCAAGCTGGGTTTCACCGTGTTCGAGCATGTTGGTTACTTTGTGGGAGAAACGGATTCCATGCACCTGTCAGAAGACGCTGGTGAGGTCGAGGTTCGACCTTTCCTGAAAGAAGATTTGGATGAGGTGTATGGGATGATAAAGGCTTCGGAAGACTCGAATTGGTTGAGGATCTATGATTTTGGCAAGGGCGACTTGAGGACGTCGTTCCTTCAGCGTTTGTTTCGTTTTTCAACTCTTAATAGACTAGTTGCTGTGCTTGGGGGCAGAATTGTTGGGTATGCCGAGGCAGTGTACTCCACGCCTAAAGTGGCAGGTGCTGTCAATTCTATTTATGTGGGTTCTGAGGAGGTCGAGAAGTCACGCAGTATTGAAAGGGCTCTAATAAACGCGGCGTGTAACGAGATCAAGAAGGGCGGAGTGAAGCGGGTTCGTGTGACAGTCTCTATGGAAAGGCAAGGACTTATAGGGACGCTTGTGAGTCTATTGTTCCGAGAGGCTTTGGTTATGGACGGAATGGTGAAGGAGTTTTGATGTTGCGCTGGAAGTTGACCATTGTTTCTCGAAATATATGCAGTATGAATAATGAGTGAGTGATCTTGAGGAAGAGAAGTTCATCAACGAGCGAGTATCTTGCTTTTCTTTCGGCCAAATACGAGGTTGACCCAGATAGGCTGTTTGACGCGTTGATCTTGGCGGGAGAAAGCAGAGAGTCTAAGTGTGGGGACCTTTCGATCGAGTGGCGGGGTGAGACACGGGACAGGACTATGTTTTTGATTTTGATGGGTTCAAAGGTTGTCTCGCAGCTTTCGGTATTCAAGGAGTTTTTGTTGGAGCAGGGGCATCCTATTAGGGATTTCATGGGCAGTGAAAAGGTTCGCAGGTTTCTGGATAAGAGGGCGAGGAAGTCGACGTTTGTTCCGATTAAGGATTTGCGGAGCGGAATGAGACAGGTTAGTTTGAAGGCCAAGGTCGTGGAAGTTCCAAAGTCAAACATGGTTTGCACACGTTTTGGGAACTATGCGAAAGTGGCAAATGTGTTGATTGCAGACGAGACTGGGTCTATCAGGTTGTGTTTGTGGAACGAGCAGATTGCCAGCATTTCTGCGGGCGACACGATTCAGATTGAGAATGCGCGGACTTCTACGTTCAAGGGCGAAAGGCAGTTGAATATTGGGAGAAAGGGCTTGCTAAGCAGCGTTGACGATTCAAGTTTTCAACTGAAACCCTTACTTCGCTCGTAGTTCGCGTTATGCGAGTTTCTTCCACTGGTTACGTGCGTGCTATATCTTTCACGGTTATTCTCTTTCTTGCCTTTTCGTTCTGTATGGGGCGCGCGCTATGCGTTGCTTTTCGAGTCTTCTGTCTTCAGATCGGCGAAAGTATTGGATATCCACTTTTTGATTTCCTCTACTGTGCGTCGGAAGGCTTCCACCTTTTGTTCGAGCGTTCCATCCGTTTCAGATGGGTCGGTGAAACCATGGTCAATATAGCGTTTTGCCTTGGGCAGTGTTGTCCCAATTATTTCAGGTCTGTCACCGATTATCGGCGAAGAACACAGTGAACACAACAGCTTGGCGCTGCTCCTGCACACCGATACAGCTAGGTCAATGTCCACGTTTCTGAATTCTTCAATGCTCTTGGAATACTGTTCGGAAATGTCTATTCCTATCTCGGCCATTACCCTGATGGCAAGAGGATGAACCTGCGTCGGGTTTGAGCCTGCGCTGAAGACTTCATACTTTTGACCGTACAGATGTCTAAGCAGACCCTCAGCCATCTGTGATCGGGCTGAATTGTGTTCACACAAGAAAAGGATTTTCATCTTATCCATCGAACACCACCTTTTCGCGTTCCCGATTATTCAGCAGCTGTTTCAATATTATATTCTTAGCGCGCGCGGGCTAACTTCCACCACAATTCGGGCACTTGTCAAGAGCTTCGTCATAGAGGTTTTTGCAATAGGAGCAACGGATTTTTATGATGATCTCTTTTTCTTTTATTATCTCCTTTTCCTTGCCTGTCTCTTTTCCCATTTTAGCTACCTCGCCTGCAATAGCCTTCTTTTCGTATTCTTTTGAATCGATATAGTGAACGCAATCCTGTGCTTGAGTGAAGAATTCTCTGTATCCGATCACGGTATCAGGTTCCAGTTTCAAATCTAGCTTCTTGCAGAATTCGTCGTCTAAGTAAGCACACTCTTCACACGATTTGATTTTCTTGTATTCCTCTTTAAGCTCAGAAAAACAGCTGCCACAGACCATTTTTTGTTGTGCTTTTAACTTGACGTCGAGCAGTCCGCTTGTGCGTTTTTCCTTTCCGCATCTTGCACATTGCATGTCAATGACCTGTTCTGTTTTGAAACGTGGCTGTTGCTTATTTATCTTATACTGCCTGCCCCGATTTCCTTTATCCTTTCTTCTTATTAGATCCAAAAGCGCGGTCTTGGTGGTGTGCGCGTGCTGAAAACTTGGGGGGCTCTATTCCTTCTTCTTGTTTTCTCTACCTATCAGCTCTAGCCATACGTCGTTAGGATCCTTGACAAAGGCGAGGACCCATGAACCTTGATTGAAAGGCTCCACAGCAGGTTCGCATCCGAGTTTGATCAATCTCTCATACTGGCCTCTCACGTCGCTCACGTAAAACCCCAGGTGGTCGAGTTCGCATCCGTTCACGTAGTCCTCATAGAATTTGCTAGTCTTTGGATAGTGGTTCAGTTCGAGAATCTGTTTGCCCGTAGGCGTTCTCATGTGAACGTATGTTCCTTCGTGAGTTTTCATTCTGCCCTTCAAGATAACCTGAAATCCGAGGGCTTCCTTGTAGAATTTGACCGATTCCTCGAGGTCTTTCACGCGGATGCCGGTGTACCAGAAGCGGACGCCGAGCACGTTGCGTTTTGTCTTCAAGACTTTTTTCGCCATTAATGAACCCTGCTGTGAACATTAATGGAAGTTCAGATAAAAGTTTGCACCTTACGGTTCTGAGCAGAGTCTGGCACAGACAAAGGTGAGTGCCTACGCTTGATTGGAATCGGTATGATGAAGATGGGGACTCGTTTTTTGTTTCAGAGTTTTTTGACGAAAAATGTGACGGTGTGGTCCGTTTTGAAACCGATTTGTCGGTAGAGTCGTTCTGCGTTTCCACCTTTTAGGGTCTGCAGCGTGTGTAGGTCGTTTCCTTGGTTGAAAGAATCCAATAGGGCCTTGGCTGTGAGAGTTGTTCCTATACCATGTCTTCTGTATTTTTTCAGTGTTCCAACGTTGAATATTCCACCTGTTTTAATAGAAGACATCAGTGTGGTTATTCCAACGGGCTTTCTTTTGACGTAGGCAATGTAGTTTCTGGCTCCTTTTTGTATCCAAATGGGAAGCAGTCGGTCGATCACTTTCTTCCATTCGGTCGGCATTTCAAAGATTGTGACTAGCAGCTTGTCGAAGGTGTCTATTTCATTTTCAGATATTTCTTCTATTTTGAGATCTGGGTTCAGTTTGTCTTCTGATGGTTTTCCTTTGAATACCATGATTGACTGTTCTTCTTCCTTTTTGAAGCCATGGTCTTCAAGGAAGGAAGTGAATGAGGTTGGCCGGGTCAAAGGGGAAACTCGGAAGCAGGCGAACGGAAGCATTTTTGACGAGGAATATTTGATGACGGCTTTGAGGAGATCTTCAACTTCATCGTTCTTGACGTTGATGCCGGTGGTGTGGTTGAAAATGGGCATGAGCATTCCGGGGACGTGGCAGGCAACTGCTCCTTTGATCTGTGTGGTTTCGGGAAAGGTCAGGACTAGGTCGCGCCAGAACTGTTCGAGTCTGTCAACATTCTTCATGCTGTGTCCTCAAGTGATGTTTTGTGCTTCGGTTTTTATCATTTTTGGAAGAAATCTAGATTGAACTGTGCGTGCCGAAAACTGCAGTGAGTGGGGTTCTTGGAAAAGTTGTTCAAGGGCTCTTTTCATGAAAGAAGTGCTTCGCCGCCTCCACCACTGTGAAGTAGAGCAGTAGTATTCCGAAGATGAGCGATAAGAGAAACGGAGTCGGTGGGTAGAACTCGAAGACTGTGCTCAGTTGCGTGTAGGGCAGGAGAACCGTGAGAAGGCCGAATATTACTGACGATAGCAAGAGGGTTTTGCTGGGCATGCTCTTGTAGAATCGCATTTTTGTTCTTATGGCGAAGGTTACTATGATTTCGGAGAGTGTGGATTCGATGAACCAGCAGGTTCGGAATAGGGCGATGTTGGAGCCCACTAAGAGCAGCGTGAGAATGATGGTGAGGAAGTCGAAGACTGAGCTTATGCCGCCGAAGAACCTGGCGAAGCGGCCTATCAGTTTTATGTTCCAGTTTCTAGGTCTCGTCAATTCTCCCTGATCTACCTTGTCTGTGGAGATTGATAGCAATGGGCCGTCGCTGATTAGGTTGGTCAGGAGTACCTGTATAGGAAGCATGGGCAAAAAATTCAGCATTACCGAAATTATTGCCAGTGTGGCCATGTTTCCCACGTTTGCGGATATCGTGTTCAGAATGTACTTCGTGGTGTTGCTGAATGTGGTTCTGCCTTCGATGATTCCGGCAGATATGATGTCTAGGCTTGGTTGAGTGAGTATAATGTCTGCTGCTTCCTTGGCTATGTCGACGCCACTGTCCACGGAAATTCCTATATCGGCGTATCTGAGTGCCGGCGCATCGTTAACACCGTCGCCCAGGAAGCCTGTTACGTGTCCATGTTTGCTGAGAAGGGACACTATTCTTGCTTTGTGTTCAGGTGTTAATCTTGCGAAGACATTCGTTTTTTCAGCAGTTCGTTCAAGCTGGACATCGTCCATTGCGTCGATATCTTCGCCTACGAGTATTTCTTTTGCTTCGATGCCTACTTCTTCGACAATGGTTTTTGCGACGGTTGGGTTGTCGCCTGTCAATATCTTTACTTCGACGCCGAGTTTTCTGAATTGATCGAGTGATTCTTTGGCTGTGGGTTTCAAAGGATCCTTGAAGGATAGAAATCCGAGAAAGGTCAGGTCGTTCTCTTCATCTTTGCTGTAATCCGGCTTTTCTTCAACTTCTTTTGCTGCGACACTTATGACCCTGTAACCTTTTCGGAAAAGCTTCTCCGAGATTCCCTCGATCTTAACAGGGTCGAGCTGCACAGTTTTTCCGTTTGCTTTCATTTTTGATGAGGCTTGAACTATGTTTTCGGGTGCTCCCTTACAGACGAGGAGGTGTTTGCCGTTTCTTTTGATAACGACGCTCATTCTTCTTCTGGAGTAGTCAAACGGGATGAATTCTACACGCTCGCCGATTGGGTTTTCTATGCCTTTCTCTTTTGCATACTCTATCACCGCAACGTCTAAAGGGTTGCCGGTCATAACCGCGGTGGTTTGAACTGTTGAGGTGCAAGCAGCCGCGAGCTCGAGAAGGTCATCATTCTTGTTTCCGTCCAGGTCGAAGTAGTCAATCAGTGTGATTTTGTTTTCAGTGAGAGTTCCTGTTTTGTCTGAGCAGAAGACGTCCATGTTGCCCAGGTCTTCAATGGAGCTGAGCTTCTTGACTATGACTCCTTTCTTGCCCATCAATGTCGCTCCCCTTGACAGGCCGATTGTGATTATTATGGGCAGTGATTCTGGTATGATGCCGACGGCGAGTGCCAAGGAGAAAAGGGCAGAGTCAAGTATTCTCTCCGCTGTGAGCGAGTTTGATAAAAATCCTGTGAGCGCGTTGACTATGAATATGAAGATTATTCCGATGGTTATTCCTTTTATGAGGAAGCTTCCGAATTTTCTAATGTTCTCCTGATAATTTGTTTCTGGTTCCTCTGTTTTCAGGAAGCCTACGACTTTTCCGAAAGTGCTTTTCATCGCGGTGGATACTACGATTCCTTTTCCCTTGCCGTTCACGGCGAGGGTCCCCATGAACGCGATGTTTTCCATCTTCTGTGGCACCAAGTCCTTGGCCACTATGGCAGAGGAAATCTTGTGAGCGGGGAACGATTCGCCTGTGACTATTGATTCATCGATTTCAAGTTCGTCTGTCTCTATTAGACGGAGATCCGCGGGAACCCTGTCGCCAGTCTCGAGAAGGACTATGTCGCCGGGCACTATGTATTCTGCGTCGACTTCTTTCATTTCGCCGTTTCTGAGCACTTTTGTGCGGTATGTTATGTATTTGATCAGTTTTTGCAGGGATTTCTCAGACTTGTACTCTTGGACGAACCCTAGAGAGATGTTTATGACGACTATTATGAGAATGGCGACAGCTTCGGGTTCTCCTCCGGTGAAAAATGAGATAGCCGACGCTATGATTAACGCTAAGATGAGGACATCTTTCACCTGCGAGATGAGCAGGCTGAGGGCAGACTTCTTTTTTCTAACCGGGATGTCGTTGAGACCGTACTTGGCGAGTCTTTCAGCCACTTCTTTGTCGTCAAGGCCGTTTTCGGAGGATGAGAATTCCCTGAAAGTTTCTTCAGGTGTCTTCGCCCAGTAGGTCATACTCCCTTTGTAGCTTTGAGGAATGAAAAACATTACGGTAGGCTTAGCTGAAAACTGAGTGGTGAATTCTCCTGCCGACCCCTCTTTTCTCTACTCTACGCGCGCTCCACAGTATTTGCTTCACAATTGGGTGAAGGTTATAATCCTTGCTTGTTGTTACTATTTGATTCTGGGAAGGAAGATTCTTGAAACGATCCAAGAAAATGCAAGCGAAAAGAGAACGATATATGAAAAGAATGAAAAGTCGAGGAAAATGGAAACATGGAAAGAGTAACGTTGCCAAAGTGAGGAGACTTAAAGAAGCGCAGGCTCTTCTGGCCAATGCGTCTGCATAGATGAAGGCGTCCGCGGTCTACCATGATGGATACTCCCCATTATTCCTTTTTGTCTTCGCTTGAATGAAAGAATCATATCATTGACTGAACATCCAGTCCCGTGTTCTTCGCGATATTTCTAAAGTCTATCTACGTAGAATAAGCCATCGTAGCTATTGCTTTCGCACGCGTCTTCTATGGCGAGTGGAAACCTCTCCTACTCACTTTCGTGACCTCTACCTGAATGGTTCTCGAGAGCTGATTCCGCTCCTCTCGGATGCTTCTCCATCCAGTTCAACGCGTAGGCTTCTGCTTTCGATGCAGTCGCGTATTCTGGTGATACAGTCTCTCCTTTGTCATCAATTCTTACCCTTGGAAACAGCAGCACCACGTAGTCTCCTCCAAACTCTTTCTTTGTAACGACCAGATTCTGTCCTGTGGTCTCATTCACGAATCCTCGCTGCCGGTCCATTTTTCTCCAACCTTTCACTATTTTCAACGACTATTCCTCAGTCTTTCTATTTTGGCCGGCGGGGCCCTAAGCGGTGATCAGTGCTTTCGCCTGACAGGTTGACTCGTCGAGGCTGCTGAGTGAGCTGTTTTTTCCAATGTTCAATTGCCTTTGGCCTCTGAACGTAGAAGTCCGCGCATTCTCAATCTGAATCGTGTCACCGGCAGAAATGCTGGCAATCTGCTCGTTCCAGAGACACAGTCTGATAGTTCCTGTTTCATCTGCTATTAGGGCGTTTGCCACGCTCGCGTAGTTTCCGTAGCGGGTGTAGACTCGGTTTGGCTTTGGAATTTCCAAGACTTTGGCCTTCAGACAAACCTGCGTCATTCCGCTCCGCAAATCTCTGATTGCAAAAACTGATGATTGCCTAGCTTTCTTGGCTAGGAATCGGCGTATCTTGTCGGTCTCCATGAAATCTCTGATGGGATGGCCTTTCTCCAAGAGGAATTCCTTAAGTATTGAAAGCTGTGCGGCAACTCTGGACTTTGTTAGAATTAGAAACATGATCTTGTCTCGTGTTTCGCCTCGCCACTCGATCGAAAGGTCCCCGCATACGGACTTTCTGGTTTCTGCTGCCAGAATCAACGAGTAGAATAGCCTGTCGGGGTCAACCTCGTATTTTGCTGAAAGAAACGCGAGATATTCACTTGTTGAAGTTTTCTTTCTCAAGACCTTTCACTCATTTTCTTACTTTACCTGTTTTGGAAATGATGGTCAGTTTTGAAAGCCCTCACAGCAGTTACATTGTGAGGTAGCCTTTGAGCCTTAATTGCTCAGTCTGGTTCTTTCTGTATCGCCAGAATATGTCGCCTCGTTTGTCTGACTGGAAGTCCCAAGGAGAGACCAACACGATGTCTCCGTCGCGGATCCATACGCGCCTTTTCAGTTTGCCTCGTACTCTGCACAAGCGTTCCTTGCCATCTTGACATTTGACCATGATTCGGTCGAAGCCAAGCATTTTTACTGCCATTCCCAACACATCATTCTTGCTTGGGAACAACATGTTTTCCAAGTTTTCCTCATTAATGACTTTTCTTTTACCCAATTTTCGCACCTCCAGAACCATCAAAACATGGCTGCCTAGGGGTCGTGACTAGTCAGAACGATCAGAGAAAAAGTGCACTTTTGTGATTGAACTCTTCCTCTCGAGAATCCCAACTGTCAAAGTGTGTGTCGCCAAGTATATAGGTCTATGTGGGCGGATTTGTGAGAGCGCCATCCTGGCGCAACATGGCCTTAGATCAGTGAGTGTTTTCGAGTCTTTCGGTCTACGATTTGGCGCGCTCGGAACTATTTCCGCGCGAGTGCCACATTACCGGTTGAAGACGCTTGTAGGCTCTTGCTCGATTCTTCCTTTCCAGTCGTCTCCTCGTCGTGCCCATGCCTGTTTCGGATCGAAACTAAAGTTCATATCCTTACTTTCTGGTCTCTTGAGCATGTGTTTCGAGAAGCATGTCCTACAGTAAACTGGTTTGCCTGCTGTAGGTTTGAAAGGTACGGTGGTGGCGTTGCCACAGTCCGTACATATGGTTTCGAACATTCTTTTTTGGGACGTTTAAATCACCTCTATTGGTGTCGAGCGTTATTGGGAAATGTGAAAAACGGAAGAAAAATGATGCCAAGCTAGCGTTGTTGGCTTAACTTAGAATCTTCTTCTTGGTGGTCCTCGTTTCGAATAGCAATCTCGACAGTAAACAGGTCTGCTTGGGTCAGGCTTGAATGGAACTTCACAGTCTTTTCCACAATCAGCACAAACTGCCTTATGCATTTCTTTCTCGTACAATACTATTTCAACTCCTAATATGCTGCTGTGCAAAAATCGCTTCTTACACGCTGCAGTGAAGTGCACGTCGCCGCTTATAAACGGAGCACCCTCAAATCGAGAGTTGATACATGTTTAAGAGCAAGACATGCGTTAGAAGGGTGTTGCATTGGTGTACGCTTATGTCTCAACCTGTCTATGGAACAATAGTGAACTATCGAATAGGCATCAGAACACAGATGTCTAAATGGTGCCTCATCCAAATCATGGGCGAAAATAGAGCGGCCAGCGCAGGCCAGCTTATTGGTCGAAAAGTGGTTCTGAAGTACGGAAAGAACAGGTTCATTGGCAGGATCATCGGTTTGCATGGCAAGAACGGCGTTGTCAAAACTAAATTCCAAAAGGGGATACCCGGACAAGCATTGGGGCAAAGAGTCGAACTGCTTGGCTAGCAGGCCCGCTCTGTAACTTCTGATGTTTATTGGCCTCTGAGCCAACTGCGTATACCCATCTCTTTCACAGTGACCGTGACCGGTTCAATCTCACAGGACTTGCGTGTTCCTGTCTCATCCATGAACTTAATTCTTGGTGCAAAAGTGAATGTTCCTCTTCTACTAGGCTTGATTCTCATTCTGATTTCATCTGTTTCAAGAGGCGCCATTCTTCTTCCTTTCAAACCCAATAGTCTCCCATCGACTGCACATTTCTCGGGTTTTTCGATCATGCTGAATCCCTCTGGGAAGATATCTCTCATTTCTATCAGAAAGGCTGAGTCTTTTCCGGAATTAACTATTTGAATCTCCAAAGTGAGATTTTCACCGACAAGCATCTCTCTTTTCTCGATAATCATGTTGGCTTGAAGAAAAGCATGTTCAAACTTCAGTAGTCCAACAGGTTCTTCAACATTCAGGTGGGGGGCAGAAACTGCAAGTGGGCTTGACGCGTCTCCAGGGGCGCTGAACAACTCGCCAAGGGACCAAGCGAACTCTCGTTTTTCCACAACTTTCTCCAGAATCTTGAGTACCTCTTGTTTCCTGCCAATGTAACTGGCTCTCGCATACAATTCAGCCGATCTTTCCAAGCATTTCTCAGCGAGGAGATAGGTCCTTGTTTTCTTGTGGGGGTCAGTCTCCACTTCTGCGCCGATAACGTAGTTGTAAGCGTCAAAGAGCACCTCTGTAGCATTTGTCCACAATGAGGCGCTTTCAAAGCCAGCTCTCAAGTACAGGTCCGCCGCGCTCTCGAGATACTGTTTTGTTTTGGAGAAATGGTCCTTTTCTCTGGTTGCCTCGAATTCAGTGCCATGCTCCAAGGCCTTGCAGAAAGCACTGTTGCCGTGAGCCAGTAACGTCGTTCTGTCTTTTGTAGCATGTTCTTTTTCTTTGAGAAAGAGTTCGGAGGCTTCGTGGTAGAGTTCAGGTGAAGCGCTTTTGTCAGCCATTTTCATTTTCTGCCACGCCCGGCACATGTAATGGAAAGGTTCTATCTCCTTCCGATCAGCTCTTGTTTCCATCGTTTTCAGTATTCTTTCAAATGCCTCTGCGGCTGAACCATATTTCTCGGCGCTTTGGGCATGCTTTCCTTCTCTGTCAAGTATTCTGGCCTCTTCTACGTCGCGTCTGGCCTGACAGTAGTCTTTTCTTCGCACGGAGGCTTTGCCGATTTCGATAGCCATTTCCTGTTCATCCAGATTTTGGATCTTGCTAATTTCATTGTCAAATGCTTCTCTCGCTTCTTTGAAGAGTTCTGCTGCTTTCCCAAAAGCTTCCGCAGATTCGATGCTGTTTTCTTTTCTACTCAAATCCTCAGCCATCTCTAGAAATGACCAGGCGAAGAAACTCGAAGATAGATAGGCCCATGACTTCGTCTTCTTAAGAAGTTCTGCGGTACTTTTGTAATGTTCCATTGCGTCTGCATAACTCTCACATTCATGTGCGATAGTGGCTTTTTCGATTTCACTCCATGCTTTCATGTAAGAGGCATGGTCATCGTAGAAGGATGCAAAGTTGGGAATATTCCTGGCGGCCAACGTGTATTCTGCGCACGCATTCTCAAAATTTACAGCGGCATTCTGGCGTTCACCTAGGCGGTTTTGGTCTCTCGCCGTTTTCCAGTAGGACTCCGCGGTCCTGCTTGGCATAGAGGTTTTCTTGAATTGTTTCGTCGCAGCTTCGTGGGCTTCGATTGCCTTGATGAGGTCTTTCTTGTCTTTCGTCAACAAGTACAAGTCGTCAAATATCGTTCCGAGTGTGTCTTCGAATGAACCTAGTGTGGCGATTTGTGTCGGAATAGGTCTAGATGAGATCCATCTTCTGCAATGTGTTATTCCGTCTTTCATGTCTGAAACGGCGCTTTCAAGCATTACTCTTTTTCTGTCCTTACCCGGCTCGATTTCGGCCAAGCCTGATTTTATCAGCCCTTGGTAGTTTTTGTTGACGCCGATGAGCCAGCTATTTGAGGAAAATGCTTTTTTTATTATATTGTCAAATTCCTTTCTGCAATCCAAGGCTTCTTGGAGCAGTCTTGCCTTTTCATCTGTTCGAGCCTGAATATCTGAATAGAACTGCAATGCTTTGCTCAAAGCGTGAAGTGCTGAAGCTCTCGCATCTGGAGAACCCGAACGGATAGCATGTTCCAGTCCTTTGCGACCAATGTTTACTGCTTTTTCTAGCGCTATCCGTCTCTCTTTTGGACTTGCTTCGACATAATGTTCCAGGGCGAAGTAAGTCTCGGCATAGAACATGCAGGTCTCTGCGATGAAGAAATCCTGACCGACCAATTTAAGCCAGTGTATGGCATCTTCGGCGTACTTGATGATTTTTCGATTGCCTGCCTTCTTTCTGTCCGGATCGGCTTCTCGGACCATCATCCAGTCAGTGACGAACGCCAGAACGTAGGAAGCAACTCCTTCCAGGTAATTGTCCCTTACTCTGATGCCTTGTTCAAGCATTCTTTTGCCATATTTCAGAGCTAGTTCGGTTTTCTCTGTAAAAACAAGGGTGCAGAGAGCCGCTGCCCAATTTGACATGGCTTTGTTGTAAGGGTCACTCATCTCTTCGGAGAGTTCCAACGCTTTTTCTGAGCAATCCAGACTTTTCTGCACGAGTTCTTTTTGGGCTTTCTCTTCCAGTTCAACGAAGTTTGCTGCATGCCAGGTTAGAAGACTAGCGATGGAATAAGAACGGAGAAGTTCACTCCTGTTCTCGGACTTTGACAAAACTGCAATTGCCTGATTTGCACACTCTATTCCTTCCTGAGTCAGGTTTCTCATTTCTTCAAAGTCGGACGCAACCCGCAATCTTTCAAGAAGACATTCAAGAACGTCATTGACCGTTCTTCCATAATCCAGTTCTTCACCCCTATTCCTGGAAGCATCCAAGCTTCTTTTCGCCAGTTCATAGGATCTGACCAGTGTTTCTTTTCTTTCCAAGGGATCAGACGCCAACCAGGAACGAACATATTCTGCAGCCGCATGTTGTTGCAGGATTTTGCCACGACTTTCTTCTTCATTCTCCTTCTCCAAGATTTCAACGGCACTCTCGTAAGCCTCCACAGCCATGTTGGCAAGCTTCTTGAATTCTTCAAAGTCTTCGCCCTGTCTCGAGGCCAATTGGTAGCAGAAGCCCATTCTTTCCCATATCTCAGGGGCATTGGAGACCTTTTCAGAGTCAACCTGCAGAACTAGCCTATAGGAATTGGCTGCCCCAAACCAATCATACTTCTTTTCCTGTTCTCTGGCCTTCTTCAGCGTATCTTGCCTGCTTGCCTCCGGAGGCATTGTCAATCAGTTATCAATGACCGTATCACATATGAAAGACTTTCGAGTGTCAACTCAAGCGGCAACTGCTATACTGACTGCCTGTTCCTTTGAGCTTCCGCTTAGAGTTCGAGCACAATATAGATCATTCTTCCTTTTACATGTCCGTTCATGTCTCTGAACCAGATAATCCAAGTCTCAGACAAGCTTGCCGCGATATTGAATAGGTTACCGAGAGATCGTGGTACGATTTTCGGGTCTTCATGGCAGACTGCACATAACAGCTTCTACGGTGAGAGAAAGCGCGCTGCTGAGAAATTGGGGAATCCACGAAATTTGCAGATCCTCTTTCACACATATAGACACTGGAAAGGGATCCAGGAACATCACAAGACAACAGACATTCTCCATGTTATGAGATTATTGGGACACAAAAACATCGCTAATACTTTGATCTATACCCAACTAGTAGAGTTTGAGAGCGATGAATACAGTTCGGCAGTGGCAGCGCGCGCCAGGTGATTCGAACTGGAAGGTTGCAGCAGACGTAAACAGCGACGCGCGCGCTAGCATTACAGTTAAAATGAGCGCGAGATAATTCATACCGTACTGAAAATGCGGCAGATCTCAAGTTTGAAGAATAAAGCATTCAGTTCAGGAAGGGAAAGCTCACTTCATTCTGCGATAAAGAACTGGTACTTTCTTGAGGGAGATAGACTTGAAGTTAAAGTGGAC
>Ga0209253_10001847_pt1 | contig 18654 bp, 15 predicted proteins | sample FrelakmetBRP12BR_FD_187145 | JGI IMG/M metagenome (GOLD analysis project Ga0209253, IMG submission 187145) | Freshwater lake sediment microbial communities from the University of Notre Dame, USA, for methane emissions studies - BRP12 BR (SPAdes)... | ecosystem: Environmental > Aquatic >... | reverse complement strand
TCCTCAACGACAGTCGCGAGAGCGCGGCCATCCAGGCGGTCTTCGGGCCGCATGCGCGGCGCCTCAAGGTCAGCTCCACCAAATCCATGATCGGCCACCTGCTGGCGGCCGCCGGGGCTGTCGAGTTCATCGCCACGGTCATGAGCGTATCCACGGGCATCGTCCACCCGACCATCAACTACCGGGAGCCCGATCCGGATTGCCCTCTGGATTATGTTACGGGTCGGGCGGAATCCCTCGACTTGAAGGCGGCGCTCAGCAATTCCTTCGGCTTCGGAGGAGGGAACGTCTGCCTGGCAGTGACGAAGATCGGGAGTGAACCATGAAGATCCCTGCGCTGGACATCGGCGATATCCACGTGCCTTTTCCCCTCATCCAAGGCGGCATGGGCGTCCGGGTCTCCTTGGCCCGCCTGGCCGCGGCGGTAGCCAACGAGGGCGGGATCGGCACGATCGCCGCCGTCGGATTAGGCGACTTCGAGGCGTCCAAGACGGATTTCGAAGCCGTCTCCAGAAACGCCCTGATCCACGAGATCCGGCGGGCCAAGAGCATGACCGACGGGCCTCTTGCGATCAACATCCTCGGGGTGCTGAGCAACGCCCGGGACCTGATCCAGACATCGGTCCGGGAGGGGATCAAGATCATCGTTTCGGGCGCTTCATTGCCCCTCAGACTGCCCGAGATGGTCGATGACGCGACGGTCAAGCTCCTGCCCATCATCAGCTCCGGCCGGGCCGCGGACCTCGTTCTCAGGACGTGGGACAAGCGCTATGCGAGAACAGCCGACGCCGTCGTTCTCGAAGGGCCCCTGGCCGGAGGGCATCTGGGGTTCTCGTTCGAACAGCTGCGTGAGCCCGAGAAGTACGCCTTGTCCATCCTCCTCCCCGAAGTCCTCGCGGCCGTCAAACCATTCGAGGAGAAGTACGGACGGAAGATCCCGGTGGTAGCCGGGGGCGGCGTTTTCACCGGGGCGGACGTCGCCCGGCTGCTTCAGGCCGGCGCTTCAGGCGTCCAAATGGCCACGCGTTTCGTTTGCACGGATGAATGCGAAGTCGCCCCGGAGTTCAAACAGGCGTATCTCGATTCCAAAGAGGACGACATCGTCATCATCAACAGCCCGGTCGGACTTCCGGGCCGGGCCATCCGCAACCAGTTCCTGCGGAACCTCGAGGCCGACACCTTGGAGCGGCTCAAATGCCCCTACCGCTGCCTGACGACGTGCAACATCGCCGAAGCCCGGTATTGCATCGCCCTAGCTCTGGTCAGCGCGTATCAGGGGGACATGGACAAGGGCCTGGTGTTCTGCGGGCAGAATGCCTTCCGGGTGAACGAGATCGTCTCCGTCAAGAAGATAATCGCCGAGCTTCGGGCGGAGATCGAAGCCTACTGAATCCTCCCCGTGACCGTGCTCAGATTGAGCTCACACCCACGCCGCCGCTCAATCCTTCTTGCCCTGTTCAGCCATCGTCGCCTGAAAGGCCTGACGCAATTGGTCGATGATCTGCCCGCCGGACGATAGGGTGATGGAGCTTATCTTCTCGCTGATACGCTCGATGTATTCAAGTTCTTTGAGACGGTAGAGCGTCTTGTTCTCGTCCATGATCTTGGCGGTGTTCAGCAGGCTGCGCGTCGAGGCCGTTTCCTCCCGCCGCATGATGACATTGGCCTGGGCTTTTTTCTCGGCGATCAGCACCTGGTTGATGATGTCCTTCACGTCGCCGGGCAGGATGATGTCCTTCACGCCGGCGGCGAGAAGGTCGATGCCCATATCGGCCGCTTTCCCTTGGATGGCCGTCACGACTTGTGCGCTGATGCTCTCCTTGCGCTCAAGGATCTCGTCCAGGGTGAACGCGCCGATGTATTCCCGCAGGGCCAGCTGCATGAGGATGTACAGCTGCTCCTCGTAATTCTTGACCGTGTGCAGGGCCTTCACCGGATCGTTGATCCGGTACTGACAAACGAAATTCACCCTGAGCATGATCTTGTCCTTGGTCATGATCTCCTGGCCGGTCATGTCCAGCTGCAGCCGGCGCATGTCCGCCTTGAGGACCGATACGGAGGTCGTTCCCCGCCAAAAGAAATAGTCCCCCGGTTCCAAGAGCTTTTGAAACTCCCGGTTGAAGAACAGCAATCCCTTTTCGAACGATTCGACCGTGTAGGCCGAAAGGAATTTCTGTATGTCCGGCCTCAGGAACAGCGCCCTGTTGAATGACGAGTCGATCTCGGGCTTCGACAGATCGATGGTTTCGAACGACTGCGGCTTCGGGCCCTTCCAGAACGCGTATTTTCCAGGGGCCAGCAGTCCCTTGTAAAGGCCGTCGGCGAACCGCATGGCGATCTCGTTGTCCTTGACATCGACAACATGAAGTTCGTCGCGGAGCTCCTGGTCATGGAGGAACAGCGACAGGTCCCTTTTGGGTATGAATTCGTCGAAAATGCCGTAGACCTCCGCCATCTGCCACGGCGGAATGGTGTGTTTGCCGGGCTTGAGCATCCGCAGATACTCGCCGCGCTTCTTACCGACGCCGCGTCTGTAAACGATGCCCCGTTGGTCGATGTCAATTCTCATATTTCCACTCCTGGGGAGTAATTGGTAAAGGAACGGCGGGATGCGCCTTGGAGATCCATCGTTCATCGCGCGGAGCCATGCTTAAGCCGCATATCATCCCGTTTCTTTGGTCCCCGAGGACGCTCGCGCAGCCTTGAGGATCAGCACCGGGACATCTCACGGCGGTATCCGCATGTCTGCAAGGCGCGTGACGATTGCCGCCCGCACATGACGACAAACGCCATGTCCGGACCGCCGGAGCTCCCGCCATCATCCCTCCGTTGATCGTTTTTAGAAGCGATCAGCTTCGTCGGACCAGATTCACAGTCTGGAGCCCTGCTCTACCGCTGAGCTACCGCATCTTTCGACACGGGAGGGGATCGAACCCTCGACCTAGGCGTGTCGCCGTCGAAGTAGCGGCTCAGCATACCGTCCGTCCAGAGGCGGCGGCACTATGGGGTGTCTTGAGGCCCCCATTTCGAACAGCCACCCGTTACGGCAACGGCTTTTTTATATCACTTTGATGATCCCCTTGCAATCGTTTCACGCCATCGCGCGAGCGCATGCGCCGGGCGGGCGGTCCCTTCCTTGGACCACTCGCCGAAGGGTCAATATCAGGGGCCACTCGAGGGGATTTGAAGGAGCCAGCGAGGGGGGGGCGGATGGCCAGCTTCCCGTAACAGATGGATTCGCTATGACCAAGCGACTCAAGAGCATTATAATGGACCCGGACACTCGGAAAAGGGAGGTGTTGCCATGAAGTTCCTGAAATGGGGCATTCTGGTGCTCGCCGCGACGACCTGGCTGTCTTGCGTCGTCTCGCTCCTGCCGCTCTTCGATGACGGCTACCTCGTATCCGAGCCCGGTCTGCTCGGCACCTGGAAGCTTGTCGACAGCGCCGACACGTGGAGCTTCGAGAAGGCGGAAGGCATGGAGTACCTGCTCACCCAACGCCAAGTCGAATATGATCTGGAGAAGCCCGGCGGCCTGGAGACGCCGTCGATAAAGGTCCCCGGCGATACGGTGCGCTTAAGGGCCCGGCTCGGCCGGCTGGGGGCGGGCCTTTTCCTTGACCTCATTCCAGCGGAAAAAGACAATCCCGGGGTCCGCAACGACTTGTACAACGCCCACATGATCCCCGGCCACACACTGGCCCGAATATGGCTGGATAAGGATTCGCTTCGGATCGTCTTCCTCGATGAGGATTGGCTGACCGAAGCCATTAAAGACGGCCGGATCGTTCTGACCCACGTCGAGGCCAAGGGCTGGCTGGTTCTGACCGCTCCGACATCCGGGCTACAGACGTTCATCCTGAAATACGGCGAAGACAAAAAGGCCTTCCCTCTTCAGAGCGCCGAAGAACTCCTCAGAGTCAAGTAGGGCGGGAGCCGCTCGGGATCCCTAGCGGGGAACCGTTGGAGCCAGCGAGAGGGATCGAACCTCCGACCTGCTGATTACGAAGGGGCTTCTCTAGCGTTTCAAATTACTGATAATAAATGTATTAGACTGGTCTCCAAATCGATTGTGCTCAGATTGTGCTCACCTGCGGCGCCTGAAATATTAGGTGCGCTTTATCAGTTTTCTGTATGCCCACAAGTTCGAATCTATTTGGTGCCAACTCTCCTCAAATTTCCTGGAATTGCGGCTCCCTATCGAGCGACGTTCCGAGTCAGGGGCCAGATTTCTTCGAAGCGATCGCCAGCTCGAGTTCGGCCTTGACCCACCGGCGCAGGCGGTCCGCGGCCTCGGCCAGGCGCATCGTCCCGGGAGGAAAACGCAGGATCTCGCCGGCCATCTCGTCCCAGTCGAAAGGCCTTCGGACGAGCGGGGAATCCACTATGACGAAGAGTTTCTTTTTTTTCGGGTCTCCGGCCAGACAGGCCCAATGCTTCCCGTCGTCACTGAAAACAAGCGACCCATCGACGGCCAGATCGACCGGGAACTCCTTGCCGTCGATGAGAACCCTCATGCCGTCTTTGCCCCGGGCGATATAGCCGAAGCGGCATCCCGGGCCAAATATACCCTGACCGATCCAAGTCCAGTCCGTCCCCGGGACCCCGTTCCGGACCCATCGGCACGTCTCCCCTTCCCCCTGGACATAGAAGAGCGCCCCGTGGCACAGATCGAAGGCGAGGTTCGAGACCGATTCCTTCCAAGGACCGGGTGATCCGTTGAGGACGGCGGCCATCCGTCCGCCCTGCATGGCCAGGAAGGCAAGTTCTTGGCCGTCGGGGCTGAAGATGAGGCTACCGGTGACGATCTCGTCATAGGCCTCTCCCCTCTTCCCGTCCCGCACGACCGCGGCACGCTGACCGAAGATACCGACATAGGCCAGGCTTTTTCCCGATGGGTCAAAGGTCAGGCTATGAACAGCGTCGAAATCCGGTCCCCTCTCCCCGTCGGATAGGACATGCCATTCGCGCCCATCTCGCGCCGCATAGGCCAGACGTCCGCCAGAAGAACTGAGCCTCGGTTCTTGGATCTCGTCATGGGTGGGTCCTTCAATGCCGTCTCCCACGATGCGAACTGCGGACCCAGTCCGCCCGATATAGACCCAATGCTGGGAATCCGCGCTGAAGCTCAGCTCGGCTATGCCGTCGTATCCGGGGCCGGCAAGGCCATCCATGACCGCATACGAGCTGCCCGAGAGAGTGCCGGCATAGGCCAGGTGATTCCCATCCGGGCTGAAGGCGAGGCTTCCCGCCAGGATGGAATCCATGGCCGGGCCCTCGGAGCCATCCTTCACAACGACCCACTTGCCTTTCCGGAGAGTTGCATAAGCCGGCGCCGCCGATCCCGGACCGAAGCGGACGAAGCCGACGCCCTCACAAAAAGGACCGAGAACGCCGTCTGTGACGACGCACCAGCGGCCGCCCCGTCGCGCGGGATAGGCCAGGTGACGGCCGTCGTCACTGAAGGCGATCCCCTCGACGGCGATGCCGTCGAAGGACGGCTCGCGCGCCCCGTCCCGGATCACGAACTGCCGGCCGGATTTCTCGCGGACGACGACACGGACCCGCCGATCGGGGGTATGGCCTCGCCACGCTACCCAGGTACAGGAGACAAGGCTTCCCACAAGGAGGGCGGCTGCCAAGCCCGATATGCGCCGGGGTCCGCGTCTGTCCACGGTCTTATGTCTTTACTTTTACGGTCGGGATGATCCTGTCTATGGCCGTCATCGCCCCGCGGGCCACCGCCTTGCCGTCGACCGAGGCCTCGACTTCGAAGCGGAGAAGGTCCTCGACCTCAAGAACGAGCCGGACGTCATAGTCCAGCCGGTCGCCGGGGAAGACCGGGGCCAAGTATTTGAGCTCGACCGAGCCGGCCATGCCCATGTGCCCGGGGAGCGATCGCAGCCGCTCGAGGAGCCGGGTCGAGGCTTCCGGACGATAGCCGGCCTGGAGGCGGAATCCCAGTTCCAGGTTCCGCAGTTCCTTCAGCACGTCCTCAGGGTCCTCGCCGAGGGCAGTCCAGCCTTTTTGTAGGCCGACGAGCACGCCCAGGAGATAACAGCTCTGTCCCAGGCCCTCCTGGGTATACGTCCCGGGCCAGAGATGGAGCGACGGGAAATGGCCTCGGAAGATGTCCTCGTTCGCTGTGATGAGCCGCCCGGCGAGAAGGCGCGGCATGGGCTCGCGTTCGTAGGCGTAGATGGCGTCGACCAGAAGGAACGGCCGCCTGTGGGGCAGGAGGAGCTCGACGACATTGGATCCAAGTCTGAGCGTCCCGGGTTTTTTCATGATGCCAAGGCCTCCATCGTCCTCTGACACTCGTCCGGATTGTCGGTGCCGTCGACGGAAACGCCTGTCCCGAAGTTCTTCCGAAGAAGACCGCGCAGGATCTTTCCCGGGCCGACGGTTACGAACTTATTGACGCCGCTGTCGGCCAGGAACTTCAGGCAGTCGGTCCACAGGACGGGCGCGGTGAGCTGCCTGGCCAGATGATGGGCTATGTCCGTGCCGTGGTTGAGGGGACGGCCGGTGACGCTCGAGACGAAGCCGATGCTGGGCCGGGAGAAACGGAACCGTGCCAGCTCCTGTTCCAGCTCCCGAGCCGCATTCGTCAGACTCGGGCCGTGAAAGCCGCCCGAGACCGGAAGGCGGACGCTCGGGAACCGGCCGCACACGGCGATCAAGGCCGCCTCATCGCCGCTGAGGGCCCATTCGTCCGGTGCGTTCATGGCCGCGAGACCGATCCGGCCGTGGCACCGTCCGAGGTCGATCGCCTTGTCCACGAGGGTCTGGTCGCAGCCGACGAGCGCCAGCATTCCGCCCGGCGAAGCTTTGTTCGCTTCTCCCATGAGATGGCCGCGGATCCGTGCGATTTCGACGGCGTCCGGCGCGCCGACGGCGCCCGCGGCCGAGAGCGCTGCGATCTCGCCTAGGGAATGTCCGACGACCCACGACGGGTCGGCAGCCCCAGCTTCGCGGAGCTCGGCCAGGATGCCGAGGGATAGAGCCGTCAGGAGCGGCTGGAGCGCCCCGGTCGACCGCAACTCGCGCCCGCCGTGCCGGAAGAGTGCCTCGCGGGATAAATCTAGAGCGTCCAAGACGGGGTCGACGAGCGCTCGGACGAGGGAGGATGAACGGTGCCAATCTTCGAGGGCAGGCAGGATGTTCACGCCCTGGCCGGGAAAGAGGAATGTGCGGCTCACAGCGACAGGCCTCCGTCGACGACGAGGGCCTGTCCTGTGATGTAGGCGGCGGCATCGGAAAGAAGGAACATAACGGCCGCCGCCACATCTTCGCCCGTGCCCAACCGCCTGAGCGGCAGGGACTCCTGTTTCTTCTCGAGCGCCCGGTGGTCGAGCCGGCCGGCCATGCCGGTCGTCAGCAGTCCCGGGACGACAGAATTGACCCGGATGCCGAACGGGGCGAGCTCGGCGGCTATCGTCCGGCCCATGGCCACGAGCCCGCCCTTGGAGGCGGAATAGTTGGCCTGGCCCGGGCTGGCTCGGAGCCCCGCGACAGAGGCCACGTTGACGATCGCCCCGCGCCGGCGCTTCATCATTAGGCTCGAGAAGGCTTGACAGCAAAGAAAGACGCCGGTGAGGTTGACCGAAAGGACGTCGGCGAAGTCCTTGGGCTCCATGTGGGTGAACGGGGAGTCCCGCAGGACGCCGGCGTTGTTGACGAGGAGGTCCACTCCCCCGCGTTCGGCGAACACTTTCTGCGCCGCCGAATCGACGTCCTCGACGCGCCTGACATCGAGTCTGAGCAGGGCGCCCTGGCCTCCGGCAGCCGTGATCTCCTCCAGCGTTTTTCGGGCCTGGGCTTCCTGAACGTGGAAGCCGACGTATACGAAGGCCCCGGCCTTCGCCAGAGCCAGGGCCAGACTGCGCCCGAGTCCGCGGGAGGCCCCGGTGACGACCGCGGTCTGGCCCTTGAAGTCCGGCACTGTTCCTCCTAGACGACGAGCGGCGGAAAACGGATCTCTGAGCGTGTCGCATACGCGTGGGCTTGGGGGCTGACGTGAAGCGAGCGGTTGTTGATGACCGGAGGGGTCACCGTGCGCACCGGGCGAGGGAGCCCGGGTTCTCCGCCGCAGGAAAGGTCCAGACCCGGGTAAGCGTGGTGCAAATCAAGAAGCGCCAAAGCCACCCATTCTCCACGGGCGAAGGAGAAGCCCGCATTGACGACGCAGCCGGCCAGGTCCGGTCCGGCGAAGACGGGATCGTCGGCGCCAACCTCCTCGCGCGAGGTCAGACAGGTGAGACGATGTTCGATCCCCCGCTCCCTCCTCTTCTTCAGGGCCTGCGATCCGACGAAGTCCTTGTGGTGGGAGATCCGCCATTGGAGTTGAAGCTCGAGCGGCGTGGCCTTCGAGCGGCCCTCCCTTCGGATGTTGAAGAAGAAGTTCTCGAGCGAGCATTGCTCGACGGCGGCCAGGTCGGATCGTCCCAGGTCGAAGGGTCCGCCGGCCTCGACAAGGCGAGCCTCGAGCTCCCCGGTCTCGGTGAGCGGCGCCATGAGATAGTAGCCAAATTCTCCGGTCTTGCCGCCGCGGAAGCAGAAGAGAGAGTCGAGACGCGCGAAGGTCAGGTAAGGCAACCCAATGATCTCCGGTCCGACGACCGCGCCAAGAAGCTCCCAGGCGAAAGGCCCGTCGAGCGCAATGACACCGTGGGTGGCCCGGAGATCCTTGACCTCTGCCCTGCGGGCGGCGGGAAGATGCGAGCGGAGGTGACTCATGATCGCGCCGGGCTCGCGTTCCTCGGCAAGGAAGATGAAATCCTCCTCGTGGCAGGCGACGTAAAGGTCGGCCACGGGAAGGGCGTCGTCATCGAGAAGCAGCGTGTGCTGCATCTGTCCGTGGCGGAGGTAAAGCTCGATCGGGCAGAGCCGGTCCACGGTCTCGAAAGCCAACGGCCCGGAGAACTCCAGGCACACGAGCTCACCGGCCGGGCGCAGCGCCACGGACGAGCGGATGGCTTCGATCGCGGGCTCAAGCGCCACGGCTCTTCTCCTCTTCCGAAATGACGAAGTCGACAACGTTGTTCAAGGTTCGGAGGCGGGCTCGACCGGCGGTCCCGCTACGGATCCTGACGCCGAACTCGGCCTCGCAGGCGATGACGAGCTCGACCATATCCACGGAATCGAGCCCGAGGCCGCTCAGGAAAAGGGACGTATCGGGATCGATTTCATCTGGAGCGCGACGGACGTGGAGGCGGTCGATCAGGATCTTCCGGACCCGGGAAAGAAGCTCTTCGCGGCGCTGCGTATAGCTCTCGAGAGGGATCTCCACGCTAGGACCTCCAACCGGTCAGAATGGCCGCGTAAGTTGCGCACGGGCGGCCCCCGCCCACAACGAGGGCGGCCCGCGATTCGCCGCTCCGGATGACGAGAGCCGCAGCGATAAAGTCCAAGGCCGAAGTCGCGGCCTCATCGCCGCGGCAGAGTTTTCGGCAGCTCAGCCGGGGCAGCTTTTGGGAGGGACGCCCGAAGAAATGCTCTAGCACGGACTTGTCATCGGCGGACCCAAAGATTAGGTCCACCGAATCGGGCAGGATCCCAGCCATCGCAAACGCCTGCCCGAGCGCCGCGGAGAGATCTTCCGGTCCTGCGATGCCGAAACCTGCCAGGACGGCCCTTTCGCGACCGGGAGGGACGGGGAACTTCCCAGCCGGGGCGAGGGCGATGCATCCGGCTCCTTCGGTCAGCCCCCCGGCTGAAGAATCCGCCTCGTCCACGCCGGCCGCGAGGACGAGGTCGACCGACTCCCAATTCGCGATCATCGTAGCCGCATAAAGGACGGCCCCGAGCCCGCTTCCTGGACCCGAGGTTAGCGTTGATGTAGGGCCTTTGAGCATCAGCGCCTTGCTGCAGGAGCCGGCAGGGGCGTTGAGCGTGATGCGGGCGAAGGCCAGCGGCGAGCAGCTCCCGGGTCCACGCTCGGCGATGCTCCGGTAGAATTCGCCGGCGCTTTGGCTCGAAAGGCGGGTCGTGCCAATGACGAGCCCGGCTCTTTCTTTGAGCGGGCCCCGAACCGCGATCCCCGCGTCGCCGAGGGCCAGCGCGGCCGCCGCGATCAGATGCCTGGTGGCCGGATCGAGGCCGCGAGGATCAACGTTCGGAATGACGCGGTCAATTTCATAGGCGGGCATGGGCTGGTCGAACTCGGGATCTTCGATGGCCTTCCCGAGCTCCGAAAGGTTGAGCCCGTGTCCGGCGACGGCCCCGAGGCCCATGATCTCAACGGGGCGGGCGGCGCGCACCGGCCTCGGAGAGGATGAAGTGGACAAGATCAGGGCGGCGTTGGCACCTCCGAAACCCGAGTTGAGGCAGGCCGCATGTCGATAAGGGTGAGGCCGAGGCCGGTCGGAGGCCACCGGATCCTCTGGACAGCGCGGGCGGACACCGCGATGGTGGAGCGTCGGGGGCACGGACTGGCGCGGCATCAGCAGCAGCACGCACAGCGCCTCGAGAACACCGGCCGCGCCCTGGCAGTGCCCGAGGTGCCCCTTGCTGGAGCTTACGGGGATGCCGCCGGCCCCCGCGCCGAAGACGCGCTGGAGGGCCAGCCATTCGACGGCATCGTTGTTGGCCGTTCCCGAGCCATGGGCGTTGACATAGCCGATCTCGCCGGGGGCGAGTCCCGCGTCAAGAATGGCCATCTGGATGGCCCGGGCGACGCCGCCTCCGGACGGGTCGGGAGAGGTCTCGTGGAAGGCATCGGCCGAGAGCCCGTATCCGGAGACGGCCGCCAGCGGCGGCGCCCCTCGGCACGCCGCGTCCGCCGCGCGCTCGAGGACAAGGAATCCCGCCCCTTCGCCCAGTGTCGTGCCCGCGGGCCGGCTGAACGGGGCGCACTTGGCCGGAGAGAGGACCCCGAGGGCGTGGAATCCGGCGAAGGCCTCGAGGCTCAGGACGTCCGCGCCGCCGGCGACCACCACGTCGGCGAAGCCGTCAAGGAGGTCCCGTGCCAGTCCGATCGCATTATTGGACGACGAGCAGGCCGTCGAGATGGTGATCGCAGGCCCCTTGAAGCCGAAATGTCCGGCTAGCCGGGATGCCAGGCGGTGGTGCTGATTCTTCAGGTCGCCGAGGCTCGTGCCGACGACGAGGGCCGTCTTAAATTGATCGCGTCCGTCGCCCTCGAGTCCCGCCTGCCACAGGGCTTCAGTTAGGGCAATGCGGGCGAAATCGAAGCAGAGGTCCGAGTCGGATGAGTACTGCGGGCTGAGGCCGCGAAGCCAATCGTCCGGGACCGTGGCCCCCAGGTTGACGGAAAACGGATGGGTCGAGAAACGTGTGATCGGCCGGATGCCGTCGCGGCCTTCGTCCAGGGAGCTCAGGAGGGGGCCGCAGCCGATGCCTATGGCCGAAACGGCGCCCGCGCCCGTCACGACGACCTCGGCGTTCCGGCTGGACACTGAGGCCTAGTAACCCCTCTTCTTTATCTGTGAGCGCCGGATCGCCCCGATTATGACCAGGATCAGTCCGACGAAGACGAGGATCGAGCCGACGGTCAGTGAGACCGCCATGAAGCCTCCCTCGCCCGCCGCCAGGCCGGCAAGTCCGGCCGCGACGCCAACGCCCATCATAATGGCACCCGTGGTCAGCGTCCGGGGATAGCGGCGCTTGCCCGAGGCGGCCCCGGCAACCGTTCCGGATTCTAGGCCCTCCCATTGCCCCGTCAGCGCGACGAGATCCTGCGGCTTTTCCCAGAACAGTTTCTCGCCGGCCTTGGCCGTCAGCCGGCGCTTGAATTCTTCTGCCAGGCCGTTCTGCGCGGCTAGCTTCTCGACCTTGCTGGTGTATTCGTTGTAGATCAGCATGGGGTCCTGGTGGGTCAAGCGGAAGTTGGTCTGAGCGAACTGGCTCCGCATCTGCAGGCGCCGACCCACCGAAACGCCGATCTCCTTGGCCTGCCCGTCCAGGCGTTCGCCCAGTCGCATGGCCGGGCTTGGCTTCTTCGCCAAGAAACGTCTCAGCGCCGCGGTCTCGGCGGGGGTCTGGGCCTTGAGCCTGTCGAGGGTGCCAAAGACCGCGTCGTCCATCGTGCCCATATGGTCCCAGATCCGGTCCTGCATCCCCGGATGGGCCCGGATCCCTTCGGGCAGGTCCCCGAACATGGCCGTCAGGTAGAGCGTCTTGATCGAATCCCGGACGATCTTGTTCTCCGCGCTCCAATCGCCGTCGGAAGGACAACCCTCGAGCGCGAGATAGTCCTCCATGCGCCATTCGTCGATTCGCGCCAGGCCTCGATCAATCGTATCGAGGTAGCGTGGCATGTCGGGCGGCTCCATCGCAGTCAGGACGCCCCCCGCGAGCGTGCCGTCGTTAACCAAACCCGATGGCTTGGCCGCCATCGCCGCGCAACCCACGCCGGCGGCCGCGCCCAGCTTGATGAAGTCCCGTCGCTCCATGGCCCCCTCCTTTTAGATCAGTGACGATTGAGACGGAGATCGATCTGGCGATCGATCGCAAGAAACAACTCGTTCAAGTTCCCTTTCGTCTCGGATTCTCGGCGAATCCTTATGGGCCATAATCTAGCATCGGAGGAAAGTCGGTGTCAAGAAGGGAAGTTGGAGAAAGCAGTCATTTTTAATGAATAAAAAAAAACGTAATTAGCTGAATCATCAGCATGATGTGGGTGCTATCGATGGAGCCAGCGAGAGGGATCGAACCTCCGGCCTGCTGATCACGAAGGAACTGCGCTAGACAGCTCAGAGGATGATATTGAACGGGTCCTGCTCGATGTCCGTCCCGCTCAAGCGGCCCGGGTCACTCGAGCTTGAAGCGGATCGTCACCGTGAACTTCACGGCCTTGGGCTTGCCGTCGACAAGGATGGGTTCGTAGAGCCACTGTTTGACGGCGTCGAGCGCGGCCTGGTTGAGGCCGTCAACGCCCCGCAGGACCTTGGCCTCTTTAACTTTGCCGGCCTCGTCAGCCGTCGCTTCGATGATGACGTCGCCCTCGAGGCCCTGGTCCCGCGCTTCCTCCGGATAGACCGGATCGACCTTCTTGAGGATCTTCGGCCCCTTGCCTTCCCCCGCGCCCCTGGCATCGCTCGCGGCCACGCCTTCGGCGCCCGTCTTGGGCCCTTTGTCCTTGAGCCTGAACCGGATGGTCACGGTGAAGACGATGGGCTTCGGCTTGCCGTCGATCATCATGGGCTCGTAGGTCCACTGCTTGACGGCGTCCATCGCGGCCTGGTTGAGGCCGTCAACTCCTCTGAGGACCTTCACTCCCTGGACGTTGCCCTTGATGTCCGCGGTGGCCTCCAGAATCACCGTCCCTTCGATCCCCCGCTTCCTGGCGTCCTCAGGATAGACCGGGTCGACCTTATTGACGATCTTCGGCGGCTTGAGGTCGCCCGTGGCCTTGACGGGCTTGTCCTGGCTGACCGGGGGATTGGCCGCCCCGGTTCCGGCCAGGGCGAAGAGAAGGAGCGCGGCCAGCGCGATCCCCGCGACCGTCGTTTTCCCGAGTCTGTTCTCCATGGTTCTCTCCTTATCAGGTGCCGGCTCGCGGGACGGGCCATCCGTTCCCGCGGGGCGCCGGAGGCACGGCCTTCTCGCGCCCGTTGAGAATACGCCGTCAAAAGGAGGGGCGTTTAGACGCTGGCGGTTGACAGTGACCGCATAAGTTCCCTTGGGCGTCCCGGTGAAGGCGGCAACTCACGTGCCCCCATTGGGTCCAAAAAACCAGAAAAAAATGGGGCGAATTGAGGCAGGCCGGAGCGCAAAATCGATTGGGCTCAGATCGTGCTCACCTGCGGGATTGCAATGAGTCGGCGATCAGCTGCATTCGCCCCGGTTCATTTCCCGCCGAAGTGGATCCGTGCGCCCGTGGGCGGCCAGGCACAGCGACCCGGAAGAGCCTTAGCTAATTCGGCGTAGGCGTTCACCCCCGTGCAATGGGAAAGCAAGATCTTCTGGACCCCGAGCTGGCGGAGGGCTTCGATCGTCTCCTGAATCCGTTTTGGCGATGCGCTCATGAGATGGGTGCCGCCCATGATGGCGTAGATCTTTTCTCCTCCGGCGAGCTTGCTGACGTACCGGGCCGTGTTGATGACGCCGGCGTACGCAGCCGAGTCGCTTTCCGAGGCATAGTGCAACAGATTGCTTCTTGCCAGACTCTCATAAAGAGGATCGAATCCCTGTTGCAGGTATTTTTCCAGGAACCTGCTGCTGCCGCATCGCAAGGATCGAACGAGGAACAAGAGGCTTTGGTTCGTTCCGAAGCATGGTCAGGGTTTTCATGATGTTCTCCTCATCGGCCTTGGTTCTCGTGTTCATTTCACTCGCCTTCGGGCCTTCTGTACCGGGGGCGGACATGATGCGCAGCGGGAGGACAATCTATATATCGTCCGGATTCCCTAAAACGTTTACAAGAGGGGGCGTTTTCCCCAGGCGCGGATATCGGGAGATCTATTGTCTGATCGGCTCCAGGTCCTTGAACATCCTCGAGATCGCCACGGCCCGGACCCCCTGGCCAAGGGGATAGGTCTTGTCGCCAGAATGGACGACGTCAAGGCTCCTCAGTTTCAGGTCCTTCATCGCGTTGCGGATAGACGGCGTCAGACGGGGCGAGCTGGTCCGCTTGATCTCGAACCCGAGACGCCGGCTGCCCGAGACGACCAAGAGGTCGAGTTCGCTCCCGGCATGGGTCGCCCAGAAGAAGCACTCCTCAGGCCTCGCCCGCAGCCGACGGATCAGCTGTCCTATGACGAATCCCTCCCATGAGGCGCCGACCTTCGGGTGACCTTCGAGATCTTGAGGTTGCGGGAGATTCAAGAGCGCATGAAGGGTCCCGCTGTCCGCGAGATAGACCTTGGGTGACTTGACTTGCCGCTTCGAGATATTCTCGTGCCAGGGTTGAAGCTGGAATACCACCAGCCCGGCGGTCAAGACGTCCAAATAGTTCCTCACCGTCGTGTCGGCGACCCCGAACGCCCGGGCGAACTCCGAGGAATTCCAGGTCTGGGCATGATAATGGGCCAGCATCGTCCAGAACCGGCGCAGGGCGATCGAGCGGATGTTGATCCCGAGCTGCGGCAGGTCCCTTTCGAGGAACGTCTGGACGAACCCCCTGCGCCATTCATAGCTTTCGGCAGCCGTGCGGGCCAAGTACGCCCTCGGGAATCCACCCCTGAACCAGAGGCGCTGCCGATTCTGGATCCCGACTTCATCGAGGGCGAACCCCTTCAACTCATGAAAGATCACGCGGCCCGCGAGGGACTCCGAGCCCTGGCGGAGGAGCTCCGGCGAGGCGCTTCCCATGATCAAGAACCGGGCGGGGTTCCTGGCCCGATCGGCCAGGACGCGTAGGACCTGAAAAAGGCCGGGCAGCCTCTGGACTTCGTCGATGACAACGAGCCCCTTGGCCTGTTTGAGCGCGAGCATGGGATCGGAGAGTCGCGCCATGTCCTCCGGATTCTCCAGGTCGAAGTAGGACGCGGGCGCGCCAAGGCCGGACACCACATGCCGAGCAAGTGTTGTCTTGCCGACTTGCCGGGCGCCCACGATGCCGACAACGGGATTCCGCCCGAGCAGACGCCGGATGGTTTGGACTTCGCGGAGTCGCGCGATCATAGCCTGATACTACCTTGAATTATCGGTCCTGTCAACCGATTTTTCAAGGTTAAAAAAAGAGGCCTTTTGCCAAGGTTTGGGCCTCTGAATAACGGCCGATCTTGAAAAAAGAACGAATGGAGCCAGCGAGAGGGATCGAACCTCCGACCTGCTGATTACGAACCAACTGTCCTAGCGTTTCAATTTGCTGATAATAAGCGTAATTAGCCCTGGCCCAAAATCGATTGTGCTCAGATTGTGCTCGCCTGCGGCTCCACTAACACTCCCCATTTATCAAACAGGTTTGAAGGCACGCTTCACTGTGCCTTCAATCCGGCCAGCCGCTTCTTAGCATCCTCAGGCTCGGGCAGGCCGGGGTCGGCGTCCTTCCAGAGGGCGAGGAACTTCCTATAGTTCTCAAGGGCCGTGGCTTTCTCTCCCTTCTGCTCGGCGATCCGCCCCAACATGTAGAAGCTGCGAGCGTAGATGTCGCCGAAAATCAGCCGCCCCGACGTGAGGACAGTGATTTTCAGGTATTCTTCTCTGGCCTTCTCCAGGTCGCCGGAGCTGAAGTAGGCATAAGCGAGCGGCTCAAAACAGCCCGCCTGTTCGTCGATGGGAACAGCATATTCATGGGGAAGCCGGTCTGCAGCCTTCTTCAAATGTTCAATGGCCGCACCCCAATTCCCTTTTTGGAGCTCGATCGAGCCGAGAATAAAATCGACCTTTGAGGTTTCGTTCGGATTCATCGATTGCCTGGCCAATGCGGCGAGCTCGCCGGCCGACTGACGGGCCTTAGACTCGGCGTTTAAAAGCGCAAAGACCAACCCCTGAGCCCTGAGAGCCTTTCTCTGAAGTCCCCAATTGTCGATCTCCATCGCGTCTTTGAGGGCTCGGCCAGACTCACGCAGAGCCTCCTGCAGCCGTCCCAAGCGGATCAGGATGTAAGCCGATAGCGTTCGCCAATCGCTTGCGGCGGCCTTCTCTCCCGTCCTCTCCAAGGCCTGGATAGCCTGGACGGTCAAGTCCAGGGCCTCTTTGAACTTGCCCTGGAGGATGGCAAGCGCAGCCATTTCAAAAGCATAATAGATTCTTGCCCCGGGGTCCTTGGACTTAAGGATCTTCTGGAATTCCACCGCTGCCCCGGCGAGGTCGCCCTGAAAAAGGAGCAGGTTTCCCCTGGTCATGTGGTTAAGGGGAATATCGGGGCTGAGGCCGATGGCTCGATCGATCTCTTGGCGCGCCTCTTCGAATTTCTGCTGATGGATGTAGCAGTCTGCCAGCGAGAGGCGCAGAAAGCCCTGGTCGCCGATGCTCCGGATCCCGAGCTCTATGGCCTCCTTGGCTTTATCGGGCATACCCAACGCCTCGTAAGCCTGAGCGAGAACGCGGTAAGGAAAAACGGTCCGGTCCCTGTTTGGGACAGCCTTCGACCCGTATTCGATGGCCTTATCCCACATCTCATAATCCCGAAAAAGGCCGGCCAATTTGGCATTGGAGAACCCGTCTTCCGGATAGATCTCTAAGAGCTTCCGGTAGGCCGCGATGGCCTCGGGAACCGTCCGCTCGGAATCGCCGTAATATTCGGCTTCGAGGAGAAGCCGTTCTCTTTCGGAAACACGGTCTCTCACCGCCATGGCTTTCTCGAGCCATTTCCTGGCCTCAGCAGGCAGATACGGATATTCCATGGCCAGGGATCGATAGGCCATGGCGAAGCCGGGATCGATGGCCACGGCCTTCAGCATGAGCTCGATGCTCGTCGCGGAGTCTCCCATATGGTGATATTCGCGGCCTTTGGTATAGAGAAGGAGGGCTTCGGGCGAAGCGGTGGTGATCCTACCGATCTCCAAATCGACATCGCCGGCGATTTCGGACTCCGTCAGCCTCAGGTCCTCTTTGACCTTTCGGGTCAGAGCGTCGATCATGGGAAAAAAGCCGTCGATACCCTCGCCGGCCACCCAGCCCGAACCGACTGTCTCGCCCGATCCGTACTCCTTGAGCGTGTAGCTGAGACGAAAAGAACCCCCGGCTTTGGTCAGCTGGCCGAGAAGGACGTGGTTGACGCCGCCGCGGGCGGCGATCTCCTTCAGGGCTTTGGAGGAATAGCTCTTGGCATCGAGCTGCCCGAGATTATTGAGAACGTCGAAGAGCTCGTCGCCCGTCAGGACCTTGACGTATTTGGACTGGGAGAGGTCCGTGATGAGGGAGTTCGGCAGGGCCTTCCGCCAGTGGTCGAGGGCAGGATCGCCGGTGAGGTTCTCGAAATACATCACCGCCAGCGACGGCTTCCCGGGTGGGGCCGGGACAAGGCCTTTGTGGGTCACAAGCCGGAGGATAACGACGGCCGCGACAACAATAATGACGAGCGCCACAGCCGGGACCGCCAGCCGCCGCGGATTGAACTTGACCGTGATCTCCCGCGACGTGATGGTTTTTCTCTCAGGAACAAATCGCTCTGTGGTCGGGATACCTTTTTCTATCTTTTCCAGCTCAGAACGGACATCGGATGCGCTTTGATAGCGTTTGGCCTTTTCTTTTTCTAGACATTTCAGTATGACCCCGCTCAAATCGTCGGGGATATGCGGATTCAGCTGTTTCGGGTTTTGGGGGACTTCCCCTTTGTGTTTCATAGCAATGCTGAGGGCCGTCTCCCCGGTGAAAGGGACATGGCTCGTCGCCATCTCGTAGAGGATGACTCCAAGGGAATAGAGGTCGGAGCGATGGTCAACTTCCTTGGCCTCTGCCTGCTCCGGACTCATATATTCGGGCGTCCCGATCATCACGCTCGGACCGGTGATCCCTTTCTCCCGGATCGACCGGGCGATGCCGAAGTCCATGACCTTGGCATTCCCTTTCTTGTCGATCATGATGTTCTGGGGCTTCAGGTCCCGGTGGACTACGCCAAGGCTATGCGCCTCGGCTAGCCCGTCGCAGACCTGCTTCCCAACGCTCAATAGCATGCCCACGCTCAGGCTGCCCGACATGTGGATCATGCTCTTCAGGTCTTCGCCATGGACATATTCCATGGTGATGAAATGGGCGCCTTCTGACTCACCAATGTCAAACATCCGGCAAACATTCCTCTGA
>Ga0209253_10001846_pt1 | contig 18662 bp, 14 predicted proteins | sample FrelakmetBRP12BR_FD_187145 | JGI IMG/M metagenome (GOLD analysis project Ga0209253, IMG submission 187145) | Freshwater lake sediment microbial communities from the University of Notre Dame, USA, for methane emissions studies - BRP12 BR (SPAdes)... | ecosystem: Environmental > Aquatic >... | reverse complement strand
CGTGTCACGGCCCATGCCGTGACACGCACAAGATGCGAATTTCCGGCCATTCAGGGAGTCATACTGACGTTCTCTTTGAAGACTGAAGTCACTCCGGTGTCGATCTGAAATCCCCTCCCATCCCGCACCGCAACAGGAAAGGCCTTTGTATTGCTGGGTGCCGCCGTTCCTCTGAATCCGCTGATCTGGAGCCCATCAAAGGTGTTGACTTCAATCCCGTGAGTGAAGTACGGCTGTTTCACTGAATCCCAGGTCAGACCGAAATCCCGGACCCGGAGGTTCCTCACATGCTTGGCATACAGGCCAGGGATGTCGTGCGAGAAGAGCTGCAGCTTCGGGTCCAGAACCGGACGGAGGTCGAAATTCCCACCACCAACGCCACTGAGAGGGCCGTCCGCAAGATGGAGCGTGACCCCCTCAAACGAGACATCCTCGATCACGCTTTCGTCCGATCCAAAGACAACGATACCTGATTCCCCCTTGCAGATCATATCACGGAATTTCACATTCCGTATCTTCCCGGGGACGACATCGTTCACGAGGCGTACAGCCGAGACGTGGATCGGATCCCCCTGCCCCCACCAATCACCGGTATGAAGACGCGTCTCAATAATGATGTTGGAAAAGATAAGATTCTCGATTGACCCCCTGTCGCGCGCAAAAATGCCGATCCCCCGGTTGGAGTTGGTGATCGTGATATTGCTGAAGACATAGTTCCTCATCGGGTTCTGATCGAAGCCTCCGATACGGATTGCAGCGGAACGGGATTGAAGCGTACAGTTGGTGATGGTGATGTTCTCCGAAGGATGTTTCAGGTTCTTGAAGCCGGGGAGGTTGAAATGATGGTCGTAGCCGGTGAGGACAATGCAGTCGTCGCCGGTGCGGATGTCGCAATCCGACATCTGAACATTGCTGCATGACGTGAAATCGATGCCGTCGTTGTTCGGGACGAGGAGGCTGCACCAGATCCTGACACCGGACACGATGACCCCGTCGCAGTCGGCACAATGGACCGTCCAGAATGGGGAGTTCGTTATGAGTACGTCCCGTATCGTCACGTTCCGGCAATCGGAGAAAATGATCATCTGAAACGGCCGCTCCTTCGGCACCAACGGCCCGTCCCCCACGCCTTGTTTCACCTCACGGAAATGTTCCTTCTGCCTCGTCCAGGCCGACCCTGCGCTGTCGATTTTCTTCGCTTTGTCGAGTTCCATGAACGAATCACCATTCCCATCGATCATCCCCAGCCCCGTCATTGCCACATTTTGCGCCTCTTGCGTGTAAAGGAGACCAACCCGTGTTCCGTTCAGGGAATAGTCCTCCAGTCTTGAGCTCCCTTTCAGCACCCCGCCGCTTTCCAGGTGCAGATTGATATTGGAACGAAGCTGCAGAGTTCCCGAGAGAAACACCCCCGGAGGCACGGAGACGGTTCCGCCTCCATTCCGGGCGCATTCGTCGATGGCTTTCTGTATCGCCGCAGTATTCAGCGTCTTACCATCGCCCACAGCACCGAAATCGGAGATTCGAAACGAAGGCGTCCGGGTTTGAGCGAACGCGGAAACAACAATGAACAAAGCGAAGAGACTATGCCACCGTGTCATCATGACGGTTTCCTCTCATGCTTGTGAACCCGGCCAACGGATCGCCGTTCCTATTCCCCGCTTCGCCAGATCGCAAAACCTCTCCGCGCATGACTTCCCGCACGAGCAGAACAAAAACCGGAACATATTCAAGGAAGAGGAGGAGCGGCTGATCGTTCCACTCACCGAAAGCCCTGTACTGATACACGACGATATTGGCGATGTTGGAAAGGCCAAGAAAGGCGAATACAGCAGTCGACCACCGAACGACGAGAAGTGCTGCAAGCCATGTCAGGTACCAGGGGTGCACGACGGGCGAAAGAAGGATGAACCCAACGAAGCCCCAGAAAATCTTCTCCGGGAGCGGGCGGTCGATGACGGCCAGAAACGCGATCCAGCAGACTATCATGACGGCCATGGCCCGATGGGCAGTCTCGTTGGACCCGGTGAAAAAGAAGATGAGGGAAAAGAGGCTTCCATTAAATTCCCAGTGCACGCCGAACGTTTTCAGTGACTCCACCATTCCCAAACTCGGCTCGTAGTACACAAGATACCCGCAGACGACCAGGAGAACCGGGACAGCCGGGTAAAGGAGGCGACGGACTCCTTTGTCAAGCCGGAGGAGCAACGGAACCAGAATAAGTGGAACCAGTTTCGCGAGCGCGCTCAGCCCGAGGGCCACCGCAGCCAGCAACCGCCGGTTCGTCGTGAAGTAGAAGAGAGAAAGAACCAGGAACGGGATGCCGAGCGCATCGATGTGTCCATCCAGTCCGAAGTACATGATCGGGAGGGGTGACCAGGCATACAGCAGCAGCGCCAGCGTGCTCCCTCCGCGCCGGCGGAGCAGCGCCCACAACAGCACCATCGTCAGGCAATCCAAGCCGACGAGGAGGAGTTTGAGCCCGGCTGCAGATTCGCCGAACAGCTTGTGCGAGAGGAGAAACAATGCTTCGGCGAGAGCCGGATAGAGGGTACGCAGCTCGGCATGATTGACTTTCGCCGGGAGATCCGCGCTGGCCAGATGTGAGAGATGCGGATCGGTCGGCACGTACGCGAACGGGTTAACACCCGATGCTGCAACCTTCCCATCCCAGAGATACCGGTAGACGTCATCCGACCCTACCACCGGATGGGGGACGAGTGTCAACCGGAAGAGAACCCCAAAGGCGACAATCAGGAGAAGGATCCCACGGCTCCCTTCTGTGCTGGACTTCCCGTTTCGCAGGAGCCATGCAACCCATGCGAGGAGCAAGAATGTCGCAACATTGACTCCGATGAAAAGCAGCACCTCTTCCGGACCCTCGGGAACGAAGAAGAAGGTCAGGTAGCACAGCTCCATCGAGAGGCCGAAGAGTGCGATGCGAAGCGCAGACATGGGAATCCTGGGTCTGGAACAGTGATCAAGCCAATATACGAAAAAAACGCGCCCGGCGGAGAGCCGGGCGCGGCGGAAGGTTCGTTTTTTCCTTCCCTCCTACTTCTTCACCGCGTAACCCGCAGGCACTTTGAACTTTTCTGAAGGGACGGCCACATTCTCTTCGATCTTTTTGGCTTTCACCGTGCTCGTCATACTCTTGTTCTTTACGGAAGTAAGGAGTGCGATATTCTTCCAGCCGGCGTACACCGCCGTTCCGTAATCCGTGTCCAGCTGGAACGACTCGCAGTCTTTTCCGGCAACAGTGGTATTGGCGAGCTTCTTTGCTTTGTGGGCATCCTTGTCTTTTTGGGAGATCTCATTCCAGTCAAACCGGTACTCGGTTCCGCGATAGGCTGTGCCACGGTCGTATGCCGCCTTCTCAGCAGAAATCACCAGGTACAGGTTCTTCCCGTCACTGAAGAAAGCTTCCTTGAGCTTGTCCCCGTCAAAGGTCTCACGGCATTCCTTCTGACCATAGTCATCGAAGTAGACGATAACTTTATTTGTCATCAGCTTCATGCCGCCCATTTCCGCAGACGATTCGAGCGTAATCATCGCCGATTTAATGCCGTACTTGTTGCCCTGAGCGACAGCCGTGAAGGCCGCTGCAATGAGCAGCAGGGAGATTATTACCTTTTTCATCATGCCCCCCAAACGTGAATGGATATCAGTGAATGGACGTACAAGAGAATATAGCTGAAACCCTGCCTGCAATCAAAAGACTTCTGAACTCTTCTCTCTGTGATCGGGGATAACATCAGTCTGCGCGAACGCAAGACCCGTCCATGTGTCTGCCGTGCTACAGAGAAGGCGATTCTTCCAGTTGATGCACCATAGAGATTGGGCCAGGGGAAGACCACCCTGGGGACAAAGCCGGTGGTTTCACACGGCTCATCAGGCGCGAGCACGTAGTCACGGACCTGCAGAACATTTTCCCCGGATCATCTGTGCTCAGTATCGTTGCGTTGTGGCTGGAGGCACGATTGGAGCTCACTACTGTAGTATCGCGAAGGTCCTTTGTAGAACCATTTCACCTGATGGCCGCACGATGGTGGCAACCACTTTCTCTCCCGCAACCTTGTCCAGGGGCACCTGGACCGTCTGATAGGGTCTGATCTCGGGCAATTCCACCACGTTCCTTGATGAACGGAAGTCCGCGCCCGGCTCGGACCAGTAGAGTTTATAGCCGCGGAGCGTGTAACTCGGCAGACCCACACTCCCCATGACCACAACCTCCAGTGGTCGACCGGTTGCCCATGGAACACTGAAAAGCTCCACTGGACTGCTCAACCAGGCAAGGACTTCTGCTGATGGCTTGGCGTTGCCTTCAATGTCGAATACTCCATGGACCCGTTGTTTCAACACTCCCGTACCAGCCTCTCCCATATGTGTGCGGTAGTCGTTCAGACAGAAGTAGATTGCTCCGGCAACGTAGGGTTTGCTTTCGTACACTGACGTATGGTACACAATGTCTCGCAGCCTGCGTGGGTCCCCGCCCTGGTTCGCTGGTTCGCACAAACCATATTCGGAGATCACGAGGGGCTTCGACGGGAGCAAGGCATGGATCGTGTCCAGGATCCCGCCGACCCGGGCTGGGTCTCCGAGATACCAGGTATCCTGATACTCATTGTGCATCATCACGTCGCCGACCATCGAGGCATCAGAACCCTTCGAAAATGACAGCTGATTGCTGACGTAGTTCACAAGTCTGGTATCGTCGAGCGATTTGGCATACCGGTAGAGTTCCTTCACTCCGTCGATGATCCCCTTTTCTTGCGAGGACAGTTCGTTCCCCACTCCCCACATGACGATGCTTGGATGATTGAAGTGCGTCTGTATCATTTCGTCAAGATGCACCTTTGCGACAGCAAGGAGTGTGTCATTCAGGGGCGTCCCGCTTCCCCACAGCGGCACCTCTTCCTGCACAAGGATGCCGTGCCGGTCGCACCAGTCGAGGAGCACTTCGTCCTGCTGCCAGTGAAACCGGGTGAACATGCCGTTCACCGAGCGCATCTTCTTCAGCATTTCGAATATTTCTTCCTTCGTCTCGGCCATGCCGTGTGCGATGCTGGATCCCGGCATCCACTCCACCCCCATGAGCCTTACCGGCTCGCCGTTGAAAACGATTTGAGTCCCCCTGGTCCGGATATCCCGAAAACCAAACGTGGTCGCGTAGCGGTCCGTCTGTACGCCTCCGGATTTCAGGATCATCTCCAGTCTGTAGAGATTGGGCGAATCGAAGTGCCAGGCTTTGACATTGCTGATTGGAAATGAGAACTTCCCGCGGCCCTTCTGCAGATCGACCTTGTAGTTTGCCTCGTGGACAAGGTTGGCTGTTTTCTGGTTCTCTTCGCGGACGGTGATCGTGCACTCCAGGTTCTTGCTGCCGGATTCTTTCCAGCCCAAGACGCCCGCTTCAACGGTGACGTTGCCCTGCACGAGTGAGTCCGGGCGGGCAAGCGAAGGCAATCCCCTGACATGGAGCTCCTCAATTGCCGGAAGCCGCGTCGCGATCAATGCAATCGACCGGATAATCCCCCCGTCGTTTGGCCAGTCAAAGGAACGGAGAAATGGGATGGAACTCCGGCTATGGGAGTTGTCCGCACGGACAATAATCGTATTCGCCCGACCTGGCTTCACGTACCGTGTGATATCAACAAAGAACCGGGTATACCCTGAGCCAGAGTGTTCCCCCGCCTTTTCACCGTTTACCCAGACCGCTGCATCATGATAGACAGCGTCACACTGCAGCCGAACCGTCCGCCCCTCCCATAATTGCGGGATGGCGATTTCCTTTTCGTACCAGCCCGCCCCGGCGAAGAGTTCGCTCCCCGGTTCGACGTTCCATGTATGGGGAACAGTTACGCTCCTTGTTTGTTTTGCCGGAAGGCCCCTGTCGAACCATTTTCCGCTCAAACCCGATTTTGTCGAGTCCAGCGCAAATCTCCACGTGCCGTCCAGGGAAATCTCTTCTCTCTGGGCATGTGCTACGAAAGCGGCGCCGATTGTCCACAGAACGAGGAAAAACCTGACGATGCTCATTGTGCTTCCCATGCAATGTGATGGTCACGAAAAGATACGGAGTACGCAAGGGAAATGAAAGGGTCTCTCGTATCGTCAGTACGCATGTGCTTCTGCCAATCCAATCAGCAAGGACTCAAGAGAAGATTCCCAGAGTTTTTTTTGTTACGTTGTAGCCGACACGCACAACACTTAGCGTATCGAGGTTGACATCATGCAGACCAGACACCGCAGCGGGGCCCTTCCGCTGCTTCTCTTCTTCCTGCTTCACTCTCCGGCGTTTGCCCAGGACAACTCAGTGCAGGTTGTTGTCCGGGGCTCCCGCCTGGAACTTCAATGGTTCACGCAGAATATTGTCCAAGTCCGGGTCTCCCCCGTGGCAAGGAACCCGGAACGCAAGAGCCTTAGCGTGATCGCATCTCCCCAGAGTACAAAATTCATGAAAACAGAGAGGGATTCTACCATCACCGTCTCAACCGGCCGGTTGGTTATCACGATCGACAAAAGGGATGGGGCCCTGAAGTTCTTCAACAACAACGGCAGCCTCCTTCTCTTGGCGAAGGGACTCGATGCAAAGGCGTTGGTCCCGGCATCAGCAAACGGAGAGAACTTCTACCACATCAGCCAGACCTTTGCCCTTTCCGACGACGAAGCGATCTACGGTTTGGGACAATTTGAAGACCCGATTGTCAACTACCGCGGCCAGGACATCCTTATCGCACAGGCAAATCGCACCGCGGTGAATCCTTTCCTCGTTTCGACCAGGGGATATGGAATTCTGTGGGACAACACTTCGAAGTCGCGCTTCCGCGATTCCCCCCAGGGCGCATCATTCTGGTCGGAGGTTGGCGATCAGATAACCTACTATGTTGTCCACGGCCCTGCGCTGGACAAGGTTGTCGCCGGCTACCGGCTGCTCACCGGTAAAGCACCCCTGTTCGGCAAATGGGCCTACGGGTTCTGGCAATCCAAGGAGCGATACAAGACCGGGGCGGAGTTGCTGGGCGTCCTCAGAGAGTACCGTCAAAGGGGGATCCCCCTGGACAACATCGTGCAGGACTGGAGTTACTGGGGAGGCATGGACCAGTTCAGCGGCATGGTCTGGGATTCGACGGCGTTCCCCTCACCATCCAAAATGATCGATAGCATACATCAGGCAAACGCTCACCTCATGGTCTCGATCTGGCCGGCCTTTGGGGCGAAGACAGAAATATACCGCGCAATGTTGTCGGGAGGTTTCCTCTACACCCCCATCCACTGGAACAACGGAAAAGTCTATGATGCCTTCAACCCGGGGGCTCGCGATCTCTACTGGCAATACCTTAAGAAAGGCCTGTTCGATATCGGCGTCGATGCTTACTGGATGGATGCAACCGAGCCGGAATTCCGGTGCACCGACGACAGGTACATAACAGAATTGTCAATGAAGAGCAGCGAGAAGACTTTCCTCGGATCGTTCGCGCGGTACCTCAACGCCTATTCTCTGATGACGACCCGCGGGGTCTATGAACACCACCGGGAAGCCTCGGGCAAAAAGCGCGTCATGATCCTCACGCGCTCTGCCTATGCGGGACAGCAGCGCTACGCTGCGGCGACATGGTCAGGCGACACATTCGCCAGCTGGGACAATCTGAAGGTGCAAATTGCCTCCGGGATCAATTTTTCGATGTCCGGCATTCCCTACTGGACGCATGACATCGGAGGATTCATTACGGACTTCCATTTCCCGCGGGGGCTGAGCGATCCTGCCTACAAGGAGCTCTTTGTGCGCTGGTTCCAGTTCGGCGCTTTCTGTCCGATCTTCCGGGCCCACGGTACCAGCATCCCGAGAGAGATGTGGAACTTCGGCTCCAAAGGCGATTGGGCCTATGATGCCCTCGTCGATGCCGACAGATTGCGCTACCGTCTCATGCCGTACATCTACTCCGTTGCCTGGCGTGTCACCCATGATGACTACTCGATACTGCGGGGATTGCCCATGAGCTTTCCGGATGATCGCCGGACGCAATCTCTTGCCACCCAGTACATGTTCGGACCCTCCCTCATGGTTTGCCCGGTAATCAGGCCTCTGCAGTATCCGCCGGAATACAAAGGCATCGACATCACTCCGAACCACTTCTACTCATCCGATGGCGATGATCATGGAGTTGAGCTGCAGGTCTACCGGGGGACGGACTTTGACAGCCTCCTCCTCGTTCGCAGGACCGATGTTGGACAGATCAGCTGGACCGGCTGCCTTCCGGCAGGCCTCGATACCAGCTACAGCCTCAGGCTGCAGGGCCGCATCATGAGCGAGTCCCGGGGAAAGTACACCCTCTACGTCATCACCGATGGCGGAGTGCGACTCTGGATCGACAACAAACTCCTTGTCGACAATAGTGGAAACTCCATCCGGAAGACCCTTGCAACGTCGATCGACCTCGACGCATCAACGACGTACGCGTTCCGGCTGGAGTATCGGCAGTTCAAACCGAACAACGCCCTGTTGAAAATCAACTGGGAGAAGCCGGAAGCACCACTGGCGGACCAGAAAACCATTGACGTGTATCTCCCTCTGCATGCACGTTGGTATGATTTCTGGAGCGGGACCCTCACCAACGGCGGACAAACCGTGCACGCTGACGCTCCCATCAACAGACTGCCACTCTTTGTTCCGGCCGGATCGATCATCCCCATGGGTCCGGACATCCAGTATGCAAACCAACAGAGCCACGGCCCCATCGAATTGAGGATCTATCCCGGGAAGAACGCTGACTTCACATTGTACGACGATGAAGGAGACGGCTACAGTTACGAAAAGGGGGCCTACACCCTCATTCCACTCCATTGGGATGACGTGAACAGGACTCTGACCATCGGCAGCCAACAGGGAACGTTCCCGGGGGCTCCGGCCTCAAGGAAGTTCACGATCGTCCTTGTACGTGAGAATCACGGAGTCGGCGGCGGGAGCACCCCGCAACCGGATAAGGCAGTGACGTACAAAGGAAAGGCCGTATCAGTCCGACTGTAGTCACGACTGTCCGAATGACAAACACGTTTCCACCCTTGGCGGAGTTTCCATGAGAACTTCCTCCATAAGAGGTACCGGGCTGCTTGCCGCGATCATCGTTGTGACTTCCTTATCCGCCGGGTTCAGCCGGGTTTTCTGCCAACCGGACAAAAGCAGACTTCCCCAGACAGTCACCAACATAGCGAGCGGACCTTTTGCACCCACGTGGAAATCCCTTGCAGCCTTCAAATGCCCCGACTGGTTCCGGGACTCCAAATTCGGCATTTTTATGCACTGGGGCGGACAAAGCGTGCCGGCAAACGACGGATGGTACGCGCGCAATATGTACATGCAGTACGGCGCACCGTGGGGAAATGCGTATGCCTACCACCTCAAGACCTATGGTCACCCTTCAAAAGTAGGCTACAAGGATCTCCTCCCGCTCTGGAAAGCTGAGAAGTGGAACCCGGATTCCCTGGCAGCTCTCTATAAGAACATTGGCGCGAAATACATCGTGTATGTTGCGGTCCACCACGATAACGTCGACAACTTCGCCTCCACCTATCAGCCGTGGAATTCAGTGAATATCGGCCCGAAGCGTGACGTCACCCTGGAGTGGAAAAGGGCAACAGAGAAACACGGCCTCCGCTTCGGTGTCTCTTCCCATTCCGACAGGACGTGGAGCTGGTTTGAGACATCACGCGGGGCGGACTCTACCGGCCCGTTGAAAGGGGTACTGTACGATGGGAATCTCACCAAAGCAGACGGCAAAGGAAAATGGTGGGAAGGATTTGACCCGCAGCAACTCTACGGCAGGCCACACCCGAAAAATGCGCCCCCGGACGCGGAATTCATGGTGAACTGGTACAACCGCACCAGAGAGCTCATCGACAAGTACCGGCCTGACATACTCTATTTTGATGGCCCGCTACCCCTGGGAGACTACGGATTGAACATCGCCGCTCATTACTATAATTCGAACATGTCGTGGCACAACGGGGCTCCTGAAGCGGTCCTCAACATTAAATCATGGGGGCCCGGAACCATCCCCGATGAACGGGCTATCGTCCTTGACATTGAGAAAGGACAGATCGACACGCTGAACGCATTGCCCTGGCAGACAGATACATCTCTCCCGGGTCCCTGGTTCTACGCACCGGAGCCATTGGAACTGAGCGACACGGTGGTCATCCACAATCTCTGCGACATCGTCAGCAAGAATGGGAATCTGCTGCTCAATGTGGGCTTGAAGGCCGACGGGTCTCTCCCCGATGACCAACGACAGATCTTGCTCGGCATCGGCGAGTGGCTGGAGGTGAACGGGGAGGCGATCTACGGCACACGACCGTGGAAAATCTCAGGCGAAGGAAAAACAAGGATGCAGGGAGGAGACTTCAAGCAGAATACGACCCCGCTCACTTCAGACGACATCCGCTTCACAACAAAAGGCAAGACTCTGTACGCAATCGCACTCGGCTGGCCGCAAAACGGCAAAGTCACCATCCACTCGCTCCCGAAGGACGTGAAATTGTTGTTTGGTCATATCACGTCAGTGGAAATGCTTGGCGTGCAGGCGAAGCTGAAATGGGAACAGACCGGAACCGGGCTTACGATCCAGACACCGGACAAACCTCCCTGCCGCTATGCCTATGTGTTCAAAATCGGTGGGACGGAGTGAACGCATGCGTTGCGTCGTCACGAAGGCGACTTTGTTGACAGTTCCAATCAGTAAGAGGAGAGTTCATCAATGAAGACCTATCATCTGTTGAGTCTGGAGCGTGGATATTCCAGGATGCATTCCGCCCTCCGGGTTTGGTCGCTCGTCGTCGTGCTCCTTCTGCTCCAAAGCCGGGGTTCCGCTCAGCCCTTCCAACTCTCGAATGAACCCGGCGGGGAAGCCCGAGAAAGCCCGACACCCGGTGACACGACGGGAATGCCACTCACGAGTCAATTAGCGGAGAAGAAGATGCTGTTCGCCAAGGACAACCTCTACGCATGGTGTATCGTGCCGTATGATAGCGTTCACAGAACGCCTGAGCAACGAGCCGTCATGCTCAAAGAAATCGGCATCACATCGATGGCCTGGGATTGGCGGGCCGTACACCTGCCAATACTGAAGGAGGAGATCGCGACCCTGGCACACCACGCGATCGCGCTGAGGTCCGTCTGGTTCTGGGTGGATGGCGGTAGCGGGAAGATCATCGACGACGCCAACGAATCGATTCTCCGTACGTTGGCAGAAACCAACACGCACACTGAACTGTGGGTGAGTTTCCCGGGTGAGTATTTTGCGGGTCTTCCCGACAGTCAGAAAACGCAGAAGGCCGTGAAAACAATCCGCTTCATTTATGAACGGGCCAGGGCCATTGGATGCACCATCGCTCTCTACAATCATGGCGATTGGTTCGGTGAGCCGGCGAACCAGGTGAAGGTGATCGAAGCCCTGGGCGCACGCGATATCGGGCTCATCTACAACTTCCACCACGCGCACCAGCAGATAGATCAATTCGAAGATCTCCTGCGGATCATGAAGCCCTATCTCCGGTCGGTCAATCTAAACGGAATGCGGAAAGAGGGGCCGAAGATCCTCCCTATCGGGGAAGGCGATCGTGAATTGGAAATGCTCACCAAACTGAGGGCATCGGGCATCACCTGTTCACTCGGTATATTGGGCCATGTCGAGGACGCGGATGCCAGAGTGGTGCTCCAGAGGAACCTGGAAGGACTGAAGAAACTGCTGAAAGCGATGGGCGAAACGGAGGCGCTTCGGACCTACCACTAAGCTCCGCAGGGCCGACAGAACATCCGCCGTCACGGCATGAGCCGTGACGGCCCGGCTGAAGTTCCGTGGCGGGGGGGTCTAGAGGGGCGTTAGCCCCCCTAGCTTTTCACTCCGGACAGGACCCCGTCAGGCTCTTTAAGAGATACGGCAGCCGTTTCGAGCTGATGCATCTCAAGGATATGAAGAAAGAGACCCCCACGGGGCTATTCACGGGGAGCTCGGATGTAAGCAATGATGTGCGCCTCGGTGCAGGAATAATCAACCTACCGGCCACACTGAAGGCTGCCAGGAAAGCCGGCGTGAAGTGGTATTTCATAGAGGATGAATCGCCTGCGTTAACCGACCAGATCCCGAAAAGCCTGCGCTATCTTGAGAACGTGAGATTCTGAGAAGCCCGGCAGGCAGACCGGTGGCTATCGGTCAAAAAGGCCGACCCGTCTTCCCCAGTGTCAGATATCTCTTGATTGCTTCCAGGAAATAGTAATCGGCGAAAATGGCCGGCTTATCGGTGTTGTCATTCCCCGGTTGAGTCAAATATTGTGTTGAATGAAGCAAAAGAGCATTCGTCTTTTCTCTTTCTGCGAGATAGTCTTTCGAACACAGAGCAGCGAGCATTGAGGTTGCCTTCTCAAGATACCGTTCCCTTCGTTTCTGATCCTTGACATACGTACTCAATTCGAAAAGAGCAGAAGAGACAATTGCCGTCGCAGAAGCATCTTTGGTATTTTTGAATTCGGGTAATGAATCAAAGTCCCACACGGAAACATTGTCCGGGGTCAGTCTCTTCAAGAAATAATCCGCCAATGCGCATGCATCCGCAAGAAAGCTTTCATCCCGTGTGTATCTGTAGCAGACGGTCATGCCATAGATGAACCACGCATGGCCCCGCGTCCATGTCGAATGTTCATTTTGCCCCTGCAACTGCCCTTTGTTGAATATCGTTCCGGAATCCTTGTTATACCGGACGACATGATAGGTGCTTCCATCCGGGCGGACAAAATCCTTACAGGTCTTCTGTGCGTGACGGATAGCATGTTCTTTAAGAGACTCCGGCGCTCCATTCTCCGCACCCCAGAACAGAAGCTCCAGATTCATCATGATGTCAACAACGACCGGGAAAAGCGTTGTATCCTCGCTGAATGGAGGCTCATCCCAATAGCAACGGAGCATTCCTACATTCGGATTGTATCTTTTGTCCAGCGTGATCGCAGCTTCTACCAGGATACGTTTGTACGCTGAAGCCTCCTCTGGTGAAACGTTCCTGATCCCATTGCCGTAACTGCAGCCGAACATAAACCCCAGGTCATGTGTGCCGGTATTCCCTGTTTCCTTCTCAAGTCCGGCGGTCCACTTTTTTGCCCATTCTTTGAATTCGTGTCTCCCGCTCAGTTCATAAGCGAGCCAGAGACATCCCGGATAAAATCCGCTGGTCCACCCGGTTGAATTGAAATAGCTCCATTGAAGATTATGGGGGGCATACGAGGGGAATCTTGTGCTGTCCTTTACTTCAAGCACACTTGCCTCAAGATGCTTGTATGATACACTCAACGCATGTTGAACGACGGAGTCCGGGAGTTGCTGGCTGCGGGCTTCGTGAGTGATCACCATAACCAGGAACAAGACGACAATGAGTCTTGCTTTCCGGCATGCTGAGAGTATGCTGTCTCTGGTGCTCAGGAACCTGGCTTTACCCATCCGTCAGAAGACCTCCGAGTTGTTCTTGATGGTGGCAAGGAGCTCGTCAACCTGCGCGAATGCGATTGCTGTGTACGTATCGGCAGCGCCGTAATAAATGGCTATTCTCCCCGTCGACGCATCAAACAGATTCGCGCAGGGGAAAGCAACGTTCGGCACAAACCCCGTCGTCTCATACGGCTTTTCCGGCGTGAGCAGATAATCCCGCGTCCGATAGAGAACCTTGCCCGGGTCATTGATATCAAGGATCGCTGCCCCAAAACTATAGACGAAGCCGTTGCAGGTATACGATACACCATGATAGAAGAGCAACCAGCCTTCCCTTGTTTCTATCGGAATCGGCCCCGCCCCCACTTTGGTCCCCTGCCACCAGCCCTGCCCCCCATTCCCCATCACGAATCGGTGGTGCCCCCAATGAACAAGATCAGGGCTTTCGCTGATGTAGATGTTGCCGAAAGGAGTGTGGCCGCTGTCGCTCGGACGACTGAGCAAGAGGTACTTCCCGTTGACCTTTCTCGGAAAGAGAACACCGTTTCTGTTGTAGGGCATCAAGGGATTCGGCAGGCGAGTGAACGTCTTGAAGTCCTTCGTCTTGCCCAGGCCGATGGATGCACCGTGCATGTCATCACACCAGACAATATAGTACGTGTCATCGATCTTCACGAACCGTGGGTCATAGGCATAACTCGTCGGATGTGGTTTGCCGGCTTCGTTGACCCAGGCGATCGGGTCCGGTCCAATCTCCCACTGTATGGCATCCCGGCTTCTCCCGAAAAAGAGCGTTGCCCGTCCGTTTTTCTGGTCAGCCCGGAACGTCCCCACGAATGCCCCGTCATACGGGAGAACCGCACTGTTGAATATGCGAGCGGCTTTCGGTAGAGGATTCCAGCCAATCACCGGGTTCCCGCTGAATCTCCACACCGCGTCACGGCATCCCTTCGGTTTTTCTTCCCAGGGAATGTTCGGCAGCGCATCTCCGATAATGGTGTTGCCCATCGGTCTTTCCTCTACGTTTTGTGGAAGTTGTTGCCAGTGGTACATCACGTTGCGTACGGGCTATGATGCGGCCCCTTTTCTTGCCTGCAATTCGCGTCCGATCTGCCTTTCCAGTTTGGCATTCAGATTGTAGAACAAGGAGAGGGCAATGACCAGCATCGCAACGGCTGCCGGAATCGTGCTCATCATATGCCTGATCCCGGAGAGCGTTGCTTCATCTTGCGCAATGTTTGCCACGAAGCCAATCATGGTGAGGACAAACCCTGCGAGCGCGCCGCCGACCGCCCAGCCCATCTTCTGGGAAAAGGTTGCAGCGGAGAACACCAATCCCGTCGCTCTGCGTCCGAACTTCCATTCCCCGTAGTCAGCAGTATCAGCGTACATGGACCAGATCAGGGGAAACATCGCCGCGCCCGGAATTGACCCGATGATTTGCGTTGCATACATCAGGACGAAGTCCTGAGGGCCGGCAAAATAGAAAGCTACCATGGAGGCCGCGCTGACCAACGTGAACACGATGAATGTCGTTTTCTTGCTCCCGATCAATCGCACGAAGTAAGGGGTAGACAAAGCGCCGAGAATCGAAAACACCGTACCGGTAACCATGAATGGAGCAGCAGCCTCCTGGTTGCCCACGTAGTACTTGAAATAGTAAAGCATTGCACCGTTCTTGATGGATACATAGATTAATGTCATGAGTCCCATGGAGCAGAGAACGAGCCACGGACGATTTTTCAGGAGATCTTTGATGTCCCTGCCTATTGAACTTCTTTCTCTCGGAGGCTTCACCCGTTCTTTTGTCGACGCGAACGTAAAGAAAAACAGCGCTCCCGCTGCCACCGCGAAAACGGTCATGGCCAGAGGATATCCAATCCTGTCATTGCCGTTTCCGAAATACTTTACCAGATACAGCAGGGTCCCCTGGACAATAATGTTCCCGGTGAAAGCCCCGATGAATCTGTAGGAAGCCAGTTGTGTGCGTTCATCGGAATGCGGGGAAATAACCCCCAACAAAGCTCCATACGGAACATTGACCATAGTGTACACCATCATCACAACGGTGTAGGTGACGTAGGCGTAGATGATCTTCCCCGTCTCGCCAAAATCGGGCGTAATGAAGAGGACAATGCCGGAAACGGTAAACGGGACAATGCCCCAGAGAATCCAGGGTCTGAATTTCCCATACTTCGTTTCCGTTCTGTCTGCGATCACGCCCATGACGGGATCGATCGCCGCATCCCAGAATCGTGACAGGAGGAACATCGTTCCCACAACCGCAGGCGAGATGCCGAAGGTGTCGGTGTAGAAGATCATCAGGAACATCGAAAACGTCTGCCAGTACAAACACGAAGCCGTATCGCCCACAGCGTAGCCGATCTTCTCCTTCAGGAATACGAGTTTCTCCTGTGCCGCTCCGATTGTTTCACCCATAACACCTCCGTTGTGAGGAATGGTCCTGCGTCCTACGGAATTGACACTGAAAAGAATCTGACATTCTCCGTACAAGACATCTGCCATTGAGAGAGCATTGCGGGAATCAAGAATGATTCTCCTTTCGTGAACACCTCCGAACCACGCTCGCCTTCATCCTCCCATTGAACCGTGAGAGAGCCCCCGGCGGTCAACACAAGAACGGGCTTGGTGCCGGATTCAAACATCGCATCAAAGCGGCGATCCTTCTGATACCCGGTGATTTCAAACTCTTCAGCGCTGGTGCGGTAGACAACGCCGTCGGTCTTCTGCTCTTGATTGATGACGGTATATTCGGCAAAACGGTAGGTCAGGATGTCCAGCAGCGCCTCGACATCCTTGAATTTGCCCGTGAGTCCGGCTCTCACGACATTATCGGAGTTTGCCATGCACTCAACGATGTTTCCCTTGATATAGGCATGCGGAACACCTGCATCCGTGAAAATTGCCTGGCCGGGCTTGAGTTGAAGGAGATTGAAGAACAGGAACGAGAAAAGTCCAACATCGGCTCCGTACAGCCCGTATTGCTCGACGAAGTGAAGTTCATCTGCCGCCAAATCCCCTCTTCTGGACAATCGGTCAACGATTCTCTCGATGACCGGGACGAGTGCCTCCTTGTCCGCGGCGCGTCTCATGATCGCACCATACAGGAGCTTCAGATTCCCGACGAGCTCGGATTCACTCCCGGCCGCCAGGACTCTCCTGACGATCTCACTCCCGGCAAAGTCGTGGAGTTCAGGATAACGATGAAGGCTGCGGACAATATCCATTGCCGGGCGGAACCCGGCAATGGCCGTCAACGGCTCCAGCGCTATCGCGATTTCCGGTTTGTGGTTGTCATCAGGATAATGTGCCGGATCAGCCGAGTGTAGTTTCCTGGCCTGCTCTTTGTTCGGGTGTGTCTGAATCGAGAGTGCCCTCGCCGCAGAGAGGACTTTCAGGAGGAAGGGGAGCTTGTTGTCAAACCTGCGCGCGACATCTTCCCCCAGGATTTCGAGCGGGAAATCCTCAACGACTTTGTTCAAGGGCGATACGCGTCCCTGAACCACAATGTCGGAAGGTGCGGTCGGGTGCGCTCCTATCCACAGCTCGGCGTACGGGAGGTCCCGCACGACGGGAGATCCCACAAAATGTGGGATAAAGGCATTGTCGCCTTTTGTGCCCCAGTCGTAGTGCTGTATCTTGTTGAAGAGCTTGAATGGCCTTCGATAGATTCTGTTCAACATTCCTACTTTCTCGCAAGGTCCGACGACACGTCAGCAGTAAAGAAGCGGAATCCCGGTCAAGATAGAAGTTTTTCCGGAAAAAAACGTTACGGCATGAAGAATATCTGAAGAACGCCAGCGCGACTTCAGCGTGGCACTTTCGGCCTGCTGTGGTGCGCTGGGGCAGAAGGCATTGGCGATGCCTCCCTCTGACCAGTACTCTCGGTCAGCGGCAACAGAACGCAGCCAAAACATGAGTTTTCTTGTTAGAATTGCTACATTGGAAACATTGGCTCCACAAGCAGCTCCATCACCGCTCGTGGCCCATGCATTTCACGATCGAGGGCATCAACAAACCGGGGGAGACCTGAGACTCCCCGCCGGATTCGCTCTCCAATCAGCTATTTCAGTTACCAGGACCCCGATGAAACGCGTATGCTTGTTCGCACCCATTCTGTGCCTGGCTTTCTTCTTCGCCTTGTGCAACGCCAGTGCGCAGGAAGTTGCCTCAATGAGAGTTGACGTCCGGAAGAAGACAGGCGAGATCTCCCCGTATCTCTTCGGACAGTTCATCGAGTATCTGGGCCGCTGCATTGCGGGTGGTATCTTTGAAGAGGGCTCACCTCTTTCTGACACCAGGGGATTTCGTCGGGATGTTATCGAAAAGGTCCGGGCATTACACCCTTCTCTCCTTCGCTTCCCGGGCGGAACGTATACCAAAGTATATCACTGGAAAGACGGGATAGGCTCGCCTGAGAGTCGGCCAAGAAAGAGGAACCTCATTTGGGGCGGCATTGAAGACAACCGGTTCGGTACCGATGAGTATGTCCAATATTGCCGGCAGATTGGTTGCGAACCCTTCATTGTGGTGAATATGGGCTCCGGGACGCCGGAAGAGGCGGCGGATTGGGTGGAATACTGCAACGGAACAGGGAATACGCACTATGCAAATCTGCGCCGTTCAAATGGGCAAACCGTACAACGTAAAATTCTGGGGATCGGGAAACGAGGAATATGCGACAGAATATGCCGGTCATCTGCAAGACGCCGTCAGGTATGTGGATGAAGCGTGGCACTATGCAAACCTGATGAAATTGACTGACCCCGGGATCAAGCTAGTCATGTCGGGCAATATCGAGAACATGGAATGGAATAGGACACTCCTCAAGGGAATAGGCCCGGTCTGCGATTTTTTGTCCGTTCACATTGCTGTCCAAGATAGGTTCGAGTAGAGATCGGATTTGATTGTTCTGGACGAATGTTGGGAAATTCTCTTGGGGGCTCCCAGAGTAGGCCCCTTGATCTGCTGTCCAAGACAGGCACGAACGATGCACATCGCTGACGACGGCACTTCTGTGCTCGACACTTCTGTTCTTCGTCATGTTCACCATAGCAATGCGAAATCGCCGGCGGTGTGCGGAGGGAAAACAATCACCGCTTTGCGATTCCGGTCGTCTTTCCCCAGGGCAGAACGTTTGCTTGACCGGAATCGCTCGTGACTGAGCCT
>Ga0209253_10001845_pt1 | contig 18662 bp, 14 predicted proteins | sample FrelakmetBRP12BR_FD_187145 | JGI IMG/M metagenome (GOLD analysis project Ga0209253, IMG submission 187145) | Freshwater lake sediment microbial communities from the University of Notre Dame, USA, for methane emissions studies - BRP12 BR (SPAdes)... | ecosystem: Environmental > Aquatic >... | reverse complement strand
ACACCTCGGACCCGGAGCAGCTTAAGGAAAAGTTTTCCCTGGCGCGGTTCGTGGTGACGTGCACGGAGAGCAACCGGCGGCACCTCGCGGCCCTGGCCGGTCCGGGGGGCGGAGACGACAGTCGCTGCCGTCCCGGAGGCGGCTGTCGTGGGCGCTGCTGCCGCCCAGGAGAACACCAGGACCAGACACAGACTCCCGATCACCAGGTGCGTCGGTATCCCTTTCATTGGTTGTTCTCCCTTTCTCTCGGGAGCCTGCCGAGAGCACAGCCATCAGCCCCGCCCGTCTCGCCCTGCCGCTCAGGGGAAAGAGGGCCGGTGCCTTACATGATGTGGTCGTAGGTGACGGCGGCTCTCACCTTGCTGCTCGTGAAGGCGGGGCCGTCGCCTCGGACGGCAAACCCGTAGACTCGCTTGGCGCCTCCACCGGCAACGCCCCGCGCCTGACCGTCGTATCCCATACCAGCAAGGGTTGAGCTTCCCAACGTCTCTTCCATCTGGAGGTAGTCCACATCCACCCCTCCTTTTGCGGCAGCGCCGTTCCCCATGGGAACATCGAACTTGAGATCATAGGTATCCTTGGTCTCGACTCCATCATAGTCTTCGTCATGGTTGTGCGCGGACTTGCCGTAGTTGCGGTAGCCCCTCGCCGAATTCTCTTTCTGTTTGTCATCGTAGTAATCGTAGGGCCACGTGACGTAGGTCCTCGTCAGACCCGCGCTCGTCACCGAGGCTGGGTCGAAGACCATGGGCTCATCCCATAACTCGGCATCGTTCACCACGATCTGGTTGTTCGTATTCTTGAAGGAACCCCTCGGAAGACCGCGAAAGAGAATCGCCTCCTCGAGAACTTGCGCGGTGACGCTCGTACCGGCATCGGCGTTGTATAGGGAAACATTGAAGGCCTTTTCCCCCGCCGCCATCTTCAGACCCACGTTGGTCATGGTAAGGGCGGCGATGCCGATCACGGTGAGCGCCACCAGCATGACGACGGCCACAATCAGGGCCATCCCGAAGTCTCTGGCGACAAGGTCGTTCACAGTCCGCCGGAGTCCTTCAAGGAGCCCTGAACACCGGGAAGTCTTGCGGTGGTGCACGCTCTCTTCCTCCTACCTCAGTCCCAGATTCCGGCACTTGACCAGGGTTGTGTACCTTTTCTCCCGCAGCTGCGCTCCGTAGAGTTGCGGGGCTCGCATCTGGAGGGTGATCTGGACCGCTCGAATCTGGTTCACCTTGTCCGTAGTCGGAGTGCTATCCCTGCTCGCGTCCGCATACACGTAGACAAATGAGCTCCCGTCCTCATCCACTCCCCGGATTATCGGCTCCCAGCCGCTGCCGTTGCGGTAGCGCTGGAGTTCGCCGCTCGTGAGACGAAAGGCGATGCGCTCGGAGTCGTTGCCGTCCACGAGGCCGTCCTGGTTGTCATCGGCAGTGAAGGCGATGTTCTTCCCGTCGCAGCTCTGGGGTCCCCTGCCATCCCAATCCTGCGCCACCTGAAAACCGAAGCGATTATTCCCTTTGCTCCGGGGATCATATCCGGCGACTCTTATGAGATCGGCAAGGTAATCAACCCCGAAGCGCGCGTCCTGCTGCATGGCAACCTCGCGATCCTGGACCACATAGGTTCGACTGGACGTCTGAAAGACACTGTAGAGCGCCCCCAGGATCACACCGGCGATCGCCATGACCACCAAGAGCTCAACCAGGGTGAAACCCGAGTTCCGTTCCATCGCATCCCTCCGGCCTGGCAAACCGCTGCCTCACGGCTGAGGACAGCCTCCGGGGCAGTCACGAATGGAGCTGGCATACACCTGGTGCTTGCCTCGCTGGTCCTTCCACTCCACCACTACCACGATGGTCATGAGGCCGTCGGCAGGGTATCCTACCTTGTCCGGGTCGGCAGGGTCTCTCTTGGCCACGTTCCAGGTACGGGTGAATATGCCGGATCCCGGATGCCCGTCCCGATCCAGTCCGGTCTCCCGGTAGCCATCGATCTCGATCATGCTCGCCAGATGGTCGTTGTTGGCGGGATTGTTGTCCTGGAGATTGTCATGGGTTGAGGGAAGCCCCAAAAGGTCTTCCATTTTGGCTTCCGCCAGAGTATTAGCGACCGTCATCAGGTCACTGAAGCTGTTTCCCTTGATGGATTCGCCCTGCATGCTTGCGACGGCAAGCATGCCGACGGCAAGAATGAACAGCGCGATCATCAGTTCGATCAACGTAAAACCACGGGAACCTCCACCTTCCCGGATGGTCTCTATTCTGTTCACCGTCGTCCTCGTTTGCTTCCACACCGTGCCCTCGTGGCGGCAGCGGCAGAAGGCGCAAATCCGGATCTGGCGCACCGTCACACAACAGTAGATCCTCCCCGTCCGCCGAAGGGAAGAAGACGGGTGGGTGCCCGATCCCGAAGGTTTGGAGAATCTCTCAGCCACACCGGTCGTAAGCTTCAAACCACCGCCTTGCGCGTCGTGTTTATCGGTTACGTTCGCGGAACAAGCTCAAAGATTAGGGTGTGGTTTTCCCTATTCTCCTCAATTTAGCATCTGTAATCAATTATTTTTTCGACTGAGCCGGGAAAGGTAACAACTTGAGCTGTGGAGTTCTTGCACGGGTTTTGCGGGCGCTGGACGCGACCCCCTGTCCAGCCTTGGTGGGTAGAGCAACGCCCAATTCACGTCACCCGCCCCGTCGAGGAGAGGGAGGACGACTCAACGGGCGATGCCGTGCCCGCACCGATATTGCCGATCCCTGCCTCGAAAGGCTCGACGGCATGGCAGGGAACTTCCGGCAACACTTTAGGTAGTGGGGGTGTATTTCAACGTGATCTTCTGAACGCTCTTCAGGCCCTCCGGGTCCTGCGCGACCACCTCGTACTCCCAGGTAGTCGCCTCCTTGGGAACTGCCATCTGCCACTCCAGCACGCCGGTCGCCTCATCGATCTTCATGCCCGAGGGCACGTTCCCTCGAAGAGAAAAGCGGAGAGGATCGCCGTCCGCATCCTCCGCCTTCACCTGGTACCGATAGCTCAATGACTCAAAACGCTCGGGCGGTGTGGAGACGATCGTCGGCGGGCTGTTCCTGATGGTGACGCCTGCCCCCGTGACCTCCTTGCCCCAGTCCGCTCCGTCAAAGGGGGTAGCGGCAAGCTGGACTCGATCTCCCCTTCGGAAGTAGCGCTTGTCCAGAGATGACCCGTTCTGACCGATCACCTTCTCTCCGTTCACCGCCCAGCTGTAGGCATAGATAAGCTGGTCCTGATCCCGGTCCTTTCCGCTCACCACCGCCTCCAGGGTATCGCTCGAGGTAGGCTGCCTCGGGTTGATCTCCACCCAGTCCACCACGGGCGGTGTGTTCCCGATGACGACCGCATCCGATTTCGCTTCCTCGCCACGGCCGGGCTGCCCGATCCTGACCTGCACCGTGATGAAATCCCCTTTGCGCAGCTGCTCGCCTTTCAAGGTCGTCACGATGGCGCCGGGCAAGGGTGTCCCGTTTCGCAGCCACTGGTAGGCCACCTGCTCCGGTTGCCCGCCGCTGAAGCGGACCTGGGCCTCGAGAGTGCTCTGGGGGGTGGGGCGCTCGGGAAGGATACGTACGGCGGCTATGGCAACCGCGGTCTCCACAGAGCGCGGCGTTGCTGCCGGCTCACCGGGATTGCCGGATTGTTGACCGCAACCAAGAAAGGCAGACGTAAAGAGAACGAGAAGTGCTCGACTATTCATCTATCACCTCCTGCGCGTGCCCCGCACAGAAGCAAGAAAAGTGCCATGCTCCTAAGGGCCTCTCTACGCCTTCCCCGGCCCCTCCAGGCCGTATTCCTTGATCTTGTAGAGGAGGGCCGGGTGGCTGATCTCAAGGAGCCTGGCGGCCTGGGTTCGGTTCCCGCCGGTTTTCTCGAGAGCCCGCCGGATGAGCTCTCTCTCCAGCCGGCGGCTCGCCTCCTTGATCGACAGGGCCCCGTCATCAGGGAGGAGCGGCGAGGTTTGCGCCTGCGCCTCGAGCAAGGCCGGGGGCAGGTCCTCCAGCTCGATGGTCGGGCCGCCGGCCATGACCATGGCCCGTTCGATGACGTTCTCCAGTTCCCGGACATTCCCCGGCCAGGAGTAGCGCTGCAGAGCCCGCAGCACCGCCGGGTTCACCTGGTTCACCTGGAGACCCAGGCGCTTTGCCGTCTTGTCGACGAAGTGCTGAATGAGGAGGCCGATATCCCCCGCCCGCTCGCGCAGCGGCGGCACCGTCACTTGCAGCACGTTGATGCGGTAAAAGAGATCATCCCGGAAGCGGCCCGCCTTCACCTCGCTGGCGAGATCCTTGGTGGTCGCGGCCAGCACCCTCACATCGATCTTGATGGGACGGGTATCGCCGAGCCGTTTGAGCTCTTCCTCCTGGAGCACCCGGAGGAGCTTCACCTGGAGGGAACGGGGAAGCTCCCCGATCTCGTCGAGAAAGATGGAGCCGCCATGGGCCTCTTCGAAGAGGCCTCGCTTGTCCCTGATGGCGTCGGTGAAGGCGCCCTTCCGGTGGCCGAAGAGTTCGCTCTCCAGGAGCGATTCCGGAATGGCGCCACAGTTCACCGTCACCAAGGGCGCCTGAGCGCGAGGGCTGTGATAGTGGATGGCCCGGGCGATCAGCTCCTTGCCGGTGCCGCTCTCCCCGGTGATGAGGACGGTCGTCTTGTACTCGGTCACTTTGCTGATGGTGCCGAAAATCCCTTGCATGGCAGGGCTTCGCCCGATCATGTTGGCGAAACTGTAGCGCTCCTGGATGCTCTGCTGGAGTCTTCGGTTTTCCCGGCGGAGGCGCTCCCGCTCCTCGGCCTTCCTGAGGGTGAGAAGAATTTCTTCCGCATTGAAGGGCTTGGACACATAGTCGTAGGCGCCTCGTTTCATCGCCTCGATCGCCGTGTCCAGGGTTCCGTAGGCCGACATGACGATCACCGTGGACTCGAGCTTCATCTCCTGGAACTTCTCCAGGAAGGCCATCCCGTCCAAGACCGGCATCTTGAGATCGCAGAGGACGACGTCAAAGTAAGTCTCGCCGGCGAGCTTGAGGCCTTCCTTGCCGTCGCCGGCGGTCGCCACCTCGTAGCCCTCCTTCTCGAGGAGCACGGCCAGCATGTGGCGCATGTTCTTCTCGTCGTCGATGACGAGGATCCGTTCCCGCTCCACTATCAGACCCCTCTGCCTGGAGGCGGGCGGGGATAAACCCCGCCCCTACGGGCTCCGCGTCTCAGTATCGCCGCGTCCCCCGAGCCCCCGCGGCCCCGTGTCCATTCCGACCTCTCGCGCCCCGTCGTGCCCGGGAAGGAGCAGGGTGACCGTGGTTCCCTCGCCGAGCCGACTGCTGATCTCCATCCTGCCCCCCATGGCCTCGATGATCTGGACGCTCACGGAGAGGCCCAAGCCGGTACCCTTGCCCGGCTCCTTGGTGGTGAAGAAGGGGTCGAAGACCCGTTCTAGGTTCTCCTCGGAGATGCCGACACCGGTATCGGCGAAGGATATCTCGAGCCAGCGCGTCGCTTCGCCGCGGGCCCAACGCAGGTGACTGAAGTCTGCCGAGGGCGGATCGGTGCTCCGCCTCACCGGCTTGCGCTCAACCCGTCTGGCCAGGCTCTCCCTCAGCGCCGTCTTGGTGCTTACCTGGAGCTGGCCGCCCCGGGGACGCTCTCCCGTGGCCCCCATGGCATCGGCGGCATTGACAACCAGGTTGAGGAATACCTGTCTGAGCTGGTCGCCATTCGCGTAGACGACATCCGGTTGAGCAGAGAGATCGAGATCCACCTCCACCCCCTGCTGTTTGAGCTGGTGGTCGAGCACCGTCAGCGTTTCCCGAATGACGTCGTTCACGGCGATGGGCCTGCGCTCGACGGAGGCGGGCCGGGTGAGGTCGAGGAGCTGCCGGAGGATCTGGTGAATGCGCTGGACCTCACTTCCCATGCGAGAAAGCAGATCCTGACGCTCTTCCTCACTCAGATCTTGTCTCCGGAGAAGCTCCAGGAATCCCAGGACGATACCGATGGGATTCCCGATTTCATGGGCGATCCCGGCGGCCAAGCGGCCGACGGTGGCCAGCTTCTCACTGAAAATCACCTCCTGCTGGACCCGCTTTAGCTCGAGGTTGGCCTGCTCCAAAGAGGCAATGTGTTGACGGAGTTCCTCCTTGTTCTCCGCCAGGCGTTCCAGCATCCGGTTGAGCGCCCGAGAGAGCGTGCCGAGCTCGTCTTGCTCGCCGGCCTTCGGCTCAGGAAGCCGGTCGCCCTCCTGGAAAACCTCGGCGGTCCGAACGAGCTCCCCCACCGGTTTCACGACCAGCTTGGAGAAGATGTAGGTCCCGAAGGCGACCAGTACAAGCACATCGAGGACAATGAAGAGGAAGATCAGCTTCTGGGACTGCCAGAGTGTATCCCGCACGTCGTCCAGGGAGGTCTCGAGTCGGATCGCCCCGAGAACCTTCGTGTTCCGGATGACCGGGGCATCGATGACGAGTCTGTCCGGGAAAAAGAGCCAGCGAGGATCCCCCGCTGCGGGGAAGGAGATGCTCTCCACCCCGAGCTGGGCCGCCCGCTCCAACTCCGGGATCCGGTGCGACCACGGTGAGCCTCTCGGGTTACTCCCGTACACCACGACCCCGCTGCGCTCGGCGATGGCGACCTTCCAACCGCTCGCCACATCGAGGGCCTTCGCCAGAAAGCCCTTGAACAGGGCGCCGCCGCGCAAGTCCTCGACGCCGCCCTCGCCGGTCCCGAGGTAGGGGGAAAGCAGGCTCTCCACGGTCAACTTGAGGAGAAGCCCTTGCTCCACCTTGGCCTGGAGAAGGTCTCCCTGGTTTACCTTGACCATGGCGACGGCGATAAGGAGCATAGCCGCACCCATGAGGAGGGTGAGGCTCAAGACCACGGACGCTCGCAAACTCAAATGATAACGCTTCATCGCCCTCAATCTTGTTGTCCAGCGGGCATTATAGGCAGACATCCAAGATGCTGGCAACGCCTACTCGTTTTACCCTACCACTCGGCAAGGCCGGTGTCGGCTCTGAGGCAAAGAGCATCTGCGCGACCTTTTTCTGTCAGCCATTCTGGAAAGCGGTGGTCAGCACGCCTCGGGACAGGCCCCTCCTGCGAGCCAAAGACGGCTGCAATGGCGCGAATCATGAGTCTTTGCCGAGGAGCCCACCCTGTGGCCTGTCCAGCCGGTTATTGGAGAGCCTGTCGCGGGGGATTTCCCGGAGTCCTCGAATCCCCCCGCACCCCCTTGCTGGTGGTGCACCGGGCATTGTCTGGTGCTGCACGAACCATGCCGATAAAGAATCCTCTGGATCCCTGGAGTAGTAAAGGATCACCCGTTACTGGGCCAAAAAGTCCCTTGGGAACCTACGGCGAGGATCTCGCGGTGCCTATCCCTTCATCCGACTGTTGAATCCATAATGATCTTGACAAACAGGACGGGTGTCCGTTATACATCCATGCGGGTGTTATTTCTCTTTTTCTTCTATTTACCTTGTCATTCTTGCTGAGCCTGACACCATCCGATTCACGTTTCGTCGGTGGCTCGCCCGAAGAGCTGGCTCCCGGCCTCCATTTTCGGGAGCTTGGTGTTACGCGTCCGGTTTCCTGATAGTGGGAGGTCGGTCGGCGCCTTGTTACCAATCCACCACTTGGGGCTCAACGGCAAATCGTCTGGGGTGCCCGGGTTCCATGTTCGATCGATGCACCGCCCTAGACCCTGCTAGCCGGAGCTGAAAGGTATTCCCTGATGCCTGCTGGGAAACGCCCACGAACTGAACAACTTCCGGCCGTCGATATGCATTCAACATAAGGGAAGGGGGCTTATGTTTTTCACGGTTACACTCTACACCGCCCTGGCAATTTTCGGACTCGGTTTGATCTATAAAATGTCCACCTGGTTCCGATACAAGATCGGGGTAGATGCGAGGAAAATCCCGACCTCAACCCGGGTGGGCATGGCCGTGAAGGGGATCGTCTCCACCCTTTTCAGTGTCAAGATCTTTACTCTGATCAAGATTTTTATACTCGACGTCATTCTACAGGTGAAAGTCTTACGTCAGGATTTTCTCAGATGGCTCATGCACATCTGTCTCTATGGCGGTTTCATGCTACTGCTCCTTCTGCATGCTCTCGACAAATTCATAACTGCTAAACTCTTTTCTCCGTATTATTCGACTCTCAATCCATTCTTCTTCTTGAGAGATTTATTTGGACTTCTGGTAATTATAGGAATTGCGATTGCGATCTATCGCCGATTTATCGTAAAATTACCACATCTACGCACCAATGCTAAGGATAGCTACGCAATCATCATTCTTGCCATTATTATGGTCTCTGGTGTGTTGTTGGGGGGCGTGAAGATCACCTCGTATTCCTCATACCAGAGTATGGTGGAGCAGTATATATTCAGTGGTGATGAACAAGAACTGAAGTCTCTCGAGGCTTTCTGGGTACAAGAGTTCGGAGTGGTCTCCCCCACCGTAAGAGGGCCTCTTGCCGCGGAGACCCTGGAGGCCGGGAAGACACTCCACGAGATGAGCTGTGCCGAGTGCCATTCCCGCCCACAATCGGCATTTTTAAGCTATGGAGTAGCCAAAGCCATCACCCCTGTGGCCCTGGGGCTGGATCGGGCGGGCCTCCCTGCCATTCTCTGGTATATCCATTTTCTCGCCTGCTGGGTCGGTCTGGCCTATCTTCCTTTCAGCAAGATGTTTCACATCTTGGCGAGCCCCCTGAGCCTGATGGCGAATGCGGTTATGGACAAAGACAGATCGCAGCCGGCCAATATCGCCACCAGGCAGGTCATGGAGCTGGATGCCTGCACCCATTGCGGCACCTGTACGTCGCGGTGTTCGGTGGGGGTGGTGTTTGCCGAAATCCCTAATATAAACATACTGCCGTCGGAGAAGATCGCCTCGGTAAAGGCCCTCGCTGCAGGCAAGGCATTGAGCGCCCAGGAGCTCAGACACATTCAGGAGGGGATCTATCTCTGCACCAACTGCCGGCGCTGCACGGTGGTCTGCCCGGTTGGGATCAACCTGCAGGATCTTTGGTTCAACGTGCGGGAGGCTCTGTTGCAGAAGGGTTACCCAGAGCTCGGCGCGCTTTCTCCCCTTTCCTTTTACCGCGGGCTCATGAGGGAGGGCGTGGTTGACAAGTACCCGGAGCCCTTGCTCCGGGCAAGAGAGGCCGTCGCTGCAGCGTGCGACCTCATGAAAAGGCGGGATGCGGTCCTGCCTTTGACCCCGAGCGACAAGGGCTTCAAGACCGAGCTCAGCCTCTCAGCCCAGGCAGGTACATTTTCGGTCTGTTTTGGTTGTGAAACCTGCACCACCGTATGTCCGGTGGTGGCGAACTACGACAACCCCCAAGAGGCCCTCGGACTTCTGCCCCATCAGATCATGCATTCCTGTGGACTGGGGTTGAGGGATCTCGCCCTCGGCTCGAATATGCTCTGGGATTGTCTTACGTGTTACCAGTGCCAAGAACAATGCCCGCAAGGCGTTTGCGTTACCGATGTGCTCTATGAGCTCAAGAACCGAGCGACCAAGCAAGTGAAAGCCAAGGTGATGGGATAGGGAGAAGACCATGAGATTCGCCCTGTTTCTTGGATGCCAGATTCCGGCCCGCCTTAATCAGTACGAGTCCTCTGCCCGAGCGGTGCTGGCGAGGCTCGGCATAGGATTGGTGGATATCGCCACGTTCAACTGTTGCGGCTATCCTCTCAGGAATCTCGATTTCAGGGCCTTTGTTCTCTCCTCCGCCAGAAATCTGGCCCTGGCTGCGAGAGAGAGGCTCCCCGTGCTCACTCTCTGCAAGTGTTGCTTCGGAAGCCTCAAGAAGGTTGCTCATCTGCTCAAGGAAGATGCCTCCCTGCGGGCTGAGATCAACACAATCCTTCACAGAGAAGGGCTGAGCTACGAAAATGAGGTCGGGGTACGGCATCTGCTCTCCGTTCTCTTCCATGAGGTAGGCGTGAAGGCCCTGCGAGAAAGAATGACGAAAACGTTTGCGGGCCTCAACATTGCCACTCACTATGGCTGCCACGCCCTTCGGCCCAGCCAGATCACCCAATTTGATGATCCGGTGGCCCCCTCCCTGTTTGACCAACTCGTCGACGCCACCGGAGCCAAGAGTGTTTCCTGGCCCCGGCAACTCGAATGCTGCGGTGCCCCCCTGTGGGGAGTGAATGACGAGTTATCCATGGACTTGACCGAAAAGAAGCTCAACGACGGCAAACAGTCTGGAGCGCACTATCTTTGCACCGCCTGCCCGTACTGTCAGATCCAGTTTGATACGGTTCAACAGATGATCTCTGCCGCGCGCGGGGGGAACCACCATCTGCCCGCGATTCTTTATCCTCAGTTGCTTGGGCTGAGCATGGGCATTGATGGAAGCACCCTGGGATTGAAGATGAACCAACTCTCCCTTGATAACATCGAGAATTTTTTCGTCGTACCGCAGCCACCGGGAAAGGCGGCAGGAGGGATAACGAAAGAGGCAGAAGAGGACTAAACCCATAGTCGAACCCAGACTCGAAGCACTGAAGGTTTGATGACTTCGGAAGAAGTCGCCAAACTAGACGGCACAGTAAAAAGCTCTCCCGCCACAGGCGGGACAAGGCGCGCGAATCTTGAGGATGGAGGCGTACATAGAAGTACGCTGCAATGACCAAAGATGAAGCGCAACGCCGCAGATGGACTTTTTGCGAAGCCGTCAAGGTTTGAGACCCCGAAAGAGCCGCGCTTGGGAAGGGCTCGAAGGTAGAGGAGAAGATGGCTCAGAATGCAATTGGCTCTATGATGGTGGTAGGAGGGGGCATTGCCGGAATGCAGGCTGCCCTGGACTTGGCGAACGCCGGCTTCTATGTCTATCTGGTGGAGAGGTCCTCCTCCATAGGAGGGATGATGTCCCAGTTGGACAAGACCTTTCCCACCAATGACTGCTCCATGTGAATCCTCTCGCCCAAACTGGTCGAGGTCGGCCGGCATCTTAATATAGAGCTGTTGACTCTGGCGGAGGTGGAGAGCGTCTCTGGGGAGGCGGGGAATTTGGCTGTCACCATCACGCAATATCCCCGCTATGTTGACCTGGACAAATGTATCGCCTGCGGCCTGTGTGCGGAGAAATGCCCCAAGAAGGTAACGAGTGAATATGACGCTCGCCTCGGCAAGCGCAAGGCCATCTATGTCAAATATGCTCAGGCTGTCCCCCTCAAGTATGCCATTGATGCTGAGAACTGCATCTACTTTGTCAAGAAGGGGAAATGCAAAGCCTGTGAGAAATTCTGCCCTGCCCACGCCGTAGACTTCGAGGACCAGAAAAAACATTTGACTATCAATGTCGGCGCCATCGTCATGGCCGCCGGCGGCGAGGTCTTCGATCCGGCCACCCGCGATGTGTACGGCTACACCAGATTCCCCAATGTGATAACGAGTCTGGAATTCGAACGAATCCTCGCTGCGACCGGTCCCTACAGCGGCCACCTGGTGAGACCCTCGGATGAGAAGGAGCCGAAGAAGATCGCCTGGCTTCAGTGTGTGGGATCCCGGGATGAGCACTCAGGGGCAAAGCCCTACTGCTCGGCAGTGTGCTGCACCTATGCCATAAAAGAGGCCATTGTCGCCAAAGAGCACAGTAAGGATGGCCTGGATACTGCCATCTTCTATATAGACATGCGAACCCATGGGAAGGATTTCGAACGGTACTATCACCGGGCCGAGGAGGCAGGAGTCCGTTTCATAAAGTCAAAGATCAGCAGCATAGTGCGGGCGGGAAATACGGAAAACCTGCTCATTCTCTACACGGACGACACAGGCCGGCGGATTGAGGAAGAATTCGATATGGTGGTCCTCTCCGTAGGCCTCGGGGTGCCCGAGGAGGCGGTGGATCTAAGCCGCAAGCTGGGTATCGACCTTGATCGGTATCATTTTGCCTCGACCGGCAGTTTTCAACCGGTACATTCCTCGCGGCCCGGCATCTTTGTGTGCGGGGTCTTCCAGGGACCGAAGGATATTCCGCAGTCGGTCATCGAATCCAGCGCCTGTGCGGCGGTGGCCGAGGCTACCCTTGCCGAGTCCCGGTTTTCCCTGACCCGAACCAAGGAGATACCCAAAGAGATCGATGTGACCGGAGAACCGGCGCGGATAGGAGTATTCGTCTGCCATTGCGGCATCAACATAGCCGGCGTGATAGGTGTGGCTGCCTTGGCAGAATATGCCCGCAGCCTGCCCGGTGTGGTCTATGTGGAGGAGAACCTTTTCAGTTGTTCCCAGGACACCCAGGAGAAGATAACCGAAGTCATCAAGAAGGAACGGCTGAACCGGGTGGTCGTGGCCGCCTGTAGCCCGCGCACCCACGAACCTCTCTTCCAGGAAACGGTAGTCAATGCCGGGATCAATAAATACCTCTTCGAAATGGCCAACATCCGTAATCAGTGTTCCTGGGTACACAGCGGCGACCCGGCTGCAGCCACGCACAAGGCCAGAGATCTGGTGCGCATGGCTGTGGCCAAAGTGGGCCTCCTCGAGCCCCTTTCTGACCCGGAGATAGTGGTCACCCAGTCCGCCCTGGTAGTAGGAGGCGGGATCTCCGGCATGACGGCCGCCAAGAACCTAGCGGAACAGGGATACCAGACCTATCTCATCGAGAGAGGCGATGCCCTCGGGGGCCAAGCCCAAAACCTTCATGAAACCTGGCTCGGCGAGAACGTTCAGGAGAAGCTCGCCGAGCTTATCCGCGAGGTGCAGTCAAATACAAAGATCGATATCCACCTCAACACTCAGTTGAAACATGTGGATGGGTTTGTAGGTAGCTTCAGGTCCACCATCGTTTGCGACAATGCGGAAAAAGTCCTGGAGCACGGTGTCGCCATTGTCGCGACAGGTGCCTCAGAGCTCAAGACCAAGCAGTATCTCCATGGGGAAGATCCCCGGGTGCTCACCGGTCTCGAGTTGGATCGAAGATTCATCGACCGTGACCCTTCGTTACCGGACTTACGATCGGCCGTCTTCATCCAGTGTGTCGGCTCGAGGATCAAGGAGAGGCCCTATTGCTCCAAGGTCTGCTGCACCCACTCGGTGAAGAGCTCCCTCAGGTTGAAGGAGCTCAATCCGGAGATGGATATTTTTGTTGTCTACAGGGATTTGCGCACCTATGGCCTGCGCGAGGACCTGTATCGTGAGGCCCGGGCCAAGGGAGTCACCTTTATCCGTTACGATTTCGACAAAGAGTTGAACGTGACGAGAGAGGGAGATGATCTCCGGGTTCGGTTCACGAGCTATGTACTGCACCGAGAGATCGAGATTCGACCGGACCTGTTGGTCCTGGCCGCAGCCATGGTGCCCCCACAGGAAAACCCGGTAGCCCAGTTATTCAAGGTGCCGGTCAATGACGATGGCTTCTTTGTGGAGGCGCACGTCAAACTGCGGCCCATGGATTTCGCCACGGACGGTGTGTACGTTTGTGGCCTGGCCCACTCGCCCAAGCCCATCGACGAGGCCATCGCCCAAGGCCTGGGAGCTGCCGCCCGCGCTGCCACCGTCCTCTCCAAAGAGAAGATCTTCGGCAGTGCCATCGTCGCCCACATAGAGCCGGAAAGCTGCGTGGGGTGCCAGGGATGCTTGGATGTCTGCCCCTTTGGCGCCATCTCCTATATGGAAGATCATCACATCTGCCAGGTCAACGAGGCCCTGTGCAAGGGCTGCGGCGCCTGCGCGGCCACCTGCCCCTCGGCCAGTGTGGAGCTTATGGGCTTCAGACCGAGGCAGCTCTATGCTCAGATTGATCAAGCGCTGGCAGAATAACGGCTAGCCGAGAGGAGTGAGGGTAGGAAGAAGAAGCAAGACCATTGATAGCGAGGGTTGTCCGACTCCTGGACAAGAGTGGGGAAGCCCAAAGGTTTTCGGGAAACGAGGAAGCAGCGATCGGCGTCTTTCTCGATGAGGTGTGTAGAAAGGAGTGCCCTCCATGGCAGAATTTCAACCGAAGATTCTCGCGTTCCTCTGCAACTGGTGCGCCTATGCGGGGGCGGACCTCGCCGGCATAAGCCGACTCCAGTATCCGCCCAATGTCCGGAACATTCGCGTCATGTGCTCCGCCACCATCTCGCCGCATCACATTCTCAAGGCCTTCCAGAAGGGCGCGGATGGGGTCTTTGTGGGCGGCTGACACATCGGCGACTGCCATTACCTGTACGGTAATTACATGACCACCAAGCGCGTCGCTGTGATGAAGCAACTTCTCTCTTTTGCCGGGATTGAGCAGAACCGCCTGCGCCTGGAGTGGGTATCGTCTGCGGAAGGGCCGAAATTCGCCAAGGCCATGATCGAGTTCACCAACCAGATCAACGCCCTCGGGCCATCGAGACTGAAGGTGGCAGCCTGAGGGAATGACGCAGTGATAGAGGGACACAGCCGGAGCTGTCGAAGGGGGTTCGCGGTTGAATGACAGGCCGACACGGGGACGCGATGACGCGGAGACATTCGGGTTGGTCTTCGCCGTGTCTTTAGGGTTCGAGCCAGGTTCGTAGCTGTACTGTTCATAGCACTCGTTCGAAAAAGCAGAGGTTTCCATGAGTGAGAAGGTAAGGGCCAGAGTGAAAGAATTGCTGGATTCGGGCCGGATCAGGGGCTTCCTGGGCTTGAGGAAAGCCAACGGCCATATCGGTCCCCACCTCTTCAGAGAGAGCGGTGAACTCGAAGGGCTGGTCGTGGGAGACCGGGAACGGCCGGGGGATGCGCGCTACCCGCTGAACAAGCAGCTCATAACCTTGGCCCGCTGCCATCCCCAGGAATCTTTCGGCGTCTTGGTGCGCGGTTGCGACGAACGGGGGCTCAAGACTCTGTTCACATGGAATCAGTTGGACCCGGCGAAGGTGGTAGCCGTGGGCATCGCCTGTCCGCCGGAGTTGGCGGAGGCCTGCGAGTGCCTGAAGCCCTATCCGGATGACTTCGTCGAGGGGGAAAAGGTGGAGGGTTCCACCTTCGTGTCCGTGGCCACAGTGGATGCCATGGATCTCCGCAGCCGGCTGGCACACTGGCTGGCCGAATTCTCCAAGTGCGTCAAATGCTATGGCTGCAGGGATATCTGTCCCATGTGCTTCTGCAAGGAGTGCAGCCTGGAGCAGGAGGACCTCATCCATACCGGCGATTTGCCACCGGAGAACCCAATCTTCCACCTGACCCGGGCGGTCCACATGGCGGGACGCTGCATCGACTGCGGCCTTTGTAACGAGGCCTGTCCGGCGGATATCCCCTTGCGGACCCTCTACAAGAAGGTTGCCGACATCATCGCCCAGGAGTTCGACTACCGGCCCGGATACGTCAAGCCGGGCGAGAAACCGCCGCTCAACATTCTGGGCGAGACGCCGAAGAAGTGAAAGCCGGGGGCTTCGCCCCATTTTATGCGCGCCCAAACCCTTGGAGGAGAGTCCCTCATGGACTATCGCACCGTGCTCACCACTTGTGCCTATTGCGGCTGCGGCTGCGGCCTGTACCTCGAGGTCCTGGATGGCCGCCTCATCGATACCATCCCTTGCAAGACCGCTTCGGTGAATGAAGGAAAACTGTGCGTCAAGGGCTGGAACATCCACGAGTTCGTCCACAGCCCGAACCGCCTCACCCGACCGCTCATGCGCAAGAACGGCACCCTTGCCGAGGTCTCCTGGGATGAGGCCCTGGACTTCACGGCTGGACGGCTCCGGGAGATCAAGGAGAAGCATGGGAGCGACAGCCTCGCCTTCCTCGCCTCGGCCAAGGTAACCAACGAGGAGAACTACCTGATCCAGAAGTTCGCCCGGGCCGCTGTGGGCACCAACAACGTGGACCACTGCGCCCGCCTCTGACACTCCTCCACGGTGGCAGGTCTTGCCGCCGCCTTCGGAAGTGGAGCCATGACCAACTCCATCGCCGAGCTGGAAGACGCAGACTGCATCTTCGTCATCGGCTCCAACACCACCTCCTCCCATCCTCTGGTCGCCACCCGGATCTTCCGGGCCAAAGAGAAGGGGGCCAGGCTGGTGGTGGCCGATCCCCGGCAGATCCAGCTCGCCCTTAAGGCCGATCTCTACGTCCGCCAGAACCTCGGCACCGACGTGGCGCTCCTCAACGGGATCATGAACGTGATCCTTACGAGGAACTGGCATGCTCAGTCCTTCATCGACGAGCGGACCGAAGGCTTCGAGGAATTCCGCAAGGTCATCGAGGGCTACCCTCCGGAGCGGTCGGCGGAGATAACCGGCGTCGCCGCTTCGGACATCATCCAGATTGCCGAGTGGTATGCCAAGGCGAGAGCCGCCTCCATTGTCTACTGCATGGGGATCACCCAGCACACCACCGGGGTCGACAACGTCAAGTCCCTGGCCAACCTGGCCATGCTCACCGGTCAGATCGGGAGGGAGTCCACCGGCGTCAACCCGCTCCGGGGCCAGAATAACGTCCAGGGCGCCTGTGACATGGGGGGGCTCCCCAACGTCTATCCTGCTTACCAGGCGGTGAATATTCCCGACAACCAGAAGAAGTTCCAGAACGCCTGGGCTGCGGCCACACTCTCCGACAAGATCGGTCTCACCATACCCGGGATGCTCTCCGGTTTGGTAGAGGGATCAGTCAAGGCCCTCTATGTGGTGGGAGAGAATCCGATGCTCAGTGATCCCGATGTCTCCCACGTGAAAAAGGCCTTGCAGAGGGCGGAACTCCTGGTGGTCCAAGACATCTTCCTCACCCCCACCGCCGAACTGGCCCATGTGGTCCTTCCGGGAACCTCCTTCGCGGAGAAGGACGGCACGTTTAGTAATACGGAGCGACGGGTGCAGCGGGTGCGGAAGGCCATCGAACCTCTAGGCAACGCGAGGCCGGACTGGGAGATCATCCAAGATCTCTCGAGCCGGTTCGGCTACCCCATGCATTACGGTTCACCGGCCGAGATCATGGAAGAGATCGCCAGGGTCACGCCCTCTTACGGCGGGATCACCTACGAGCGCCTGGATGGGGAAGGCCTTTGCTGGCCCTGTCCCGACAAAGAGCACCCGGGCACCAAGTTCCTCCACAAGGGCCGCTTCAGCCGGGGCAAGGGCCTCTTCCACGCCGTCGATTACAAACCACCGGCGGAGATCGTTGATGCTGAGTATCCCTTCTGGCTCACCACCGGCCGAGTCCATGTCCACTACCATACCGGCACCATGACGCGGAACTCGCCCTCCCTCCACGCCGAGATGCCCGAGGGCCACCTGGAGATCCACCCCGAGGATGCCCGCCGCCTCATGGTTCGGGAGGGTGACAAGGTTCGGGTCATCTCCCGCCGTGGCGAGATCACCACCAAGGTGAACCTGACCAAGCGGGTGGAGCAGGGCGTGGTGTTCATGCCCTTCCACTTTGCCGAATGCTGTGTCAACCTTCTCACCAATCCGGCGCACGACCCCATCGCCAAGATTCCTGAATACAAGGTCTGCGCCGTGCAGATCGAGAAGGCCGCCTGAACCGCGACCACGGGGTCGGACTCTAGCCCGCATTATGCACGAGACGCCGTAGCGAGATCGTGGAGATGGTCGTGCCACCGGGCAACCATCCCGCGGTACCGCGGGACTCGGACCTGAGGCGTACTTGTCAGTACGTCGCAAGGTTCGAGACCCGAGGACGCCCGGAAGGGCGGCCCTATCCGCGGTCGCAGCAGGTGGTTCGTGCATAATGCGGGTTAACCATCTCGGCGCGCCGGGATGGCTGTTTCAGGATGATTTCTAATCAACCATCACTCCTCGTCAAGCAACCGGCGGCAGACATTCGCGATGTTGAGAGCCGCCGAGCCGTTCTGAATCGGCATCAGCCGGCGCAATTCGTCCATGTCGAAGTCCGAGTGGGTTTCCTTGCCCAGCGCCAGGCCTACAAAGGCCGTTGATGAATATCGAGTGATCAGAACATCGCAATTCGCGATCATCTCTTCGGCGCTTCCATTCGTAAACACCTTGGCTCCAGGCGCATACCGGGAGATTTCCCGGGTCGCGCGCTTTACGTTTTCATTCGGGTGAAGCTTGAAGATGAGTCGTCGGCCTCCGGCGATATCGACGGCTTTGCGGATGAACCCCTCGCGGTCCTCGCCCCGAAACATCTCCCGCAGCGGCGACGTGCAGACCAGCACGTAGTGGCTGTGGGGAAAGTTGTTGGCGCGATATCGCCCGCAGTCATCGAAATTGGGTATTCCCGTGACGACGATCTTGTCGGCCCGCGCGCCTTTTCGGATGAAGAAATCCCGATATCCCTCGCTTGCGACGCAGAATCTCCGGTAGGCGTCGCTCAGGCCCGTAGCCGCCGTGCCCGCGAACCACAGAGGGAGGAATCGAAATCGCGTGACCAGATGAAACGCAAAGGTTTCCGGGTCCGTAATGCCCTCCTGAACCAGGACGATCCTGTTGTCCCGAATGTTCTTCTGAAGGTACACGTCCGAACAGGTGACCACCAGGTCGTAGGGCCCGTTCCTTCCCTGGTAGTCGATGGGGAGGCCATGATCCTCCAGGTACAGCCGGCAGCGTCCCGCGAGCTTGTTGCCGACGATCGTGAACTCCGTCAACCCAAGTCTTCGCAGAATCTCGTCAACGCCGTCGCAGTAGTAGGGCGAGAAGGAGTGCTCGTAATCGGAAAGATGCTTGGAAATCTGGTGCATCT
>Ga0209253_10001844_pt1 | contig 18670 bp, 16 predicted proteins | sample FrelakmetBRP12BR_FD_187145 | JGI IMG/M metagenome (GOLD analysis project Ga0209253, IMG submission 187145) | Freshwater lake sediment microbial communities from the University of Notre Dame, USA, for methane emissions studies - BRP12 BR (SPAdes)... | ecosystem: Environmental > Aquatic >... | reverse complement strand
CCGATGCGCGCTCGCTGATGACCGGGCGCATCACGGATGCGTACACCAACATCGCGACGGTGAAACTGTTTTCGCACGCGAACCGCGAGGCGGGTTACGCGCGGGCGGCCATGCAGGAATTCATGGTGACGGCGCGCGGCCAGATGCGGCTCGTGAGCGGTTTCGAGATCACCAATCACATCCTGAGCATGGGGCTGGTCGCTTCCACGGCCGGGATGTCGCTCTGGCTCTGGACCCGCGGCCAGGTCGGCATCGGCGCGGTCGCGGCAGCCACGGCCATGGCGCTGCGGCTGAACGGCATCGCACACTGGATCATGTGGGAGCTTTCCGGGCTGTTCGAGAACATCGGCACGGTGCAGGACGGCATCCGCACGCTGTCGCGGCGGCACACGGTGGTCGACCGCCCGGAAGCGCCTGCGCTGGCGGTGACGCGCGGCGAGATCCGCTTCGACCACGTGCAGTTCGCGTACGGTGGCGAGCGCAAGGTCATCGAAGATCTCGCGCTGCGAATCCGGCCCGGCGAAAAAATCGGCCTTGTCGGCCGCTCCGGCGCCGGCAAGAGCACGATCGTCAACCTGCTGCTGCGCTTCTACGACGTCGAGGGCGGACGCATCCTCATCGACGGCCAGGACATCGCCGCCGTGCAGCAGAACAGCCTGCGTGCGCAGGTGGGCATGGTGACGCAGGACACGTCGCTGATGCATCGCTCGGTGCGCGACAACATCGTGTACGGGCGGCCCGACGCGAGCGACGACGAGATGGTGGCGGCGGCGAAGCGCGCCGAAGCGCACGACTTCATCCAGGGCCTCAGCGACGCCAAGGGGCGTCGCGGCTACGACGCGCACGTCGGCGAGCGCGGCGTGAAGCTGAGTGGCGGGCAGCGCCAGCGCGTTGCGATCGCACGCGTGATGCTGAAGGACGCGCCGATCCTGCTGCTCGACGAGGCCACGAGCGCGCTCGACAGCGAGGTCGAAGCCGCGATCCAGCAGAGCCTCTATCGGCTGATGGAAGGCAAGACGGTGGTGGCGATCGCGCATCGCCTGTCCACGATTGCCGCGATGGATCGCCTGATCGTGATGGACAGGGGGCGCATCGTGGAGGAAGGCGACCACGCGTCGCTGCTCGCCCGCAACGGTCTCTACGCCCGGTTGTGGGCGCACCAGAGCGGCGGATTCCTCGGGGACGAAGCCGACGAGGACGAGTTGGAGCCGCTGCGTGCAGCCGGCGCTTGAGGCATCCGGTGAAGCCCCGCGTCCGCCCGGGCTCACCGCCTGATGGTGGCGTCACCGCCAGGCGCTGCTGCGGCGCTAGCGCCGTCGCGTCCGCCGCGAAGCAGGAAGTAGCAGACGCCGGCCGCGACGACGAGGGCCGCGACGTCGCCGACGAGTCCGGCGAGGCGCGGATCCATGGATTTCGGCGCGACACCTGCGGCGACGAGTCCCGCAACGAGCACCCCCGCGAGGCCTTCGCCCGCCACGAGCCCGGAGGCCGCGAGAATGCCGGCGTCGTGCTCGCCCTCGGGACGTGCGCCGCGATTACGCTCCACCAGGGCGCGCACGCAGCCGCCCACGTACAGCGGGGCCATCGACGCGAGCGGCAGGTACACGCCGATCGCAAACGCGAGCCCGGACACACCGCACAGCATGGCGCCCAGCGAAAGGCCCGCCCCCGTCAGCACGAGGTTCCACGGCAGCGCGCCCGAGAGCACGCCCTCGATGATGGTCTTCATCAGCGTCGCCTGCGGCGCCGGGATTTCCTTCGAACCGAATTCGTACGCCGAGCCGAGCAAGTGCACGGTGGCCGCCACGGCCCAGCAGGCGAACGCGGCGCCGATCAACTGGCCGAGCTGCTGCTTCGCGGGCGTGGCGCCGACCAGCCAGCCGGTCTTGAGGTCCTGCGAGATGTCGCCGGCCTTGCTGGCGGCGATCGCGACGATCGTGCCGACGGTGAGCACGCCGGCGCGGGCGCCCGGATCGACCCATCCCATCGCCGCGAACACGGAAGCCGTGCCGAGCAGCGTGACCAGCGTGATGCCCGACGTCGGTTGCGAGGACACTCCGACGATGCCGACGATGCGCGCCGCGACGGCGACGAACAGCACGCCGAACAGGCCGACGCCGGTGGCCAGCACCGCGCGCTGCACGAAACTCATGTCGCCCGCGAAGACTCCGGGCACGAGGCCCGCGACGAGCACGACGGTCGCGACGCCGCCGAACACGAAGGACGCGGGCAGGTCGCGATCGGTGCGCTCGACGGCGCCGCCGGTGCGTCCGTCTTCACCCTGCATGCCGCGCGCAACCGCCGTGAACGCGCCGACCATCGTCGGCAGGCCGCGCAGCACCGTGAGGATGCCGGCCGTGGCAACCGCGCCGGCGCCGATGTAACGCACGTAGCGCGCCCAGATGTCGCCCGCGTCCATTTCTGACACGAGCCGCACGGTTTCCGGATAGATCGGCGCATTCGACTGCGCGCCCAGCCAGGCTATGAGCGGCGTGATGGTCACCGCGGAGATCAGCGCGCCGGCGACGCACACGGCCGACTGCCGGTACCCGAGGATGTAGCCGACACCGAGCAGCGCCGGCGCGATCTCGAGCGCCAGTTCTGCCTTGGGCAGGATCGGCAGGGCGGCGTGCGCTTCGCCCGGAATCAGGTACACGATGGAAATGAGCAGCTTCACGGACGCGCCGACGATCATGCCGTAGAAGATCCAGCGGCTGCTGCTTGCGGCGCCGCTCGCATCGGCGTTCGTCGCGCGCAGCACTTCGGCGCAGGCCGTGCCCTCGGGATAGGGGAGTTCGTCGTGCGCCTTCACGATCAGTAGGCGCCTCAGCGGGATCATCGCGGAGAGGCCCAGCAACCCGCCGAGAAAGGCGAGGGCGACGACCTGCAGGTACGGCGGGACGACACCCCACAGGAACAGGGCCGGAATCGTGAAGATGGTGCCGGTCGCGAGCGAGGTGGACGCCGACGCGACCGTCTGCGACATGTTCGCTTCGAGCAGCGTGCCCTGCGTGCGCAACAGCCTGAACATCGCGACCGTCATGACGGCCGCCGGGATCGACGCGGAGACCGTCATGCCGACGCGCAGGCCGAGGTAGGCATTGGCGGCGCCGAACACGATGCCAAGCACCACGCCGATCGCAACGGCCTTCAGCGTGAATTCGGGGATGCTTTCCGTGCGCGACATCCGGGCGATCATCGCCCAGCGCAGCCCGCATCCGCAATGAGCGCGAAGATTCCTGCCGCGCTCGCCTCAGATGCGCTCGATCAGCATGGCCATGCCCTGGCCGACACCGATGCACATGGTGCACAGCGCGTAACGCGCCTTGCGGGCTTCCAGTTCGTTGACCGCGGTGGTCACGAGCCGGGCGCCGGACATGCCGAGCGGATGGCCGAGTGCGATCGCGCCGCCGTTCGGGTTCACGTGCTCCGCGTCGTCCGCCAGGCCGAGCTCCCGCATGCAGGCGAGTGCCTGGGCTGCAAAGGCCTCGTTGAGCTCGATGACGTCGACCTGATCGAGCGCCATGCCCGTCTTCGCGAGCAGCTTGCGAATGGCCGGCACGGGGCCGATGCCCATGATGCGGGGCTCGACGCCCGCCGTGGCACTGGCCACGACGCGCGCCCGCGGCGTGAGGCCGTAGTAGCGAGCGCTGTCGGCGTCGGCGAGCAGCACTGCGCAGGCGCCGTCGTTGATGCCCGAGGCGTTGCCGGCCGTGACGGTGCCCGGATCCCGGAAAGGAGTCGGCAGCTTCGCCAGGCTTTCGAGCGTCGTGTCCGCGCGCGGGTGCTCGTCGCGCGAAACCTGCGTCGTGGCGCCCTTGCGCCCGGCGATCGTCACGGCAACGATCTCCCGGTTGAAGCGCCCGTAGGCCTGGGCCGAGCCGGCGCGCAACTGCGAACGCAGCGCGAAGGCGTCCTGGTCCTCGCGCGAGACGCTCCATTGCTCGGCCACGTTCTCCGCCGTTTCGGCCATCGTGTCGATGCCGTACAGCGCCTCGAGCCGCGGGTTGACGAAGCGCCAGCCGAGCGTCGTGTCCTCGAGTTTCTGCGAGCGTGCAAAGGCGCCATCCGCCTTGCCGAGAACATACGGTGCACGGGACATGCTCTCGACCCCGCCCGCGAGCGCGATCGAGTATTCGCCGACACGGATGCCGCGCGCCGCGGCGTTGATCGCCTCGAGCCCCGAAGCGCACAGGCGATTGACGGTGGCTCCGGGCACGCTCGGCGGCAGTCCGGCGAGCAGCAGCGCCATGCGCGCGACGTTGCGGTTGTCCTCGCCGGCCTGGTTTGCGCAGCCGAGGATCACCTCGTCGATCTCGTTCGGGTCGAGTCCCGGATTGCGCTCGAGCAACGCCTTCAGCGGCAGCGAGGCGAGGTCGTCGGTGCGCACCGAGGCGAGGGCGCCGCCGTGGCGGCCGATTGGCGTGCGGACGGCGTCGCAGATCAGGGCAGATTTCATGGAGTGCTCGATGGTCGTAACGGGGGCAGCCTACTTCGCCAGCTGTGCGGACGGCATCAGGAGTTTCTCCATGGCGGCGCGATGGCCCGGAGGAATCGTCGACGGCCGTCCGTTCGTCGTGACCACCATCACTGCGTCGCTGATGCCGATGCACTCGCCGTGCTGGAACAGCGCCTGGTGCATGCGGAACGAGCTGTTGCCGACGTGGCCGATGGCGTTGCCGACCATCACCGGATCCGGGAAGTAGCCCTCGGCCAGGTAGCGGATGTGCACGTCCGCCAGCACCGTCTGCATCGGGTTCTCGCGGCTGACGAAGCCCTCGCCGAAGACCCGCATGTTGGTGCGCACTCGCGCGCTCTCGTAGAAACGCGCGATCGCGATGTTGTTCAGGTGCCCGATGATGTCGAGATCCGTGAACTGCGTGGCGATCTCGAGGTGGTACGGATAGCTCGCGGCTACCCGCCGGGCCGGGTCGATGTGGCGTGACATCGCGCTTGCACCTGGCCGGTCGTCGCTCAGGGCCGGGCCGGAGCCGGCTCGTCGGCCGTCACGACCGTCATGTCGAGACCCGTCGTCGCGCCCGAGGCGGCAAGCTGGGTCGTGATGAGCGTCGTGCCGGGGACGAGCACGGCCCGCGTCTTGCGCAGGAAGTCTTCGGGCACGTGCACGCCGAGCAGCAGCTCGTCGGCCGTCACCGAAGTTTCCGCTGATCCCGACACGACCTGCCAGCGAGTCACCCGGCGATCCGTCGTGAACGCGGGTTCAGCCGCACCGGAGTCGTCCAGCGCGGCCAGCACGTGGAATTCGAGGCGACGCGACGGATCGTCCAGCTCGAACAGCGACCAGCCGATCTGCACGCCGTTGCGAAACACACGGATGCGCCGGTCTTCGCCCGTCACGAGGATCGAGATGGGGCCTTCGGTGGCGGCTTCCGGCTGCCAGACGTAGCTTTCGCCCTCGTGCGGCAATTCGGTGGCCGCCTTGCCCTTCGTGTCGATCGGCGCGAACAGGCCCGGATGGGCAACCGTGCTCGGGAACTCCTTCTCGTCGGAGACCACCACGGTGATGCCGGTCGAGGATTCGTCGAACAGCTTCTTCGCGAAATCGTAAGGCATGCGCACGCAGCCGTGCGAAGCCGGATACCCGGGCAGCCGGCCCGCGTGCAGCGCGACGCCCGACCACGTAAGGCGCTGCATGTAGGGCATCGGCGCGCTGTCGTAGATGCTGGAATAGTGGTCGGCGTGCTTCTGCAGGATCGTGAACACGCCGGTCGGCGTCTCGTGGCCCTTCTTGCCGGTCGAGACCGTCGAGGCGCCGATCAGGACGCCGTTGCGATAGACGTAGGCGATCTGTTCATCGAGCGAGACGACCATCACCATCGGGCCTCGTGGCGAGGCCTCCGGGTGCCACACGTACTCGCCCGGCTTGAGGGTCGTAGGGGGCGCCACGACGGGCGTGCCGAGCGTTGACGTGTGCTTGGGCGGGGTCTTGGCGACGGCGGCCACCGGCGATGCCAGCGCGAGGCCGGCAGCGCCGATGCATAGGCAGCGGATCAATGAATGCATGGGGGTTCTCCTCCGGGCACGCACGATACCGAATCGCGCCGAACCGGGCTACGATTCGGGCCATGCCGAGGAACGCGACGAACCGCGCGCGACGCGCGGAACCATCGATGTCACGCATCCTGCGGCTGGTCGTGTACCTCGTCATCGCGCTGGGTCTGATCTACGGATTGTCGCAGCGTGAGAGGACGGTGCCCGCGACCGCCGGGACGGTCGTGCCGAGCGCACCTGGCGCGGGGGGGGACGCAACGGAAGGGGAGCGTGTCCCGTCGTCCCTGCCGCCCGAGGCCGTCGCGACGCTGCAGGCGATCGAGCGCGGCGGGCCATTCCCTTACGAGCGGGACGGCGTGACGTTCCAGAACCGCGAACGCAGGCTGCCGGAACGTCCGCGCGGCTACTATCGCGAGTACACGGTCCCGACGCCCGGATCCCGCGATCGCGGCGCGCGCCGCATCGTTTCAGGAGGCGACCCGCCCGAGGTCTATTACTACACCGACGATCACTACCGGTCTTTCCGCCGGGTGGAGTTGCCGCGATGACATCGGGCGCTGATCTGGATCGCGCGCCGGACGACGCGAACTGCGTGACGACGTTGCCTTTCGGTCCGCACACGGCGCCGGCACTTTGCTCGCTCGCGCAGTCGCTCGGGCTGCACTGCGCGCGTATCGACCTCGAGGGCTGTGCCGGCAAGGACGAATTGCTCGCCCGCATCGGTGCGGCGCTCGAGTTTCCCGACTGGTTCGGCGCCAACTGGGATGCGCTCTTCGATTGCCTGACTGACCTGCAGTGGCTCCCGGCGCCGGGCTACGTCCTCGTCTTCGAGAACGCGGGCAGCCTGGGCGAGACCGCGCCGGAGGACTTCGACGCGCTTTGCGAGATCCTGAACGAGTCTGCCGTCGCCTGGGGGAGGCGGGGCGTGCCATTCCGGGCGATCCTGGGCACCCGTTGACCTGCCCGCAAGATAAATCAACACATCGGGGCCTTTGTCTGTATAGTGCGCGGTGGGTAGCGACCCTTCTCCTTTCGTTTCCTGGCACCGCGCGCCTCCCGGGCGCACCCACGGTCCCAGTCATCACTAAGCCGAAGAGTTTCGAATCCAAGTGGCAAGGTTGCCGCTCGCGCGCGTTCGTCCCCCCTCAGGGACACGCGGTCGAAACTGCAGCCGAAGCCTTGTTTCCCGGCCCGAAATCGGACCGTCTCAATTCCTGAGCGGCCGGCCAGGGCCTTCAGTAGTGAGTACTTCCGCATGTCTAAGATTTATGTTGGCAATCTTCCTTTCACGGCCGATGAAGCCGCTGTCCGCACGCTGTTCTCCGCTCACGGCACGGTCGAATCCGTCGCCCTGATCACGGACCGCGACACCGGGCAACCGCGTGGCTTCGGCTTCGTCGAGATGTCGAATGCCGATGCGTCCCGCGCCATCCAGGCCCTGAACGGCCAGCAGATGGACGGTCGCGCCCTCAAGGTCAACGAAGCGCAGCCGAAGACGGATCGTCCCCGCCGCGCCTCCTGGTAAGACCTCGGCCGCTGCGGCCGGAGCGCGTCTCTCGCGACCCGGCTGCACCGACCACGAGAAAGGCCCCGCAAGGGGCCTTTCTTTTTTCCAGCGCTCGGCGCCCGGCGTCGACCTACTGCGGCCGTGGCTTGCGCGCCGGCGGCCGCTTCGGCGGCTTCTGCAGCGGCTTCGGCGGCACGTGCGTCGCCAGGCTGAGCTGCAGCATCCGCCCCGCGACCCGCGTCTTCTGCAATTCGCGCATGATCTCCTTCGGCATCCCCTTCGGCAGGCCGACGAAGGTGTGGTCCTCGCGGATGTCCACGTGCCCGATGTCCTTGCCCTGCAGGCCGGCCACGTTGGCGATGGCGCCGACGATGTTGCCCGGCTTCACGCCATGCACGTAGCCGACGTCCAGCCGGTACGTTTCCGTATCTTCGTCGGCCAGGCGCGCGGGCGTTTCCCGCCCGCGTTCCCCCTCCGGCTCGTGCTCCCGCACCTTGCGGTCCTTCTTGCCCGGCCTGCGCGACGGTTCGTTGGCCGCATCTTCCATCGGCGGGTGTTCCGGCACGCGCGATTCCCTTTCCTTTTCCTTCAGTAGCAGCGGGCTGCCGCCCTGCAGCAGGCTGGCGAGCGCTGCCGCGATCTCGATGGCAGGCACGTCATGTTCGCGTTCGTATTCCTCGATCAGGCTGCGGAACACCTCGCCCTCGCCCTCGGCCAGTGCCTCCGTGATGCGCTGCCGGAACCTGGCGACGCGCTGCTCGTTGACGTCGGCAATCGTCGGCAGGTCCATCGGCTCGAGCGGCGAGCGCGTGGCCCGCTCGATGTAGCGCAGCATGTTGCGCTCGCGCGGCGTGATGAACAGGATCGCCTCGCCCTTGCGGCCGGCCCGGCCCGTGCGGCCGATGCGGTGCACGTAGGACTCGGTGTCGTAAGGCACGTCGTAGTTCACCACGTGGCCGATGCGCTCCACGTCGAGCCCGCGCGCCGCGACATCGGTGGCCACGAGGATGTCGAGCGTGCCGGCCTTGAGGCGCTGGATCGTTCGCTCGCGGTCCTTCTGCTGCATGTCGCCATTCAGCGCCGCCGCCGCAAAGCCGCGCGCCTCGAGCCGTTCGGCCAGTTCGACCGTGGACTGCTTGGTGCGCGTGAAGACCAGCATGCCGTCGAACGTCTCGGCCTCGAGGATGCGCGTGAGGGCGTCGAGCTTGTGCACGCCGCTCACCACCCAGTACCGCTGCCGGATGTTCGCCGCGGTGCTGGTCTTGCTCTTGATCGTCACTTCCGCCGGGTCGCGCAGGTGCTTCTGCGCAATGCGCCGGATCTGCGCGGGCAGCGTCGCCGAGAACAGCGCGACCTGTCGGGTCGGGGGCGTCTTCTCGAGGATCCACTCGATGTCGTCGACGAAACCCATCTGCAGCATCTCGTCGGCTTCGTCGAGCACGAGGCTCGTCAGGCTGCCGAGGTCGAGCGTGCCTTTCTTGATGTGGTCCATGACGCGGCCGGGCGTGCCGACCACCACGTGCGCACCGCGCTTCAGGCTCATCAGCTGCGGCGTGTAGCTCTGGCCGCCGTAGATCGGCAGCACGTGGAATCCCTTGATCTTCGACGCGTAGCGCTGGAAGGCTTCCGCAACCTGGATCGCCAGTTCCCGGGTCGGCACCAGCACGATGGCCTGCGGCGGCCCGCCGCGCACCTCGATGCGGCTCAGGATCGGCAGCGCGAATGCGGCCGTCTTGCCCGTTCCGGTCTGGGCCTGTCCGATCATGTCGCGGCCAGCCAGCAGCACGGGAATGGTGGCCGCCTGGATGGGGGAGGGCGATTCGTAGCCGGCTTCGATGACGGCTTCGAGCACGGGAGCGCTCAGCCCGAGATCGCGAAACATCGGGCTGGCGTCGGTCGGCGTTGGTTTGGTCACGGGTGTACTCGGGATAGGGAGCGGACGGCCTGCACGGTCGAGACCGACGCGATGAAGAGATTGAACAGTTCGGCCTGCGACGACACGCCGAGCTTCGCGTAGATGTTCTCGCGGTGGACCTTCACCGTTCCGGGCGAGATGCCGAGGGATTGGGAGACCGACTTGGTCGAGTAGCCGCGCAGCACCAGTTTCACGACCTCGCATTCCCGCGGCGTCAGCACGTCGCGACCGAACTCGGAGGCGGCCTCCTGGACGAGCCGTCCGATCTCCAGTGGCGCGGACGGAGTGGGGCGGACTTGCGAGGCGCCCCAATGCTTGCGCGCCAGCGCGTACAACAACGGTTGCACGGCTTCGAGGCGGCGCACGTCATCGGTGCTGAATGCGGCACCGTTCTGCGAACGCTCGAGACTGACGGCAAGCGCGACGCCTGGCTCGAGCGGCCAGAGGTAACCGACTTCGTCGCCGATGCGCCCGGCGGCGTAATGCGCGCGGTGGTACTCGCTTTCGAGGAAGCCGTCGGGCGCGATGTCGCCCAGGCGGCAGACTTCCGGGTGATCCAGGGACCGGCTCATGATGTAGAAAGGGTCCAGCACGAAGAATGCGTCGACGTAGGTCGTGAGGCCCCGTTCCCGCCAGCTGCCGGTGAAGTTCTCGTGGAGCATCTCGGGGTTCGACTTCGGGTGGTACACCATGACCATCCACCAGTCGAACGGCAGCACCTGCTGCAGGGCGTCGATCAGCCTGGGCGCGAACTGATCGGTGCCGATGGCCTCGGCGACGCATGGCAACGCGTCGCGCAACAGCAAGGCCCAGGCGAGCTGGCCGTCGGCTGTTGCGTTTTCTTCTATGCCCATCGACATATTGTTCGCGTTCACGGTTCGCGAATACTAACACCCGCTTCGGTCTCGAAGCCTCGGGGGAGTTCCGTCGCTCATTCATGGCCACGTTTGCCATTGCGGGCCTGCAGCTGGAGATCGCACGGGGCGACAATCTCGCCCAGGTGCGCGCCGGAATCGAGTCCGTCGTCGCGCGCTTTCCCTGGGTCCAGATGGTGGTCCTCGGCGAGTTGTCGGTGTTCGGCTCCGGAACGGACCGCGCCGAGCTGCCCGCCGGACCTGCAGAACAGGAATTCTGTCGCATCGCAAAGGCACTGCGGCTGTGGCTGCTGCCAGGCTCCCTGTATGTGCGCGACGGCGGACGGGTCTACAACACGATCCCCGTCATCAATCCCGCCGGGGAAGTCGTTGCGCGGCATCGCAAGATGTTTCCGTTCCTGCCCTACGAGTCGGGTGTCGCCGCGGGCACGGAGTTCGTGGTCTTCGACGTACCGACGTTCGGGCGCATCGGCGTCTCGAACTGCTACGACATGTGGTTCCCCGAGACGACCCGGACGCTGGCGGCGATGGGCGCCGAAGTGGTCCTGCACCCGTCGATGACCAATACCATCGATCGTGACGTCGAGCTGGCGATCGCAAGGGCGAACGCCGCGAGCAACCAGTGCTACTTCTTCGACATCAACGTCGCCGGCCCGCTCGGGTTCGGCCAGTCGATCGTGTGCGGGCCCGGGGGCGAAGTGATTCACCAGGCCGGCCGGGTGCGCGAGGTCTTTCCCGTAGAGGTGGACTTCGAGTACGTGCGCCGTGTGCGCCGGCGCGGGTGGAATGGCATCGGGCAGGTCCTGAAGAGTTTTCGCGACCGCTCCGTCGATTTCCCGGTGTGCGGCGACCGCAGCCTCGAGTTCGAAGCATTCAAGGCACTGGGCCCGCTGAAACTGCCGGGTCGCGAATAGGAAATCTCGAATCGGATCATTGGGGGAGCAAACGCCATGAAGACGACCCATACCTGTCAGAAGTCGGCGATCGCGCTGGCGGTCTCGAGCATCCTCGCCGGTGCGCCCGGAGTCGCGCGGGCGCAAGGTGCTGGGAACTCGCTCGAGGAAATCGTGGTGACAGCCACGCGTCGCGACCAGTCGGTCCTCGATATCCCGTTCAACATCTCCGCGGTGAGCGGCGACGCACTCGTGAAAGCGAACATCACGGATGCCGTCGAGGCCCTGCGCACGGTCCCGGGTGTTTCGATGCAGGACCGCGGCTTCCGCAATGCCGGCGTCGCAGCCGGAATCGTGATGCGCGGAATCAACGTGGACAACGGCTCCAATGGCGACGTTCCGCTCGCCGCGGCCCCGACGGTCGCGACCTACGTCAACGATACCGCCGTCTACGGCTCCTTCATTCTCAAGGACATCGAGCGCGTGGAAGTGCTGCGCGGTCCCCAGGGCACGCTGTACGGTTCCGGCTCGCTGGCTGGCAACGTCCGTTACATCATGAAAAGACCGGACACCGAGAAGTTCGGCGGCGAGGCACGGGTGAACTTCGGCGTGACCGACGGCTCGGGCGGCTACAATTTCAACCCGGACCTCGTCCTGAACATCCCGGCGGGCGACACGCTGGCCTTCCGCCTCTATGCGGGCATGATCGACAACGACGGCATCGTCGACTACCCGAACGTCTACAAGACGGACTCGAACGGCGACCCGATCATCGGCAACACCTTGGCCACGCCCGTGATCGACCCCGTGAACTGCACGACCCCCACCTCCGACCCCGTGCTCTGCAACGGGCCCGTGTATCGGAAGGTGAAGGACGTCGATTCCGTCGACATCAAGTATGCGCGCGCGTCGGCCTTGTTCGAGCCGAACGACCGCTTCAACGCCCTGTTGTCCTACCAGTGGCAGGACGACGAGGTGGGCGGGCGGCGCCAGGTCACGCGCGGCGACAACCTGGCCACGGGCGGGAAGTACGGCGACTACGAGTTCGGCGGCGTGCAACTCGAGCCCTCGGAGCGCACGGTGCAGCTCGGCGCGCTCGAGATGGAGTTCGGGCTCGGCTTCGCGACGCTGACCTCCAGCACGTCCTACTACGCGCATGACGGCACCGGAATCAGCGACAATTCGGGCGTCTACGCACGCAACGGCTGGTTCCGCTTCTACGGCAGTTCCCCCCGCCCGATCGCCCAGGCCGAGCGCTTCTACGACGATTCCGCCTTCACCCAGGAGTTCCGCCTGGTCTCCAAGGGAGGGCAGTTCGTCGACTGGACCGTCGGCGCCTACTACGTGAACCAGGACTACGATCTAGGCCAGAACAGCTACCTCGTCGGTTACCTTCCCTACCTGAACCACCCCGAGGTCGCGACGTGCGGCGCGCCGTGCACCACGAACCAGGATTTCCTGTTCCGGCGCAAGCAGTCGTACGACGAGGTGGCCCTGTTCGGCGAGGCCACGATCAATTTCACGGATGCCCTGCATCTCACGCTGGGCGGACGCTACTTCGACAACAACCTCGACGTGGACGCCTTTCTCGACGTACCCATCTACTCGTCCCCGACGAACCCGCCGGGCACGGCTTCCGAATCCATCGACGACAACGATTTCCTGTTCAAGGCGAACTTCGCCTGGGACGTGACCGATTCCTCGATGCTGTATGCGACGTACTCCCAGGGCTACCGTCACGCGGGCGCCAATGCGGTGCCCACGTCCGGCACCTACGGGGAGAACCCGGCCTACCTGACGTTCAACTCGGACTCCGTCGACAACTACGAAGTCGGCTTCAAGGGCAGGACCAGCTGGTTCAACTATTCCGCTTCGCTGTACTACTCGGACTGGAAGGATCCTCAGCTCAACACGTCGACGCCCAACTGGGGTTTCTTCGCGGTCGTGAACGGCGATTCGGCCAGGACGCAGGGCATCGAGCTCGAGCTGTCCGGGCGCTTCACCGACGAGTTCAGCTACAGCCTCGGCTACACGTACACCGACGCCGAGCTCACCTCGGACCTGTTCGTCCCGGCCGGAAACTCCTATGGCGGGCCGACCTTCACGGACAAGATCGCAAGGGACGGCGATCGCCTGCCCAGCACCCCGGAGCACATGCTGAGCGTGTCGCTGGGCTACGACACGAAACTCGGCAGTGGAATGGGCCTCAGCGCTGTCCTGAACGGCTACTACCAGTCGGACGCGGTGAACACGCTCGGGGACGCCGACTGCCTCAGCAACGCATTCCGGCCCTGGGGCCTGTGCCGCGACAGCGCGAACCCTGCGTCCGCGTTCTACCAGCCGGACTCCGTGTACAACCGGAACTTTGCCGAAATCGACGCTTTCCAGATCTGGAACTTCAGCACCACGTTGTCCTGGAACCAGTGGAGCACGTCGCTGTACGTCAAGAACCTGTTCAACGCGGACGGTACGACCGGTACCTTCACGTATCTTGCGGCTGGTTCGAGCCCCGAGTCGACCCAGCGGTACTTCGGCAACAACTCGCGGGACTTCATCGCGTTGCCAAGAACCATCGGCGTCGTGCTCAGCTACACGTTCTGAATGTCCGTCCAGTCGAGGCCGGGCCCGCGCCGGCCTCCTTGCGACCGCCGGCCCGGCATGCGTGAATGCGCGGTATCCGAAACCGCCGTCCGTGCAGCCATGACCATGCCGACCGTGGGCGATCGCGAGCTACTCTCCGAGCAGGTGGCCGTCTGCATCGAGACCGGTGAAATTCGCCGCGCATTCGACACGTGCCAGGAACTCAACCGCCGATACCCGGATCACCCCTACGGGTGGTACCTGGCGAGTTTCCTGATGAAGAAAGCTCGTCGCACCCGTGACGCGCTTCACGCGATCGACAGGGCGCTGCGGCTGGACCCCCTGCCAAGGTACCGTCTGCACCGGGCGCAATGCCTGCTGCAGCTGGGCGATCATGCCGCCGTCGCGGCCGAGGCGGCCACCCTGAAGGAGAGCCGGTTCGGTGACGCCGCGATGCACGCCGATGCCGGCACGCTGCTGTACGAGGTCGGCGACCACGCCGGAGCGCTGGCGCACTACACGCGGGCCATCGAGCTCGACGGGCGGGACGCGCAGTACTATTACAACCGGGCGTCGGTGCATCGCTATCTCGGTGACGCCGACGCCGCAGAACGTGACTTCGACGCGGCCATTGCGATCCGCCCGGAGGACTGCGAGGCCTATCACGGTCGTGCGCACCTGCGGACCCAGAGCCCGGAGCGCAACCACATCCAGCAAATCGAACAGGCGCTGTCCCGTACCGAGTCGGTGACGGGGCGGGTGCAGCTCTGCTATGCACTCGCCAAGGAGTGCGAGGACATCGGTGACTTCGAGCGTTCGTTTGCGTCTCTGAAGCAGGGCGCCGACCTGAAGCGCCGCCACATGCAGTACACGGTCGATTCCGATCTCGGCATCATCGAGCGCATCCGGGAGGTCTACGGGCCACGGATGTTCGACGGTCACGTCGATGGCAGCGAGGACGAGGCTGCAATCTTCGTCATCGGCATGCCGCGCACCGGCACAACGCTCGTCGAGCGTATCCTCGACAGCCATCCGCTGGTCCGTTCGGCGGGCGAACTCAACGACTTCGGCGTCGAGCTGGTCCGGCTTGCCGGCCGGCTCCCGGGCGGGCCGACAGCATCGCGACTCGATTTTGTCGATCGCACGACGGCCTTGGATTTCCGTTCCCTGGGCGAGGCTTACCTGCGCGCGACCCGGCCGATGCGGGGCGACCGGCCGTATTTCGTCGACAAGCTGCCGTTCAACTTCCTGTACGCCGGCTTGATCCACCTGGCGCTGCCGCGGGCACGCATCGTCAACCTGCGGCGCCACCCGATGGATACCTGTTACGCCGTCTACAAGCAGCTGTTCAAGGACGCCTATCCTTTTTCCTACGACCTCGACGAACTCGGCCGCTATTACGTCGCCTACGACGCACTGATGCGTCACTGGAACGCGGTGATGCCTGGCGTCATCCATACCGTGGCCTACGAGGACGTGGTGGCCGACCTGGAAGGGGAGGCCCGGCGATTGCTTGCGTACTGCGGATTGCCGTGGCAGGACGAGTGCCTCCAGTTCCACCGCAACCAGCGCGCGTCGACGACTGCCAGCGCATTGCAGGTGCGCCAGCCGATCTACGACACCTCCGTCGGGAAGTGGCGTCATTACGCGCGCCAGCTCGAGCCGCTCCGTGCGTCGCTCGAGCGGGCCGGAATCGATACCCGCTGATCTCGCTCATCGAACGGCCGACGGCGGCACGAGGAACGGACCCACATGACGACCCCGATCCCAGGAGGACTCCCGCGCGCAGCACCCGAAGGGCTCGTGGCCTGCGTGCTGCTGGCGTTCCTCGCCACCGCCGGCCTGTTCTACGTCAACATCATGCCGGCGCTCGTCGCCGGCCTCATCGACGGACTCGGCTTCACCAAGCGCCAGGCCGGGTTCGTCGGTTCGGCCAACGTCTACGGTGCCGCCTGCGGCGCGTTGGTGGCCGTCTTTCTGGTGAGCCGCTTCCCTTGGCGCCGGATCGAGGTCGTCGCACTGAGCCTGCTGCTGCTGCTCGACCTCGTGTCGACGCAGGTGACGGCCGCTGGGCCATTGATCGCCCTGCGGTTCGTGCACGGCTTCGTGGGCGGCATCTCGGTGGGCATCGGCCTCGCGGTGATGGCGCGCACCAAGGTGCCGGACCGCGCCTTCGGCATGTTGCTGACCGTTCAGTACGGCGCCGGCGGGCTCGGCGTGATGTTCCTGCCGCGGCTCGCGCACCAGTTCGGCCCGCAGGTGCTGTTTCTCGCACTGGCCGCGTTCACGCTGATCACGCTGCTGATGCTGCCGTTCCTCGCCGAGTATCCGCCGCGGGATCGGGGCCCCGTGCTGGCCGGCAAGCCCGAGGCGGTCCGACGCATCCCGCTCTTCAAGACCCTCGTCGCCGTGTTCCTGTTCCAGGCGTCGAACATGGGCATGAGCGCGTTCATCATTCCGCTCGGGCGGTACTACGGGCTCGAGGACACCTTCATCAGCAACACGCTCGGGTTCGCGAGCTGGATCGGGGTGCTGGGTTCTGTCGCCGTCATCTGGATGGCCGGCCGACAGGGCCGGGCAGTCCCGATTGCGGTCGCTCTCGTGGCGACGCTCGTCGGCATCTCGGCGTTCCTGCGCAGCGACGCCGCCTGGGTGTTCATCGCCGCCAACGCGGTGACCGCGATCACGTGGTCGTTCCTGATCCCGTATTTCTTCGGCATGTGCGCGGATTTCGACCCGGCCGGCCGCTCGGCGACGATGGCGGGATTCTTCTCGAAGATGGGCCTGGCCTCGGGACCAGCCATCGCCGCACTGCTGCTGGGGCGGGATAATTACGGTTTGCTGATCACCGTTTCGTTGATCGGTCTCGGGCTCTGCGGCGTCGCAGTGCTCGGCCCGGCGCGACTGCTGGACCTCGGGAGGCGCGCACCCTCACCAGTGCGTGATTAGCGGGAAGCCGGGCCCGCTGGACTCGAGATCGCGCGCCCGGCGCTCCCGCATGCGTTCGAACAGCGCGCTGCGCTTTGATTCGAGCCAGTCCTCCCGCGACACCGTCCGGTGCGATCTTTCCTCGAGCTCTTCCCGGCGGAAGGCATCGAATTCCTCGTAGCCGTCCAGCTCGTGGCGCAGTTCCCGAAGCACGAGTTCGAGCATGATCGCGTCGTCGACGAGGCCGAGGACGGGAACGTCGTCGGGCACCATGTCGTTGGCATCCGCGACGTAGGCGAGCCCCTCGAGCACGCGCTTGCGGTCCGGCTCGGGCAACTGCCACTCGGCATCCTCGAGCATGTGGACGAGCGCCTTGACCTTGCCGATCCTTGCCAGGACGAAAGGCGAGTGCGTGCCCGAGGCCAGCTTCGACACGGCCGCACTGGCTGCCGCTGCGATCTCGTGCGCAGGCCGCTGCCTGGCCACCGATCGCGCGCGGTGCATGACCTCGCGAAAGTATTCGAGCTCGACGTCCGAGATCTCGAGCGTCACCGTCAACGGCATGCGGGGACTCCTTCGGTCAGTGCTTCGACCGATCCTTCAGCGGGTCCGTCGCGAGGCCGACCTTCACCAGCCCCGCGTTCTGCGCGTCCGCCATGATGCCGGCCAGCACCTGGAACTGCGTCGTGCGGTCCACGTGCAGGTGCAGTTCCGGCTGGGGCTTGCGCTGCGCTTCGCTGGCAAACCGCTCCACCAGGGTCTTGCGCTCGATGGGCACGTCGTTCAGGTACATCGTGCCGTCCGCCAGCAGCGAGACCACGATCGTGTCCGGCTTTTCCTCGAGCAGCACCGTCGAGGCCTGGGGCAGGTCGATCTTGATCTTGTGCGCGAGCAGCGGCGCCGTGATCATGAAGATGATCAGCAGCACCAGCATCACGTCCACCAGCGGGGTGGTGTTGATCTCGGCCATCGGGGTGGTGTGGGGCAGGCCGCTGCCGCCGAGTCCGCTGAATGCCATGGCTGTCTCCGCTCGTGATCAGGCTGCCTTCTTGGGGTGCGCGCGGTGGTGGTCCATCGACGACGGCACCCTGGCTCCCGTGGTCAGGTACGCGAGCATGTCCTCGGCGAAGGCATGGAAGCTGGCGATGATGACGCGGTTGTTGCGTACCAGCAGGTTGTAGCCGAGCACGGCGGGCACGGCCACCGCGAGTCCCAGCGCGGTCATGATGAGCGCCTCGCCCACCGGGCCGGCCACCTGGTCGAGCGACGTCTCGCCGGTGGCGCCGATCCTCACCAGCGCATGGAAGATTCCCCAGACGGTGCCGAACAGGCCGACGAACGGCGCGGTGCTGCCGACGGTGGCGAGGAAGGTGAGTCCCGTCTCGAGTCGCTCCATCTCGCGGTTGATCGAGGCGCGCAGCGCACGATCGAGGAACTCGGCGCGATGCAGGGTGCCTGCGAGCCGCTCCTCGGTGAGCTGGTCGTGGTGGTGCATCGCGAACTCTGCATCGAGCGCGATCTTCGAGAACGGCTCCCAGTCGGGTTGTTGCTCGAGGAACGGGATGGCCTGATCCGTCGGGGTCTTCCAGAACGAAGACACCACGTGGTTCGAGCGCGTCCGGATCCGCGCGACCCGCACGAACTTGATGACCATGAAGTACCAGGAGACGATCGACATGAACACCAGCAACCCGAACACGAACAGCCCGATGGCGTCCGTCTCCCTCAGGAAGTTGGCGAAACTCATGGTCGTCAGGGCTTCGGTGGGATGCATGTCGGGCTCCCTTCAATCGATCAACTTGAATTCGATCGGCACCACCGTCCAGGCGCGGACCGGCAGGCCGTTGCGAACGGCAGGCTCGAAGATCCATTCCTTGATGGCCGTCATTGCGGCTTCATCGAGGGCCGAGTCGCCGCTCGAGACCCGCTGCGGCGGCGCGGCCCGGGTTCTCATCGACCC
>Ga0209253_10001843_pt1 | contig 18673 bp, 15 predicted proteins | sample FrelakmetBRP12BR_FD_187145 | JGI IMG/M metagenome (GOLD analysis project Ga0209253, IMG submission 187145) | Freshwater lake sediment microbial communities from the University of Notre Dame, USA, for methane emissions studies - BRP12 BR (SPAdes)... | ecosystem: Environmental > Aquatic >... | reverse complement strand
CTCTTTCATAGTGCTACATCGTCTCGCCGTGATTAGTTAAGTTTTTATTGGCAGAACTTGCGAATACTTCATAAATAGATGTTTTGGTAGATTTCACTGCTGAGAGGCTGTCTGGATGGAAAGTTGGGATCTAATCATAATCGGTGCAGGTCCGGCAGGCATGACTGCAGGAATTTACGGAACTCGAAGCGGACTTAAGACGCTGGTTTTGGAGGAGAAGATGGCCGGAGGCACTGCCGCTGATGCTCCACTAATTGAGAACTATCCGGGCTTCCCTAGTATAAGCGGATTTGATTTGGCTCAAAAGATTGCAACTCACAGTAAAGGTGCGGGTGTGACTATCCGCGAATTTGAAAGCGTTACAAACCTAGACTTTAAAGGCGAAACAAGAACAGTAAAAACCAACAAAGTCGCCTACGAGACAAAAGCGGTCATTATCGCGTCTGGGGCACATTATCGCGAGATCGGGGTTCCGGGTGAGAAGGAATTTCGTGGTCGAGGGGTGAGTTATTGCGGGCTTTGTGATGGCCCGCTTTTCAAAGGAAAGCGTTTACTTGTGGTCGGTGGCGGAAACTCGGCCTTGATAACAGCTTTGTATCTTGCGGGTTTAGCTGCTGAAGTCAAGCTAGCTCACCGCCGAGACACTTTTCGCGCTGAAGAAGCTCTGGTCAAGGCTTTAAGCGCTAAGCAGAACGTGGAGATTCTATGGAATTCTGAAGTGAGAGAGATTAAGGGAGAGAGGTTTGTCAACAAAGCAGTCGTTCGTGACGTTAAAACTGGAGAAGACAAAGAGGTTTCAGTGGACGGTGTCTTCGTTCAGGTTGGCGAATCGCCGAACAGCCGAGTAGCAAAAGAAGCAGGCGTGGCTGTGGACGCAGATGGTTATATTATCGTTGATATTGGGCAGCGGACAAACATTGCTGGTGTCTTCGCGGCTGGCGATGTCTCGAATCACCAGGTTAAGCAGATAGGCTCAGCAGTTGGTCAAGGTATCACCGCGGCGGTTGAGGCTTATGGCTACGTGAGGCAGCCGTATTATCACAGGCGCTAATTGACGGTGTAATAGGGCAAACAGAACAAAAACTGTTATATTTTTCGAATAGTCTCTCAAGTCTTCCACATCGTGATTAGGTTAAACACGATATTAGATGGACTTACAAAAATGTGGGAGAAATGGTTGAATGAGTGAGGTTTGCGCGGCTGCGATAAAGGTTAACCAAGATTTGTGTAGCAAATGCTGCATTTGCCACTCGATATGCCCGTATGAAGCGATTAAGCGCGATCCTGAGACGGGTAAAGTCGAGATTGATTTACAGAAATGTCAAGTTTGCGGAATATGCTATAGCGCGTGTCCGGTTTTTGCGATTGAGATGTTTTACTACGATTATGACAGTTTGGTGAAATACGTTCGGAACATGCATGAAAAATGTAAAAGCGACACACTTGTTCTTATGTGTCGAGGCAATTCGCCTTCGTCTTGCGAGATTGAAGAAATCCTGAAGAAAGAAGGTTTGGATGTGCAGAACTATATCCCGTTGCGTCTACCGTGTTCTGGACGCGTTCCCACCGAGTTTATCTTCAAAATACTGAAGGCGGGGATAAAGAAGGTCATCTCCATCCAATGTGAGGATGCTTTTTGTCGGTTCAAAGAAGGGACGAAGATAAGTTCTAGACGCATGGTTCTGGGTCGTTTCGTGCTCGAACAGTTGGGTCTGAGCAAAGACGCCCTCAAAGTGGTTAAATATTCCCGAAAAGTTGTCTATGACACGGACAAATGTGTGGGCTGCGACAAGTGCGTCTTCATCTGTCCTTATGCCGCGATTGAGGCTGAACCTTTCGCGACTCCAAAGATTCTTATGGATCAGTGTATGGGCTGCGGTGCCTGTGCTTTAGTTTGTCCGCATCACGCGATTCAGGTTAAGGGTTTCGAGTTTGAAGAAGTCCTCAGGCGGTATGCTGAAGCGGCGCGGAAACTAAAAGCTGGGGGCATGTCGCCAGTGATATTGGTTTTTGTCTGTCAGTGGTCCGAGTTTTCGGCTTTGGATGATCCGGAGAACCTGATATTTAGAGAGAAAGGCGTGGTAGTGATGGAGGTTCCATGTTTCAAAGCCCTCGATCCAGTTCATGTTGTCACTGCTCTGCGCGGCGGCTTCGATGGAGTCATGGCGGCAGTTTGTCCTTCTGAGGATTGCAAGCTTCAGGAGGGTAAAGAGACGGCTGAACGAAACTTGGCTGTTGTAAAGGATGTTCTGAAAAAGATAGACTTAGCTGACCGCTTCGAACTGTACAGGGCTTCGCCACGGTGCGTGGGCGATTTCAATCAGAAGCTGGAGGAGTTTTCCAAGCGGATCACTAATATGCCGTCGGTGAAGGTGGAGGTTCAATAGATATGTACAAGATTGTATCAAAGAAGGAATTGGCTCCAAAGATCAAGCTTTTTGAGATGGATGCACCGGAGATGGCTGCGAAAGCGAAGCCGGGTCAATTTTTAGTATTAATCATTGATGAAAAAGGTGAACGTATTCCTTTGACGCTTGCGGGTCATGATGTAAAGAAAGGCACGGTTGCTTTTGCGTTTAATGAAGTTGGTAAGAGCACGAAGCAGCTTGGACTCTTGGAAGTTGGCGACAGCATTTGGAACGTTACTGGTCCGTTGGGTGTACCTTCTGAGATAAAAAAATTCGGTCGGGTTTTGTGTGTAGGCGGCGGCGTCATGATTGCACCGATGTTTCTGCAGATTAAGGCTTTGAAGGAAGCTGGGAACTCTGTTGTGACTGTTCTAGGTGCAAGGATTAAGGATTTGTTGTTTTGTGAGGATGAGTCTAAAGCAGTCAGCGACGAGTTCCATGTGGCGACTGACGACGGCTCGAAAGGTTACACTGGTCTGGATTTCCTGAAAGAACTCTTAGGGAAGCAGAAGTTTGACCGTTGCGTCTGTATGGGTCCTGTGGCTATGATGCAGAAGGTTTCGGAGATTACGAAACCCTTCGGCGTGCCCACGGTTGTCTGTTTGACGCCTATTATGATTGATGGTATGGGTATGTGTGGAGTTTGCCGTGTGACAGTTGGCGGTAAGATGAAGTTCGGTTGCGTTGACGGACCAGAGTTTGATGGGCATTTGGTGGATTTTGACGAGCTCGTCAAACGTCAGCGGATGTTTTTGCCTGAAGAGCGTTTGAGTTCACTCTTGTGGGAGATGGGAGGCTGTAAGTGTGGCGGAAAATAAGCCGAAGCCTAAGGTCAAGAAAGAAGCCGTACAGATGCCGAAGCAACCGCCAGAGGCGCGACGGAAGAATTTTGATGAGGTTGCTCTGGGATACAATGAAACGCAGGCTTTGGAAGAAGCCAGCCGGTGTCTGCAATGCCCAAAGCCTCAGTGCGTAGGGGGGTGTCCAGTCGGCGTCTTGATACCCGAGTTCATCAAGCTGATGCGAGAAGGAAAATATGAAGAAGCAGCACTAAAAATCAAGGAGAAAAATGCTTTACCCGCGATCTGTGGACGGGTTTGTCCACAGGAGGAGCAATGCCAGAAATCCTGTATTCTAGGTAAAATCGGCGAACCAGTAAGTGTCGGTCGGCTAGAACGTTGGTTAGCGGATTGGGAACGCAGCAAAGGCGTCAAGATTGGTGCAAAAGCAACACGCACTGGCAAGCGGGTTGCAGTCATTGGCGCAGGTCCAGCTGGGTTGACCGTAGCGGCTGAGCTTACAAAGCTTGGTCATGGAGTGACGCTCTATGAGGCTTTGCATTTGCCTGGTGGGGTTTTGGTTTATGGTATCCCAGAGTTTCGTTTACCGAAGAGCATTGTTCGTGCAGAGGTGGATTATGTTGAGAAGTTGGGTGCTGATCTGAAGCTTGGCTATTTGATCGGACGGATCCACACTATTCCTGAGTTGTTGAAGACGGGTTTTGATACGGTTTTTGTGGGCACGGGCGCGGGGTTGCCCAGTTTTATGAATGTGCCAGGCGAAGGCCTTGGCGGAATTTACAGTTCAAATGAATTTCTGATTCGGGTTAATTTGATGAAGGCTTATGCTTTCCCAGTTTATGATACGCCTATCCGCATCGGTCGGCATGTGGTCGTGATTGGTGGCGGAAACGTGGCGATGGATAGTGCACGGTCTGCTTTGCGATTGGGCGCTGAGGAAGTTTGTATCGTTTATAGGCGTTCGCGGGAAGAGATGCCTGCTCGTCAGGAGGAAATAGAGAACGCAGAAGAGGAAGGAATTATCTGCAAGTTTCTGGCGAATCCCATCCGGTTTATTGGTGACGAGAAGGGCTGGGTTAAGCAAATGGAGTGCGTATGCATGGAGTTGGGCCCCCCGGATGAGTCTGGTAGACGTAGGCCAGTTCCGGTCAAAGGATCAGAGTTTGTGATGGATACAGACACGGTTGTTGTGGCGGTTGGCAGGACGCCGAATCCGATTATTCAGAGTACGACTGAGGGGTTGGCGGTTTCAAAGTGGGGCACAATAGTGGCGGACGAGAACGGTAAGACCAGTATCGAAGGCGTTTTTGCAGGCGGAGACATCGTTACGGGCGAAGCCACTGTTATAAGTGCGATGGGCGCAGGCAAGAAGGCAGCGAAAGCGATGCACGAGTATCTCATGAGCAAAAAGTAGCTTCTCGCACGCGCGCGACACATTGTAACTACTGAATGCATATTATTGTCGACTTTGCAGACACGGGCTTTTTGCGTTGGCTTTTTTCAGCTCTTCCAGATGTGTTCTTTCGCCAGTGTTTTTTATAATCTGTTGATTTGCATTTACAAATTGCAAAATATGATACAACGATTCTTCGCCTGTCAGCTGTTCCTTGAAGTAGCATCCTTTCTTAATGCCGTTGGTTTTCAGGGTTTTCAAATAGCTCACCGCATAGCTGCAATGGCCAACTATTTCACAGGAAGCACACTTCCCCCAATCTTCTGGATACGCACAAGGGCCACAACTCACATGGCAAGCCCTCTTACCCGGAAACAGATTGACTTTGACTTCGCTTCCACATCTACAACATTCGTTCTCCCATGATTTAGAATCAGACATGGCCTGCCTTCCCCGTTTTTTCAGATAATACCTTACGCTGAATGCACAGTTATAAGTCTTCCTTTTACAATTGTAAACCACCAACTTGCAAAACAAACCAGAATAGCGATGTAGGCAAACTTCCTGCAAGCAACTTTCAATCGTCTATTCTTCAAGAATGCAAACAAGATACTTACAAAGAGAACTTGAACAATGATAGGCGCGCGGCCAGATTAACAGAACGCAACCAAAAGAGTCTCAGGAAAACATGAACTCTTTTTTTCTCGCGCTGTTACTTGTTTTCTTTTGGCAGATCATACACAAACTGATTATCTCGCTCGCCAACAATCGATGCTTTTCCAAACTGCCTCATGGCAATCAGATGTTGCAGAAGTTTCGACTTTTCCATTCCTGTGGTCTTCGAAAGCTCCTCAACTGTCAACGGACCTCTATTCTTAATCTCCTTCACTACAAGGTTTCTTTCATTTGCGCGTTCTTGCATTGCCTTTGTCTTTTCCGGATCCACTTTGGGTTTTTCAGACAAGACTTTCGTTTCCTCCGGAAAGTTAACTCCACCTCAAAGCTGTATATAAAAATAGTCCCTTAAAGCTCAATATTCAATGTTAGACTCTGTTTCCTAAATACACACAAATATAGCTTACTCAGTCAGTAATTAGGATGGAGAAACTCTTGAAAAAATTGTCAGACATCAGATTTGAAGAACTGGAAGGCAAAAGCTTCGAATTGATTCGAGTAGCTGAAATGCTTTGCGAAGTCTGCCAGAAACCTATAAACACAAGAGAGAAACCTTCCAGAAGAATCCAAATAGCAACCAAAGAGGACTACGAGAATCTCTTGAGGAAAGCATCGATCCATGACCGTGCCGAAATCGACACCGAAAAAGGAAAAATCTACTTTTACGATCACGACTTTCCCGGAGACATCCACCCAGAATGCATAGAAAAACTTTAGGCTGGTCAGGTCGCTAAGCAAGTTGATAGAGATACTGGTTGTTCTTTTCTCCTGCTTCGCTTATTTTGCCGTCTCTTCTGAGCGCGATTAAGTGTTGCACGATTTTGCTCGGTTGAAGGCCAGTCATCTGTGCAAGCTCTTCGGCAGTGAGCGAACCTTTTTCCTTCAAAGCTCCTGTTATCATGTGCCTCTCAATCTCATCCTGCATGATCAAATCCACTGTCTGGCGGTACTTTTCTTCCTCGATTTCCACCTTTATCTGCGACCTTCCCACAACCCAACGAAGCCTCTGAGACTTGAATGCACTTATCGTTGCATCAGTCCTTTTCGGAGCCTTCGTACGTCTGAGGGGATTTGGGCCCAACTGCTTGATTTCTTCAGTCATTTCTCTGATCAAAGCAGCCCACTTTCCGCCTTCGCTTGCCGAAACCCATTCGAGCCTCACACGTTTAGGTTCGATTCCTGCATTCTTCAAAGCCTCTTTTAAGTAGTCAAACCTCTTCTCCATCATGAAGTTTCCTTTCTGGTAGTGGCAGTCTCCGGGGTGGCAACCAGCAATCAAGACACCGTCAGCTCCCATTCTCAAAGCTTCCAATACAAGGGTCGGATCCACTCTTCCTGTGCACATTATCCTAACTATCCTAATGTTTGTTGGATACTCAAAACGACTTGTCCCAGCTAGATCCGCACCAGCATAAGAACACCAATTACAGCAGTAAGCCACAATCAGCGGTTCAAATTCCTCTCCTAGTTTTTCGTTTTCGAATCTTTCTTCAACCATTTACTGGCCAACCTCCTTTGAGCCTTCAGAAGTCAAAAGTGCCTTTACTTGTGTCAGAATCTGGCCATCGCTATAGTGCCTCATAGTTATTGCTCGCTTCGGGCATTCTGCGGCGCAAGAACCGCAACCTCTGCACAGTATTTCGCGGACTTTTGATTTTCCTTCCTCGATTTTTGGTGCTCCGTAGGGGCATATCTCCTCGCAAAGTCCGCATCCAATACACAACTCTTCATCCACGACAGCCGTTATAGCGTCAGTTTTGACTTTCCTATTACCCATGAGTATAGATGCCCTAGCAGCTGCCGCCTCACCTGAAATTATGCTCTCTGAAATGTCCTTTGGCCCTGAAACTGTACCCGCTATGAAGACCCCATCGACATTTGTGTCTACTGGCCTGAGTTTCAGGTGAGCCTCCATCAAGAATCCATCAGTTGCTATAGGAATCTTTAGCATTCTAGCAAGCATTATTTCATCCTTGCTCGGGATCAGCGGTGTTGAAAGCACAACCCAATCTGCAGGAAAGGTGACTTCCATTCCGGACAAAGCATCGTAGACCATTACCTGGAGCTTGCCTTCTGGTGTCTGAGAAATTCCCGGACGAACCTCTTCTATATGCCTTATGAACCTCACTTCTAAGTCTCTGGCCTTCCTATAGAAATCCTCGTATTCTTTGTAAACGCGTAAGTCACCGAAAAGCACAACAACATCCGTCTTTGGAGACTTCTCCTTTATCAGAATAGCATTCTTTATTGCATTCATGCAGCATATTCTTGAACAGTAAGGCCAGCCTTCCTCTTTGCGGGCCTTGAGGATTTTTCTCAGAAGCTCTGCTGTGTCAGACTTCGGGAAAGCCTCAAGCTCAGTGGGGCGAATCTCGCCTTTTCTAGCGCCTACGCACTGTATCATTACGATTTGTTCAGGCTCCCCGATTTCCCCTTTCCTCAGTTTTTCATCCAATTCTTTCTGCGTAATGACATTATCATTCAAACCATACTCATAAAGTCCCTTTGGCGGCGTGTAGTTTGATGAGCCCGGAGCAACGATTATAGTTCCCACGATCAGTTCACTGTCGCCTTCAGGTCCCGTCAGGATAGCGTTAAAGTTGCCGATGTATCCTGAAGCTTCTTTTAGAGTTGTTGAAGTTGCGAGTTCGATGTTCCTATGAGATTTTACATCATCTATTAGGGGTTCGACAACTTCTGAAGCGTTCGCCAGTGTTGGATACAACTTGTAGAGTTTTTGAGCCATGCCACCCAGTTCTTTCTCTTTCTCGATTAGATGCACCTTGAAGCCTTGGTTCGCCATGGAAAGTGCTGCAGTCATTCCTGCCACGCCGGCTCCAATCACAAGAGAAGAGCCTTTGACCTCAACCTCAGGTTCATTTTGAGGTTCGAGCAGGATAGCTTTTGCCACAGCCATTCTCACAATGTCTTTTGCTTTTTGTGTCGCCTTTTCTGGCTCATGCGGATGTACCCAGCTGTCATGTTCGCGTATGTTTGCCATTTCAAACAAGTACGGGTTCAAACCTGCCTCTTTGCAAGCGGCCCTGAACAGAGGTTCATGTGTTCGTGGTGTGCATGATGCCACTACAACGCGGTTCAGGTTATGCTCTCTGATTGATTCTTTTATTGTTGTCAACCCTGCTTCTGAGCACATGTATAGGTTATGTTCGGCGTGCATTACATGAGCGATCTTCCTTGCATATTCTGCGACCTCTGGAACATTGACTACGCCACCAATGTTAGTTCCGCAACTGCATACGAAGACGCCTATACGGGGCTCCTGTTTCATCATTATGCCTCCTTGGCCGTCAAGACTTCAGCCACTCGCCCGGCTGTAGCGCTCCCTTGAGTTATGGAGTCTGGGATGTCTCCGGTTTTTGGGCCTAAGCAGTAACCGCAGCAGAAGATTCCTTGAACAGTGGTGTCAAGAGGTTTTCTCACAGAATCTACTGGTTTCACAAAGCCATAGTTGTCCAATTCTATGCCAAGAGTTTTTGCCAATTCCGGCATTCCCTTGCTCGGAATCAACGCTGGGCATAAGATAACCAAGTCGAAGCGAGTATTCTGAGCAGTTCTGGTTATGGGGTTTTCAGAAGAAACCAGTAAATCGTTCGTTTTGGGATCTTCTGAAATCTCGCCAGGGTTGCTTCGTATGAATTCTATTCCGAACTCCGATTTTGCTCTGTTCACGAATTCTTGGAATCCCCTGCCAAAGGCTCGCAGGTCTATGTAGAAAATCGATACGAGCGAGTTCGGCGCATGTTCTTTTATTAGAACCGCGTCTTTAACGGCATACTTGCAGCAAATGCTGGAACAGTATGGATGGCCAATTCCTTCTCTTCTGTCACGGGAACCTACACATTGTATGAAAGCTATGTGTCTAGGTCTCTTTCCCTCTGCAGGTCTAATCAAGTGTCCTCCAGTTGGACCTGAAGCACAGAGTAGACGTTCCAACTCCATCGCAGATATGACATTCTTGAAACGTCCATATCCATACTGCGGAATAGCTGAAGGGTCAAACATATCGAAACCTGTCGCAACAACTATCGCTCCCACATCTAACTCGACAACTTCCGGTTGCTGTTCTCTGTTCACGGCTCCGGCTGGGCAAACTTTTTCACAAAGACCACACTCAACACAGTTTTCTTTGTCTATTACCGCTACTCTTGGAACAGCTTGAGGGAAAGGTAAGTAGATCGCTTTTCTTGCTCCGATGTCCTCATCAAACTCGTTCGGTGCTTCTGTAGGACAGTTTTCCGAACAAATGCCACACCCGGTGCATTTTCTTTCGTCAACATAACGTGGCTTCTTAAGAACTTTAACTCTAAAGTTGCCAACCGACCCTTTCAATTCTCTTATTTCCGAGTAGCTTAATAATTGAACATTAGGATGATGTGAGCATTCTATCATCTTCGGAGCAAGAATGCACATGGAACAGTCCATTGTGGGAAATGTCTTGTCCAGTTGCGCCATTCTTCCGCCTATACTCGGGTTCCTCTCCACAAGATGAACCTTAAAGCCTCTGTTTGCTAAGTCCAGAGAGGCCTGTATGCCAGCTACTCCGCCACCAATAACAAGAACTGCTTTTTGCATTCTACTTTGCCTCCGCGATGTTAAGTAACTTTGTTATTGGGATTCTATGGGCTTTCAATTCCCATTCTTCAAGATCCATACCCATCGCCACTCTGAGTAACTCTGCAAAACTCAATACTGGCAAATCATATTCTGTCTTTGTATGTCTTCTGATCTCTATTTGTCCCATGTCTAATTCAAGATAGCAAAACGGGCAGACAGTCACTATGGCATCAACGCTTGCAGCCTTCATAGAATCCAGTTTTTGTTTTGCAACATTCAAGGCAACTTCATCGTTAATTCCTCGTAGGGGGCCGCCACAGCACGCCTCTTTTCTTTCATAAGGAACCGATATTGCGCCAGTTGCTTCTACAAGTTCGTCTAACGCCATTATACCCATTCGCTGTTCGAAGTGCAATCGTTTGGGCTTTGACAAGTGACAGCCAGGTTGTACTGCAACGCGAAGACCATTGAATGGCCTCTTGACGGCATTTTTGACTTTTTCTAGGCCCACTTCTTCATACAAGACATCGCTGAAGATCTTCACGTCAGTTTTTCCTTTGAATTCCAGATCGACGTCTGCAAGAGCTTTGTTCACTTTTTCCCTCGTTTCTTTATTCTCCTTCAAAATCGTGTTTGCCATTAGTAGCGATTCATAACAATCGTTGCATAGGGTCACAATATTAAGTCCCATCTTTTCAGCCAGGCATAAGTTTCTAGCTGCTAAAGCAAGCCAGCTTGTGTAATCTAGAGACTGGATACTAAAAGGTGCACAGCAATTGGTGCCTTCCATCTTAACAAGTTCCATGCCAAATTTAGGAGCAATTTTTCTTACGGAATTTTCGTATTGTGGTTCTCTTGCAGGTATCAAGCAACCTGCAAAAAAGGCATACTTCATAAGATCACTTACCTTTGCTGATCAGTTTGTCAAAGCGCGTTTTCTTCAAGATCTTCTGGACAGCTTCAACGTCAACTGATGGTTCTTCACCCAGACCGTATTTCTTTCTTTGAACTAGGGCCATTCTGCTAGCCATTACAACGCGTCCATTCTCGAACAAACTTCTGGCTTGTGTGAGTATTCCTTCTGGGAAGTTTCCTTCTCTAGCTGTCAGATTTCTGATCGCAAACATCACTTCGCCAACGTCCCCACCTTGAGGGCAACGATCAAGACATGTGAAACATGAAAGGCAGTACCATGGCAATTGCTCGCCCAAGACTTCAGAGCGCAAGCCAAGGATGATCATTTCCATCAGTTTTCTTGGGTTGTGCTCTTGTACCACTTTGGAGACTGGACAGCTGCTTGTGCACCTTCCGCACTGTATGCACGCTAGAACTCCTCTCCCTCTGGGCGTACTTGCAACTTCGTGCATGAAGCCGGCTTCCGGGTGGCTCATTAAGAATCACCATCGCTACTTTTCCTACTACTTCGCATATTAATAAGAATATGGTTTTACGTCAGATTCCATAGTGCCTCATGGGAAAAGAGGCTTTTAATTCTATTTGCTTGCAGCTAGAACTTGTGAGTATCATGAGTTTTCTGCGTAAAAACAGACATCACATTAATAAGGAACTTTACATAAGGAAAACTTTTGAATCCATTTGCGTGAGGAAAAAAAATGGATGAAAAGGTCGGCGCTGTTCTAGTTGTCGGAGGCGGAGTCGCTGGCATACAGGCGTCCTTGGATCTGGCAGATTCTGGCTTCAAAGTATACCTTCTGGATGAATCAACAAGCATAGGCGGAACCATGGCACAGCTGGACAAAACATTCCCAACAAATGACTGCTCCATGTGCATCTTAGCACCAAAGCTTGTTACAGCCGGTAGACATCCAAACATTCAACTCGTCACTAACTCCGAGTTAAAAGAAGTCAAAGGCAAAGCCGGAAACTTTGAAGTAACAATACTGAAACGCCCAAGATTGGTCAGCATGGAAAAATGTACTGGCTGCGGAATCTGCGCGCAGAACTGCCCAACCGAGATACCAAACGAATTCGACGAAAACATGGGCATGAGAAAAGCCATATACGTTCCATTTCCACAGGCTGTGCCACTTAAATATGCCATCGACATTGAAAACTGCATCAAATGTCGCCTATGCGAAAAAATGTGCCCGGCCAAAGCTGTAGATTTTGATCAGCAACCTGAAACTATCAAGATCAATGTTGGATCTGTAATATTGTCACCGGGATTCGAGGAGTTTGATGCTCGCATTAAGCAGGAGTATGGTTATGGACGTTTCCTAAACGTCGTTTCAAGCATAGAATTTGAGCGTATGATGAATGCTTCAGGTCCATTCGGCGGAAAAATCGTGCGCCCATTTGACGGCAAGATACCGAGAAAAGTTGCGTTTATTCAATGTGTCGGGTCCCGTGATGCGCAACTCGGGAACACCTACTGTTCGGCTGCATGTTGCATGTACGCCATTAAGGAGGCAGTAATAGCCAAAGAACACAGCTCCAAGCCACTAGATTGCACGATCTTTTATATGGATATGCGCTGTTATGGAAAAGAGTTTGATGCTTACTATGAGCGTGCTCAGGGCGAATGGGGCATACAGTTCGTGAGATCAAGAGTGGCAAGCGTCACGGAAAACCCGTCAACAGGAAATGTCATTCTTCATTGCGTTGAAAACGAGGAACCAAAAAAAGAAGAATTCGACATGGTCGTCCTGTCAGTTGGGATGCAACCACCGAAAAATGTTGAAGAACTGGCGAAGAAGCTAGGAATAGAGCTCAACAAATATAACTTCTGCCAAACTAGCACTTTCGCTCCGCTGGAAACATCAAAGTCGGGAATCTTTGTTTGCGGAGCTTTCTCTGGTCCTAAAGACATTCCGGAAAGTGTTGCACAATCAAGTGGAGCTGCATCAAAAGCGATGGGGATAATCGCAGCCGAGAGGGGCAAACTTGTCGCAGTGAAAGAGTTTCCACCTGAAAAAGACGTGAGTCAAGAAGAGCCGCGCATAGGCGTTTTCGTATGTCACTGCGGAGTCAACATTGGTTCAGTAGTGAACGTTCCGGAAGTGGTAAAGTACGCCAAAACTCTGCCCAACGTAGCATATGCAGAAGAAAACCTTTACACCTGTTCACAGGACGCACAGAAACTAATTGCAGAAAAAATCCGGCAAACCAATCTTAATCGTGTCATCGTAGCCTCTTGCACTCCAAGAACACATGAACCTCTATTCCGAGAGACTGTTCAGGAAGCTGGCCTCAGTCCCTACTTGTTTGAAATGGCAAACATACGCGACCAATGTAGCTGGGTGCACATGCATGAACACGAAAAAGCAACAGAAAAAGCTAAAGACCTGGTTGCGTCAATGGTCGCAAAAGCTAGGCTTCTAAGACCCTTGAAGAAGCCGACAATAAATGTCACACCTGTCGGTTTGATCATAGGCGGCGGTATTGCGGGCATGACTGCAGCCTTGGAGCTTGCGAAACAAGGATTTGAGGTTCACCTTCTGGAAAAGGAAAAAGAACTCGGTGGACATTTACGCACTATGCGCTACTTACTGGGGAAGGACGATGACCCACAGGAGAAACTTGAGGCCATAACCAAGGCAGTTATGGATAATGACAAGATACATGTATACACTGACACAGAGGTTGCTGACGTCTATGGTTTTGTTGGCAACTTCAAGACGACGATAAAACAACATAGTGGCAAAGAGAAAGAGATTGAACACGGCATTGTGATCGTTGCTACCGGAGCAGTTGAATATGAGCCAACAGAGTACCTTTATGGTAAAGATCCAAGAGTCATGACGCAACACGAGTTGGAAGGAGCAATTGCCCAAGGAGAGTTTAAGGCAAAAAACGTCGCGATGATCCAATGTGTAGGAGCAAGAACACGGGAAAAACCGAACTGCTCAAGAATTTGCTGTGGACAAGCAATGAAGAACGCCTTGAAAATTAAAGAAATAAGCCCGAAAACAGAAGTCTACGTTTTGTACAAGGACATTCGAACCTACGGTTTCAAGGAAGACTACTACCGCGAAGCTGCCGCAAGAGGGGTCCTATTCATAAACTATGACGACGAAAAGAAGCCACAAGTTGTAGATGAAAACGGGCAGCTCAAGGTTACTTTCTGGGAACCAGTTATCAAGAAGCAGATTGAAATCAATCCAGACATTGTGGTCTTAAGTGCTGCCACGATTTCGAATCCAAGCAACAGGCAGATAGCTGAAATGCTCAAGGTGCCGCTGACAAAGGATGGCTTCTTCCTAGAAGCACACATGAAGCTCCGACCAGTTGACTTTGCGACTGATGGAGTTTTCCTCTGTGGAATGGCACACTGGCCAAAATTCATAGACGAAAGTATTTCGCAAGCATGTGGAGCCGCAGCGAGGGCTACTACCATTTTGTCTAAGAAGACCTTGGACGCAGAAGGCACGGTATCGCATGTCGATGAAAGCCAATGTATTGGATGTGGGCTTTGCATAAGCATCTGTCCATATAGCGCCATATCTAAGAACGAAAAAGGTATAGCCGAAGTAAATGATGTTCTTTGCAAGGGCTGTGGCACTTGTGCAGCAAGCTGCCCTGAGAGAGCTATCACAATGTATCAGTTCACGGATGAACAACTCGTAGTTCAAGGACTTGCCGTCTTGAGGAGGACTAAGCATGACTGAGTTTGAACCTAAGATAATTGGCTTTCTCTGCAACTGGTGCAGTTACGCAGGCGCGGACTTGGCAGGCGTGAGCAGAATCCAGTACCCACCAAACATAAGAATCATCAGAGTCATGTGCAGCGGACGAGTAGACCCCGTCATCGTTTTGGAAATGTTTGCAAACGGCGCCGACGGTGTAATAGTAACAGGATGCCACCCTGGAGACTGTCACTACGTTGAAGGTAATTTGTACGAAGAAAGAAAAATCAAGATGTTAAAGAAGCTAATTGCTCTAACAGGCTTGGAGCTGGAGCGTCTGAGACTGGAGTGGGTTTCGGCAGCGGAAGGTCAGAGATTTGCCCAAGTAGTGACGGAATTCACAGAACAAATAAAGAAAATAGGACCCTCACCAGTTTCAGGCAAAAGCTCTAACCCAAAGGTTCTTGAGAATTTACAGGCAGCAAAGAACGCTGCTTCAGACTTCACGCTGAGAGTGCTAGTTGGAAGGGAACTGAACTTGACGGAGAAAGGCAATGTTTACAAAGAGAAGGTCATGCAAGAAAGCTTTGATGCTCTGCTTGACGAAGCTGTTGCGACCGAGTTTATCCGGCACAAGATTCACCTTCTAACGAAAACCGAGCCTCTTTCAATCAAAACTCTTGCAGAAGCCGTCGAGATGAAACCGGCAGGTGTGCTCCAACAAATTGTGGCCATGCGCAGAAGGAACATGATAACTTTGGATCATATTGAAGGTACGACTCCTTTCTACAAATCACTAGCGGTTGAGTAACATGCCAAAGCAAAAGATCGGTGCAGTCATGGTAGTTGGGGGTGGTGTCGCGGGCATACAAGCTTCGCTAGACTTGGCAGACTCTGGGTTTAAAGTGTACCTTGTTGATCAGGGACCAAGTATCGGCGGAGTGATGGCTCAACTTGATAAGACATTTCCTACAAACGACTGTTCAATGTGCATTCTATCGCCAAAGCTCGTAGCAACCGGAAGGCACCCGAACATTACGATCCTTACAAATGCTGAAATCACAGGCTTGAACGGCGAAGCCGGAAACTTCGAAGTGAAGCTTCGAAGGAAGAGCCGTTTTATCATCGAAGAAAAATGCAACGGCTGCGGCGTCTGTGCACAGAAATGCCCGATCGAAGCGGTCGATTCGTTTAATGAAGGCTTAGGTCAAAGAAGCGCAATCTATGTCGAATATCCGCAGGCGGTTCCACTAAAGTACATGATCGACCGTGAAAAATGCATCGGCTGCGGAACGTGCGACGAAATCTGCAAGGCGCATGCTATTCAATATGACCAAGAAGATAGCGAAGTCGAGTTGAAAGTGGGTTCAATAATTCTTGCACCTGGGTTCGAATCTTTTGATGCGAGATTGAAGAGCGAATATGGTTATGGGCGCTATCCAAACGTGGTGACTAGTATAGAGTTTGAACGCATTTTGAGTGCTTCTGGACCCTACGGCGGATTGGTTCTCAGGCCTTCGGATGGTGAAATTCCGAAGAAAATAGCCTTTATCCAGTGTGTGGGTTCGAGAGATTACCAGCTTGGCAACAACTATTGTTCCGCAGCGTGCTGTATGTATGGTATGAAGGAAGCAGTAATCGCTAAGGAACATACACCTTCCAAGTTGGATGCGAAGATCTTTTTCATGGACATGCGCTCCTATGGGAAGGAGTTTGATGCTTACTATGAGCGTGCTCAGGGCGAATGGGGAATACAGTTCGTGAGGTCGAGAGTGGCAGGAGTTGCCGAAGACCCGCGGACTGGCAACCTTTTTGTCCACTACGTTGAGGATGAGACGCCGAAGACAGAAGAGTTCGACATGGTGATTCTGTCGACTGGAATGCAGCCGCCGAAGAACGTTGAGAAACTTGCAAAGAAGTTGGGGATAAAGCTTAACAAATACAATTTCTGTGAAACACAGACTTTTTCGCCGATGGAATCATCGAAACCGGGAATATTCGTTTGCGGCGCCTTTTCAGCCCCGAAGGACATTCCGGAGAGCGTTGCTCAAGCCAGCGGCGCGGCTGTGAAAGCAATGAGCATAATTGCCTCCGAAAGAGGGACACAGGTTACTGCAAAGGAGTATCCACCCGAAAGAGACGTGAGCCAAGAAGAACCACGCATCGGCATTTTTGTCTGCCACTGCGGAATCAACATCGGCGGAGTGGTGAATGTTCCAGAAGTGGTCGAATACGCTAAGGCATTGCCCAGTGTGGTCTATGCGGAAGCAAACCTCTACACTTGCTCTCAGGATACGCAAAAGCTAATCAGAGACAAGATTGTGGAGAACAAGCTGAACCGTGTCATCGTGGCTTCGTGCACGCCGCGGACGCATGAACCCTTATTCAAAGAGACGGTTCGAGAGTCTGGTCTAAACCCCTACCTGTTCGAGATGACTAACATTCGAGACCAGTGCAGCTGGGTGCACATGCATGAGCCGAAGGAAGCTACTAAAAAGGCCAAAGACCTAGTGCGATCGATAGCTGCAAAAGCGAAGCTTCTGAAGCCCTTGGAGAAACCACTCATAAACGTCACCCCCGTCTGCCTAATCATAGGCGGCGGCGTTTCAGGCATGACGGCAGCTTTGGAACTTGCTAAACAGGGGTTTGAGGTGCATCTTGTTGAGAAAGAGAAGGAACTGGGTGGGCATCTGAATACGATTCATTACTTACTTGAGAAGGGCGAGGATCCGAAGCTAAGGCTTGATGCTCTTGTGAAGGCGGTTCAGGAAGACGATAAGATACAGCTATACACTGGTGCAGAAGTCGTTGACGTTTATGGTTTTGTTGGCAACTTCAAATCAAGGATAAGACAGCAGAACGGCAAAGAGAAAGAAATCGAGCATGGCACAGTGATTGTGGCCACAGGCGCGGTTGAATACACGCCCACGGAATACCTTTATGGCAAAGACCCAAAAGTCATGACTCAACATGAGCTTGAAGAGCAGCTCGCGGGAGGCAAGTTCAAGGCCAAGAGTGTTGTAATGATTCAATGCGTTGGGGCGCGGAACGAGGAAAGACCGAACTGTGCAAGAATATGCTGCGGGCAAGCAATCAAGAATGCACTGAAGATCAAGGAAACAAGCCCGGAAACAGAGGTTTACGTTCTGTACAAGGATCTGAGAGCTTACGGTTTTAAAGAAGATTATTACCGCGAGGCGGCAACGAAAGGAGTGCTGTTCGTCAATTATGATGATGGAAAAAAGCCGCAAGTCACAAGCAAGGGCGGCAAGCTTAAGGTCGCTTTCTGGGAACCAGTGATTAGGGAAGAAGTTGAACTCGAGCCTGACATCATAGTCTTGAGTGCTGCCACAATTCCTAATCCAGGCAACAAACACGTTGCGGAAATGCTCAAAGTGCCATTGACAAAGGACGGCTTCTTCCTAGAAGCACACATGAAACTCAGACCCGTGGATTTTGCAACAGAAGGCGTGTTCCTCTGCGGTATGGCGCATTCGCCGAAATACATTGATGAAAGTATCGCTCAGGCTTGTGCAGCTGCGGCGAGAGCTACAACAATACTTTCGAAAAAAACGCTTGAAATGGAAGGAATAGTCGCAAACGTGTCCGAAGATTTATGTAGTGGTTGCAAGGTTTGTGAATATCTATGCCCGTACGGTGCAGTTGAAATGAAAGACAAAGAAGGCAAACCCATAGCGCACGTGCTTGAAGCCTTATGCAAAGGCTGCGGAGCATGTGGCACCGCTTGCCCCACGAAAGCCATCACGATGGGCCACTTCACAACCGACGAGATACTGGCTCAAATTGAAGCCGCTCTATGTGAGGCAAAGGCATGAACGAAAAAAAAGAGTTTGAACCTAAGATAATTGGCTTTCTCTGCAACTGGTGCAGTTACGCAGGCGCGGACTTGGCAGGCGTGAGCAGAATCCAGTACCCGCCAAACATAAGAATTATCCGCGTGATGTGTAGCGGCAGAATCGACCCGGCTTTCATTCTCGAAGCATTCAAAGACGGCGCCGACGGAGTACTTGTTGGTGGATGCCACCTACCATCAGACTGTCACTACATAAGCGGCAACTTCAAGGCGTCAAGAAGGATAAACCTGACCAAGAAAGTTCTAGCCGAGTTCGGGATTGAACCTGAACGTGTCAGATTGGAATGGATATCGGCAAGCGAGGGAGACAAATTTGCCGCCGTTGTGCGCGACATGGTGAATCAGATAAAGAAGCTCGGCCC
>Ga0209253_10001842_pt1 | contig 18679 bp, 7 predicted proteins | sample FrelakmetBRP12BR_FD_187145 | JGI IMG/M metagenome (GOLD analysis project Ga0209253, IMG submission 187145) | Freshwater lake sediment microbial communities from the University of Notre Dame, USA, for methane emissions studies - BRP12 BR (SPAdes)... | ecosystem: Environmental > Aquatic >... | reverse complement strand
CGCAACAACGCGCTCCTCGCCGTCCTGACCCTGGGGGAGGGATGGCACAACAACCACCACTACTACATGAGCTCGGCGCGTCAGGGGTTCTTCTGGTGGGAGGTCGACGCGAGCTACTACTCGCTGCTGCTCCTGGCCCGGCTCGGCGTGGTCTCGAACGTCCGGGTCCCCCCGCCCGCAGCGTTGAGCGCCGGCCTCGCGCTGCCGCCGGCGCACGCATAGGGCTCGTGACCGTGCGCCCGCGGCCCGGCCGCGCTGTCCGGCGCGGCCTCACCCGGACGGGATCGCGCGTGCGCCGAGCACCACCCGCACCTCGTGGGTCGCGCCGTCGTCGACGAGCGGGATCTCGGCGGGTCCGGAGCCCAGCGGCACCCCGTCCAGGGCCAGCGTCGCGATCCCGCGCGTCGCGCGGCCGGGGTTCTCGACCCGGATCGCGTAGCGCGTCGAGTGGTAGCGGAAGGTGATCTCGTACGCTGGCCACGCCCGCGGGATGCAGGGGTCGAGGTGCAGGGTGGCGCCGCGCAGGCGGAACCCGAGGATCGACTCGGTCGCGGCGCGGTACATCCACCCCGCCGACCCCGTGTACCAGCTCCAGCCGCCCCGCCCCACGTGCGGGGGCTCGGCATAGACGTCGGCGGCGACCACGTACGGCTCGACCTTGTAGCGGTAGACGCCCGCCCGCGTGCTGGTGCGGTTCACGGGGTTCAGGATCGCGAACAGCTCGCCGGCCTTGTCGCCGTCCCCGAGCGCGGCGAAGGCCATCACCGACCAGATGGCCGCATGCGAGTACTGCCCGCCGTTCTCCCGGACTCCCGGCGGATACGCCCGCACGTAGCCGGGGTCGAGCGTCGCGCCGTCGAAGGGTGGGGTGAAGAGCAGGACGAGCTCCTGGTCGCGGCGCACGAGGTACTGGTCGACCGCGGCCATCGCGCGCGACGCCCGCTCCGGATCGGCGGCCCCCGACAGGACCGCCCACGACTGCGCGATCGAGTCGATGCGGCACTCGGTGTTGCGGACCGATCCGAGCGGCGTGCCGTCGTCGAAGTACGCGCGCCGGTACCAGTCGCCGTCCCAGGCCTGGTCGTCGAGGGCGGCCCGCAGCCCGCTCGCCTGTCGGTGCCAGCGGCCGGCGCGCTCGAGGGCACCGCGCGCCTCGGCCACGCGCGCGAAGCCCTCCAGGGTCGCGTGCAGGAACCATCCGAGCCAGACGCTCTCCCCGCGCCCACCGTGGCCGACGCGGTTCATGCCGTCGTTCCAGTCGCCGGTGCCGATGAGCGGGAGCCCGTGGGCACCGACGCTCCCGCTGCGGTCGAGTGCGCGGGCGCAGTGCTCGAAGAGCGTGGCGCGCTGGTCCGAGACGCTCGGCTGGAAGTAGGACTCGGCCTGGTCCGGCGCGAGCGCCGGGCCGTCGAGAAACGGCACCACGGCATCGAGGACCGCGGTGTCCGCGGTCGCGTTCACGTAGGCGAGCACGGCGTACGGGAGCCAGATCAGGTCGTCGCTGATCCGGGTGCGCACGCCCCGCCCCGAGGGTGGATGCCACCAATGCTGGACGTCACCTTCGACGAACTGCCTGGCCGCGGCCTCGAGCAGGTGCTCCCGGGCGACGTCCCGCGTGCCGACGGTGAGCGCGATGACGTCCTGGAGCTGATCGCGGAAGCCGTAGGCGCCGCCGGCCTGGTAGAACGCCGCGCGGGCCCACACCCGGCAGGCGAGCGTTTGATAGAGGAACCAGCGGTTCACGAGCAGGTCGAGCGAGCGATCCGGCGTGCGCACCTGGATCGTGCCGAGCACGTCGTCCCAGCGCGTGGTGACCTCCTCGAGCGTGCGATCGAGATCGGCGCTGCGGTAGCGCAGGACCAGCGCGCGCGCCTCGTCCGTGGTGGCGGCGTCGCCGAGCAGGAAGACGATCTCCGCGCTCGCCGCGGCGGGCAGCTCGAGCGTCGTCTGCAGCGCCGCGCACGGGTCGAGACCGGGCCCGACACGGCCGGACAGCCGCTCGCCTCGCTCGATGGCGGCGGGACGGTCGAGGGTGCCGTGCCGGCCGAGCACCTCGGTGCGGTCGCAGGTCCACGCCGTCTGGCGTCCGCCCAGGTCGGCGAATGCCACCCGATCGCCGAAGTCGACGTTCCAGGCGTTGCGCGCCAGGAGCGCGCCGGTATGCTCGTCGCGCGCCGTGACCACGAAGGGCGCGGTAGCGCTGCGCGACGCCCCGAGCACCCACTCGACGTAGGCCGTGACCGAGAGCCGGCGGGTGCGGCCCGAGTGGTTCTGGATCCGCAGCCGCGAGATCTTCACCGGGTCGTCGCAGGGCACGAGCTGCAGCAGGTCGAGGGCGATGCCGTGCGCGGCGTGCTCGAAGCGGCTGTAGCCCTGCCCGTGGCGCGCGACGTAGGCCGAGGCCTCCTCGCGGATCGGCAGCGGCGTCGGGCCCCACAGCGTGCCGGTCTCGTCGTCGCGGACGTACAGCACCTCGCCCGGGGCGTCGGAGACGGGGTCGTTGGACCACGGCGTCAGCTGGTTCTCGCGGCTGTTCCGCGACCACGTGTATCCCGAGCCGGACTCCGAGACCTGGAATCCGAAGCGCGGGTTCGCGACCACGTTGATCCACGGGGCGGGCGTCGACTGCCCCTGGCCGAGCACGGTGACGTACTCGCGGCCGTCGTCGGCGAAGCCGCCGAGCCCGTTGAAGAACTCGAGGTCGGGGCGGGCGGCGGTGCCGTCGGGCGTGCGGCCGACGGCGAGCGCAGGCCGGGGCGGCGCCGCCGCCGACGCCGGCCGCTCCGCGCGCATGACCTGGTCGGCGAGCGTGCCCTGGCGGCTCAGGAGGACCGCGCGCGCGGCAGCCTGCAAGGCGTCGCGGTCGGCCGCCGGGACGAGGTCGGCCTGCAGGATGAAGGCGTTCCCGCGGGTGGCGTCCGCGTGCCGGACCGCCGACTGGCTGGTGCGGACGACCGCCTCGAGCGCGCCCTGCAGGTCCTGGACATAGGACGTGCTCTGCTCGTTCAGGATCACCAGGTCGACGGCCAGCCCTTTCAGCCGCCAGTACTCGTGAGCGCGCAGGAGCTGGCGCACGATGGCGGTGTCCTCGGGCTCGTCGATCCGGACCAGCACGAGCGGCAGATCGCCGGAGATGCCGTGCGCCCAGAGCGCGGCCGGGCCGGTCACGGCGCGCGCGAGGAGTGGCGCCGGCGGGCGCAGCGTGGAGTCCGCGTAGAGGATGTGGTTGGCGAGATGCTGGAACAGGTGCGCTTCGTCAGGCTCGACGCCGAGGTGGTGGAGCTGCACCTGGGCGCGCGTCCACGCCAGCGTGGCGGCGCGGTCCCAGGTGCCGGGATCGCGGTACTTCTCGGCCAGCGCGAGCGCCTGCTCGCGCGACGGCGCGAGGAGCGTCGAGAAGACCACCCGGGCGCTGGCGCCCGGCGCGATGCGGACGCGGCGGCGGAGGCTGAAGATGGGATCGAGCACGGAGCCCGTGGTGTTGGAGAGCGGCCCGCCGTCCATCACCGACATCGGCGTGCGGATCCCGCGGCCGCGGCCGAGGAACCGCGCGCGGTCGGTCTCGTGCTGGGTTCCGCTGCCGGGCAGCCCCTCGACGATGGCGACGTGTGCGGCCCACACGCGCGCCTCGCCGGGCGCGCGCGGCCGCCGCGTGGCGAGGAGCGTCTCGGGCTCGGGTCCGGCCTCCGTCTGCACGAAGAGGTTCGAGAACGCAGGGTGCGCCGCGTCGGCCGCGGCCGGGGCGATGACGAGCTCGCAGTACGAGGTGAGCTCGATCTCGCGCGGCTGCGGCCCGAGGTTCATGAGCGTGACCCGCCGGATCTCCGCGTCGTCCTCCGGCGAGACCAGCACCTCGAGCGTGGAGGTGATGGTGCCGTCGCGCCGGCGGAACTCCGCGCGGTCCTCCGCGAACGTGACCTCGTAGGCGTCGGGCTCGACGGCCGTCGGCTGGTAGGTCGCGGACCACACCGCGCCGCTCTCGGTGTCGCGCAGGAAGACGTACGTGCCCCAGTGATCGCGCGTGACGTCCTCGCGCCACCGCGTGACCGCGAGGCCTGCGCACTGGCTGTAGCCCGATCCCGCCGTGGTCAACATCACCGCGTAGCGCCCGTTGGAGAGGAGATGGGTCCGCGGCGTCGGGTCGTGCGGCGAGGTGAACTGCCGGAAGATCGGGGCGATGAACTCGCGGACCTGCGCCGGCGCCCGGACCTCGTCGACGCGCGGCCGGACGACCGCCACGCTGCGCATGGCGCGTTCCTGCAGCAGCAGCTCGGTCGCCTGCACGATGGGTTCGGCGTGGAAGCGCGCACGCATGGTGCCGCCGCAGAGCACGTTGGCGATCGCGACCAGCGTCATGCCCTGGTGATGGGCCATGTAGGCCCGCACCACGGCGACGTCCGTTCCGTCCGGGACCCGTGTGCGGGTGTAGTCGAGGGCGTCGTAGAACCCGAGCGGCCCCGCCGCGCCCGCGCGCGCGAGCGCCACGAAGTTGGCGGCCGCCGCTCCGGGGTCGACCATCGCCGCCAGGGCGGTCGCATACGGCGCGATCACGAGGTCCTCGCCGAGCCCTCGCTCGAGCCCGAGGCCGGGCACGCCGAAGCTCGAGTACTGGTACGTGAGGTCGAGGTCGCGCATGTTGTACGCGGACTCGGAGATCCCCCACGGGACGCCGTGTCCGGCGCCGTACGCGATCTGACGGCGCACCACGAGGCGGGCGGTCTGGTCGAGCAGGCTCTCCGGCGGCGACTCCATCACCAGCGCCGGCATGAGGTACTCGAACATCGACCCCGACCACGAGACCAGGGCCGCGCCCCGCTCCACGGGCGTCATCGGCCGCGCCAGCCGGAACCAGTGCGACGCCGGAACCTCGGCCCTGGCGATGGCGACGAAGCTCGCCAGCCGGGCTTCGGATGCGAGCAGGTCGTAGGCGGCGGGATCGAGCGTTCCGTCGGTCACCCGGTACCCGATCGAGAAGATCTTCCGGCTCGGGTCGAAGAGGAACCCGAACTCCATGTCCGCGAACAGCTCGTGGCTCAGCCGCCGGACGTCGGCGAGACGGCGCTCGAGCGCCCGGCCGGCGGCGGACGAGCGCCGCAGCTGCTCGACGAGCTCGGCGATCGCGGCCGGCTCGTGGGGACGCTGCGCGCGGATGGCGTCGAGCTCGGCCAGCGCGGCGGCGCATCGCTCGGGCAGCTCGGCGAGGGTCGGATGGGCCGCGGCGAGCTGCCCGAGCGCCCTGGTGGCATCGGGGACGTCGTCGGCCAGCGCGGCGACGGCGCCGTCGAGGCCTGGCGCCCAGGGCACGAGCGTGTCGAGGTCGCGGCGGTGAGCGGCGACGGTGGCGGCCGTGGCGCGGGCCCAGACGAGGAGCTCGCAGCCGTCGCCGTCCCCGCGCTCCGCGGCCAGCGTCCGCGCGACGTCGACGAGCGTGTCCGTGAGCGCTCCGAGCCGGCGCAGGTGCGCGGCCCACGTGGCCGGCGTGGGCGCGGGTCCTCCGAGCGACGTCGCCACGGCGTCGATCGCCTGGTCGAGATCGGTCCGCGTGACGGTCTGGGTGCGGCGATCGTCGCTGAGCTCGCGCACGGCGTCGCGGACGAGCACCAGGGCGTCTTCGATGCCGCGCAGCGCCGCGGGGCCGACGAGCGGCTGCTCCATCATCTCGCGGCACGCATTGCCGACGACGAGGAGGTGCCCGGCGAGGTTTCCGCTGTCGACCGTCGAGACGTAGCGGGGCTCGAGCGGATGGAGGTCGCGCGTGTCGTACCAGTTGTAGAGGTGGCCCCGGAAGCGTTCCAGCCGCAGCATGCTGGCCAGCGTGGGCTCGAGCCGCTCGACGGTGTCGAGCGTTCCGGTCCAGCCGAGATCGCGCGCCGCGACGGTGGAGAGCAGGTACAGGCCCACGTTGGTGGGCGAGGTGCGGTGGGCGACCACCGGCTTCGGGTCTTCCTGCAGGTTGTCCGGCGGCAGATGGTTGTCCGTCGCGCCGACGAGCGTCTCGAAGAAGCGCCACGTGCGCCGGCCGGTGGAGCGGAGCGTGCGCGCATCGGGCGGCGAGAGTCGCGCCACCGGATGCGTCGGCGCGGGCCGGCTGAGCCAGTGCGCAGCCAACGGGGAGAGCAGCCACAGCACGACGAACGGCACCGCGAACGGCCAGTGGTCCGGCGTCGCGAGGATCGCGACGACGCCCGCCGCAGCGGTGACCGCGGCGGCGACCGCGACGGCGCCGTGCATCCGGCGATAGGTGCCGGCGAGCCCGGTGCCGAGTGCGGCCCTGGCCCGTGCGGCGGTCACCCAGTGGAGCATCGTCTGGCGCGTCACGGTGACCCGGACGAGCGTCCGTACGATCGCGTCGCTCATCGACCAGGCCTGGTGCGCGAGGAAGGTGAGGTGACACCCGAGCTGCGAGGCGGACAGGGCGAAGCTCCGCGCCACGGCCCGGACGCGATCGCCCGCGGACACGCCCGGACGCGCCTGCAGCACCTCGCCGAACGCGGGCAGGAAGGCCGGGAGGGCCATGGCGACGAGCACGAAGGCCGTCCAGGCGAGGGGCGATGTCCCGGGGACGGTCCAGCCCGCGAGCAGGACCAGCAGGGCGGCCGGCGCCGACAGCGTCCGCCGCAGGTTGTCGAACATCTTCCAGCGCGCGATGGTCGTGAGGCGAGTCGGGACGACGCCGGCGGCGCGCCCGCGCAGGATCCACGGCAGCAGCTGCCAGTCTCCGCGCGCCCAGCGGTGCTGGCGCGCGGCGGCGGCCTCGTAGGACGACGGGAACTCGTCGAAGAGCTCGACGTCGGTGACCAGCGCGGTGCGGGCGAAGAGCCCCTCGAAGAGGTCGTGGCTGAGCAGCGTGTTCTCGGGCACGCGACCCGCGAGCGATGCCTCGAACGGGTCGACCTCGTAGATCCCCTTGCCGATGTACGACCCTTCCCCGAACAGATCCTGGTAGACGTCGGAGACCGCCGCGGCGTACGGGTCGATCCCGGCCGGGCCGGAGAAGATACGCTGGAACCGCGAGCCCTCGCGCTCGGTCGGCAGCGTGGGCGTCACGCGGGGCTGGAGGACGCCGTACCCCTCGACGACGCGGCCGACCCGGGCATCGAGGGTCGGCCGGTTGAGCGGATGCGCGAGCGTGCCGACGAGCTGATAGACGGCGCCTCTCGGCATCCGGGTGTCGGTGTCCAGCGTGACCACGTAGCGGACGCCGGACGGCAGCGCCGGCGGCCGGCCGTCGACGGCGAGGAAGGTCGTGTCGGCCGCGCCTCGCAGCAGACGGTTCAGCTCGTGGAGCTTGCCCCGCTTCCGCTCCCAGCCCATCCACGTGTCTTCTGCCGCGTTCCAGACCCGCTTGCGGTGCAGGAGGAAGAAGCGGGCGCCCTCGCCCGGCGCCAGCGGGTACTGCCGGTTCAGGCGGCGGATTCCGTCGAGCGCGGTCCCGAGAAGCGCCTCGTCGCCCGCAATGGTCTCCGCCGGGGCGTCGACCCAGTCGGACAGGAGCGCGAAGCGCAGGTCGCCGTCCGGATTGGCGAGATAGTGGACCTCGAGCCGGCTGGTCAGCTCCTCGATGTCGGCGGGGCTGGTGAGCAGCGTCGGCACCACGACGATCGTGCGCAGCTCGGGCGGCACGCCCTCGCGCAGCGCCAGGCGTGGCAGCCGTCGCGGACCGATCGCCTCCATCACGGCCCGATTGACGAGCGCGATGGCGAGATCGGAGGCGGGGACGAGCGCCAGGAGCGCGAGCGGCACGAGCCAGCCGAGGGCCATGCCCGACCCGTGCGCGTGGACGACGGGCAGCGCCAGGACGACGGCGGTGACGGCGGCGATCGTGCCGAGGTAGCTGGCCGTCGCGGTGGACGCGTAGGCGCGCACCAGGCGCGCGCCGAGCGGCATCCGGTAGCCGACCTCCTTCTCGAAGAGCCGTCGGCCGCCCGAGATGAGGTAGAAGCCGGGATCGCTGCGCCGATCACCCGCCGGCGCGCCCGCCTGCCGGGCGCGGCTCACCGCCGCGCAAGCGACATCGAGCTCCGACATGCCCGAGCGGCGCGACAGGTCCTCGATCGCGTGCCGGTAGCGGTCGCGCGTGCCGAAATCCATGGACGCGAAGTCGCTGCCGGCACGCAGCGCCTCGTCGACCAGGCTGACGCCCTCGAAGAACGCGGCCCAGTCGAAGGTCGAGATCGTGCGCATGCTGGTGATGACGTTGCGCACGGTGACGTTCATCGCCCCCTCGCGCTGGTACGCGCGGCGCACGATGTCGTCGGGCGACTCTTCCCCGGCCGACAAGCGCTCCTGCAGCCAGGCGAGCGCCGGCGTCTGCTCGGGATCCTGCTCCCGCAGGCGTTGGACGAGCTGCACCGCGAAGGCGGTGGGCAGCGACCGTCCTTCGAGACGGCGAAAGGCCGTCGGGTCGGGCGGCTGACCCTCCACGCCGAGCAGCTCATCGGCGAGCGCGTCGGCCTCGTCGCGCGCGGCCCGTCCCGTGACCATGTGCTCGGCCAGGCGCCGGAGATTCTCGAGCAGCACCATGCGCAGCGCGATCGGGACGGCCCACAGCTCGCCGATCGTCAGGGGCTGCACGCGCTGGAAGGCATCGACGAAGCGACGCAGCGCCTCGCCGTCGACGAAGCTGTCTGTGTGTGCGACGAAGGTCCAGGCCAGGACGAACACCCGGGGAAGGCCCGCAGACGGGCCCTCCGTCAGCTTGGGCAGCTGACGGTAGAAGCCCTCCGGCAGGTCGTTGCGGACGTCGCGCAGGCCTTCGTCGACGATGTGGAAGTTGTCGATGAACCATTCCGCGGCGGGCGTGATCACGCCCTCGCTGCGGATCACCTTCGCGATCGTGCCGTAGCACTGGAGCAGCGTGCGCGCGTTGTCGCGGAGCCGGCGCGACAGGGCAGGCGCCTTCCGGGCCGACACCCCGGTGCGCAGGGCCGCGAGGCTCTCGGCTTGCTGCGCAAGGCGCTCGCCGCTGAGCGGCTCCTCGCGAATGGGCGGCTCGAGTGCCGCTTCGGGACGGTTTCGCATCCCTAGCTCGTCGGGCAGGGCCGGTCAGCGGCGTCGGTCGTGGCCATGGATGCGGAGTCTCCCTTCGGAGTCCGCGCCGAGCACACGACCGCCAGGACGGGGCGTCCTGCACGGGTCGCGCTGCGAGGCTGTCTGCGGGCTCGGGCGGGAGTGTAGCGGAGCGCGGGTAGCGAGGCGAATCGGGCACGCGCGTCAGACGAAGCGTTTCGCGGCAGCCCAGAGAGCGGCGGGCGGCACGCGCGGATCGCGAGCCAGCCAGACCGTCAGCCGCGCCTCGGACGGCATGCACCAGCGGCAGTCGGTGCGTGCGGCCGCCTCCACCTGCGCGAACAGCGCCTCGAGGCTCTCGCGCGAGGCCCCGAGCACGATCACGGTGTGCACGTCGCAGGCGCCCGGTCCCCAATGGTGATAGGCGTTGTGGCCCGAGATCGCCGGCGGCAGCCCGAGCGCGGGGCCGAAGAGGTCGATGGCGGCGGCCTCGCCGTAGTTGCTGGCGAAGATGCAGGCCCGCGATCGCTCCTCGGCCGGCAGGGCGGCATGCACGCGGGCGACCGCCGCCGCCAGCTCCGGCCAGCCGTGCATGTCGGCGAAGATCTGCGGCAGCTCGCCGAACGCATGGCGCTCCCCGCTGCCCGTGTCGGGGGCGAGGGCGGTTGCGCGCATCCAGCGAACGGTGGCCTCCTCGGAGAGCAGCGGCTTCGCCAGCGGCGCCGCCAGGACGCCGGTGCCGGCCACCGCGGCCAGCGCCGTGGGCAGCAGCCACCGGCGCCGGGTGGCCGCGCGCTCGAGCCAGACGCCGCCGGCCGCGAACAGCACCGTGTAGATCGGCGTCACGTAGTAGGCCTTACCGCCGCTGGCCGCCGTGAGGGCGATCGCCGCGACGGCGCCCGCGCCGAGGGCGCGCCACGGCCGGGCCGCCTCGGCGGCGAGCAGCCAGACGAGCCCGGCCGTCCACAGGGGCAGGGCTGCGGGGTTCGTCACCATGGCCTGCTCCGCCAGGAACGCGAGCACGCTGCGTCCCGCAATCTTGTCGGCGCGCGCGTTCGCGACGAACTCGAGCGTCGGCCAGCCGTGCAGGCTCTGCCAGAGGAGGTGCGGCAGGACGAGGGCGCCGGCGAGCGCCGCGCCGGCCCACGGCCACGGGGACGCCAGCCACCGGCGTGCGCGCGTGGCGACGAGGCCGGCTGCGGTCGCGAACGGGAGGATGGCGAAGGTGTGCTTGTTCTGGAGGCCGACCCCGGCGATCGCCCCGAAGAGGAGCCACAGACGCGGATCGCCGCCGGCGAGGATGCGCGTGAGCACGAGCAGCGCCAGCGACCAGAGCAGCACGTCGATGGCGTTGGGCGTGAAGATGCCGAAGACGCCGACGGAGATCGGCGCCACCATCACCGGTATCGCGGCCGCGACCTCCGCTCGCCGCCCGCCGCCGAGGACGCGCGCGAGGCGCGCGGCGACCAGCACGGTGAGGCCGGCGGCCACCGCCGCCAGCGCGCGCATGGCGGGGAGGGACGGACCGGCGACGGCGAGCAGGCCGCGCAGCAGCAGCGGCGTGAGGGGCGGGTGATCGACGTAGCCCCAGTCGAGATGCCGCGCGCAGGCGACGTAGTACATCTCGTCGCGGAACCAGCCGTACCCCGCCGAGGTCGCGAGGTGGAGCGCGACGGTGAGGACGGCGAGGACGAGAGCGGGCGGCACGGCGGTCTCGATGAGCCGGCCGCCGCCGCCGGTCAAGCGTCCCCGCTGGCGTCCCCGCTGGCGACCGCCGCTCGAGCTTGCACGGCCGCGAGGACGCTCGGCCGCCGGTTCCCGGATCCCGGAAGCACCGTCGTGGCCGGACATCGCCGGCCGCAGCGCCCGCGGGCGAGGCGGCCGGGAGCGCCGCCACCGGTGGCGAGGCAGGGCTCTTGCAGCCCGAACCTGCGTCGATGATCGCCCGACCCGTGCCCGTCCAGTCGACCCGCCCCGCGACGTACCGCGCCAGCACCGGGCGCGCGCGCCCGCGCACCCCTGCCGCGGGGGGCGACCGGCCAGTGGCGGATTGACGAAGCGGAGCCTCATGCGCCGCCGTGCCGTCCCGCGGGTGCGCCTGGCCGGACTCGGGCCGAACGAGGGGCTGTCCCCGGCCTCGGTCGCCGAGCGCCGGCAGCGCTGGGGGCCGAACGACATCGTCGAGACGCCGCCGCGGCCGTGGCGCGCCGTGCTGCGGGAGACTGCTGCCGACCCGATGCTCTGGTTCCTCGCCGGCACGTCCGCGCTGTACGGCGTCCTCGGCCAGCGGGTCGAGTCCCTGACGCTGCTCGCGGTGCTCGCGCCGCTGCTCGGCATGGACGCCATCCTCCACCGGCGCATCACGGCGTCCACGAGCGGGCTCGCCAGCCGGCTCGCGAGCCGGGCGACGGTGCTCCGGGAGAGTGCGCGCGTCGTCGTGCCCGCTGCGGAGCTGGTTGCGGGCGATCTCGCCGTGGTGGTGGCCGGCGAGCCATTCCCTGCGGACGGGCTCGTCGTGGCGGGTGCCGACCTCCAGGCCGACGAGGCGATCCTCACGGGCGAGGCGTGGCCGGTGCGCAAGCGGCCGCTGGAGGCGCTGCCGCCGGGCGACGCCCCCGCAGTCGCCGACGAGCACTGGGGCTACGCCGGGACCCGGCTGCTCGTCGGCGAGGCCCGGCTGCGCATCGTCTTCACGGGCGCGGAGACGCTCTACGGCGAGATCGTCCGCTCGGCGACCCGTGACGCCCGCAGCCCGACGCCGCTGCAGGCGGCGATCGGGAAGCTGGTCGGCACGCTGACGGCGGGGGCGGCGGTGCTCTGCCTCGTGCTCGCTGCGGTGCGCGTCCGCCAGGGCTTCGGCATGCTCGACGCGCTCGTCAGCGCTGCCACCCTCGCCGTGGCGGCCCTGCCCGAGGAGTTCCCGGTCGTGTTCACCGTCTTCCTCGGCGTCGGCGTGTACCGCCTGGCGCGGCGCCAGGCACTCGTGCGGCGGGCCGTGTCGGTGGAGAACGTCGGCCGCGTCTCCTGCATCTGCTCCGACAAGACGGGCACGATCACCGAGGGACGGCTGCGGGTGGCGCACCTCCTGCCGGCGCCCGGCGTCGAGCGCGCGGCCCTGCTCGCCCTGGCGGCACGCGCCTCGCGGCCCGAGAGCGGCGACCCGCTCGACACCGCGATCGACGAGGCAGCGGGCGCGCGCCCGGCGGGCGAGACCGTGACGGTCTTCCCCTTCACCGAGGACCGACGGCGGGAGACGGCGGTGGTGCGCGACGCCGACGGTATGCTCCTCGCGGCGACCAAGGGCGCCGCGGAGACCGTGCTCTCGATGGCCGCGCTCGACGACGCCGAGCGCGCCGCCTGGGCAGGTACGGTGGCCACGCTGGCGAGCGAGGGCCACAAGGTCGTCGCCTGCGCCTGGCGGCCGCTCGACGCCGCCACCTGGGCGGGCGGCGAGCCCGACCGCGGGTACCGGCTCGCCGGCGTGCTGGCGTGCGAGGATCCCGTGCGGCCCGGCGTGCCTGCGGCGCTGCGCACCTGTCAGGCGGCGGGCATCCACGCCCTCATGGTGACCGGCGATCACCCGGCGACGGCGACGGCGGTCGCGCGCGAGATCGGGCTGGGCGGGGCGGAGCCGACGGTCGTCTCCGGTGAAGACCTCGAGCGCGTCCTGGCCGACCGCGCGACGGTGCTGCGCGATGTCGACGTGGTGGCGCGTGCCCTGCCGGCGCAGAAGCTGGCGCTCGTGCGGGCGCTGCAGGCGGCGGGGGAGATCGTCGCGGTGACGGGCGACGGCGTCAACGACGTCCCGGCGCTGCAGGCCGCCGACGTCGGCGTGGCCATGGGCGAGCGGGGCGCGCGCAGCGCGCGCGAGGCGGCGGCCATCGTGCTGCTCGACGACGACTTCTCGACCATCGTGCGCGCGGTGGCCGAGGGCCGGCAGCTGTTCGACAACCTGCGCCGGAGCTTCCTCTACCTCCTCGCCGTGCACCTCCCGCTGGTCGTGACCGCCACGGTGGTGCCGCTCGCGGGCCAGCCGCTGCTCTGGCTGCCCATCCACGTCGCCTGGCTCGAGCTCGTGATCCACCCGACCGCGATGCTCGTCTTCCAGGATCTGGCGTCCGGGGACGGCCTTGCCGCCAGGCCGCGCGCACGGTCCGCACGGCTGCTCGCGGGCCGCGACTGGGCGATCGTGGGGCTGGTCGGCGCGCTGCTGATCGCGTTGCTCCTCGCCGGCTACGCGCGCGCCCTCGGCACCGGCCGCGAGGTGCAGCACGCACGCGCGATGGCGCTCGCGGCGCTGACGGTGGGCAGCGCGGCGGCGACGCTGGTGCTGAGCCGCGGCCGCAGCCGGCTCGCGCTCGGTCTCGCCGCCGGTAGCATGCTGGGAACCGTGCTGCTGGTGCAGCTCCCGGGGCTCGCGCGCTTCCTCGAGGTGGCCCCGCTGCACCTCGACGACTGGCTGCTCGGCTGCGCGGGGAGCACGCTCGCCGTGCTTCCGCTCGCGCTGCTCACGGCGCCTGCGCCGTCGCGCGATCCCTCGCGACCTCCGCCCGGGGGGCTTCGCGCCCCGGGGGCGGTGGAGCCTCGGCGCCGCAGAGCGTAGGCTCTCCGGTGCATGACCCGTCCCGGCACGCCGCTGACCGTGCACGACCACGACCGCCGCCGCGGCGGCCGGGAGTATGTGTATCCGGTCGTATCCCGCCGGGCGCGGGGCGTGTCGATCGGGATCAACCTGAACCCGAACGCGGCCTGCAACTGGCGGTGCGTGTACTGCCAGGTGCCTGGACTCGTGCGCGGCGCCGCGCCGGCCATCGACCTGGGGCAGCTCGCGAGCGAGCTCGCGGGCCTCCTCGACGAGGTGCGGACGCCCGGGTGGATGGAGCGCCACGTGCCGGAGGGCGGGCGCCGACTGCACGACGTGGCCTTCTCGGGGAACGGGGAGCCGACCAGCTCGCCGCAGCTCGGGGATGCCGTCGGCGTGGCGCTCGATGCGCTCCGGGCCCGCGGCCTTGCGGGCGAGGTGAAGCTCGTGCTGATCACGAACGGCTCGCTCCTGCACCAGCCGCGCGTGCAGGAGGCGCTCCGGCACCTCGGGTCGGCCCACGCGGAGGTGTGGTTCAAGCTCGACGGCGCGAGCGACGCCGTGCTGCGCGGGCTGAACGACGCGCACACGAGCATCGCGCGGCAGCGGGCCAACCTCGCGCTCGCGGCGCGGCTGGCGCCGACCTGGGCCCAGACCATGGTCCTCGAGGTGGCCGGGCGTCCGAGCCTCGACGCCGAGGAGCGGTTCGCCTACGTGCTGCTCCTCCGCGGCCTGCTGGACGAGGGAGTGCCGCTGCGTGGCGTGCGGCTCTACGGGCTGGCGCGGCCGTCCCACCAGCCCGAGGCGGCGAGCCTGCGCCCGCTGCCCGCGGCGTGGCTCCAGGCGTTTGCCGCCGAGATCCGCGGGGGGACGGGGTTGGCGGTCTCGGTCGACGCCTGAACGCCGCCGGGTCCGCGGCCCGCCCGCCGCTACTCGATATGGAGGATCCCCGTGAGGAGCAGCGCGGCGAGCGTCGCCGAGAGGACGAGGCGATACCAGCCGAAGGGTGCGAGCCCGTGTCGGGTGAGGAACGCGACCAGCCAGCGGACGGCGAGGGCCGCCGACACCGTGGCGACGCCGAACCCGAGCATCAGGTGGCCGAGTCCGAACTGCGCGACCATCGACGGCGCGGCCCCACTCGCAGCGTCGCCGAGATTGCCGGCGAGGTCGTGAAGGCACGCGGCACCGAGCGTCGGCACCCCGAGGAGGAACGAGAACTCGGCGGCGGCGACGGGGTTCAGCCCGAACAGCATCCCGCCGATGATCGTCACCATGGAGCGCGACATGCCGGGCCAGAGCGCGAGCACCTGGAAGCAGCCGATGCCCAGTGCTGCGGCCACGGAGAGCGTGGTCACGTCGCCGCCCCGGCGGACACCGCGGCCGAGCCAGATCATCCACAGCCCACCCACCGCGAGCGCCGCCAGGACCGGCAGCGCGCTGAACAGCCAGGTCTTGATCAGCGTGCCCAGGAGGGCACCCACGGTTGCGGCTGGGACGAACGCCAGCGCGATGTTGAATGCCAGGCGGCGGCCGTCGTCGTCGCGTCCGCCGAGCCCGCGCGCCATCTGCAGCACACGCGGCGCGTAGAGGCCGAGCACCGCCAGGATCGCGCCGCCCTGCACGACCACCAGGTAGGCGTCGAGCGCCTCCTTGTTGCCGGCGTGGTCGAGGCCGAGGAGCCACGCGGTCAGGACCAGGTGCCCCGTCGAGCTCACCGGCAGGTACTCGGTGATGCCCTCGACCACGCCCAGCACGACCGCCTGCCACCACGTCATCCCGTCGTCCTCCTCGTCCGCCTGCGGCGTGGCGCGAGAGTAGCGGGGCGGCGGCCTGCCCGCCAACGCCACGGGGCGTCGCGGGTCAGCCGCGGCAGCTCACGTCCGCCTGGACACCGGTGTGATCCGAGGGCCAGCACGGCGGCGCCGGCGCCGGTCCGCAGGAGGGCGCGAACGGGTTCGGCTCGTCGGCGAAGAGCCGGGTCGCGATGCCGTCCCCGTCGGCGTCGGCCGGCGAGTCGATCGCGGCGGCACAGGACGACGTCGGTCCGGGCGGCACGAGGAAGATGAAGTCGATCCGCTCCGACTGGTTCGTCGCCGGGTCTTCGAGGTGCGTCAGCGCGTCGTCGATCCGAGCGGAGGTGCAGCCTGCGCCCGTCGCCGCCACGCACTCCGGATTTCCGGCGGCGAGGAAGGTGTCCACCCAGCCGCGGGCGGTGAGCTGTCCGTGGACGAAGCTTCCCGCGGGCGCGTTCAGGTCGCCGGTGAGAAACGCCGGCGCGTCGCTCGTGTGCGTGTCTTCGACCAGCTTGGCGGTCTGGACGGCCTGGCACTCCCGTACCGTGGCCGCACCCGCCGCCGTGCACTCCGCCGGGCAGGGACCGAACGAGCCGCACGGGTTCGTGGCCCCGTCGCTGCCGGAGGCGAGGTGGGTGGAGTAGACGTCGATCACGCCGATCGGGTGGTCGATGCCGGCGTGCAGGACGTTCCGCAGTGGTCCGTAGAGGTCGAGGACCTCGCGCGACAGGACGCGGTGGCGCGAGAGGATCATCTGGTCGTCGACTCCCACCGTCCTGACGAAGACGGCGTGATAGGGGACGGGGCAGGCGGCGCCGAGCACCGTCTCGAGCAGCGCCGGCATGCCCGGGACGACGTCCGCCACCTCCTGCAGCGTGACCACGTCCGGGCAGCCCCGTGCATGCACCCACTGTCCGAGGAGCGCGATCCGGTCCGCAAGGCGGCAGTTGCCGCTGCCGGCGGGGCAGAAGAGGCCGTGGAGGACGTTCAGGTCGGCGACCGTCACGTCGTCGTCGGGACAGGTGGGCGGCGGCGGCGCCCCGGCGGCGCGCAAGCGGCCGGGCAGGTTCGCGCGCACGCTGCTCGCGTCGAACGCCGCACAGTAGCGTGTGCCCGGGAGGCGAAGGGTCACGATCACGGGCAGTGTCTGCGGGGTCGCGAGGGTGCACGGGAAGGCGGCGCCTCTGGCCTCCGCGGTGATGCGGCCCCCGCCGCGCCGGTTGGTCGCAATCGTGATCGAGCGGACGCCCTGCGCCGCGCCCTGCGGATCGCGAAAGCGCCACCCGCGCCGCGGGCCGTCGCGGCCGATGGGCGTCCAGCCTCCGGGGTCGAGTGCGATCTCGGCCCGGCACTGCCCGGCGGCGTTCGAGGCGAACACCACGAGCGACGCGCCCCCGCGTGGATCGGGGACCGGGGCGTCGATCTGCGCCGTCACCGCCGAGCGGAAGCGGAACGTGGTCCGGGGCGGCACGCGCGCGGTGATCGAGAGCGTACGCCCGGGCAGGGGGAGCTCGCCTCCCCGCGCGGGCGCGACGGCAGCGATCAGCAGGCAGGCGGCGAGCGCACGCGCGGCGAGCATGGCACGGCTTGGCACCGTCCCGTCGCGGCCGTCAAGCCAGGCGATCGACGGGCGTTGACAGTGGCCGCGGGCCGGGAGGGCGGTCCCGCGAGCGCGTGCCGCGGGGGCGAGGGCCGGCGCGCCGGGCCGACCCTCGCCCAACTGCTCAGTGACCGGCGGCGACCAGCGCCGCGACGGTGAACCAGTCGTCCGTGATCCCGGCCTTCTCGCCCTGGTTGAAGTACCATCCCTGCTCGCCGGGGAAGCGCGGGCTCGGCAGCGACGCCTTGGTGGCGTGCTCGAGCTGCAGATCGGCCATGACGATGGCTGGCGCGAAGCCCTGCTCGTCCTCGTACTGGATGGCGTTCGTGCCCGGCACCGACTTGCGGAAGCTGTAGGCGTTGATCCAGATCTTCCACAGCTCGCCGGAGCGGTCGTAGATGTCGCTGTAGGGGATGACCAACGCCTCCTTGTCGATGAACAGCACGCGTTTGGAGTAGGCATACTGCGGGAGCTTGGAGACGCCCTCCACGACGTACAACCGGCGCTTCTCCCAGATGTCGTCGAAGGCCCAGTCGATCTTGTCGTTCCACTTCGCCGGGTAGTGCTGCGCGTGGAAGCAGGCGATCATTTCCTTCTCGCCCAGGAACTTCCAGTCCATCCAGGCGATCTGGCCGGCGTAGCCGTTGTAGCTGTCGACGTCGGTGTCCTGCCCGAAGAGCGCGTCGGAGCGCTGGGCGGTGGACAGCCGGCGCACGCGCCGCAGCGACGGCAGGTAGAGCCACGAGTCGTCCTGCTTCGAGGAGTCGATGTAGCGGTTGCCGAGCGAGCCCACGCCCTTCAGGTCGAAGGGCTCGAGGATCGGGTAGAGGCCCTGCTGCACGCGATAGCCGTTGGGGTTCGGCTTCTCGGGCATCGGCTCGACGTACAGCCGGCCGGTCCAGAAGAGGCGGCGGTAGTGGTCGAGCAGGAAGTGCCGCTCGACCGACATCACACCCGCCTCCGGGATGGTGCCGGTGTCGGCATCGAAGTTCCGCAGGTCCTGGTCGTCCGTCCCGTTCGGCGTGGCGTTGTAGTTGAGGTTCCACATGATCTTGTACGCGTACTGGGGATCGTTCGGGTCCAGGTTGGGGAACGGCAACCCGGCCACGTAGTTCTTCAGGTCGTTGCCGTCGGCCGTGAGCTTCACCTGGCTCGCGTACTTCTCGGTGGCCTCCTTGTAGGCGCGAGGCCACTCGATGCGCTTGGCCTCGCCGATGGTGATGGGGAAGCCGCGCTTGACCACCCATTCCATGCCCGGCGAGATCAGGCCCTGCAGCTTCTCGACGTTGGCCGCGGTGATCCTGTCGCCGGGGGCGACGTCGGCCTGTGCCGCGCCGGCGAGCAGGACCGCACTCGCGAGCGCGGCGGCGAACGAAGGTGTCGATGGCATTCTCATGGCGAGCACTCCTTCGGGTGAGCACCCCGGGGCGCGCGTGGCCGCGACCCCGGAGCGGATTACGGATCGATCACGGCGAAGCGCGGGGGTGCCACTGTCCCCCGCCGCCGTTGCGGCACGAGCCGCGATCGCTCCGCCGACCGTCCGCGTGCTTGGCACCTAATCTCTCGCACCCCGCACCGTCAAGAGCTTGGTCGTCCCCGGGGGCACGGTCGCCCCGGCTTGACCCGCTGGCGGGGCCCGGATAGCCGGGCGCCATGCACCTCGGGGTCGCCATGTTTCCGACGCACTACGCCATC
>Ga0209253_10001841_pt1 | contig 18680 bp, 21 predicted proteins | sample FrelakmetBRP12BR_FD_187145 | JGI IMG/M metagenome (GOLD analysis project Ga0209253, IMG submission 187145) | Freshwater lake sediment microbial communities from the University of Notre Dame, USA, for methane emissions studies - BRP12 BR (SPAdes)... | ecosystem: Environmental > Aquatic >... | reverse complement strand
CGTGCGCGGCATGGACGCCGCGCCCGGAGCCCCCAGGGATGGGTTCACGGCGTCCCGGCAGATCGATCCGGAAGGTCGGCTGCGGCGACCGCCCGCCGTCAGCGTTGCAGCTCTTACGCAGTCAGGCGCTTGAGCGCTTCCGCGTACTTCTCGGAGGTCCTGCGGATCACGTCGGCCGGCAACCGCGGCGCGGGCGGTGTCTTGTCCCAGTCGAGCGTCTCGAGGTAATCGCGCACGAACTGCTTGTCGAACGACGGCGGGCTCGAGCCGGGCGCGTAGGTGTCGACCGGCCAGAACCGCGACGAGTCGGGCGTCAGCGCCTCGTCGATCAACGTGAGCGTGCCGGATTCGTCGACGCCGAACTCGAACTTCGTGTCGGCGATGATGATGCCGCGCTCGAGCGCATGCGCCGCCGCGAACTGGTAGAGCGCGATCGCGGTATCGCGGACGCGAGCGGCAAGGGGAGCGCCGATCACGGCGGCGATCGCGTCGAACGCGACGTTCTCGTCGTGATGGCCGCGCTCGGCCTTCGTTGCCGGCGTGAAGATCGGCTGCGGCAGCCGGTCCGCGATCCGCAGACCGCGCGGCAGGTCGATACCGCAGATCTGGCCCGTGGCCTGGTAGTCCTTCCAGCCCGAACCGATCAGGTAGCCGCGGACCACGGCTTCGACCGGCAGCGCCTTGAGTCGCCGCACGACCATGCTGCGATCCGCGAGCAACGTTCGCTCGGCCGCGTCGGGCACCGCGCGCTCGAGCGGGTAGTCGGACAGGTGGTTCGGCACGATGTGCCGGGTGCGCGCGAACCAGTAGTTCGAGATGCTCGTCAGCACCTGGCCCTTGCCGGGGATCGGGTCCGGCAGCACGACGTCGAAGGCGCTCAGGCGGTCCGTCGTCACGATCAGCATGTGCTGCGGGTCCACGGCGTAGATGTCGCGCACCTTGCCCTGGTGCAGGCGCTCGAGGCCGGCGAGAGTCGATTCGTGCATCGGCGGAGAGGACGGGATCGGTGCGCTGGCCATGCTGGGATTCCGGGAGTCGGGAGGGGACGGTGGCCGGCTGATAAGATACGCCGCCGCCGCGGGCCGGCAGTTTTGCAGGGGCCTTCCCCGACGGTCAAGGAAACGATGGGCTGGTACGGAAAGCTGATCGGTACAGTGTTGGGCGCCATCATCGGGCGCGGTTGGCTCGGTGCCATCGTGGGTTTCCTCATCGGGCACCAGTTCGACCGGCGCTCGGCGGCCCTGCGCCCGCGGGGCGGAGTTCCGCCGCGTGACCTGCAGGTCGTGTTCTTCCGTGCCACGTTCCAGGTCATGGGCCACGTCGCAAAGGCCGACGGCCGCGTGACGGAACAGGAAATCGGCGCGGCTCGCGAGACCATGCGGCGTTTCGCGCTCGGCGAGGCCGACGTGCGGCGCGCGATCGACCTGTTCACCGAAGGCAAGTCCGCAGACTTCCCGCTCGATGACGTGATCGACGGGTTCCGGAACGCCTCGACGGGGCGCGAGGACCTGCGCCGGCTCTTCGTGCAGATCCAGCTGGAGGCGGCGCTGATCGGCGGCGGGCTGAGCGCGCCGTCCCGTGCGGTCTTCGCGCGCATCTGCAATGCGCTCGGCATCTCGGCCATCGAATTCGCCGCGCTCGAGGCCATGCTGCGCATGCGCGGCCAGCAGGGTCCCGGGGCCGCCGCGCAGCCGGCGGCCGCTCGGCTGGCCGACGCGTATCAGGTGCTGGGCGTCACGCCCGAGACGGCCGATGCCAAGGTGACGCTCGCCTACCGGCGCCTGATGAGCCAGAACCACCCGGACAAGCTGGTCGCCAACGGCCTGCCGCAGTCCATGGTCGAGGCCGCCCACGAGCGCACCCGACGCATCCTCGAAGCCTACGAAGTCATCCGGAATCACCGGGGGATGAAGTAGCCGGCGGGCCTGCTAGAGTTCAGCGATCGTCCACAGGAGTCGTGACATGCAGTCGCCCTGGATCGCCCCCTCGATTCTGTCCGCCGACTTCGCCCGCCTGGGCGAGGAAGTGCGCGCCGTGCTCGCGGCCGGCGCCGACATCGTGCACTTCGACGTCATGGACAATCACTACGTGCCGAACCTGACGATCGGCCCGCTGGTCTGCGAGGCGCTGCGCAAGGCCGGCATCGAGGCGCCGATCGACGTGCATCTGATGGTCAAGCCGGTGGACCGGATCGTGCCGGACTTCGCGAAGGCGGGCGCCACCTGGATCACGTTCCATCCGGAGGCGAGCGAGCACGTCGACCGGACCGTCGGGCTGATCCGCGAGCAGGGTTGCCGTCCCGGCATCGTGCTGAACCCGGCCACGCCGGTGGACTGGCTCGATTACGTGCTCGACAAGATCGACATGGTGCTGCTGATGTCGGTCAACCCGGGATTCGGCGGGCAGTCGTTCATTCCGTCGGTGCTGCCGAAGATCACGCGGGTCCGGGAGATGATCGATCGCAGCGGGCGCGACGTCCGGCTCGAGGTGGACGGCGGCGTCAAGGTGGACAACATCGAGGCCGTGGCGGCCGCGGGCGCGGACACGTTCGTTGCCGGGTCGGCGATTTTCGGCGCGAAGGATTACGCTGCGACGATCAGCGCAATGCGCGAGCGAATCGGGCGGGCCCGGGCGCAGACCTGAGGCCGCGACCGGCCCGGCCGTCGACGATCAATCCTCGTCGTCCTCGTCCTCGTCCTCGTCGTCTTCAGCGACGGTCGTGGCCTTGCGGGCGTGCAGCGCGAGCGGTGCGGGCGCACTCGGCTGGCCGGACATCAGCGCCGCCTTGCCCTTGAGTCGCGGGCGCACCCCGTAGACCACCATGGTCTTGCCGCGGGCCGTCAGCAGGCCCTGCTCCTCGAGCACCTTGAGCACGCGTCCTGCCATTTCGCGCGAACAGCCCACCAGCCGGGACAGTTCCTGCCGACTGACCTTGATCTGCGTGCCTTCCGGGTGGGACATCGCGTCCGGCTCGTTGCACAGGTCCATGATCGCGTGGGCGACCCGGCCGGTGACGTCGACGAAAGCGAGGTCGCCGAGCTTGCGGTTGGTGCGGTCGAGGCGGCTGGCGAGCTGTGTCGCCAGTTCGAACAGCAGCGTCGGGCTTTCCGCAGCGATCTGGCGGAAGCGCGGGTAGGTCATCTCCGCAAGTTCGCACTGCGAGCGGGTGCGCACCCAGGCGCTGCGCTGCGGTTGCTCGTTGAAGAGGCCCATTTCGCCGAAAAACTGGCCCTTGTTCAGGTAGGCCAGCACCATCTCGTTGCCTTCCTCGTCCTCGATCAGGACTTCGACGGAGCCCTTGATGACGTAGTACAGCACGTCGGGCACGTCGCCCGCGTGGATGAGCACGGTCTTCGAAGGCACCGTGCGAATCCGGCAATAACTCAGGAAACGGTTGATCGCCGGAATCTCGCTCAAGGGTCTACCGCCGGTCTCCATGCTCCCTATCCTTGTGATTTATGTAAAAAAACTTTCGCGGATTTAATAGCAATTGACGCCATTGCCGCAAGTTTTCAGACGCGATAGGCGGCGCGGGTCATCACGCGGGCCGTCCGGCGCATCAAATTGCGCACCGGGCCGGGCAGGTCCCGGCCGCCCGCATCGCGAGCGTCCGCGCCGTGTCGCGCCTCGTCGGCCTGCATCTGCGCGACGATCCGGCGGGAACGCTCGTCGTCGGGCGGCAGCTCGTGCAGGTGCGATTCGAGGTGCTCGATCACCTGTTTTTCCGTCTCCGCGACGAAACCGAGGCTGTTACGGTCGCCGGCGAGCCCCGCCAGCGCGCCGATGGCAAACGAGCCGGCGTACCAGACCGGAGCCAGCAGGCTGGTGCGGCTGCCGAGTTCGCGCACGCGTTGCTCGCACCAGGCCAGGTGGTCGGTTTCGTCCCGCGCCGCCTCGAGCAGGGCCGCCCGGACCTTGGGGTTGCGCGCAGTCAGGGCCTGGCCATGGTAAAGGGCCTGCGCGGCGATCTCGCCGGCGTGGTTGACGCGCATCAGGCCGGCGGCATGGCGGCGCGCTTCCGGGAGGGTGACCGATTCAGGGCAGGCGGCTGCCGGGCTGGGTCGGGCCGCCACGTTGGCCGCGGCGACGGTCCGGAGGGCCCGGTCGAACTCCCGGATCAGGCCGTCGATCAGGGTCAGGCGGGGGGCGGGCGCTGGCATCACTCTATTCTATAGGGGTGCGCCGGGCACCGTGTCCCCGCGCCACAGCGCCCCAAGACCGCCTTTGCAATGGGCGCCGGCCTGCAGTAAGATTCGCGGCTCTTTGAAGCACTGACAGGTTCCCTGGAGCCTCCGATGACCACCTTTTTTGCACGCTCCGAGCAGGTGCGGCGCGACTGGTACGTGGTGGATGCGAACGGCAAGACGCTCGGCCGCCTCGCCACGCAGCTCGCCATGCGCCTCCGCGGCAAGCACAAGCCCGAATACACTCCGCACGTCGACACGGGCGATCACATCGTCGTGTTGAATGCCGAGAAGATCCGCGTCACCGGCGACAAGCTCACGGACAAGACCTACTACTGGCACACCGGCGCCATCGGTGGCATCCGCAGCAAGACGCTCGAGAAGATGCTGGCCGAGCACCCTGAGCGCGCGATCGAATTCGCGGTGAAAGGCATGCTGCCCAAGAATCCGCTCGGCCGCGCCATGTTCAAGAAACTGCACGTGTTCGCGGGCGACAAGCACCCGCACGCCGCGCAGCAGCCCAAGCCCCTCGAACTCTGAGACGCAAGGTTCCGACGATGCCCGTGAACACGAACTACGGCACCGGCCGCCGCAAGACTTCCACGGCGCGGGTCCACCTGCGCTCCGGCACCGGCAAGATCCGCATCAACGACCGCACGATCGAAGAGTTCTTCGGCCGTGAGACCGCGCGAATGATCGTGCGCCAGCCGCTCGAGACCGTGCAGATGGCCGACCGGTTCGACGTCGAGGTCAACGTGGCCGGCGGCGGCAGCACCGGCCAGGCCGGCGCGATCCGCCACGGTCTCACGCGCGCGCTGATCGATTACGACGAATCGCTGCGCAGGCCGCTGCGCGTCGCTGGTTTCGTGACGCGCGATGCGCGCGAAGTCGAGCGCAAGAAGGTCGGCCTCCGCAAGGCCCGTCGCGGCACGCAGTTCTCGAAGCGCTAATCCGCTTTGGGGGATCGTCTAGCGGTAGGACTACGGACTCTGACTCCGTCAACCTAGGTTCGAATCCTAGTCCCCCAGCCACAAACGTGAGGCCCGCCATCGGCGGGCCTCTTCGTTTGTGGCTGGGGGACTAGGACGCGAACCAGGGGACCTATTCGTCCGTCGGCAGCGCCCCGATTGAACCCAACACCTCTCGCGCAATACCCTCCCGCTTCGCCAGATCCTTCGCGCCATTCGGCATATCGATGTTGAGCGCGAAAAACACCGGCCCCTGCGGCCACTCGACCCAACCGACCCACCACCCCACCTGCGGCTGCACTCGTGCCTGCCAACCGGTCTTCGCGCGCAGGATCCATTCCCGTCCAGCCTCGACGATCATGACGTCCTTGACCAGGCGTTGGTGCTCGACGCGAAATGGCAACTCGTTCCGATGCAGTCTGCGCAGGAACGAAACCTGCTCCTCAGCGGAGATGCGCAGGTTGCCGTCCAGCCAGAACCGATCGATGCCGCCGGACGGATCCGCGTTGCCGTAATCGACGCTTTGCAGGTAGCGCCGCTCCTGCTGCTCGCCGATCGCGCGCGCGAGCTGCTGATAGACCCACACCGTCGAGTTGCGCATCGACGAACGGAGGTCCTGGTCGCGGTTCCAGGACTCGATGTCGTGCCGCGTGCCGTCCCAACGGAACACCTGGAATTCATCGCGAACGACGCCTGCATCGAGCGCGAAAAGCGCGTGTGGGATCTTGAACGTCGACGCGGGCAGGTATTGAGTGCGGGCGCGCTCGGCCGCATGTGCCCAGTGCGATCCCTCACTCGTTCGCTCGTCGACGACCACGATCGTGCCAACGACCCCGGCCTTCATGAAGTACTGCGCCCACTCGGGGCGCTCCTGCCACGTGTCCGCCGAGGCCATCGCCGGGACGAAAGCCAGCAGCGCAACAAATGCGATCAAACTGTTGCGATTCATTTCCCGTCACTCATTCGGATGCAAACTCGTTTGGGCCGGCACTGACAGCGACTCGTGCCAGCTGCAGCGACACTTGCTTCCTGCCACCAGCGATCTGTTGGCGACCGACCTCGGCCAAACCAAAACTCACGTGAAATCTCTGGGAGCGCAGTAGCTTGTCGACCGGAACGCATGGATTGCGTCGACATCAAGGCGTGACCGATCGAAACTTATCTCGTAGGCGGGCAAGTCATCCGGGGGCGGAAACGCATCCCGAAACGTGAATGCGTGTGAGGTCGGTCCGTGAGTCCGGAGGTGCGCCAGCCGCGCTCGAGATTCGCGACGAACTCGGCCATCGAAGGCGATTCGAGCCCTTCCTTCATGGTCGCGACGTTGAGCTGCGCCAGTTGATTGTGAGACATCCAACTTTCGTCAACGACTCTGGATCTCGTGGTTCATCGACCGGCCGGTGGTTGCCGCCGGGCTCCGTGCGGTCACCGATTGGAGGCGTCGTCGAGCGCATCGGCGACGAGCTCGATCCAGTGCCGGACCGGCACCGGGCTCGTCGCGCGCAGGTGCTCGAGGCAGCCGATGTTTGCGGTCGCGATCACCTGCGGATTTCCGCCCGTGAGTGCTCCGAGCTTGCGGCGGCGCAGCTCGCTCGACAATTCCGGTTGCAGCAGCGAGTAGGTGCCGGCCGAGCCACAGCACAGCGTCGGATCGCGGGTCGGCATGAGCGTGTGGCCCGCAGCCTCGAGCAGCGCCTCGACGCGACCGCCGACTCGCTGGCCGTGCTGCAGCGTGCAGGGCGCATGCCACGCGACACGCAGTCCGTTGCTGCTCCGCAGGCCGGCACGCGCGAGATCTTCGGGCGCAATGACCTCGGCGAGGTCGCGTGTCGCCTCGCTGACGCGTCGCGCCAGTTGCGCATGGCCGGGGTCGCTGGCCAGCAGCCGCCCGTAGTCCTTCACCATCAGTCCGCAGGCGCTCGCAGAGCTGACGATCGCTTCGGCGCCGGCGTCGAGTGCCGCGCAGCACGCGTCCACGTTGCGGCGGGCCTGGTCGAGCGCCCGTTCGGTATGACCGAGGTGGTGCCCCAGCGCGCCGCAGCACTGCTCGCCGGCTACACGCTCGACGCTGATGCCGAGGCGGTCGAGCACGCGCGCCGCGGCGGCGTTGATTCCGGGCTTGAGCCCCGGCTGTACGCACCCCTCGAGCAGCACCACGCGCCGAGCGTGGCGCGCTGCAGGTATGACAGGCCGGCTGTCCGAGCGCGGTGGGACGCGTGCCTGCAGCGCGGCGGGCAGCCAACTTCGTGCGGCTTGGCCGATTCGCAGCAGCGAGCCGAACAGCCGTGGACGCGACAGGAACTCGACGAGCCCAACTCGCAGTGCGCGTTGTGGTAACGCCCGTGGTACACGGTCCTCGACGAGCTCGCGGCCGAGGTCGATCAACCGGCCGTACTCGACGCCGGAGGGGCAGGCGCGCTCGCAGGCGCGGCAGGTCAGGCAGCGGTCGAGATGGAAGCGAGTCGTCGCGGTCGCCTCCGCGCCCTCGACCATCTGCTTGATCAGGTAGATGCGGCCGCGTGGACTGTCGAGTTCATTGCCGGTGATGCGGTAAGTGGGGCAGGCCGGCAGGCAGAATCCGCAGTGCACGCAGTTGCGGAGCAGCGCCCGGGCTTCGTCGCCGCGCGGCGTGCCTTCGAGTCCTGCGGCGGGTTGCGAGTACATGGCGCTAGAGGCCCGCGTACATGCGACCGGAGTTCAGGATCCCGGCGGGATCGAAAACGCGCTTGAGCTCGCGGTGCAGCCGCAACAGCGGCGGAGCGAGCGGCGTGAACACTTCGGCTGCGTCGGTATGGTGGCGGAACAGCGTCGCGTGACCGCCGACTGCGGCGGCGGCCTCGAACGCCGCAGCATCCGCGACGCCGCGATACCAGCGTTGCATCCCGTTCCACTCGACGAGCGGCGCACCGCCGAGTGACAGGGGCGCGACGAGCCCGGGCACGGTGCAGCGCCAGAGCGACTGCTCGCCGGCGAAGAATGGATGCGTCTGCTCGCGCAAGCTCGCCCAAAAGGAACCGCAATCGGGCAAGGGCTCGCCGCCAATACGAGCCGTGACTGCATCGAGCGTCTCGGTCGATCCCTCGAACCTCAGGTAGAGGCGACCGCCGATCCAGCTGCTCGCGGAAAGGGGCAGGGCACCCCGCGCAAGGCTCGCCAGGTGTTCCAGCGCCTGCGCCTCGTCGAGTTCGAGCGCCAGCGTGCGCTCGGCGGCTGCGCGGGGCAGTACTTTGAGCGACACGTCCAGCAGTACGCCAAGCACGCCGAGCGAGCCGGCCATCAATCGTGCAACGTCGTAGCCGGCGACGTTCTTCATGACCTCGCCGCCGAAACGCAGGACGCGCCCGTCCCCGGTCAGGATGCGCGCGCCGAGCACGTAGTCCCGCAAGGGGCCAGCCCAGGCACGAGCCGGTCCCGCGAGACCGGCCGCGACGGTTCCGCCAAGGGTCGCGCCGGGACCAAAGTGCGGCGGCTCGAATGGCAACCGCTGGTCGTGCGCTGCGAGCTGGGTCTCGACCTCCGCGAGCGGCGTGCCGCCGCGGGCGGTGAGCACCAGCTCGGCTGGGTCATGCCGGAGGATGCCGGTGTGTCCGCGCGTCGCGAGAGGGACGCCGTCGATGGCCCGTCCGTAGAACCGCTTGGTATCTCCGCCCACGATCCTGAGCGCTGCGCCGCGACTGGCGGCCTCGCGGACGTGCGCGAGGAGATCGTCGGTGCCGTCGCGGTCCATGGTCCGTCAGAAGCGGGGCAGGTGAGAGAACGGCAGCTTGCCGCCGTGGACGCGCATCGCGCCATAGTCGGCGCAGCGAGCGAGCGTCGGCACGGCCTTGCCCGGGTTCAACAGTCCGTCGGGGTCGAATGCGCGCTTCACGGCATGGAAGGCCTCGAGTTCGCCCGACCCGAACTGCGTGCACATCGGTCCGAGCTTCTCGACACCGACGCCATGCTCACCGGTGATCGTGCCGCCCACGGCGACGCACAGCTCGAGGATCTCGGCGCCCAGGTGCTCGGCACGCTCGACCGCGCCGGGCTCGCCGGCGTCGAACAGGATCAACGGATGCAGGTTGCCGTCCCCGGCGTGGAACACGTTGGCCACCGGGAGGCCGGCCGCCTGCGACAGCTCGCCGATGCGCTGCAGCACGTCCGCGAGGTGACGCCGCGGTATCGTGCCGTCCATGCAGAAATAGTCGGGGGCCAGCCGGCCAACGGCCGGGAACGCCGACTTGCGACCGGACCACATGCGCTGGCGCTCGGTGGCGTCGGTGGCGACCCGCAGCGCAGTCGCACCGCAGTCGCGCAGCAGCGTTTCGACTGCTTGCAGGTCGCGCTCGACGTCGTGGTGGAGCCCGTCGAGTTCGCAGAGCAACAGCGCGTTCGCATCCGTCGGGTAGCCGCAGCGCGCGAAGGCCTCGGCGGCGCGCATGGCCGGCGCGTCCATCATCTCGAGCCCGGCGGGCACGATGCCCGATGCGATGACGCGACCGACGGCGTCCGCGCAGCGGCGCACGTCGTCGAAGGCGGCCATCAGCAACTCGACGCGCTCAGGCAGGGGTTTCAATCGCACCGTCGCCTCGACGACCACGCCGAGCATGCCCTCCGAGCCCGTCAGCAGCGCGAGCAGTGGCAGTCCGGGGGCCTCGCCGGTCTCGGAGCCGAGCACCAGCAGCTCGCCGTCGATGGTGAGGACGCGCACTTCGAGCAGGTTGTGGACCGTAAGCCCGTGCTTCAGGCAGTGCACGCCGCCGGAGTTCTCGGCAACGTTGCCGCCGATCGTGCAGGCGACCTGCGACGACGGGTCCGGCGCGTAGTAGAGGCCATGCGGTGCGGCCGCCACCGAGATCTCCAGGTTGGTGACGCCAGGCTGCACGCGCGCGAGCCGGCGGCGGGGATCGACCTCCAGGATCCGGTTGAGCCGCGCGAGTACGAGCAGGACACCACCGGCGACCGGCAGCGAGCCACCCGACAACCCCGTACCGGCGCCGCGCGCGACGACCGGCGTGCCGTGATGCCGGCACGCGCGCAGCACTGACTGCACTTCGGCGGCAGTGCGCGGCAGCACGACGACGTCGGGGCTGCGGCGATGAGCCGTCAGTGCATCGCATTCGAAGGGGGCGCAGGCCTCGGCCGACGCCAGCACGGCGTCGGCGCCAAGCGCGGCGCGAAGATCACTCAGCAGTGCCGGGTCAGGCGTCACGCGCCAACGTTACGACACCTTCGGCCGTGCCGACCAGTAGCACGTCGGCCGGGCGACGCGCGAAGAGCCCGACCGTGACCACGCCGGCGATCTGGTTGATCTCGCCCTCGAGCGCCACCGGGTCGGGAATCGACAGGTGGCGGACGTCGAGGATGTGGTTGCCGTTGTCGGTGACGAAGGCCTCGCGCCAGACCGGCTCGCCGCCCAGCCGGGCGAGCTCGCGGGCGACATGGGCGCGCGCCATCGGAATGACCTCGACCGGTAATGGAAAGCCGCCGAGCCGTTCGACCAGTTTCTGCTCGTCGACGATGCAGACGAAGCGGTGCGAGGCCGCGGCGATGATCTTCTCGCGCGTGAGTGCGCCGCCGCCACCCTTGATCAGATGAAGGCCGCGGGTGGCCTCATCCGCGCCGTCCACGTACAGCTCGAGCTCGCCCGCGTCATTGAGGTCCAGCACCGGGATGCCGTGGGCCTCGAGCCGGCGGGTGCTGGCGACCGAGCTCGAGACCGCTCCGGCGATGCGCTGGCGGACCGCGGCGAGGCCGTCGATGAAGAAATTCACGGTGGAGCCGGTGCCGACGCCGATCACGACGCCGTCGCCGAGGTAGTCGAGCGCGGCTGCGGCGGCGCGTTGCTTCTTCGTGTCCTGGTTCATGTCGATTTCCGCCTCCCGGAAACAACTGTGCCCGCTTGCGCGGGCACAGTCGTCAAGCTTCGGCGAGAAGCTTACTTCTTCTTGGCGGCCTTCTTGGGCTTCGCCTTCGCCTTCGCCTTCTTCACTGCCTTTTTCTTCGCTGCCATTTCAGTATCTCCATGTCGGGTTAGTCCGGGCGCAGTATTTACAGAAATCAAAACCCGATTGCAAGAGGCACGTCACGAATTTCCATTGCGCCTTCGGCGCAGGTGTGAGTGAGGTGTCACGCGCGACGCGTGCGTCGCGATGCGCTGGTGCTGTGATTCACGGCATTCGCTCACGCGAGCGTGAGCACGAAGCGCCACTCGTCGCGCGTCACCGGCGTGACCGAGAGACGGTTGCCACGACGCAGGATCACCATCTCGGAGAGTGCTCCGTGCGCATGTTTGCGCAAGGTTTCGAGCGTGATCGGCGGGTCGATGCGCCGCTCGAGACGCACGTCGACGCTGTACCAGCGAGGTTGCGCCGGGTCGCTGCCCGGATCGAAGTAGGGATGCTGCGGATCGAGCGCGGCGCGTTCGGGATAGCCCGCGCGCGTGATCCGCAGGACGCCGTAGATGCCCGGCACGTCGCAGCTCGAGTGATAGAAGAAGCCCTGGTCGCCGATGCGCATCTGGTCCCGCATCATGTTGCGCACCTGGTAGTTGCGCACGCCGTCCCACGCCGTCGTCGCGTTCTTCGCGCGGCCGAGGTCGTCCGCGCTGAAGGTCTCGGGTTCGGACTTGAAGAGCCAATAATTCATCGGGCGCTCCCTTGGCGCGTGACGTGGCGCTGCTCCGGAACGACGATGCCTTGCTCGGTGACGATCAAATCGAGCGGCACGTCCCAGGGCGATGCCGCGATCCCGGGCAGCTCCTGGCAGGCGAACGCGACGCCCACCAGCCACGGTCGCCGCCATGCGCGCCCGGCGTCGAGTCGTCGTCGCAGCGCCCGGTCGTAGAATCCGGCGCCCATGCCGAGGCGATTGCCGCGACGGTCGTAGCCGACGACCGGCACGAGAACGACATCGAGCCCGGCCGGGACGAGGCAGCGGGTCGTAGCCGCAGGTTCCTCGATTCCGTAACGGTTCCGGCGCGCCGCGCTTCCCGGCGCCAGCGCCACGAAGGTCATCAGGCGGCGCCGCCGGCTGACGATCCGCGGCACGTAAGTCTCGACGCCGCGACGCCACGCCTCGGGCAGGCACGGCCGCAGGTCGACTTCGCCGGGCAGCGGCAGGTACAGGGCGACGCGGCCGCCGCGACGGAAGATGCGCAGGCGCTCGAGCGTTGCACGGATCGCCGCCTCGGCGGCGGTTCGCTGGCGCGGCTCGATGCCGAGCCGCAGTGCGCGCAGCCGGCGACGCGCGGCGCGGACTTCAGCGGTGGGTTGCGCCATGCGGATCGCGAGCCAGGAGAGAAAAAGGGATGGCGCCACCCGCCTGTGCCGTCACGAACCATTGCTCTCGACAAGAGCAATAAGAGGGGAAGGCCGCAGCACCTAAGGCTTCCCGCTCGAGGCGGACATGCACAATGGTGCCGACAGACCAGCTCCCCAGGGTGTTGGACTTAAGGTCGAGAGGTAACCCGGACCGTGTCGAACACCGCAGGCGGCGCCAAATCGTCGAGGGACGGGATTCGTCTCGTTCCCTCTAAAGTTCCAGTTGCTGGCCCTTCTCCAGGGCCGACTCCACGCGCTCGCGCAGGGTCCGGATCTTCGACCCGAGGTCCGAGTCTACTACGGAACCGTTGCGGCGCAGCTTGATCAACTCGTTCGCGAGATTCAGCGCGGAGATGACCGCGATGCGGTCGAGCCCGACGACCTTGCCGCCATCGCGCACCTCGCGCATCTTCGTGTCGAGGTACTCGGCGGAGTCGAGCAGGTCGGCGCGCTCTTCGGCGGGGCAGGCGACCTGGTATTCCCGGTCGAGCAGCCGGACGCTGACGCGCGTCACTCTTTCTTCACTCACGATCCGTGCTCCATGGCCTTCAGCCGGCCGATCATCGCCTCGACACGCCCTCGCACCTGCTCGTTCTTCTGCAGCAGGCTGGCGCGCTCCGTCATCAGGGTTTCCTGGCGCTGGCGCAGCGCGCGGTTCTCTTCCTTGACCTGGCCGATCGTGGCCACGAGCTCGTCGATGCGCCGCTCGAGGCGCTTCAGCTCGGCGTCCACGGCGGATCTTGCGCTGGGTTCACTCATGCACGGAACTATAGAGCCGCCCCTGCGGGGAATCAATTGAGACGGCGACCCCGCGTTGCGCGGTGCTACGATATGTGAGATGCACCCCTCCGTGGCCTTCGACGACGTCGCGCGGACGCTGTCCTCCGGCGCGTCTGCCGTGCACCCCGCCGAGGCGCACGGCTGCCTGTGCGGCGCCCTTTGCGTCCGGCGCGAGTATTCACTTGCGGAGTGGATCGACGAGATCTTGCCCGACGGCGACGTCGCGCTGACGGGCGACGGCCCCCTGCAGGGCCTCTTCGAGGAATCGGCCGGGGTGCTCTTGCGCGCGGAGATGGAGTTCGAGCCGTTGCTGCCGGACGACGAGACCGATCTGGCGGCGCGCGTCGAGGCACTCGGCGCCTGGTGCCAGGGGTTCCTGTACGGATTCGGCGCGGCGGGTACGGCCGCTCACGCGAAACTCCCAGCCACTGTCAGCGAAGTGCTCGCCGACCTCGCGCAGGTTTCGCACGTGGGCGCGCCCGGGGGCGAGTCTCCCGAAGCCGAGGAATCCGCCTACGCGGAACTCGTCGAATTCCTGCGTGCCACGGTGCAGCTCGTCTATGACGAACTTGCGGGGCTGCGCCAGGGCCAGCCCGTTTCCCAATCCGGACACTGACAGGACCATGACCGTTCGCAAAGACGAGTTCGCCCGCCGGCGCAGGCAGCTGATGCGCATGATGGGCAAGGGCGCCATCGCGATCCTGCCCGCCGCGACCGAGAAGCAGCGCAACAGCGACGTGCACTACCACTACCGGCCGGACAGCGATTTCCATTACTTGACGGGCTTCGACGAGCCGGAGGCCGTGGCGGTGCTGGTGCCGGGCCGGCCGCACGCCGAGTACATCCTGTTCGTGCGCGACCGCGATCCGGCACGCGAGGCCTGGGATGGGCAGCGCGCCGGGCCGGACGGCGCCACCCGGGATTACGGTGCGGACGATGCGTTTCCGATCGGCGACATCGACGACATCCTGCCCGGGCTGATGGAACAATGCGGCCGCGTCTATTACACGATGGGCCTCAACGCGGATTTCGACCAGCACCTGATCGGCTGGGTCAACACGCTGCGCGGCCAGGCCAAGCAGGGCATGCACACGCCGCAGGAGTTCGTGGCGCTCGACCACCTGCTGCACGACATGCGCCTCTACAAGAGCCGCACCGAGCTTGCCGTGATGCGCCGGTCGGCGCAGATCGCCGTCGGCGCACACATCCGGGCCATGAAGGCCGCTCGTCCGGGTGTGCACGAATACGAGGTGATGGCGGAGCTGCTGCACGAGTTCCACCGCCACCGGGCCGACATCTCCTACCATCCGATCGTGGGCGGCGGGGCGAACGCCTGCACGCTGCACTACCACGCGAACGACGCCGAACTGCGCGACGGGGACCTGCTGCTGATCGATGCGGGCTGCGAATACGATTACTACGCTTCGGACATCACCCGCACGTTCCCGGTGAATGGGCGCTTCTCGCCGGAGCAGCGTGCCGTCTACGAGGTCGTGCTGGAAGCTCAGGAAGCCGCCTTCGCCCGCATCAAGCCGGGCAACCACTGGAACGATCCGCACGACGCTGCCGTCCGCGCAATCACCCAGGGGCTCGTGCGGCTCGGCCTGCTGAAAGGCCGGGTCCCCGCGTTGATCAAGGAAGGGGCCTACCGGAAGTTCTTCATGCACCGAACCGGGCACTGGCTCGGCATGGATGTGCACGACGTCGGGGACTACAAGGTGGGCGACGAGTGGCGCGTGCTCGAGCCGGGCATGTGCCTGACCGTCGAGCCGGGCATCTACATCCCGGCCGGGACGAAGGGCGTGCCGCGACGCTGGTGGAACATCGGCGTGCGCATCGAGGACGACGTGGCGGTCACGGCCGCGGGCTGCGAGATCCTGACGGCCGGGCTGCCGCGCACGCCAGCGGAGGTCGAGCGCGTGATGAGCGCATGACGGCCGCGCGATGACGGACCACGAATCCAGAGTCGATTGCGACGTGGCGATCGCCGGCGGCGGCCTCGTCGGCGCGTCGCTCGCACTCGCACTTGCGCCGCTCGGGCTCAAGGTTGCGCTCGTCGAGGCCGTGGCGCCCGGTGGCGGGGTTCACCCGAGCTTCGACGAACGCACGACCGCGCTCGCCAACGGCAGCGCGCGCATCTTCCGCAGCCTGGGCATCTGGCGGCACATGGAGCGCGAGGCGACGCCGATCCGCCGCATCCACGTTTCCGACCAGGGGCGCTTCGGCGTCGCGCGGATCGACGCCGCGGAGCAGGGTCTCGAGGCGCTCGGGTACGTGTTGCCGAACCGCGTCATGGGCGCGGCGCTCTGGCAGGGCCTGGCCGCGGCGTCCGGCATCCAGGTCATCGCGCCTGCGCGTGTCCTCGGCAGCGAGCTCGCGGGTGACGTTCGCGTGCTGGCCCTCGAGCACTCCGCAACGACGCAGCAGTTGCGCGCGCGGCTGGTGGTCGCGGCCGACGGCGCGCGATCGCTGATCCGCGAACAGGCCGGGATCGCGGCCGACCACTGGCCGTATGCCCAGACCGCGATCATCGCGACCATCACCACGCAGCGCTTTCACGATTACGTGGCGTACGAGCGATTCACCGCCGACGGGCCGATCGCCGTGCTGCCACTCAGCGACGGTCGATGCGGGATCGTCTGGACCCGGCCACCCGAGGACGCTGCGCGCCTGCTCGCACTGCCGGACGAAGCGTTCCTCGCCGAGTTGCAGGCTGCCTTCGGGTTCCGGCTCGGACGACTGCTGCGTGCCGGTGTCCGCAGCGCTTACGAGCTCGCTCTGTCGCGCTCCGAACGCCACGTCGCCGAGCGGCTGGCGATCGTGGGCAACGCCGCGCAAGGGCTGCACCCGATCGCCGGGCAGGGTTTCAACTTGGGGCTGCGTGACGCCGCGAGCCTTGCGGAGGTTCTTGCGGATGCGCGCGCGGCGGGGTCCGCGGATGCCGGTGATGCCGGGCCGCTCAAGGCCTACGCAGACTGGCGCGCCGAGGATCGTCGCCGCATCGTGGCATTCACCGACGGACTGGTGCGCTTGTTTGGTTCGCCGCTCGGCGTGCTGCGCGGGTTGCGCAGCGTCGGCCTGCTGGCGTTCGATGCGTTCCCACCGGCCAAGAGTGCGATGGCACGCCTCAGTGTCGGGGCCGCCGGGCGCATTCCGCGCCTGGCACGCGGCGTACCGCTTGCCGGAGACCGCTGATGGCGACGGGCAAGCGACTCGACTTCGACGTCGTCGTGATCGGCGGCGGCATGGTGGGGCTCTGTTTCGCCGCGCTCGCCGCGCAGGACGAGCGGCTCCAGTCGTGGCGGATCGCGATCGTCGAACCGACCGCGGCCACGCCGCCGCGCGAGGACCGAGTCGACCTGCGCGTCTCGGCGCTGTCGCGCGCGTCGGAGCGCATCCTGCGGGCGGCCGACGCGTGGCCGGCGCTTGTCGACCAGGGTTGCCCGTACTCCGACATGGTGGTCTGGGACGCCGCGAGCCAGTCGGACGCCTGGGACGCGCTGCATTTCACGGCGGCGGAGACCGGTGAGGCGGATCTCGGTCACATCGTCGAAAACGTCCGCGTGCAGTGGGCCCTGCTCGAGTCCAGGCACTTGCGCTCGGTGACGCACATCCGGGCGGGGCTCGAGGCGCTGGCGTTCGACGAAGACGCGGCCCGGGTCACGCTGAGCGATGGCCGCCGGCTTGCCTGCAGCCTCGTCGTCGGCGCGGATGGCGGTCAGTCGCGGACGCGCGAGCTCTGCGGCATCGGTCGCGGCGGCTGGACCTACGGCCAGACGGCCGTCGTCGCCCACTTGCGCGCCGAGCGGCCGCATCGGCACACGGCCTGGCAGCGTTTCCTGCCGGATGGGCCGCTTGCATTGCTGCCGCTGCGCGACGGTCGCGTCTCGCTGGTCTGGACGACGTCACCGGACGCCGCGCGGGAACTGACAGCCGCTTCGCCCGCCGATTTCTCGCGCCGCGTCACCGAGGCCAGCGACCGGGTGCTCGGCATGGTCGAACTCGACAGCGAGCGCGCCGGTTACCCGCTCGCGCTGTGGCACGCACGCGAGTACGTGCGGCCGCGCCTGGCGCTGGTCGGTGACGCCGCGCACACGATCCATCCGCTCGCGGGGCAGGGCGTCAACCTCGGGTTCCTCGACAGTGCTGCGCTCGTCGAAGTGCTTGCCGAGTCGGCCGCCGGCGGCGAGCCCTTCGGGCTGCGAACACTGCGGCGGTATGCGCGCTGGCGCCGCAGCGAGAACGCGCTGATGCTCGGCACGACGGACACCCTGAACCGCTTGTTCGGCGAGCGCAGCGTGCCCGTGGCGGCGATCCGGCGCCTCGGACTGTCGTTGGTGACGCGCCAGCCGTTGCTCAGGCGTGCGCTGGTGCAGCGGGCGCTCGGCCTGGCGGGTGACCTCCCGGCCATCGTCACGCATCCCGGCTCCGTCGCATGATCGACCCGCTGTTCGGGTCATGGCTGCGACGCGCCCTGCCCGCCGCCTCGATCGAGACGCTCGCGCCCGAACTCGACGACCCCGGCCGTGCACTCTCGACACGCATGGGCCAGTTCGCGAAGTTCTACGTGTCCCACTCTTCGTCGGTCGTCGATACTGGACCGCTGGCGGTGACGCGCGAGTGGACCAGCGTCCGCAACGTCGCATTGATGCGTCGTGGCCTGGAAGTTGCGCGTTCGCGGGCGGCGTTGCCGCTGCATCTCGACACGCTGGCCGCACTCGAGGCCGAGACCTGGGGCGCGTTCCTGATGAGTTTCCTGCTCGTCGAGTTGCAGGGCCGTCTCGACTGCGGTGGGATCGACGGCCAGCAGCGCGCGTTGCTGCGGCTCGTTGCGCCACTCACGCAATTGACGACCGGGAAACAGGCGGTGAGCGTGTTGGTCGAGCTGGTCGACGGCGTCGGCTCGACCGGCGCAGTCGCCTGCTCGGACCTGCCGGAGCTGTTGCAGAGCGCGCATCAGCGGCAAGCCGGGGAGCTCTCGACCGACGCGCTCGCGATCGAAGCGCTGTCGTGCCCCGACCTGCACGACGCGCTCGCGGCGCTGATGGGACGCGCGTCCTCCTGCGTGCGATCGATCCGGGAGCCGAGGCTGGCGGCGGCCGGCCGGCAGGCCGTCGGCGCGCTTGAGCGCGCGGCGCTGTGGCTGGAGTCCGGCAAGGAGCACGACGTCCTGGAGGCCGGTGCGCGCCGCCTCGCGATGACCCTCGCGCGCGGCCTGCAGCTCGCGCTGCTCTGCGAGCACGCCCAATGGATGCTGGATCATGGCGGCGACCGGCGCGGCTTCGCCGCTGCGCTGCGCTACTCGCGGTTGCCCGTGGACATGATCCACGAGGTGGATCCGGAGCTGGACCGGCTACTGCTGAGTAGGGGATAGGGATAGGGATAGCGGATGGCGGATGGCGGATAGCGGATAGCGGATAGTCAGAGTTGGCGACTGACCGATCGGCGGC
>Ga0209253_10001840_pt1 | contig 18681 bp, 13 predicted proteins | sample FrelakmetBRP12BR_FD_187145 | JGI IMG/M metagenome (GOLD analysis project Ga0209253, IMG submission 187145) | Freshwater lake sediment microbial communities from the University of Notre Dame, USA, for methane emissions studies - BRP12 BR (SPAdes)... | ecosystem: Environmental > Aquatic >... | reverse complement strand
GAAACGAGGAACAGGTCACCCTTCCGCAACTGCTCCGCGGGAACCTTTTCCACAGAACCATCGGTACTGATCCGGTTGGCTGTTGTCTGTGTCCGCGTCTTCCGGAGCGCGTTTGCCTGCGCCCTCCCGCGGCCCTCCGCCATAGCCTCCGCGAAATTGGCGAAGTATACAGTAAACCAGAGCCACAGGGCGATCTGCACGCTGAATCCTATGTTTTCACCCTCCGGTCGGGAAAAAAGTCCGGCAGTTACAATGAGCGCCCCCACTTCGGTGACGAACATGACGGGATTTTTGACCATGTGTATGGGGTTCATTTTCTTCGCAGCCTCGAAGAGCGCCTGGGTAATAATTTCGCGATCAAATAGTGAATGAGTTCTCGCAGCCATCGTCTTTCTTCCTTATAATTTCAATCCTAAGAAACTTCCCCTCCCCCTTGCCCTCTCTCATCAAGGGAGAGGGAATTCAGTAAAGTATTTCTGACCCGGTCATCAGAAGATGTTCGACAATGGGACCAAGCGCCAGTACCGGGAGAAACGTCAGGGCGCCAACGATGAGAATGGTGCCGAGGAGGAGAACAGCGAACATAATGCCGGAAACGGGGAAACTGCCCCCGCTTGTGGCGATCTGCTTCTTTTGTGCCAGGCTGCCGGCAAGTGCCAGCACTGGGACGATCATGAAAAAACGGCCCATGAGCATGGCGATACCCATTGTTGTGTTGTACCAGTAGGTATTGGTAGTAAGCCCGGCGAAGGTGCTGCCGTTATTGCCGACAGCCGATGAGAAGGCATAGAGTATCTCGCTGAAACCGTGAGGCCCAGCATTATTCAGTCCGGCCAAACCCCACGCGCTTATGGCTGCCCAGGCAGTGAATCCCAGGACGGTAAAAACAGGCACCATGACAAACAATACGCTAACCTTCACATCGTAGGCCTCGATCTTTTTACCGAGGTACTCGGGTGTTCGCCCGACCATCAATCCCGCCAAAAACACCGTGAGCAATACGAAAACCAGCATCCCGTAAAGTCCCGCTCCTACACCGCCGAAGATAACCTCGCCCAGTTGTATATTGAAGAGAGGGATCAAACCGCCGAGGGGTGTAAAGGAGTCGTGCATGGCGTTCACGGCGCCGCAGGAGGCGTCCGTCGTCACAGCGGCGAAGAGAGCGGATGCGAATATCCCGAAGCGGACCTCTTTCCCCTCCATGTTCCCCCCGCTGCTATCGATACCCAGGGCATGCATCCTCGGGTTTCCCGCCGCCTCTGACCACCAGCACGTCAGGACTCCTGCCAGGAAAAGCACAAGCATCACCCCCCACACAGTCCAGCCATGCCGTTGGTTCTTTACCATCCGGCCCAGATAATATGTCAGGCCGCTTGGTATGAGGAAGATGGAGAGGATTTGCATGAAGTTGGAAAGGGGTGTAGGGTTCTCAAAGGGATGAGAGGCGTTGGCATTGAAGAATCCCCCGCCGTTCGTTCCCAGCATTTTGATCGCCACCTGGGATGCTGCGGGACCCTGCGCTATTGTTTGTGTTTCAATTTTTTGATCCTCCATGACCGGCTTTCCCTGAGCATCCATAATTTCATGACCGGTTGTATCCTTCTGGGCTACCTGAATGACGGTGGTTTCGACGAGTTGCGCCGTATCGTAAGGCTTGAAATTCTGGATCATTCCCTGAGAGACGAGAAAGAGTGCGTAGATCAATGAGATCGGCAGCAGCAGATAAAGATTAACGCGGACAAAATCAACCCAGAAATTGCCGATGGTACGAGCCGAATGCCGGACGATACCTCTTACGATGACCGCAGCGACTGCGATTCCGACGGCTGCGGAGGTGAAGTTATGGATAACGAGGCTGACCATCTGTGAAAGATAAGAGAGGGTAGACTCACCGCCGTAACTCTGCCAGTTGGTGTTGGTTGTGAAACTGACCGCCGTATTGAAGGCAAGGTGTTCAGAGACCGGTCCGAAGCCCTGAGGGTTCAGAGGAAGGAGATGCTGCAGCCGAAGAATGGCGTGCGTGAATAAAAGGCTGACCATGCTCAATATAAAGAGGGATGCTGCATATTCCTGCCCGGTCTGTTCCTTTTTCGTGTCAAACCTGAAAAGCCGATAAAAAAGCCCTTCTACAGGGCGAAGCACCGGGTCGAGAAAGGTTTTTCCCTCAGGATCCAAAACCTGCGTGAGATATATTCCCACAGGCTTTGTCAGTAAGAGAAGGACGACGATGAAAACGGTTAATTGGAGCCAGCCATAAATATTCATATTAAAATCAACCTGATAAAACCTCCCTTTATCACTCCCGTCAGGGGAGGGAAGGGTAGGCGTGGTTAAAATTTCTCGGGACGAAGTATCACAAAAAAGAGATAAATAATCAGGAATACCCCGATCATAAGAACGATTAGTTCCGCCATAGTCTAAAGCCTCCCGCAGAACCGGGCATAAAAAATACAAATCGCAAAGAATATTAAGGTTGTTAAAACGTATGTAAGATCGATCATGTCATGGTATCCTTTGCAATTTTATCGGCCCTCGGAACCGTGAAAGTAAACGTGCTTCCCTCACCTGTACGGCTTTCCACGCTTACCGCTCCCCCATGGGCCGCGACAATATTCTTGACGATAGAAAGACCCAGTCCTATGCCTGATTCCTCTTCCTGCCCGGGGACGCGAAAGAATCGATCGAAGACCCGCGGAAGATACTGCTCCGGTATTCCCTTTCCGGTATCCGAGACGGAGAAGCGAACCTGCTCTTCATCAATCTGCGCGGACACGGTAATTGTGCCGCCCGAATCGGTGTACTTCAGGGCATTGAAGAGTAGATTGGCGAACACATGACCGATCTGTACCGTATCTGCCCATATATCAGGCAGATCACCCGGCAGCTCCGTCTTCAGTTCCACCCCGCGTTGACGGGCAGCTGCCCGGTAGGATTCGACTATTTCGAGCGCCATCTGGTGAGATTGGGCGGTGCGTAATTCCATGGCCACCTTTCCGGATACGATGCGGCTCATGTCCAGCAGGTTCTCGAGTATTCTGTGCAGGCGGTCGCTGTCTTCCCGGGCGGCAATCAGGAGCTCCGCTTGTTTTGGGGTAAGGGGCCCCAATTTTTCCTCGAGAAGGAGGTGGAGAACCATACGAATGGACGTAAGCGGCGTCTTCAACTGATGGGACACGGTTGAGATGACGCCCCTTTTTAGCTCGTCGTGCTCCAGTTGCTCCGTCACGTCCTTCAAAATAAGGATCACACCGGTTACTTCCCTGCGGTTGTTCAGGATGGGTGCGGCCGTGGGCCGGAAGTAGTGTTCTTCTCCATTGATAAACTGCTGTATCAGGGAGACATTATCCTGGTTCATCAACGTTTGATCCCCCTTGAGGGCTTCTCTGAAGAGATCGGCCATCCATTTATAAGGGAGGATCTGGATTTGTACACCGCGGTTAAGGCCGAAGATATTTCTGGCAGTTTCCGTTGACACCTCCACCCTGCCTTCCAGGTCGACGATTGCCGCGACGTCAGGGAGATTATTAAATGTTTCCTGTGTAGAGTGCTGCATACGGACCAGCTTCAGCTCTTCACTGCGTCGGATTTCCCTGAGGCTTGCCGTCATTTCATTAAATGCCTCTGACAGGTGTCCTATCTCGTCGCGGGTATCGCTCTTTACCATAAGATCGAGATTTCCCTGCTTGATCTCATCGACAGACTGCGTCAGGCTTTTGATCGGACGGAGAATCCATCGGCCGATGAGGAACATGTAAAGAATAGCCACAATAGCTCCGAGAAACAGAAGGAAATACATTTGTTCACGCGCCTTAGCCGCCTTATGGCGTGCCGACTGGTTTTCATCATACATGTTCTGCTGATTCATGGTGAGGATCTGATCCGCCGTGTCCTTGATGCTGCGAAATAAAGGAAAAAGCTGGGTAAAATATATCTGGCGCCGTCTTTCGGATGACACTGCTGTATCCTCCATCCCCTGAATTATCGTTTTGTAGCGTGTATACAATCCCTGCAGCTGGGCCGCCTTTTCTCCTTCTCCCGGAAGCGTGATAGTGTTTAATTCGATCTGCAGCGCCTTTTCGAACTCCGGCATATATCCGTCAATGGCCTCTCTCCCTTCCTTTTCATAACCTGAAAGGATGAAGAGGGCGCCGCTGTCCATCCGTTCCAGGGATTCTTTCATGTTCTGACAGGCGATCACACTCCGGTAGTTTTCACGAAGAATGGTGTCAATTGCTTCTCCCAGGTCTGTAACCTTCACAATGCTCTGCATGCTGATCACCACAATGATCAGCAAAAGACCCCCAAATACCAGAAGCAGCTTTTGTCGTAAACCTAACATGGCTATCCTCCTTTGTTCCTATGAAGGAGCAACAGTTATGCCAAGGAGATAATCAATAATATCAATTAGTTATAAATATGGAATGTCGACGTGTCGTGCACTCTGCAAGAAGAGGGGTTTTGCAGCCTTGCAAAATGCAATCTGCGTCTGTTGATAGGGGAATGTGGATATAAATGATTATTTTAGATGTTATATCTTTTTCGCCTCCGCCAGAGGGTGGCCTGATCAATGCCCAGGATATCGGCGGCCTCCTGCAAGGACTTCGTTGAAGCAAGAACGCGGCGGATATGCGTCTCTTCAATTGTATCAAGGGAAGTAAGGTCGCCCGGTTTTGGGCATTCTTCAATATGTAAAAGCTTTTCCGGCAGATGTTCGACGCCAACCGATTCAGAATTGCAGAGTATGGAAGCCCGTTCGACAACATTGCGGAGTTCGCGGACATTACCCGGCCAGGAATAACTGCGCAGAACTAGTAGTGCATCGTCGGCAAAGCGCTGGGATACTTTGTGATTATTTCGTCCGAAGAAGGTGAGTAATCTCCCGGCAAGGTTAACAACATCATCCGGCCGTTCCCGGAGTGGCGGAATCTCTAACTGAATTACATTCAGTCGATAAAAAAGGTCTTCGCGGAAACGATGATTTTTCACTGCTTCCTCAAGATTCGCGTTCGTGGCCGCAATGAGGCGGACATCCGCCTTGCGCGTCACATGATCACCCAGACGCTCGTATTCCCTTTCCTGGATAAACCGTAATAGCTTCGGCTGAACCGACAGGGGGAGATCACCAATCTCGTCGAGAAACAGCGTTCCTCCTTCACAGAAGGCGATACGACCGTAATGGTCTCGTACTGCGCCGGTAAAGGCTCCTTTGACATGCCCGAAGAGCTCACTTTCTAAAAGCTCCGCGGAAAGCGCCGGGCATGATATCTCGGCAAAAGGATTATTAGCCCGTTTGCTCCACCCATGAATTGCCCTTGCAAAAATACTTTTCCCTGTTCCGTTCTCTCCCGTCAACAGGACGATCGCGTCGGTAGGAGCCACTTGACGGGCAAGATCGATAGCCCGCTGCATGACTGGGCTTGATGTGGTCATGTCCACTTCGGGGTTGATGCGGTTCAAATCGGCCTGGAGGGTATCTATGCGCTGCTCCAGTGAACGGAGCTCCGCTATCTTCTGAACAGCAAGTTTTACCTGGGCAGGTGTGAACGGCTTCGGGATATAATCTGTAGCGCCCCGCCGAATGGCCTCCACGGCTGTATCGATTGATGCATAGGCGGTAATGACGATTATCTTCAGCCATGGCGATCCTGCAAGTAGAGCAGGAATGAGGTCGAGACCGCTATCTGTTCCGAGACGGAGATCAACAAAAGCCGAGTCAAAGGACCGGCGGGCGTTTTCGGAAAGCGCATCCCGGTAATTGCTGACGGCAACAATAGTGTGGCCTTCTGTTTCCAGACAAACCGACAGGGTCTTTCGAATGTTCAGTTCATCGTCAACAATCAGGATGTTTAAGGATGACTCAGACTTTTCCACTTTTTATAAATTTCCGCTGAGTTTTAGGTTATTATAACATAAAATATATAAAATACGACTAACTTGATGAATATTTCAATTCCGATGGTCTTACATATGATGATCAGAAGATTTTTGAAGACCATTTGTGAGACTGCAAAGCTGAAATTCAACTTTTTTATTCGAAATAAATACTTCTATAAAGAAATACAAACATAGCAAACATAGGGACGCCATACTAGTTACAAGATTTGATAAGACATTGTTTTCTGAAAAAATATAGCATATTGCCTCATGGATAACCATTACCATCTTGTCATTGAAACGCCGGATGGGAATCTTTCTCTTGGAATGCGTCAGTTAAACGGAGTCTACACGCAGGTTTTCAACAAGCAGCATAATCGCAGCGGCCATCTCTTTCAAGGCCGATACAAGACTATTTTAATCCAGAAGGATTCACATCTTTTGGAAGTGAGTCGGTATGTCGTATTGAATCCTGTTCGGGCCGGTGCTGTGAAGAATCCCGAAGGTTGGCAGGCCAGCAGCTACCACGCCACAGCGGGGTATAAGACACCTCATCCATGCCTGACGACGGAATGGCTTTTGTCACAGTTCGGCGAGAAGCGAAATGCGGCCGCTGAGGAATATCGTCGATTTGTTTATGAAGGTGTGGGAAGAGAGTCAATCTGGAAAAATATGAAAGGGCAGAGTATCCTCGGTGAAGAAGATTTTATGGATGAATTCATCGGTCATATTAAAGGATTTGAAGATATTGGAGAAATTCCCAAGAGCCAGTGTTTGATGGACAGGCCATCCCTGCGGACGCCGTTTTCGCAAGAGATTACACAGGATCGAAAGAGAAGGAATCTGGTTATAGGAGAAGCGGTTTATCGATATGGATATAAGCAGAATGAAGTTGCTCAATACATCGGGCTTCATTATTCGACAGTGAGTCGGCTGCTTATTGATAAACAAATAACATCAAAAGTAAAGACCTTACCCTCCTCTTTTTTTAATAATAACAATAAAGATATAAAGATGCTGTTAAGAAGGGGAAGGAAAGTATAAAAAATTAGTAAAAAAATGCTTTTCCCGTCATTGAACAAATAAGTGCAGAATGGGAGGAAAGAAACCGCTGATCAAAGGATTGATGTCGCAGGCATCTCAGAATCATTGAAGGTCATTAAAGATGTGATCATTACACATTGAAGTCTTGTCTTCATGCGAGAAAGGCAGGTATATTTATTTCAGGAAGAAAGAAATCCGTTAACCCATCTCCATCCGTCAAGATCGCAGCACCTGTTTCCTCAGATTTTTGAAAATTTTTCAGAGAAGACTTTTTCACAAGCAGATTGAACAGGAAAAGGCCGGGGTGTGACCAGGAAACATCCTTTTTTGCCATGACGTGTAATACATTCACAGAAGGGATAAAGGGGGCCCCCAGGCCCCCTCTGTTTCGTTTTCCGGGTCATATCGGGGGTCTGGGATAAGAATTCTTTTCGCTTGGGGAGCCATAGCAGGGAAAACGAACTGTAAGCTGGGTGGTCATGATGCGGACATGGACAGCAACCGGTATGATGGAAGCAGCTCTTGGCAGCATTAAAAATCTTCAGCGTCACCTTGTCTGTAGAGCGTAGTCCGGATCATCTGCCGGAGCAAAAATGACCCGATAAAATTCCAAAAGCGGTAAAATAGCGGTAAAATAGGGCCGGACAGTAGAAATAATAAGGGGCCTACCTGTCAGCATGAACAACGTAAGCCCTTGTTTATATTTGGTGCCTAGGGCCGGAGTCGAACCGGCACGATACTAAGTATCGAGGGATTTTAAGTCCCTTGCGTCTACCAATTCCGCCACCCAGGCATAATATGAAAAATTCCTTATTATTTTTAAAAAAACGTGTCAAGATATTAATTGGATGGTATAAAGTACAGGATCATTAATGGGAGGTATTCTATAGTGATTGAAGTTGACCGTCTTATTTCCGGTGGCAGGGTACTGGTTATGGATGAAAAGGGTACTTTGATCCAAAACTGCACGATTGCAATCAAGGGAGACAACATCGTTGCGGTCGGAGTAAAAGAAACAATCGAGAATCAGTATGCTTCCAGTGAGATAATCAATGCGGAGGGTTTCCTGGTAATGCCCGGTCTGATTAATTGTCACACCCACGCACCCATGACCTATTTCAGAGGTCTGGCCGATGACCTGGAACTAATGGACTGGCTTAACAACTATATATTCCCCGCCGAAGCTGCTTTTGTAAACAAGGAATTTTCCTATATGGGAAGCCTGCTCGCCTGCGCGGAAATGATTAAGTCTGGAACAACGACTTTTTGTGACATGTATATATTTGAAGACGAAGTTGCGAGGGCAGCGAAAAAGTCAGGCATGAGGTGTCGTTTAGGCGAAGTCCTTTTTGATTTCCCCTCCCCACACGTAAAAACGCCTGCGGAAGGTCTTCAATATTCAGAAATGCTTATTAACAAGTGGGCACATGATCCACTGGTAAGCATAGTCGTTGAACCACATTCGCTCTACACATGTTCCGAAAGCCTCCTGAAAGATGCAAAGAAACTTGCCGATGGGTACGGCATCCCTATCGCAGTACATTACCTGGAAACAAAATCAGAAAGGGAGCAGTTGCTGAAAGACAAGGGCGGTAAAACTCCGACGTCCTTCCTGAAGAATATGGATTATCTCGATGAACGGCTCATTGCCTTTCACTGTGTATGGATGGAAGACGAAGATATACGGATGTTTGCCGATCACGGCTGCAAGATTGTTCACAATCCTGAAAGCAATATGAAACTTGCCTCCGGAGTCGCTCCGGTTCCGCAAATGCTGGCTGCCGGCGTTACCGTCGGCCTGGGTACGGATGGCTGTGCCAGTAATAATAATTTAGATATGTTCCAGGAGATGGATACGGCGGCAAAGCTGCACAAAGTCGTACAACACAACCCGACGGTTATGGATGCGAGGACTGTTGTCCGCATGGCGACTTGTGACGCAGCAAAGGTGTTATGTCTTGATAATATAATTGGTTCTCTCACACCGGGCATGAAGGCGGATATAATTATCATCGATCTAAACCAGCCCCATCTTACTCCCCTGTATAATGAATATTCCCATATTGTATATGCCGTCAATGGAGCTGATGTGGACACTGTGTTAATCAACGGCAAAGTCGTCATGAAAAATCGCACGCTTCTCACCATTAATGAAAATGAAGTAATCGAGATGGTGAGGACAACTTCACAGAAGATCAGAAACGGTCTGAATATTACATAGTCATGGAAAATGTCATGGACAATAGCGGTCTCGATATCTTGATCGAAGGTGGTACTCTTTTGACCATGTCGGAGAGCATGAATGTCATCGAAAATCCGGCAATCGGTATCAAAGATGGGAGGATAGCGTTTGTCGTACAAAAAAAAGATGTTCCGGGAAAGGATACCTACACTGCCAAAACAGTCTTGAATGCATCGGGATCTGTAATAATGCCGGGATTAATTAATACCCACACACACCTGCCCATGGTATGTTTTAGGGGACTTGCCGATGATCTGCCCCTTATGGAGTGGCTGAATAACCACATTTTTCCGGCAGAGGCTCGATTCGTAAACCGGGATATGGTCTATGCCGGCTCAATGCTGGCCATTGCGGAAATGATTCTCTCCGGTACGACGATGTTCTGTGATGCCTATTTTTATGAAAGCAGTGTCGCCCGTGCCGCCGTCGACTCCGGTATGCGCGCCGTAGTCTCCCAGGGGTTTATTGACCTGCCTAAACAGAATGACCCGGTAAAAATTGTCGATATTGCCGAGACATTCATTAAAAAATGGCAGGAAAAAGCCCCATTGATTATTCCTTCTCTAGCATGTCATTCACCGTATACATGTTCGCCAGAAACCCTCGCATGCATAAAAGACGTTGCCAGAAAGAATGGCGTATTATACAACATCCACGTTTCAGAAACAAAAGAAGAGGTCGCTATTATCAATGAAAGATTCGGGAAAAGGCCCGTCCCTTATTTGAGAGATATCAATGTCCTGGATGATCTCACCCTGGCCGTTCACTGCATCTGGCTTGATGATGATGAAATAGAAATGCTGCATGAATGCGACGTGAAGGTATCCCATAATCCGGAAAGCAATATGAAGCTGGCGGCGGGGTGCGCCCATGTTCCTATTATGATCAAAAAGGGTATTACAGTAGGACTCGGTACAGATGGGTGTGCCAGCAATAATGATCTGGACATGTTCGGGGAAATGGCTACCGCAGCCAGGATACATAAAGTTATACGGATGGACCCGACCGTGATGGATGCAAAAACGGTGTTGAGAATGGCCACCATATCAGGAGCAAAGGCCCTCGGTATAGAAGATCAGACAGGCTCCATCGAACCCGGCAAGTATGCCGATATAATTATCGTTGATATGGATAAGCCCCATCTCACGCCCCTGTACAACTGTTATTCACAACTTGTCTATGCAGCATCCGGCTCAGATGTCAAAACCAGCATTATTGGAGGTAACATTGTGATGCATGAACGCAAGCTCTTGCATATCGATGTTCCTTCTCTCATGCGCGAAGTGAGAACGATTGCACACGCAATTGCAGAAAATTCTTTTTCTGGAGGTTAAACGATGCCGCATATGAAAACCCTGATGAAAAAATATATCTCAGCAATTACTGTTGTTATTTTCTTGTATCCCGCGAACGTATTGTCAGCGCCTCGTGAAGTTACATTTTTTCCTGATTCCGCAAACGTTCATGAAGTTACGATAGTAAAACTTCGGGCTGAGAATAAGGATTTACGGAAAGCAATCATAATCCTGCCCGGGCAGGCCGATCCGGATTCTCTTGTAGCCAGCCTTGCGCACAATTCAAAAATGAAAATTGACGACATGACGTGGCGGCAGGTTGTCCGCCAGGATGATGCAAAACTCGCAAATCTCCGCAAACAGCTTGATACACTAAAAGAAGAAAAGAAAATTCTTCAATCATCAATTCGTGCCCTCGATACACAGGTGCAGTTCTGGCAGTTACAAACCAAGGCAAAGGTGAAGACTGTCGCTGATGCGTATAACCTGTCCGCCGCTATCGGTAAAAATATCAAGAAATCGTATCAGGACAAACTGTCACAGGAATCCGAACTCGAAAAACTGGATAAACGGATCAAGGATACGCAGGATGAATTAGACCGTACGACCGGAAAGAAAGAAACCGCATGGGAGATTACCATTCTTTTTTCCGGAACTAAAAATGGCGATGCAACTCTCTCATACACATATTCTCTTTCCGAATGCGGCTGGCAATCACTGTATCGTTTGGAGGCAAAACCTCAGGATAAAAAAATCGATTTTACGTGGGATGCAGAAATCTGGCAGAGTTCCGGCCAGGACTGGAACAATGTGAGTATTAATTTAGCTACATTGAAACCTCCCAAAGCTGCTTCTCCTACCGATTTACTGCCGTGGACCATCAAGCCGCGAACGGTTTTTCGATCAGAAGCAGTACGGAAAAAAGCCATAAAGGCAGAAGTGTCAGATGCTCGTGAAGGGTATCTCGGCGCAGCAGCAGAGGCACCCCCTGCACCGAAACAGCTCAAGCAAAGTACCTACTCAGTATGGCAGATAGGCAAGAAAAATATCCCGGCAGGAGCAAAGCAGAAAGTAAAGCTTCAGGAAGAATCATGGCCGTCCGAATTCACTTATTTGACAAGGCCGAGCCAGAACAATCAGGTATTCGTCAGGGCGTCGATCAACCTTGCGGAACAAAAGGAAGTCCCTTCCGGTAACTGCGTATTTGTTGTGGATGGCGCGATTTTAGGCAAACGTGAATTCTCGCTATTCGGAAACGAGGCAATCGTATTTTTTGGAATTGACCCGCTTATTACAGTAAAAGCGCAGTTACTCTCTAAGAAAGCAGGTGAAAAAACTTTTTTTCAAGATAAGCAAACCTTCACTTGGGATTGGCAAATCGATGTTCAGAATTCCCGAACCTCTTCCGTGAGAGTAATTGTGGAAGAACCAAGTCCGCAGTCCAGAGATGAAAGAATTGCCGTGTCGCTTAAGCACGATCCGGAGCCGGCAGAGCAAACTTTCTCATCGTTGATCTGGAATCTTGATGTTCTGGGGGGGCAAAAAAAATCCATATTCACCTCCGTGAGAATTGAAGCGCCGAAAGACATGCTTCTGGATCTCGGCTGGCGGCAATGAGGAAAGTAATGCCAAAAAAAACACAGGGACCGTCTAAGGAAGGTAAGTTTGAGGGTGTACAGACCGAAGAGTTGATGCGTCATTCGGCAGATCCATACCTAAAGCCATTTATATCATCGATTCGGCGCAGATATATGAAAATCAAGGCGATGGAGCAACGTCTTACAGGCGGACGCATGTCGCTTGCGGATTTTGCCTCCGGGCACGAGCATTTCGGTCTCCATCGTGATGGTGATGAATGGGTTTTTCGTGAATGGGCTCCCAATGCCACGGCCATCTTTTTTATCGGAGATTGCAATGGCTGGCGCAAGGAAGAGGAGTTTACTCTTCGGCGCATCACGGAAAGCGGCAACTGGGAGCTGCGCCTGCCGGCTGCGAGGCTTGAGCATGAACAGCTTTACAAACTATTAGTATACTGGCCCGGCGGTTACGGAGAACGTATCCCAGTCTACACCCGCCGTGCGGTGCAGGACCCCCATACAAAGCTTTTTGCCGCCCAGGTATGGTCTCCGAGCGTCGCATACCAATGGCGGAAGCCTGATTTTAGCCGGTTGTCGAAAGCGCCTATAATCTATGAAGCACACGTTGGCATGGCGCAGTGTGAGGAAAAAGTCGGAACCTACAGTGAGTTTCGGGAGAAAATACTCCCTCGCATTGTTGATGCCGGGTATAACACCCTGCAACTCATGGCCATCCAGGAACATCCTTACTACGGATCATTCGGATACCATGTCTCCAACTTTTTTGCGGCCTCCTCCCGTTCCGGTACACCCGAAGAACTTAAGGAGTTGATTGATGCTGCGCATGAAGCGGGGATGGCTGTGATCATGGATATCGTGCACTCCCATGCGGCCCGGAATGAACAAGAAGGCATCAGTCGTTTCGATGGTAGTTTTTATCAGTATTTCCATGATGGCCCCCGTGGCTTTCACTGGGCGTGGGATTCACGCTGCTTCGATTATGGCAAACCGGAGGTCCTCCATTTTCTTCTATCCAATTGCCGCTACTGGCTTGATGAATACCGTTTCGACGGCTTCCGATTCGACGGAGTTACAAGCATGCTATACTTCGACCATGGGTTAGCGAAGGTTTTTTCCTCATATACGGACTACTTCGGAGAAAATGTCGATGAGGATGCAGCCGTTTACCTCGTGCTGGCGAACAAAGTAATTCACACCGTAAATCCAAGCGCCATCGCGATTGCTGAAGATGTGAGCGGTATGCCGGGACTCGCTGCTCCTATAGAAAAAGGCGGCTACGGTTTCGATTACCGGCTTGCCATGGGCGTGCCAGACAACTGGATTAAGCTTGTAAAGGAAATACCTGACGAGCATTGGCCGATGGGGCATCTGTATTATGAACTCACCAACCGCCGTGCCGACGAAAAAACTATCGGGTATGCCGAATCGCACGATCAAGCCCTCGTTGGAGACAAGACGCTGATCTTCTGGCTTATCGATGCGGACATGTATACGCACATGAATGTTTTCGACTCGAATCTCAAGGTAGATCGTGGAATCGCACTGCATAAGCTCATCCGACTTATCACCATGGCTACTGCAGGAAATGGATACCTTAATTTTATGGGCAACGAGTTTGGGCATCCCGAATGGATAGACTTCCCACGCGAGGGAAATAACTGGTCATACAAATATGCGCGCCGCCAGTGGCATCTGCGTGATGACAATAGTCTGCGGTATCGATTCCTGGCCGAATTTGATAAGGCAATGGTACGCCTGGCATCTGACTATAGTCTTCTTGATACGCCGGCACTGCGTCTTCTCCTGGAACACCAGGAAAATCAACTCCTGGGTTTTGAACGCGCCGGACTGGTTTTTCTTTTCAGCTTCAACCCGACACGTTCATTCACGGAATATCCTGTCGATATACCCCCGGGAGAATATCAACTGATTCTCGATAGTGATGCCCCTGACTTCGGAGGACATGGACGTATTCAGCCAGGACAGGTCTACTTCACGCGGCCTGAACGGCTTCCTGACGGAGGTATGCGTCATTCCATCACCATCTATTTGCCGACCAGGACTGCACTAGTCCTGAAAAAGACTGGCTAAAATTAAAGATTTTTTTACTATTGTCATTATGAAAGGAGACACAGTTATGGATATGGCAGGCATTAAGGCAGGTATCATAGCATCAGGAAGTGGCACAGACGCAAACGCTGTAATGAGTGCTTACAATATAGGCTTTATACCCGAACTTACAGATCTGCGACTTATAAGTACGAAAGCAGGTGCGGGCTGTCTCACAAAAGCCCAGAATCAGAAAATAAACAGTGTAGTGATCGAATGCAGGGACAAAGAGGAAGTTCCTGATTTCAACCGGCGGTTAAAACAATATATTAAAGAAAATAACATTCAATTAATCATTTTAGCGGGGTGCGTGTGGGAACTCTATCCTATAGAAGGAGTCTTAATGATTAATATTCATCCGGCAGATACGCAACAACACGGAGGAAGGCACATGTATGGCCTTAAAGTTCATGAACGAGTATTATCTGATATATTGGATATTATTTACCGTGAGATTAAAAACCCGGAAGATGATTTTGAAACTTGCGTGACCATACATGAGGTAGGTTTTCCCATCGACCAAGGACCTGTCATCTTGAAAGCTAATGTGAAAATTCCGCGCGACTTAATCACAGGCCTGCATAGTGGATCCTTGAGCCTTAAAGATACCTCCGAAAAACTTCAAAAACATATTTTAGAATATGAATGGATATTACTGCCGGCAGGAGTAAGGGCGGCAGCAAGAAAAATTATGGATGAGAGAAGGCAAAGCGCATAAAGATTTACAGTCGCGTCAGCATGTTTATCAAGAGGGTGGTTTTTATAATTAACTGGTCTCCTTCAACATGGCTTATTTTATTCTTCGCCATATCCTCCTGCACCCTCTTGACGAATGCGTCCAGCCTTTTGTCGGCTGACGTCATTTCAATTCTTTCATTAAGAATCTGACCTGCTTCAGGTTTTTTTCTGCGAAAGGCAATCTTCATCGATACGAATAAATAATTTGAAATTTCATTTTTATGGTTTCTATTTTGCTGTGGCGTGAGTATTTGTAATACATTGTATATCTTTCACACGACCTGCTGGAAGTATAAAAATGTGCAAGTTCCATTCCATTCTCATAAATTAGCGATATTTAAAGACTACTGTATTTTATGGGTTTTCCTGATGAATCAACTCTGTAAATTAATCCGACATTTTCCCTTTGAAATCAGAGGCGGAATTTTAAATTTTTTGCCGAATGTCTAAAAATTATAATTTGTTGTACAAATGTTATTAAATTTGTAAAGTAATCCGACAATCTGATAATTTTTAGCAACATTAATTATTGACTGGCGAGATTTTGTATAAAAAAATACTAGATTATTAGGTGGGAAATACGAGGACAGAACTAGTATATGCAAAGCCCTTTTAGTGAAATCATTATATTAGAGCAATGCATTCAATTTTTTTATATCACGAATAATATCATTCTTAGTACCACTAATCCCTGTATCAATACCTCATGACTTTGTGTTTCAGCGAATCTCTTTAATTTTCATTTCATTAGCTCATTTCTCTTGAGTTTTATATCCTTACCTCTGCAAATACCTCCTTCATTTCTGGAATTTTTCTTGTTTTGAATCATCGGAGATTGTCTCAATGCGAGAAAGTGCTAATAATAAGGTGTAAGAAACCGCTCTGCTGAATGAGGTCAGCATATATACCGTTACGTCAGAGGTTTGCCTCCGTTCAATTTCTCATAGATTCTTATATACTCAGCAATCATATTCCTCTGATCATATTTTTCCCGTGCTTCCTTCATGATCCTTTTTATTTGCCTTTCTCTTACTTTCGGGGATCTCCTGTGAAAGGTTATGCTCTTATTCAACGCGAACCACAAACCTCCGGTGTCATAATCTCGAAAGAGAAAACCATTGCCCACATCCTGGGGTGAACCGTCTCTTTTGAGGTAGAGCTCCCGGATCTTGTCATGATACCCGCCTGTGTCACGGTTAGTAGCTGTTGCCCCGAATATGTTCCCGATTTGGTCAATCTGACCGCATGGTTCATAAAGCGAAGCGCCGAAGACATCATTCGCAGCGGCATAACCAAGCATGGAAAGGCTTTCACTGAAGGGTTGATAGGTCATTCTGCCGTTCGATGCACAGGCGATTCTTCCTAAAATATCCACATGCGTCCGATCATTCCCGACACCATCAGCGACAATGGCAATCTGTGCATCAGTGTTTATCGCCACGAAATGTTGGGCTATATATTCTAGAAGCTCAATTCCTTTTTGAACCGGGTCAAGTCTCGATGGCCAGAAAAATAATATCGCATCCGGATCAATCCGAAGCCCTGTCATTCTCTGAAATTCAACAAGATTGTCTCTTTTTGCTTCCAGAACAGGATCATCGGGACCATATTTTCTGATACAATACTCGCAAATCTCAGGATACATCAATTGAGAAGGCGCATTGATAATGGCCCTGGCAGAATCCTGATAATATTTCGCTTTAACTTCCTGGCGGACGCTCAGAGGCACAATGGGTCTGTCGAGGAAGTAATCATCAACAGTCTCCTCTAAAAACCTTTTCCCGACAAAATTAATAATGGTCGCATTTTTTATGGCAGTGGCCTGACAGTCTATGGCCTGCTTTCCCTCGTATTCGGATAAGAAGATGTATTCAGCTATGTTTATCAGATTGATTCCTCTCAGGAGATGAACCGGCAAATGTTCGGTAAATACGTTATGGACAGTATGGAGCACGGGTATCCCCGTCGCTTTGGCATACGCCGTAATGGCACCTCCCGCCATCCAGTCATGAGAGTGGATAATCACTCTTCCTTCATGCTTTGCCCTGACTTCCTTAATGATATTATTGACGATTTCTTTTTGAAATTCCGCAGCGGTCATCATCACATCTCCGGAATAGGCACTGAGATTGTCCGCAAAAATGGCAGAACTGACGAGGTGAATTTTTTCCGGATCTATTTTGTACCTGATTTCCCTCCATTGATGTTCATCCAAATGTGATTCACGTTGAAACCGCTTTTTTAAGTTCAAAGTCACCAGGTGAATGTCAATTCCCCGTTCAGTAAGTCCTTCGCACAGCGCCGAAATAACTTCTCCCTGCCCACCGCTTTTTCCGGTGATATACTTTGCCAGGGCTCCCATATCGTGCGGCAGCCTTCCCGTTTCCGGCGTGATCATTAAAACAGCGGTTTTTCCCCCGTGCTTCAGGATATCGAACCGTTTTATCAGCAATTGGAGGTCATCAATTTTCCTAGTCAGTATTTGCGCCGCGCGGGCTATCAATCCGCCATACGGGTTAAAATAGAAATGTACCGCGTGATCCTCACCAATTTTTTCATGGAGAAAATACACATGATCCGAGGTGGTTAAATGCCTCCATCGCGTGAGCAGCTCACCCCCGGCTCTCTTTACATCCTTTTCCATGCTTTCGATGTCTTTGAAGAGATCATATTGCGTGGGATTCCCCAGCCAGCCAAAAGTATCTCTCTCTTTATCGGCCCAGGAAGATGTGGATAAGTCGTGAATATCTACAACTGGACAGTCGGCATCTTTGAATCGTTCAGCCATTTCCGAGGGATTGGCAACCACAACGTTCGTATATTTAGCAAGCGCTTGCGGCAATCCTTTCCAGAACTCAAATATCCCCGTATCCCCCCAGATATGTTCACCTATATGCTCGAAGTCATACCCGAGCAAAACAGCCTCACCATCAATTTTTGCGATATGAGATATGTACTTATCCGGTGACACAGAGGCATGAGGAAATCTGAATGCAATATCATCACTCAATTCCCTGTTCCGCGGGATTACAATCAGATTGCTCCCTTTTGCCCGGAATACGGCATTCGGAGAAATCGGGCGGTTCCGCTTCATAAACATGTCGTCTCTTTTTTCACAGAGAATTGCCTGATACCCCATATCGGCTACAACTTCCGCAATCTGGTTGTTATACATCAGTTCCGTGTTCCTGAATGATGTAGGCAGGATTCCGAAAAGCTTATGCATTTTTTCTCTGTGCAGCATTACCTGATCCCGAAACTCCTGTTTCTGGGGATCGGCAAAGAGACTTGTAAGAGAATGATAATGAGTTTCATCAAGGAATTCGACCTGCTTGTTGTTTTTCCCTGCGTCTACCAGCTCCTGTAATACCCTGATCACATCATGCTGGTAGAGTTCAGCCTGCTCCATAAATGTGCCGGACATACTAAGGGTAATTTTGAATTCAGGATAGTTCGAAATTAGCTCCGTAAACATACGTAACGCAGGCAGGTAGCATTTCTCTGCGACTTTTAAAAATATCTCTATGTTACTTTCATCCCAGAGAAATTTATTTCTATCAGGATGAAGCCTGAAAGGCTGATGAAGCTGGAAATAGAAAGTGGCTAAAGGCATATGATAAACCCCTTTCTGTATTGCTGTTACAACTGCGAAAATTAGTGCTGAGAAGTCATTCCCGACCCGGAGACTGTGTCATAATGTCATTCTGAGGCGTCAGCCGAAGAATCTATTGTTTTTACCATGCTGTAATAATTAGATTCTTCGCGTTGCTCAGAATGACAA
>Ga0209253_10001839_pt1 | contig 18693 bp, 17 predicted proteins | sample FrelakmetBRP12BR_FD_187145 | JGI IMG/M metagenome (GOLD analysis project Ga0209253, IMG submission 187145) | Freshwater lake sediment microbial communities from the University of Notre Dame, USA, for methane emissions studies - BRP12 BR (SPAdes)... | ecosystem: Environmental > Aquatic >... | reverse complement strand
CCCAGAGCGGCTCGCTGCCCCCTTCGCTCGATACCTGCTGCTTCATGCCTGGACCCGGGAAAGGCCGAATATAGACTTCCTGGCGATTTGACTCATCGGATGTGTAAGCCATCCAGCGACCGTCGGGCGAAATCTCTGGATACCACTCTTCGTATTGTGAATTTATGAATGACGTTACGCGCTTTGAACTGACGTCCAGCAAGGCAATGTCGGACCCCGTATCCGGGTGGCCGTCCACGAAGGCGAGCGTTTTCCCATCCGGAGACCATGATCCCGGGCGTTGACCGTTTTCGCTTGTTGTCAGGCGCTCCATCTGTGAGCTACCATCGTAAGGTTGCCAGAACAGGCTATCTGCCGTGGATTTTCCCCATGAAAATAGAAGCCGTTGACCGTCAGGAGTCCAGATCGCATAGAAAGTCCATCCTTTGTCGGTCAGCCGACTGTTCGTGCCTCTGTCCAAGTCATACACGTAGACCTGCCACTCCGGTCCCGCAGTCGAGTAGGCGATTCTCCGGCCATCAGGAGAAAAACGCGGCGCGAAGAAAGCGAACTTCAAGTCTGCAGCCGGCTGCTCTATTCCTCTCTGATCCACGCATACGAGCGAATTGTTTGGGGGCGGAGGGATGCCGCCTGACGCATAGATGAGAGAACCGGTGTCGGATATGCCGAACTGACCGGCACCCGTGTGATGGACATAACCCAACCCGAGGGCCTGCATGACGTTTTCCACGAGTGCGACTGGTTGCCCGATGACTTCGAGCTTGGCCGGATCAAATGAAACGGCCATGAGCGTACCCTGCCTCAGGAAAACAAGGTGTCCCGTCGGAAGGTACCTGGCATCCGCCGCGTCCTCGAACAGGACACGCCACTCGCCGGTATCGAGTCGGAGCAGAGCCAGCCGGGGCTTTGAATCATAGCCGTACGTCATAACGGTGAACAATACGGCCTTCCCATCAGGAAGCCAGAACGGCAGTCGGTGGCTGGACTCGTCCCGCTTGGGGTCAGGCTTGGTCAACGTCTCGGGCTTCCCGCCCTCTGCCGATACCCTGGAAAGCCCCGTGAGATCACCATCTGCAAACACGATGCTGTTATCATGACCCCAATTCGCACCGTAGAGAACTGGAGCGTCGCACAAAACAATCGGAACGCCGCCTTCGACGAGAACCTTCTTCAATTTTCCGTCCGCCCAGAACCCCAACCAGCGGCTGTCAGGCGACAGGAAGGGATGAGTCCCCCCTTCTGTCCCGGCGATGGGTTCGGCTTCCGATCTATCCAGCCTCCGCAAGTACAGATGAGGCCTAGCCTGAGGGCCGGGATCTGCCTCGATGGCGCTGTAAACGATAAACTTGCCGTCGCTGGAAATGGCCACGGCGGTTCGGCCGGGACGCTCCATGTCATTGGTCCGGCCTTCCAGTCGATGACCTGGCTCGACCTTGATCGTTGATGTGACGACCGAAGAGGAAGGGACAGACTGGGCATGCCGGAACGAGAATTGGTCGACCAGAATGCCCGCGACAAATGCGACAGCCGCGGCACCAACAATCCACAGAGGAGAGAGCCGCCGGGGCACTTTTGCGGGTTCAGAGGGATATATCGCGAACTCACCGATTTCGATGCGGGCATCGGCGATATCGTGCATGCGGAGACGGGGGTCTTTCTGAAGGCACCGACGCAGAACGGCCTGCAAGTTTCCAAGGGTTCCGGCGGGGAGCGAATCCCAGTCGGGTTCGCCCCTGAGAATAGCGGCGATCGTTTCCGTCACCATAGCGCCTTGGAAGGGGCGCTTCCCGGTCAGGCACTCGAACAAAATGCAGCCGAAAGCCCAGATGTCCGCCCGCTTATCAACCGGTCTCCCTGTGGCCTGCTCAGGACTCATGTAGGCGGCAGTCCCAAGGATCACACCCGGCTCCGTCATATCCGCGGTGATCGTCGGGGATTTGCTGATATTGACCCCGGAACCTTGATCGTGGAGAGCTTTCGCCAGCCCGAAGTCCAGGATCTTGACGTTTCTCTCAGGAGTGATTTTAACGTTTGAGGGCTTGAGGTCGCGATGGATTATGCCTTTCTCATGCGCGCCTTCCAGTCCTTCAGCGATTTGGCGGCAGACATCAACAGTTTCTTCAATAGAAAGTGGTCCTTTGACCAGCCGCTCGGCCAGAGTCTCGCCCTCGACAAGCTCCAGGACGAGAAAGCGCTTGCCGTCGGCTTCTTCAACTCCGTAGATGGCGGCGATATTCGGGTGATTGAGAGAGGCAAGAACCCGGGCTTCGCGTTCAAATCGGGCCAGCCTTTCCGGGTCTTGAGTGAAGACTTCAGGCAGCACCTTGATGGCGACCTTCCGGGCAAGTTTCGTGTCCTCGGCTTCATAGACAACGCCCATCCCCCCGCGGCCGATCTCTTCTAGAACCCGGTACTTTCCGGCGACAAGACTTCCTTTGGCCAAAGCATAGGCCGGCGATTCGAGCGTCTTTGTCAGGGCAGGAGGCCGGCCACTCGGCGTTAGAGCCGTGGCGCAGTTACTGCAGAACCGCGCTGTGTCAGGATTATCAGAATGACACTTTGGGCATTTCATGGCCCTATAACCCCATCAACTGCATGGCCAAAGAATAGTGCCCCGAGGGGGAGAAGTCAACAATAAATACGCACTCAGGTCAACCTCTGGATGGTCTTCTTTTTGATCGCGCTCCGGCTCGCGAATAGCAGGATTTCAATCGTGCGGCCTTCCGGAATCAACCTGAAATAGAGGCGATACTCACCTATGCGCAGCCGATATATATCGAATTTTCCTTGAATTTTCTTGACATCACCTTGATATGGATCTACTTCGAGTTCATCAAGCCGAAGGAGAACTTCTTCTTGAAGCCTAGGATCGAGGCGCTCTATCTTTGCGGAGGCTGTGCTGGCGATCTTTGTGATAGCCCACTTTCTTATTCCGGAGCTTCCGTTTGAGCTCTTCAAGGGTGAGATATTCCCCACGCTCGATTTCTTTGATGGCCGCTTCGATTCCGAGCCATTCAGCAGCACTCGCCTTCACGCTCGGCAGCTCTTCCTTGATCAGGTTGCGAATGAGCTCCCGGATCTTTCCGGTCTTGCTGAAGCCTTTCTCTCTGCAAATCGAATCAAAAGCCACATATTCCTCATAAGATAGACGAAGGCAGAGATTTTTTATCTCACTCATGGATGCTCCTCGGGCCCGAAGTAGGAAATTAGCCTGCGCATTATTTTACGTTATAAATAATTCTTATGCACGCAAAAGTCAAGTCCGTTATGAGGTGGAAAATCGTTGTTTTGTTCTTAAGAACCGGCCAAAGAAAAAGTGCTACCAGGTTCGAGAGATCGAGCCTCGTTCAGACGAAAAACCGATACCTATCTCAGGCCTTCTTCGGGTTCCACGTCCCCTTGGCGACCGCCGGGACGAAGTTCGCCAGCCCGGGCGGCGGGAAGGCGAGAGTCTTCTCTTTCTCGGCGCTCATATAGGCGGCCATCAGCAGTTCGGTTACGTTAAGGCCATCATCGAAATTCTCGCTCGGCCGCAGGCCCTTGAGAAATGATTTGACCATGTGCCGGTTTTCGCCGGTATAGCCGTATTCATTCTCTTCGTCGCTGACGACGGGCATCAGGCCGACTTCGGCGTTCTGCTTCTCGACCAGGTCCTGGCCGGCCCTCCCCTTGACTTTTCGGCTGAAGAAAACCTTGAGGGCGGCGTCCAGAGTGTTGATCTGGAGGGCATACTCGGGACCGAGGAGCTCCATGCTCAGGCGCAAACCCGCACCGACATAGCACCACGAAGTCGTCGTTTCGACCACCACGAAGTTCCCCTTTTCATCCTTATATTCGATGAGAGCCCGCGCGAAATCTTCGGCCGGACGCTTGAGATAGTCGGTTTTACCACCGCTGCTGTCCCAAAGGGACTTGGCATATTCGGGGATCTGCCACTTGAGGCAGGAGGCATAAGCCGTCAGCTTGGTGGGAGTCAGTGCGGTCCTTGGGGCGTCGGGCGGCGTGAGCATAAACCGCGCCACCTCGACGGAATGGCACATCATGTCGTTGAGGACCCCCCCGCCCTGGAGCGGGCCCTCCCAGAACCAGGGCATGTGCGGGCCGCTGTGTTCCTCGGCGGCGCGGGCCAGGTAAGGTCGTCCCGTGAGTAAGGCCCCCCGTGCCCAGACGATGGCCCGGCCCCTGACAACCGCGGGCGCGAAGACCTGGTTCTCGAGGTAGCCGTCTAAAAGCTTGGCCTTTCGGGCCAGCTCCAACATCCGGCGCGCCTCCTTGACGTTTCGTCCGAGCGGTTTTTCGCAGCAAACTCCGGTGAGCTCGCCCTTTCCGGTCTCAAGAGCATAGACAATCTCTTCCATGACCTTGATCCGCGTGAAATTCGGGGCCGAGATCCAGAGGGCATCTATCTCGGGGTCGGCAACCATTCCGGTGATCGACCCATACGGCTTGGCTTGGCCCACCTCGAGCTTCCGGGCCAGACCGGCCGCCTCTTCGGCCCGCTTCCTGTCCGGGTCGAATATCCCGACAATATCAGCGTTCCGGACGCCGGTCCAGGAGCGGATGTGAAACCTGGCGTTGAAACCGCCGCCGATAATTCCGATTCCCAGTGCTTTCTTTTTCATATTCGGCCTCCCATAACGGGGCTCATTGTATTGATTCTCAACGATGCTGTAAAGAACCACAAAGAAGGGAAAAAATTCTGGGGACACGTACCAAATTCAAGAGAATTTGATTACATGTCCCCGAATTTTGCGCGTTCTTGAGATCCGTCCCGTATTTCTCTTTTTGGGCAAATATGTTAAATTCTTCCCGTACAATGAAAGGAGCTGACCATGGCGAAACACAAGATCGCGGTCCTGCCGGGAGACGGAGTCGGAAGAGACGTCATCGAGGCAACTATGCTGGTCCTCAACAAGCTGGCCGTTGATGCCGATTATGTCTATGGAAATATCGGCTGGGAGTTCTGGTGCAAAGAGGGAAATGCCCTTCCCGACCGCACCATCAAGATGCTCAAGGAGACAGATTGCTGCCTGTTCGGGGCCATCACGTCCAAACCCAAGGAAGACGCCGCAGCCGAGCTTGACCCCTCCCTCCGCGGCAAGGGGCTCTCCTATTTCAGCCCAATCGTCCGGCTGCGTCAGGAACTTGACCTGTATACCAACCTCAGACCCTGCAAGGCCTATCCGGGAAACCCGCTCAATTACCGGGAGAATATCGACCTGGTGATCTTCCGTGAAAACACGGAAGGCATGTACGCCGGTGTCGAGTTCCATCCGCTGCCTCAGACAGTCCGGGACGCTCTGCTCATCCATCCCAAGATGAAGGCCTTCAAAGACACGCCTCTCACCGACATCGCCCTGTCCACCCGGATCATGACCAAGAAGGGCTGCACCCGGATCGTCCGGGCGGCTTTCGAGTATGCCCGTAAAAACAAGCGGCGCTCCGTGACCATCGTCGAAAAGCCGAACGTGCTGCGGGAGACGGGCGGTTTGATGCTGGGCATCGCCCGCGCAATCGCCAAGGAATACCCTGAGATCCCGCTCAAGGAAGCCAACGTCGATGCCATGTGCATGTGGCTGGTCAAGAATCCTCATGATTATGATGTCCTGGTCGCCGAGAACCTGTTCGGCGACATCATCTCCGACCTGGGCGCCCAGCTCGTCGGCGGGCTGGGGTTTGCCTCAGCCGGGAATATCAGCGATACCTATGGAGTCTTTGAGCCGACCCATGGGTCGGCGCCGAAATATGCCGGAATGTACAAGGTCAACCCCCTGGCCACCTTCCTGGCGGCCAAGATGATGCTCGAGTGGCTGGGCGAACCCGAGAAGGCGCAACGGCTGGAAGAGGCCATCGCCGCGGTCATCAAGGAGGGAAAAGCGCGGACCTACGATATGGGCGGGACCTCCACCTCTCTGGATGTCGCCCGCGCCGTGGCGGAAAAGCTTTGACCGGACCATCGCCGATGGGCAAGACGACTATTGAAAAGATCATTCAGGCCCACACGGCCGACGAGGTCGCGCCGGGAAAAATTGTCTGGATGGACCTGGACATCCGCTCGGCCCGGGATTTTGGCGGCCCCAACGTTGTCAAGAATTATGAGCGCGAGTACGCCGGGCTCCCCTTGGCGGACAAGGCCAAGACGTTTTTTACATTTGACCTCTGCGCCCCGGCCTGCAGCCTCAAATATGCCGACAATCAACAGGTCTGCCGAGACTTCGCCCGGAAGAACGGGGTGGAGGTTTACGACGTCGACAGCGGCGTCGGCACCCATGTCCTGATGGAAGAAGGGCTGGCCAGGGCGAACGGCACCGTCGTCGGCACCGACAGCCACATGAACATCCTGGGGGCGCTCGGCGCTTTCGGCCAGGGAATGGGTGATGTGGACATCACCTTCGCTTTCCGCACGGGCCGGACCTGGTTTGAAGTGCCCGAGAGCGTCAAGGTCATCCTCAAGGGAACCTATAGCAAGCCTACCTCAGCCAAAGACCTGACGCTCTTTCTGCTGAAGGTCTTAGGCACCAAAAAGATCGCCCTGCGCTCGGCCGAGTTCACCGGGCCCTCCGTCGCCGCTCTTTCTCTTGCCGGCCGGCTGACGCTCTGCAGCATGGTGACCGAGATGGCCGGGATCATTGGCTTTATCCCGGAAATCGGGCCGGAAGCTAGGAAAGAAGTCGAAGGCTATACAAAGTCTTCTTTCTCTCCCTTGACCCCAGACCGGGAAGTGGTTTACGCCGAGATGATCGAGGTCGATGTCCAGGATCTCCCGCCTCAGGTCGCCGCTCCTCCCAGCCCGACCAACGTCAAGCCCGCGGAGGAGCTCCGGGGCACAAAGATCGACTCGGGATTCATCGGTTCCTGCACCAATGGCCGGTTCGAGGATTTCGCCGAGGCGGCCCGGCTGCTCAAGGGACGGAAAGTGAAGAAAGGAATCATGCTCAAGATCGTACCGGCGACGCGCCGGGTCTATGAAGAGCTCCTGGCCAAAGGGATTCTCCAGGACCTTTTCGAAGCGGGCGCCATCGTCATCAACGCCGGCTGCGGCGGCTGCGCCGAGGGCCATGTCGGGCTGACAGGAAAGGGAGAAGTCCAGATCAGCACGGGAAACCGCAATTTCGCCGGCAAGCAGGGGAAAGGCCAGACGTATCTGGCCAGTCCCGCGGTCGTCGCGGCATCCTGCATCTTGGGTCACATCGCCGGTCCGGAGGACCTCTAACATGGACACCACATCACATCGGGGCCGAATCTGGATCCTCACTGATAACTCCGGGAAGCTGATCGAAGACATCGACACCGACCAGATCTACCACAATGCCTTCCTTCACATCACCGAGTTGGCGGAGATGGGGCAGTACGCCCTGGGAAACCTGGAGGGCTGGAAAGACTTTCCAAAGAAAGCCCAACCGGGCGATATCGTCGCTGCCGGAAGGAACTTCGGCGCCGGGTCCTCGCGCCAGCAGGCTGTCGACTGCTTCATTGCCCTGAAGGTCGGCGTCATCCTCGCGCCCTCCTATTCCTCGATCTACTTCCGGAACGCCGTCAATTCAGGGTTTCCCATCCTGCGCTGCGGGGGACTCAGCCATCTCGTCGCCGGCCGGAAAATCGAGAGCGGGGATGAGGTTGAGGTCGATTTCGTGAGCGGGAAAGGATTGAATCTATCCAAGAACACGTCTTTTTACGTGGAGCCGATGAGCGCCGTTCAGCGGGACGTCTTTCATAAGGGGAACCTCTTTGCCTTCGGCCGGTCGTTCGGCCGCTGAGGCGGCGATGCGCATCCTGGCCCTGGACACGACGACCGGCAGCGGTTCCGTCGCCCTCCTCGAGAACACCAGGCTCCTGTCCGAGATCAATGCCGAATCCGCCCTCACTCATTCCGCCCGGCTCCTCCGGGCGGTGGATTATCTTCTCAAGAAGAACTCGCTCAAGATCCAGGATATCGACGGCTACGCCGTCGCCGCAGGGCCGGGCTCTTTCACCGGGATCAGGATCGGCTTGAGCACGGTCAAGGCCTTCGCCTTCGCCTCGGGAAGGCCCGCAGCTCCGGTATCGAGCCTGGCGGCTCTTGCCCTGAAGCTCCGGGAGACCCAGGGCCGGCTGTTCTGTCCCTTTATCGACGCCAAGAAGAGCGAGGTCTATGCGGCTCTCTTCGAGACGGAGCGGGGCAATCTCCGCGAGGTCATCCCGGAGGGGGCCTACGGGCCCGATGCTTTTCTCTCCCGGCTTCCGGCGCACCGCGTCGTCCATTTCATCGGGAACGGCCTCGACGCCTACCGCGACAAGGTCCTGGCCTATCTCAAGGACAATGCCCGTTTTTCATCCCGTTCTCTTTTCATCGGGTATGAGGTCGGTCTCCTGGGATATGAAATCCTCAAAAGGGGAAGGGGAGTCAGCGGTGAGGCCCTCGTTCCCTTGTACTACCGCAAGTCTCAAGCGGAGGACAAAAAATAGAAAGCGAGAAGCTGGCCGAGAAATTTTATCATCTGCGGCGGATGGAGGAAAAAGATCTCGCCCAGGTTCTGGCGATCGAACATCTGTCCTTCCCCAACCCGTGGCACGAGAGCACATTCCTCGGTGAAATCCAGCACCGGCCGATCTCCTTTCCCCTGGTCATCGTCCACGAAACCCTCGGCCGGGTTATCGGCTATATCATTTTTTGGGCGATCAGCGAAGACGTCCAGATCAACAACATCGCCATTCATCCCGATTTCCGGCGGATGGGGATCGGCGAGCGAGTCTTAAGGCAGGTCATCGAAGAGGTGAAATCCCGGGGAGCGCGGCTGATCACCCTGGAGGTCCGGCCGTCCAACACGGCGGCCGTGACGCTCTACAAAAAACTCGGGTTTAAGATGATGGGGATCCGGAAGGGCTACTACACCTTCCCGCCCGAGGATGCCATCGTCCTGGGGTTGCGACTCACTTCTTGACAAGCTGCTGGTTGCGGAAGCAAGCCGGGGGGCTTCCTGCCTTAGACCTTTCGAGCCACGGTGATTAAATCCAAGGCCTTTCGGGGAAGCCAGTAACCCAGCCGGAGCAGGACCTGCATCAGCCGCCTGTTCGATTTTTTATTCCCTTCCCGCTGGAGATGGTCTTCCTTGAGCCAGCGGGTGGACTTGATCCAGATTTCAAGATAGACCGCCTTCTTTTTAAGCGGCTTGAAGCCGGCGCCGGGGAGGAGCGATCCGTTGAGCTCGGCAAAGGAGAATTCCCGGATGTGGTCCGGGCTGATCGGCCAGTCTTCCTTGTTGAGAATGTTGACCCGCCTCCGCCGGTTGGGCGTGGTGATGATGAGGATTCCGCCCTTTTTCTGGACCCGGTTCCATTCATTCAGGGCGTCCTCAGGGTGGGGAAGGTGTTCCAGGATTTCCCCGGCAAAGACCCCGTCAAAGCTTTGGTCAAGGAAGGGAGGCAAGGCCGCGTCGAAAACGAGCCAGGTGATTCCGGGACACTCAGTTTTCCGTCTCCGGATCCGGTCGAAGGACAGGTCTCCGGCCACGACTTTGAAAGGAAAATCTCTGTCGTAGGCGGTGAAAAGAGAAAGGCCGCAGCCTACATCCAGGACCTTGCCACGGAAATAGCGGCTGAAATACCGGCCGAGAATTCTCAGCTTGTAGCGGTGGAGCAGGTCCAGGAATGGAAGCTCGGGGGCCCAGCCGTCGGCCTTGTTCTGTTCCCTGACGAAGTCGGCCAGAACGTCTGGCTCGGCGACCTTGATCAGCATCCTGGCCCGGGCCAGGATTTCGTTCCGGCTGTTGATCACAACGAACGTGCAATCCTGGAGCGGCTTGAGGGCATAGGCAGGGTTGATCCACCCGTTAGGCGGGGCGATCTCGATACCGTTCTTGAACAGCCGCACGGAACGGCCGTCGATCCGGCTGAGATCAAACTTCACCCGCAGAGCGGCCGTCCCCTGGCCGGGGTTGAAATGCCACCAGCCCAAGTGGTTTTCGGGATGCGTTTGGGGCTGGAAACCGTATATGTCAATGGCCAGAATGAGGTCTTCCCCGCCGGGCAGGGCGAGGTCAATCGTCGTTTGGGCCCGGCCGTCCGCCAGGGTCAACGCCCGATCAGAAAGAGAAATGCGGGGGGCGTCTGAGCGGGAAGGTTTGGACATCTTCTTCGGCTGGATTCTTATGACAAAGCCGCCGCTTTGTCAATTCTTGGGGACGTCCTCCGAGGTACCACCCTTCCCGCTAGAGCAGCCAATGGATCATCAAGATGCTGCAAGCGGCAACGGCCAGTGCCCCGAGAAGGCCGACGGCGAGCGGCTTCAGCCCGACGTTCTTGAAAGCGCTGAAGGCCGTGTTGAGCCCGATCCCCGCCATGGCTACGACAATCAGGAACCGCCCCAGCCAAGTCAAACTGCCAACCCCCTTGGCCGAGAAATAGCCGGCGGTGTTGAGGCCGGCCATGACGAAATAGCCGAAGAGAAACCAGGGAAAGGCCTTGGACCAATTGATCTTCCTTTTTTCCTGGGCGGCGGCCTGGAAATAAGTCTTGGCGAACCAGGCGGCGATTAGAAAGGCCAGCGGCGCCATGAAACAGTTGCGGACGAGCTTGACGGCGGTGGCCGTCTTCCCGGCCAAGTCGGAGAAGATGAACCCTGCCCCGACAACCTGGGGCGTGGCGTGGATGGCCGTGCCTGCGAACACTCCGAAGGCGATGTCCCCGACTCCGAACGACCTGGCGATCGGGGGATAGATGAGGATCGCGGCCAGCCCCCAGAGCGTAATTGTCCCGATAGCATAGCAGGTTTCCTCTTCTTTGGCCTTGATGAGCGGAGCCGTGACGGCGATGGCCGACCCGCCGCAGATGGTCGTGCCCACCGAGAGAAGGGCGGATAGAGTAGGGGATAGGTTGAACAGCCGGCCGAGAGCGTAGATCGCAAAGTAGCTGACAGTCATTGTCACCAGGATGATGACGAGCATCCGCGGACCCTGGGAACCGATGTCCTTGAAATTCAGGGTGGCGCCGATGAGGATGACGCCCCAGATCAGCGGCTTTTCGAATTGCTTGATGCCGGGGCGGAAGGACGCCGGGACGAGGCCGAGGTTCCGGGCGAGGAGTCCGATAATAACCGCCAGGGCCGTCGCCTCCAGCGGATGTTTCCCGCCGGCGACGACGAGGCGGGAGAGGAGCATTGAAAGGACCCCGACAGAAATCATCAGAAGCCAGCCCGGGATATACTCCTTTTTCATTTTCCGTTTATCCAATAAACCTCATGTCCCGCAAACTAAAGTTAGTGTCCCCCGAATTCGGATCCGCCGAATTCAGGGGTGGTACCTTGGAGGACGTCCCCTAATGTTTCTCCGGGGTTTGCGGAGTGAGCTTGTTGTACTCGACGAGGAGCTTGAGGAACCAGTCGGGGAACTTCACGATGCTCTGTTTCCGCGTTTTGGCGTCGTAGATCCAGAGATGGTTGTATTTGACCAGCAGGTCATCGCCGAGCTTCCACCAGGCGTTGATGACGGCGGTGGCATTATTGAGGCAGTAGTCGGTCAGGAACTGGCGGGCCTGAGCCGGGTCTTTCTTGTGCATATCCAGCGCCCAGGCGTCGATGTTCGGCGTCTTGTCGACGGCCGACTTTTCCCACTTCAGCTGGGCTTCCCGGACATCTTGAATGGCATAGGAGTACATGACCTGGGTATGGAAATCGACATAGTCGAACGCCCATCTGGCCGACTCACGGTTGAACTCCCAGTGGTCGCCGATCTCGAAGGATCTTGGAATCTTGGCGACACCGGCGTAGAACGGCATGAAGCAGGATGTATCCTGTGCGCCCCAGCACAGCCAGACGATCCCGCCGATCGGGTTGGGCAGCCAGCTACGGCTCTGGGTCACGGTCACATATTCGGCCCGGTTGACGCCTATGACGCGCGAGGTGTTATAAGTCTGACCTTCGACCTGGAAGGGTCGGGGGAGATAGTTCGGGTTTTCGAAAGGCCCCCCCTGAAGCCCGCGGGCGGTGTAGAAGGGCGTGCCCTCGCACTTGTCTCTGGTCATCAGCATCACGTCATGGACAGAGAGCTTTTTCTCCGGCTTGACGGAGAAGGGCAGGTCCATGTTATTGGTCTCCGGGCTGATCTTCTGGCTTGGGACCACCAGGTCGAAGAAACGCCACAGCCTGACCCGAGTTCCATGGGTCAAGGCGGCGCTGAGGTCGTTCGGTGAGTAGGCCCGCTTCCAGTTGAAAGGCTGGCCGCTCTTGGGGTCGTAGAGCTTCTGATCGACGGCGAATGAGACCACATTCGGAGAGAACAGGAAATAATCCGGGTTCGCGAGGTCGACCTCTCCGATCCGGCTTTCGTTCGGACAGACGCTGACATGGTCGTCGGGGACTCTCTGGGCGCACCAGACTGCCCCGGGCTTCCCGCTCTTCGGCGTCCACAGCGGCCCGACCGGCATGATCTCGAAGATCCAGGCCTCGTTGGGGTCGGCCACGGCCAGCATCTCACCGGTGTCGGTGAAACCGTAGCCGTGCTTCTCGGCCAGGTCGCCCATGATCTTTATGGCCTCCCGAGCCGTCGTCGCCCTCTCCATGGCGAGCAGGGTCAGCATGGTGATGTCGAACTTGGCGGTCGGGGTGTTGTTCTCCATCTTGCTCTGGGCGCCGATCGTGGATTCGCCGATGGCCACCTGGTTGTCGTTCATGTAGCCGAAGGCGCCATGAATATAGCCGAATGTATGAGCGGGCTGGGGAATCTCCAGGCCGGTGAAGTTATTCTTGATTTCCTCCCACTTCAGGCCGACATCGGGCGGGTAAGCAAAGAACTGGTCGATGTGGTAGATCTTCCGGGTCGAGCCGGACGGCCAGTCGGCGGCCGGAAGGCAGCGAAAAGTCCAGTCGCAGACGCCGCAATCACAGGTGTGGGTCGTCATGACCGAGCCATCGACCGAGGCGTTCTTGCCCACGATGATGACCGTGCATGCCTCCGAGGCGAGGTCTCCCCGGCAGGAAACGCATTTTTCGACGTCCTCCTGGACGAAGGCCGAGACGCCGACGAATGAAAAAATGACAAACAGCAGAATTCCCAGCCAAAAAAGCTTTCTCCGGTCCATGCTTGATCTCCTTTCAGGGACTCTATTTATATAAGGGCGGCGGACTCCTGTCAATAAACCACTTTGACGAGGCATAAACCCTTGGCGGGAGCGGTCGGGCTGGCCAGGGATCGTTTCTTCTGCTTAAAAAAGTCATCGATGACCCGCGGCTCGATCCTTCCCCGCCCGACTTCGAGCAGGGTGCCGACGATCGTCCGGACCATGTAACGTAAAAAACCGTCGGCTTCGATGGTGTAGATGATCTCCGGTCCCTTTTTTCTGATCTCTGAGCGCATCACCCGGCGCACGGGCTGTAGAAGGCGGTTAGAAGAAAAGGCCGTGAAATCCCCCTTCCGCTTGAACAAACGCGCCGCTTCGGCCATCTTTTCAAAATCCAGCCGGGCGGGCCAATGGAGAACATACCGGAAGAGAAAGGGGCTGACTTGAGCCGCGTTGAAGATCCGATACCGGTAGACCTTCGACCGGGCCGATTTCCGGGCGTCGAAACTGGTGGGGGCGGTGCGAACAGCGCTGACCCGGACATCTCTGGGCAGGAGAGAATTGAAGGCCCGCAGAAGTTCAGCCTCCCCGAGGCTCAGGGCAGTCCGGAAGCTGGCCACCTGCCCCAGGGCATGGACACCGGCGTCGGTCCTGCCCGCCCCCACGATAGGAATCCGTTTTCCGGTCAGCTTGGCCAGGGCATCCTCGAGCTCGCCCTGGACCGTCCGGTCTCCTTGCTGTCTCTGCCAGCCGCAGAAGTCCGTGCCGTCGTAGCCGACGACCAGCCTGATTATGCGCATTCGTTCAAGGCCATCTGCACCGCTTCTTCCGGCGTCTTTGCCCTGATGACTCCCTTGAGTTCCCAAGTGTCCAGCCCGATGACCTTTTTTTTGTAGATATTTCCGTAGGCGATCTCCGAGAGCGTTCCGTACTCACCGGCGACGGCGATCAGGATATCGGAATTCAAGGCCACCAGAGAGTTGCGGCCGTAGCCCAGGCCCGTGGCAATCGGCAGGTCGATGGATGCGTTGGCCTCGCCGCGGACGGTTCCGGGGAGGATGCCGACGGTGAGGCCTCCGGCCTTCTTAGCTCCCGACGCGGCCGCCTCCATGACTCCTCCCAGGCCGCCGCAGATCAGGATCGCCCCGGCTTCGCCGATGGCCTGTCCGACGCGGAAGGCCGCAAGGATGGCGTGGTCGTCCGGCTTGCTTCCTCCGATCACTCCGATACGGATCTTCTTTCTCCATTCGCTCATGTCGGTTTTCCTCTTTGCCCCCCTATTTATCACAGACCCGAAACCTTTTCAAACGTTTGCTTCCTTTTCCGGTTGAATGCCGGTCGAGATTTGATTAGAATCTAGTGGTGCGTCTCATAAATAACTTGAGTTTAGATCTTATCATCAAAGACGCGCCACCGCGGGGGAGTTTGAGGGGGACGGCGTCGTTCCCCTCAGGGGGTCAGCGGAGCAGAGCGCAGCGCCGAGGGGGGAGCTCGACTCCCCCATGGAAGTGTCCCGTCTTTGCCGATGACTTTGGAAAGGGATTAGCGAGACGGGACACTTGGCTGACCTTTACAAATGCCTGATAGACAAGGAGAACGGCGATGTCCGTTTTTTTTGAAGCCAAGAGCCTGACTCCGGAAGAACAGAAGAAACTGGCCGATGAGGTCGAGAAAAGGATCTCCTCAAAGCTCGAAGACGGCACCCTGACCGAGCGGGACATCCGCGAGATCAAGGAGATGCGGCTGAGGCCGCTGCCGGACATTCAGGACGTCCAGAACGTCTATGAGGACCATCTGTTCACGCCGAAGCCCAAGTAGGGGGTGAGATATGGAAGGGGAAAAGATAGCGATCGATTACGACCGCGTCGACGTGGCGCGAATCATGGAGCAAATCAAGGATAAGACGGCGGCCGAGGCCGCGGTCGAATTCCCGGCTCGCGGAACCGCGGCCGCACCCGCTGCCGGGATCGACTTCGCGGCCGGGCTGGGGAAGGGGAGACGGGTTCTCCTGAAAATCATGTCCCCCTTCGCTCCTCTCATCAAGCTTTTCATCCTACCGGTCCACGAGGAACTCCGCCGGGCCGTCCTCATCCTCGACCACGCCAACCGGAGGATCGACCGGCTGGAGAAAGAAAGGGAGAGGATCGACCGCCTGCAGGAGTACACCAAGCTTCTCCATCATCTCTGTCACAACCTGGTCGTCGAAATCAGCAAGCTCAAGATCGAGGAGGAGACACTGAAGACGAAGGCCCGGATCATGGAGAAGGATTTCGGTTTTCTGGAAAAGCGGGAGAAGGCCTTAGAAAAAGACATTCTCAAATGAAGCTCGCCCTTGTCGTCCAGCGCTACGGCCTCGAGATCAACGGCGGCGCGGAGCTCCATTGCCGCTGGGTGGCCGAGCACCTGAAGAAATATGCCGAGGTCGAAGTCCTGACGACCAGAGCCTCCGACTACATCACCTGGAAAAACTCCTACAGCCGGGACGAGGAGGATGTTAACGGGATCCGGGTGCGGAGGTTCCCGGTCGTCCGGACGCGGGACCCCCGGCGATTCGGCCGGCTTCAAGAGTGGCTCCTCGGCCACGAGCATCAGGAGGCGGATGAGCTGAGGTGGCTGGATGAGGAGGGCCCCCGGGCTCCCGCCCTGATCCAATATCTCAAAGACAGCGAAGGCGCCTACGATTATTTCATCTTCTTCAGCTACCGATATTACCATTCCTACTGGGGCATCAAGACGCTTCCAAGGCGGAGCATCCTCGTCCCGACGGCCGAGCGCGATCCGGTGGTCGGCTTCCGGATCTTCCAGGACCTTTTCCGGACTCCGCGGGCCATCATCTACAACTCCGTCGAGGAGCGGAAGATGATCAATGACGTCTCCGGGAACCACTCTGTCCCCGGCGACATAGTGGGCGTGGGCACGGAAGTCCCCGGCCGGTATTCCGGAGAAGCGTTCCGCCAAAAACACAAGCTGTCCGGGCCCTATGTGCTGTATCTCGGACGGATCGACGAGAACAAGGGTTGCCATAAGCTGTTCGAATACTTCCTCCGTTTCAAGCGGGAATCGGGCTCGGAGGTGAAGCTCGTCCTGGCCGGAAACACGGTGATACAGGTCCCCTCGGATCCCGATATCCATTATCTGGGTTTCCTGGGCGATGTGGAGAAGTTCGATGCCCTCGACGGGGCGGAGTTCCTGGTCATGCCGTCCTTCTATGAGAGCCTGTCCATGGTCACCCTGGAAGCCTGGGCCCTGGGCAAGCCGGTCCTGGCCAACGCTCTCTGCGACGTGCTTAAAGGCCAGTGCCTGCGCTCGAACGGCGGCCTTTATTATGAGACCTACCCGGAGTTTCGAGAGGCCTTGAGCCTGCTCCTGAGCTCGCCGCGGCTGCGCGTTGTTCTGGGAGAGAACGGTCGCCGTTATTTCGAAGCCAACTACGCCTGGGATGTGATCGAGAAAAAATACCTGGCCCTTCTCAATCGGATGGAGAAGGAGAAAGGCGCCTAATGGAGATCCACCAGTTTTCGACTTCGCTCGCCTACGGCGATGCCATCTCCGACGAGGCCCTGGAAATTCAGAAGGCCTTGCGCGAGAAGGGCCATAATTCCGAGATCTTCACCCGTTACTTTGAACCCCAGCTGGCCGGCCTGCGGCGCGATTACCGCGAGTATAGGAAGATCAGCTCGCCTTCCAACGTCGTCATCTTCCATTTTTCCATCGGCTCTCCCGTCTCCAAGCTCTTCTTCCGCGTCCCGGACCGGAAGATCATGATCTATCACAACATTACGCCCCACGAGTTCTTTGTGGACTGGCATCGCGTCCTGGTCCGGGAATGCTACAAGGGTCGGCTGGAGATCAAGTTGTTTGTGGACAAGGTCGACCTGGCGCTCGGCGACTCTGACTTCAACAGGCAGGAGCTCGAGGCGGCGGGATACCCGCGGACCGGGGTGCTTCCCATCCTGATGGATTTCTCCAAGTTCGACCGGCCGGGAAATCCGGTCACCCGGCGTATCTTCGGGGACGGCAAGACAACCATCCTGTTTGTCGGCCGGGTGATCCCCAACAAGAAATTTGAAGATGTCATCAAGGCTTTCCATGTCTACAATAAATACTTCAACCCGGACTCGCGGCTGATCCTGGCCGGCGATTCCAGGGGAGGGGAGAGATACTTCGCCTCCCTCCTCGACCTCGCCGACCGGCTCGGGCTGCGAGACGTCCATTTTTCCGGCCATATCGATTTCGGGGAGCTCCTGGCCTTCTTCGACCTGGCCGACGTCTATCTCAGCCTCAGCGAGCACGAGGGGTTCGGCGTTCCCATCCTGGAGGCATTTTATAAAAAAATCCCGGTCGTCGGGTTCGATGCCGGCGCCGTGGCAGAGACGATGAACGGGGGCGGGGTGATCCTCCGGGACAAGGATTTTTTGCGCATCGCCGCCATCATCGACGTCTTGGTTCGGAACAAGGGATTGCGTCAGGCTGTTATCCAGGGCCAGCTCAAGGCCCTGGAGAAGTACAGCCGTGCGAATGTCAGCCGTATCCTCCTGCAGCACATCCAGGAGGTTGCCCCGAAATGAGGATCGACCAGCTCCTGCCCGCTTACCACCGGGGCGATGCCATCGGCGATGAAGCCACGCACCTGAGGCATTTTTTCAGGTCAGAGGGGTTCGAATCACAGATTTTCCGGCTGGACTGCGACCGTGAGCTCGAGAGCGAGTCGGAGAGTTTCGCCGGTTTCACCGAACCATTGCCCTCCGATATCACGATCCTCCATTTCGCTCTGCCTTCCCCCCTGACCCCGGCCTTCCGGCGCCTCCGCTCGAAGAAGGTGATCATATACCACAATATCACCTCGCCCGAGTTTTTTGCCGGCTACAGCAAGGAGATGGTCCGGATCGCCCGGGCGGGCCGGGAAGAGCTTCGCTCGCTGGCCGGGACCACCGACATCGCCCTGGCCGATTCCCCCTACAACGCGCAGGAATTGGAGGAGATCGGGTTTCGGGAAACTCAAGTCTTTCCGCTCTACGTAGACTTCGCCAGGTACAAACGGCCGATGAATCCTTCTGCGCACAGGCTGTTCAAGGACGGCCGGACCAATATCCTCTTTGTCGGCCGGGTCGCTCCGAACAAGAAGATCGAGGACCTCATCAAGGTCACTTTTTATTATAAGAAATTTATTTCTCCCTTGGTGCGTCTGGTCGTCGTCGGAAAGACTGCATCCCTGCCGGTCTATTATCACGCCCTTGTCAAACTGGCTGACGACTTCCTGCTGGCTCCCGAAGAGATATGCTTCACCGGCCACCTCCCGGATGACGAGATGTGTGCGGTCTACCGGGCGGCCGATGTTTTTCTCTCGCTGAGCGAACACGAGGGTTTCTGCCTTCCTCTCGTGGAGAGCATGGTCTTCGACCTGCCGGTTGTCGCCTACGATTCCGCCGCCGTCCCCGACACTCTCAACGGAGCGGGAATACTCATCCGTGACAAGCGTGCTGAGAAAGTCGCGGAACTCCTGGACGTTGTCGTCCGCAGCGAGAGCCTCAGAGAAAAGATCATCCGCGGGCAGCGCGAGCGCCTGCTGAAGCTTCAGGCCGAAGGCCGGGAGCCGTTTCTCGTCCAGATGATCGGCCGGCTGAGAGGAGCGCAGCCCTAAGTTGAACAAAATGAAGATTG
>Ga0209253_10001838_pt1 | contig 18696 bp, 20 predicted proteins | sample FrelakmetBRP12BR_FD_187145 | JGI IMG/M metagenome (GOLD analysis project Ga0209253, IMG submission 187145) | Freshwater lake sediment microbial communities from the University of Notre Dame, USA, for methane emissions studies - BRP12 BR (SPAdes)... | ecosystem: Environmental > Aquatic >... | reverse complement strand
CCTGTATCTTCCTATCAAGTGTTCCCTGAGCCCGGCGGAGATCACCGGTGGTGGCACAACCTACCGTGAATAAGAAACACATAAGAATTAGCAAGGATGAAAATTTCTTCAATTGTTACACCTCCCAATCATACCATCCTCTTTAAGGTGTAATGACAAAGTGATCCCTCCTGTTTTTTGCCCACGCCTCTTCATTATGTCCCGGATCCAATGGTTTTTCTTTGCCGTAGCTTACTGTCTTCATCCTCTTTGTACTAATGCCGAGTTCCTTAAGATACTTCATTGCTTCCTTTGCACGTCTTTCGCCGAGCGCAAGGTTATATTCCGATGTCCCCCTCTCATCACAGTGCCCCTCGATGGTAACATTCACATCCTTGTTTTTCACGAGGTAATTCGCATGCTTTTTAAGAATTTCTCTCGCTTCCGGTCTAAGGCTGAATTTGTCATAATCAAAATTAATATCCTTGGACATTTCTACTGGAGCAGCCTTCTCTTTTATTGCTTCCTCCTCCACTTTCGCCACTTCTTGCGTGACAGGCTCTTCCTTGACAGATCCTTCCTTTTTCGCCACTTCTTTCGTGGTCTCCGCCATTGCCGCTTTCTGTTCACCCGTAACAGACTGTTCCTTCACCACCGACTTTTTTGCACACCCTGCCGTCATCATAATCGAAAAGCACAAAACCAATCCGATAATACCTATTAATGCAACACTCTTTTTCATCATGTACACTCCTCCCTCAAATTGGTGAAAAGTATTCGATAGGAATAATCACCGGTTTTGTAAACCCAAACCCATCGAAAGTCAATAATAAAAATTGAAAACCTTATGATAACAATATGAAGCACCCCACCAACAGGTCATGCTTCCACGTTGCCTCTGGGGGGCAACGTCCTTCAGGCTCCCTGAAGGATCTTGCCCTCACAATCTCTGTTATGTACCTAATCGTTTAAATCATTTGAAGCGCGGAGACCAGGATGTGCTCATACATCCATTGATATTTTCATACAATATTCTCAAGTTTGACCCATTCGCATTGATCACACAGATTCTGCTCTTGCCGTTTCCCCTGGAACTAAAGGCCAGGTATCTGCCGTCAGGAGACCAGGAAGGAGTTTCATGATCCGTATTATCGAAAGTATGTTTCACAATATTGCGGCCATCTTCATCGATGGAAAATATCTGGAAACGGCCGTTCATCATCCCTTCATAGGCGATTCTGTTACCTTTCGGCGACCAGGAAGGGGACGTATTATAATTCCCTTCATACGTGAGTCTTCGTATATTACTTCCGTCAGTGTCCATAATATAAATTTGCGGGGAGCCGGAACGGTTCGATACAAAAGCTATTTTTTGATTATCAGGCGACCAGGCAGGTGAAATGTCGATGGCATAACTATTGGTAAGACGTTTGAAATTTCTCTTCTCAAGGTCCATCATGTAAATGTTTTCGCTGCCATCCTTGCTCAAGGTAACCAATAACCTCTTTCCGTTCCATGACCATGATCCGGCCAGATTTATCCCCTCAAAATTTGCCATCTTTATCGCTGTGGCAGCATTAATGGCCGTTATATATAAATCAGGCTTCCCATCCTTATAGGAAGTAAATGAAATATATTTACCGTCGGGTGACCAGCGGGGTGACAGGGTAATGGCCTGGTGCTTGGTTACTCTGGCAAGATTAGTCCCGTCGAAGTTAATTGTATGAATATCGGACCCTCCGCCTTTTTTCAGGACAAACGCGATTTTTGTATTAAATACGCCTTCATCCCCGGTAAGGGCAGAAAGAATTTCACTGGCAAACTTTCGCACCATTTCGTTTTTATCTTCAATTTTTCCCGTATATCGTTTCGCAGTAATGACATCCCCTTTTACAACATCGAAAAGATAAAAATCCGTGATAAGTTCCCTGCCTCTATACTGGAAAACCCCCTTTACCAAGTATTCCGCGCCAATGGCTGTCCAGTCAGCAAACCTGATACTCCCCGCAGATACACCTGCCTGTTTCGAATCTTCAAGAAACGCTTTTTTATTGATTATATTAAAAAACCCCGTAATCTCCAGATATTTTCCCAGGGTATCGGAAAACCAGCCGGAAAGATCTCCCTGAGAGCTATCTCCGCTCATTTTTTTAAAATCTGTTATGGCAATGGGGAATTTTTGAAAGGTAGGGGAATCTATATCTATATACACCTTGCCGAAGGCATGATATTCCTGAGAAACAATAAACAGAGCACATACAAAGCATATGAATAATTTCAATGATCTCATTTTACAATACTTCATTGTAACTAATTCCTCCGTCGCGCAGCAGGCAGGCGCTTTATCTGAGTTCCGCAGAACGGAACCTGATGCCAACTTCAATGCTGCTGTCTCTCGTCCATTCCGGCAAGGGAGGAAAAGGACTCGCCTTTTTGATAGCCTTCATGGCGGACTCATCAAAATATCTATTACCGGAACGCTTTTCAAAACTAATATTCGCAATTGTACCATTCTTTAATATCCGTGCCTGGATAATGGCTTCAATGTTTTCCCTCGGTAATATGCCCTGAGGAAGCGCCCATTGACCTTTAATCCTGGACCAGATTAACGCGTAATACGCATTTATCTTGCTGCTGGATTCTGACTCATCCACTTGTCCTGATGTTGACGTCGAGGAATCCGTTCTTTTCCTAATATCTTCGATTGCTTTATCCACACTGCTGATCTGCCTTTGGGGCCTATCTATTCTCTTTATGGGAACAATGGCTTCCGTGTGCTTTTTTAAAAACCGGTCACCGGAAATTGTTCCTTTTATTTCTTGTGCAATCGCTGACGTCGTTTTTTTCGACTGGAATTCCATAGAAGAACTGACCAGAGATACTGTGTAGACAGGACCGAATGTCCATCTTGGAGAGGGAAGGAAAGGTAAAGAAAAAAAGACAACGAGCACAAAGGTATGGAGCAACAGCGATATAAATATCATTTTATTGAGGCTGTTGTCATAATCCCTCGTCATCCTGTAAATTGTCATCTTGATTCCTCTGGCGGTTCTGTGATCATCCCCAGCTTATCAACACCGGCTTTTCTCACCGCAGACATCACTTCAACCACAAAGCCATAAGGAACATTCTTGTCAGCCCGCATAAAAACCTCTCTGTCTATCCTGTTTGCAAATATACTTTCCAGTTTTGCACCAAGGTCGGTAATAGATGTCTTATTCTTGTTAATAAATATCTCTTTCCCGCCGTTAATCGTCAGTATAAGTTTTTCCTCTGTAACATCTATGCTCTTTGATTTAACACGGGGAAGGTTTACATCTATCCCCATTTGAAGCATTGGGGCCGTCACCATAAATATTATTAATAGCACCAGAACGACATCAACAAGAGGGGTTACATTGATCTCAGCTAAAAGCTTACTTCCGCTATTACGTTTTCTGACAGAGCGCATACGACCCTCTATTTTTTCACATAGTATCGTTCAATAATATTTAATACTTCAGAAGCGAAGTTGTCCATTTCCGAAGACATATCCTTGACCATATTGAGGTAATAGTTATAAAAAATGACGGCAGGTATGGCAGCGGCGAGGCCTGCAGCCGTAGCAATAAGCGCCTCCGAAATGCCCGGCGCCACAACAGCGAGGGTTGCTGAACCCCGTGTACCGATACCCCTGAACGTATCCATGATACCCCAGACAGTTCCAAACAAACCGATGAATGGTGAAGCACTTCCTGTTGTTGCCAGAAAACTAAGGGTGCTTTCAAGCTTTGTTGCCTCAGCGCTGCACGCTCTGTTTAAAGCCCTCTCGACATTATCGATTCCTTTCATCTCCAGAGTGGGCAGCGTTGATTCATCGGTTTCTTTCACAGAAGGTGCCCCCCTCATAACCTTGGTTATCTTGACCAGTTCCGTATAGCCGGCCTGAAATACTTCTGCAACGGTCGAATGCGTATATTTTTTCGACTCGGGGTAAATGTCAGAGAGCTTATTGCTCTTCATATAGACGTCTAAAAAAAGACCGTTTTCTTTCTTTACCTTTTTCATGCTTCTATATTTCATAAAAATTATGGCCCATGATACAACAGAAAAGAAAAGGAGCAATAGCAAAACAAATTGCACCATTACTCCTGCATCAAGTATCATGTTAAAAAGACTGCCATGGAACTGACCTCCAAGGCTTGCGGCGCTCACAGACGAAATCTCTTTCAATTCTTTTTCTCCTCACGCAATATTTTTACGGGATTACCTGTAATGGAAAAAAATATCTTTGTCAATAGTTTTAGGAGAATGTGTCTCTACGATCGGTTTTCCAAAACGAATAAAATTCCCGAGGGGTCGATCTAATGAAAAAAAATAGCAACATCTATCACCCAAGTTCTGGAATAAACGCAACAACGTCATCGATTACAGACACATCACTAAAAATCATCGCTAATCTATCCACACCAAGAGCAATACCCGCCGCCATCGGCATATCAGCAATATCCTGCAGAAAACAATCTGATACCGGATACCTCGCCTTATTCATAGAGTAGCGATATTCCTGTACCTTTTCTATCCGCACATGATGCTCCTCCATATCCGTAAGTTCAGAACATGCATTCGCTATCTCTATTCCTCCCATATACAGCTCGAATCGCTCGGCTATGCCTGGCTCTTTTTCTTTAGCCTTGGCTAAGGTTGCCTCTGAAACAGGATAGTCATAGATAAAGGTGGGCTGCGCTGATCCCAGGTGCGGTTCAATATGACAGACCATGATCTCATCGAATAAACCCTTATTAACAGCTTCATCCATGTGCATCGGCGCATAGCAGGAAAAAGCTTCTCGGACAGAGAGAGTCTCCCATGGTTTCTTGAAACTCAGAGTCCTGCCCTGGTAATGTATAACGTCCCCATACCCGAGATTATGGACAATGGAAAAAATCAAATCTTCGCATTCCTTCATCAACAGACGATAGTCCATGCCCCGGCAATACCACTCCAGCATGGTAAACTCAGGGAGGTGGAATGAACCTCGCTCACCTGCACGGAAACACTTACAGATTTGAAATATTTTTGGATAACCTGCTGCAAGAAGCTGCTTCATGTAGAGTTCCGGAGATGTGTGCAAAAACCGATCACCGCATGAAATGGCATCAATATGAGGCTCAGGAATTGGTGATGGAATTATAGAAGGAGTTTCTACCTCTAAATAATCCCTGTTGATTAAAAAATCCCGAATGGCATAGATCATTCTGGCACGCGTATGTAAGGCATCCTGATTTTTCGTCAGTCTCCAACTATCTCTCATCGGGAGTTTATCCCTTGACCCTTGTAAGATATTCACCGCTGCGTGTATCGACTCTGATCTTTTCCCCTTCTTCGATAAACGGAGGCACCTGAATCTGATACCCGGTCTGCAGGGTTACGGGCTTTGTTTTACCAGACACAGAATCACCCTTAGCCCACGGGTCCGCTCCTACAACAACCAGATCAACAAAATTAGGCACTGTGACACCCAAGGGCCTGTCCTCGAAAAAAAGAATTTCTACCTCCAAATTATCAATAAAGAAATTTTTGGCCTCCCCAACCTGCTCTTCGGTGAGAAATACCTGTTCATAACTTTCATTATCCATGAAGCAATATTTTTTTTCTTCTTTGTAAAGGTATTGCATCTTTTTCTCCCGGAGATCAGCCGGCTCAAAGGTATCCGCGGAACGGAACGTCCTCTCAAACTGAGCTCCCGTGATCATGTTGCGCAGTTTGGACCGGTACAAAGCCTGCCCTTTTCCTGGTTTTACAAAGTTGAATTCCGTAACGATATACGGTTCATTGTCAAGCTTAATTCTTAGACCTTTCTTCAAATCACTCGCACTGTACATGCTGCATCTACTCTCCTTTCATCTTGACGAATTTTACAGTTCGTCTTCCCAAATTCCTTAGTTCACTTCCCCCTTCTTGTCAAAAAAATATTCATGTGTCTTAAGACCTTTTGCCAAAAAATCGGAAAACGGATAGAGGGGGTACTTGCCTTTCCCTCCTGGGACGTCGAATACATATTGCGGCAAGCATAGCCCTGATACATTTCTCCACAGTTTTTCCATTATCCTTAATCCTGATTGTATATCGGCGCGAAAATGATCCGCACCTTTTACCGGATCACATTGAAATAAATAATAAGGTCTGACAGATATCCTTTGCAAGCCATAATAAAGATCACGCATCGTTTCATACTTGTCGTTGATACCTCGAAGTAACACAGACTGGTTTGAAACGGGAATCCCCGCCTCCAGCAGCATTTCACAGGCACGCGCTGCCTCCGCAGTAATCTCATGGGGATGATTGAATTGAGTATTGAACCAGAGAGGGCGGTATTTACGAAACATGAAGCACAGTTGCTTAGTAATTCTCATGGGCATAACTACGGGAATGCGGCTTCCTATACGCAATACTTCTACATGGGAAATAGAACGCAAAGACCCAAGAAACCAGTCAAGGGTCCCTTCGTCTACAGTCAGGGGATCACCTCCGGAAACAATGACTTCACGAATAACCGGCTTCTCGGAAACATACTCAATCATACGTGTAAGATATGCTTTCTTATCTTGTGCTATTTTTTTCTTCCACATCCACTTGCGATTGCAATGCCGACAATATGTCGCACAGGCATTTGTAATGATCACGACACAGCGATCGGGATAACGGTGTATCAGCCCCGGAACAGGCATGTCCCGCACCTCTTCCAAAGGATCATCCACCCCGCCGAGTGAAAATTCAATTTCCTTCTGATCAAAAAAACATTGAAGAGCAATAGGATCATTTTCATCCACCACATTCATTAAAGAAAAATAAAACGGGGTAATACAAAGGGGATAATACCTGACTACAGTTCTATATTCTTTTAGGGCTGCCGTATTTATGCCGAGAACCCTGGCCAATTGAGGAATGGTTTGTATGCGATTATTATATTGCCATCTCCAATCATACCAGTCTTTCGGCGACACATGAGCCCACGATTTAACAGCAACGGTGTTGTATGTCGATTTCATACTCCGGGTTATTCTCTGTATAATGATTTTTAAAAGGTTTCCTTCTATGTTGAAATTTTATAGCACTAATAATTAATTATTACAAATGAGAACCCCCAAACCTGATATTTATATTTAACCCGGTTATAAATAAAAATGTTGCTTATTTTTTTATTATAATTTAGAGGGGGAAAATAAGAAATATTGTTTAGCAATTGAATTAATGAAAAGAACATATACAAGACCTCGCCTTAAAAAATTATTACACCAAAATTAATTGAATCTTGTTTTGAATCTAATTTCTTCTTTCGCAATCATTACAGAAACATTCAATTACCGTGTGGACTCATTGCTTAGAGAACCAAACTTCAGGCTAAGGGGTATGTGGGATCGTTGCGGGCTTTCCGGAATGAATTCTCTATTTATTAACCATTGCATAAAAAAACGGAATGAGTAATAATAAATAACATTCATCATGGAGAAATGAAATGGGATATCCAGAGATGATGCGGGATATAATGGAACAGGTGCGAAGGGAAGAATTCAGAAGAAAAAGGAGAGACCTTGAAAACAACCCTGTTATTGATGAAATCACCGGACTTTACAACGACAGATATCTTCATCTCAGGCTCGATGAAGAAATGGCCAGGGCAAAACGTTACAGTAAACAACTGTCTTTCATAATACTGGAATTCGGATGTGCAAAAAAAGTAGATACTACAATTGAAAATCCTGATGAGCAAAAGATTCTCAAGATGATATCAGATGTCATAAACTCTTGCATCAGGTATGACATTGACCTCGCCTTTCGTTATTGCGAAGACAAATTTGCCATAATACTACCAGAAGTAAACGTACATCATGCCGATAATATTGCCCAAAGCATTCAACAACAAATCCGGAAAGAAAAAATGGGAAACATCACCATGCATGCGGGTATTGTTCAGTGTGATTATCATGATCACGCAGAAGAATTAATTCGATCGGCCAGTGACGCCCTTCTTAAGGACAAAAAAGAATCAAAAAAAATAAAAGCCACAGGTAGCCTGTCCCGTGCCTGACGAGGGAGCAAAGTCTGTTTAATATTGCTCCTCGCCGCCTGAATGGGAACAAGCTTCAAGGGTAAATGCTTGATTCAGGGGAAATTTGAGGAATCCTCACAAAAAGAGACTTCACTATAAGCCTCGGCTATCGTATTAAAGGAGACTATATCTATGAAATCACTATCGAAAGATGAGCTTAAAGCTCTGATGAACACACAAAATCCACCGTGTATTTCATTATTTATGCGCACCTACCGCGCAGGCGCTGAAATTCAACAAAATCAGATCAGACTCAGAAATCTGCTTCGTCAAGCTGAAGAAGAATTACTCGCCAAGGGCCTCCGTGCTGCTGAGGTAAAGAAGCTCCTTGAACCCGCGCAGGGACTCTTGGGTAATGTAATTTTCTGGCGGCAACAGAGTGACGGTCTTGCCGTATTTCTCTCTGTCGATGTGTTTAGTTACTACCGTCTGCCGATAAATTTTGATGAACTTATAGTCGTCGCTGAACGTTTTCACGTAAAACCTCTTCTGCCGGTACTAAGTGGCGAAGGCCGCTTCTACATTTTAACCCTTAGCCAAAAGGGAAGCCATCTTTATGAGGGCACAAAACAAAACATCAGAGAAATTGAACTGGAAGCTATCCCCAAAAGTCTTGCCGAGGCACTTCAGTATGATGATTTAGAAAAACAAATCCGTTTTCATAGAGGAACGACGAGGGGCGGAGAGCGTGGAGCAATGCTTTCAGGCGGTGGAGCTGAGCTGGATGATGCGAAGGAAAACATTTTAAAATATTTCAGACAGATCGACAAAGGATTACATGACCTCCTGAAAGATGAAAGGATACCTCTGGTGCTGGCCGGTGTCGATTATCTCTTCCCGATCTATAGGGAAGCGAATACGTATCCTCACCTCATGGATGAAGGAATAACGGGGAATCCCAAGGGAATAAGTACAGAACAACTGCACAAACAGGCACTGGAGATTTCAAGACCATATTTTCAAAAGTCCGAACAAGACGCTATTGCCCAATACAGACAATCTTCCGGTACTGGGTTAACTTCCAATGATATTAAAGAAATTGTCCCAGCCGCATATCATGGACGGATTGCATCGCTTTTTATCACCACAGGCTATCAGCAATGGGGGTTTTTTAATCAGGAACGGAATGAAGTGGAATTACACGGGAAAATGAAACCAGGCAGTGAGGGCCTTTTGGATTTTTCCGCCATAGAGACTTTCTTGAATGGTGGCATAGTCTTTTCGCTTCCTTCAGAAAAAATGCCGGATGATGCACCAATAGCAGCTGTATTTCGTTATTAAAATTGATATATAATATCCTTATAACAATGGCTCGTACCTCATGGGGCGTGCCAAATCCCCCATGCCTCCCTTTACCAAAGGGGGAATAGAGGTGGCTATTTTCGTAGTCAATTCCCCGTATGGATGTGCAGAGACGAAAATTACATGTTGCGCGGCTTTCAGTACTGTCAAATACCACTCTTGTGGTTATGAAGCTTGCTGTTGGGCTGATTTCTGGCTCAGTTTCCATAATGTCTGAAGCTATCCATTCGGGCGTAGACCTTCTGGCTTCACTTATCGCCACGTTTTCCGTAAGTAAATCCAGTATCCCCGCCGATACAAAACACCCATTCGGTCATGGGAAGGTTGAAAATATTTCCGGCGTCATCGAAGCATTGCTGATTTTTCTCGCGGCCATATGGATTATCTACGAGGCAATAAAAAAACTTCTGAAGCCGGAGCCGATGGAATACGTCAGTTGGGGTGTTGGTGTGATGTTAATATCCACTGTCGTGAATATAATTGTATCCCGATTACTCTTCAAGGTCGCAAAAGAAACTGATTCCATAGCCCTGGAAGCTGATGCCTGGCATTTGCGAACCGATGTGTATACCTCTATCGGCGTGATGGTAAGCCTTGCTCTGATTTGGATAGGTCACCTGATTACGCCTGACCCAGATATTCACTGGCTGGACCCGGTCGCTGCGATCGGTGTCGCGTTACTGATATTAGGCGCCGCCTATAGATTGACACTTCAATCAGCCCGGGATCTGATGGATGTAACGCTTCCCGCGGAAGAAGAGGCATGGATACGAACCCTAATCATGATGCACCAGCCTGTCATACACGGTTTTCATCAACTGCGCACACGTAAGGCGGGAAATTTCCGCTTTGTTGACTTCCATATTAAGGTTGATCCTTATATGTCTGTCGAGGAATCACATAAGATCACTGATGAGTTATCCAAAAGCATCGAAAATCAATTCCCCAATACGAGCGTCACAGTTCACACCGAACCCTGTGACGGCAACTGCGTCGGTTATTGTCTGAACGGATGTCTGCTGCCCGAAAAAGAGAGGAAGACCGTGATGCAAAAAAGAAATGCCGTCAACCCTTATAAATAAACCTTTCGAATAGCTTATGAAAGGGAGTCCAGTGTGAATCATCATTCCTGGAGTCTTCGATGAATTCCTGAAAGGCATTCACCTTTGCATCGAGATCGTCAATATGATGGACGATCAATGCCTCCAGAGTCTTTGGGCGTTTCGGTGAACCAAATTCATACGTACCATGATGGCTTAGCATGAGGTGCCGGAGTTCCATGGCCACGTACTCCGGGAAATCTCCTATGGAGGCAATTTTCGCATCCAGCATCTCTATCCCGATTACAATATGCCCGACCAGTCTGCCCTGATCGCTATAATCAAAGATACTGTCATAAGAATATTCGTAAATCTTCCCTATGTCATGGAGAATCCCGCCCGTTATCAGGAGATCCCTGTTGATGCCCTGGTAATGGTGTGTGAGCTGATCTAACAGGCGAATCACCGAGAGGGTATGTTCAAGAAGGCCGCCAATATACACATGATGAAAACCTTTTGCTGCGGGGGCCTTTTTAAACATGGCGGTTATCTTCTCATCATGGAAAAACCCGTGTAACAATGCCTTCAGGTACGGAGTCTGTATCTGTTCGATAAAGGTCATGAGGTCTGCGAACATCTCATCGATGCCTTCTTTTGCAACAGGTAAATATTCTGCCAGGCTGACATCGGCATCTTCAACCTTACGAAGGCCAGTAATGGTAATTTGAATGGTGCTTTTAAAACTGACTGCTCCCCCCTGCGCCTGGATTACATCTCCTTTTTTAAATACCTTGTCCCATTCGATGGCATTTTCCCATATCTTCCCCTCAACCTCCCCAGTTTTATCTTTAAGGCGAATATTTAGATACGGGGCTCCTCTTTGAGAAAAAGCCAGATTCTTTTCCGTCACAAGAAATGATTCGCTGACCTTCTCACCCGGCTTAATGTCCTTAATGTAAACAGCCTTCACCTTCATATAACCACCCGCCATTCATGGCAATACACATTCATTTTCCCGCCCCTTACAGATCCGATCAGGGTTATTCCTGACTCCATGGATGCATAAATGGCACTGGACGTCGGAACCGACAGGGATACGATCAACGGTATCCCCAGATTCCAAACCTTGTTTACAATTTCCAGAGAGACCCTCCCTGTTCTCACGATTATCTTATCCGAGCAGTCAATTTCATTGAGGAGGGCATAGCCGCCCAACATATCAATAGTGTTGTGTCTCCCGATATCTTCCCGCACAATGATAATACTCTCACCATGAGCCAATGCGGACGAATGGGTACCTCCTGTTCTCTTATGGAAGTGCGAAGAGTCAATCAGTTTTTCCACGAGAGTGAATACAATTTTCGGAGAAATGCAGATACGGTTCTCCAACAAACTCTTCGGCGAATGACTTATATCGTCCCGTATCCAGCTTCGGGCGCCGCTTGAGGCGATGGTCTTTCCCGCATTCTTTTCATTCCAAGGTAATCGCGTCTCTCCTTTTGTATAGACAGAGACAATACTTCGCTCATCAGAAACTTCCAGTTGCTGTAAGTCTGCCGCATCCCGGATGAACCCCTCCGATCTGAGAAAGCCCACAGCAAGATCTTCTGTATGATTTCCATTGCAGGCGAGAGTGATAACTTTCTGACCATTGAGAAATATCTCGAGGGGTACCTCTTTAATAACATCTGCAGAAGCTTTCGTGAAACCGTCATCGTTGTACACATGAATATCAAATCTTTCGATATCCGCCTTGGTCGCCATTTCCCTATTTCTCTCTTAAAATGCGGTGATCACCTGCTCTGATTGTGAGTTTCGTTATATCAAAGTATTCCATTAACGGTATGATGAATTTTCTGGAGAGGCCGGTCAATTCCTTGAAGCTTGCCGGTGTGGCTTTTCCGTCTTTCAAAAGGAGGTTTTTATAATTTTCTCTGAGTTTAAGTAAAATTTCTTTATGAAAATATAGATCTTCATTAATTTTTGTAAGAGTTCCTTCCTTGAGCATTACATTAAGGACGCTCTCCGCCAGGTTTTTCCGGTCGGCAAATTTTTCCATAACCTCCTTGAGAGTAGGGGGAGTAAGTCCTGCCTCGATATAGATTCCCCCCATTTTATTACGCAGATCATCCAGATCGCCCTTTAAGTCTACACGATGCCCCGGCATGCGAAGGTTTTCCCTCTCTATGACTATCTCTGCTTTACTTTCCAAATCTTTCACTGCCATATTGAAAAGCCTTGGGCTTACGTATTGTCCTGTGGTATTCCGCAACTCTTCTTTTAAAATTCCCTCTTTCAGGGGGTGCCTCTCGTGGTATGCCCGCACATCCCGCAGAATTTGCTTCTGGAGATCCTGATACAAAGGGAAAAATATAAATCTGGATTCATCAATCTCTAAAATAACGATCTTTTTCCCAGAAGACAGTGATTTGAGAATTTCCCTCAGGCGGTTTTGATGAATCCCTGTTCTTATGACAAGCTCCAGGAGCTCTATACCCTCAATTCCCGATCGCTCAATAATAAGAGCAACTCTTTCTGAATCAGTGCCGCTATTTAACAGATCAAATTCAAGAAGTACCTTTTCAGAATTTCTTTTATGTTTTTTAGGAAGGGGATCGATTATTATACCTCCTCCAACTGTCGTCACGGGCGAATAGCTTCTGACAACAAACCTGTCTCCGGACATGGCAACAATTGGGGACTCAAGAATAAGCTGTGCATATCCTCTGCTTCCTGGTTCCATCTCTTCCCGATCTAAAAGTATCGTCCGGCCTATTACTTCATTTGTTCCCGCATGAAACCTTACCAGACTCCTGTTTTTTAATTTTTTGTCGTTGTGTGATAAATATTCAATGAACACATCCAACCGATTCGTTGGCTTAAGCATATGCGGACGAGAGAGAACATCGCCCCTGGAAATTGTGGCCTTTTCGACCCCCTGCAGATTTATCGCCGTCCTCTGACCTGCCTCAGCCATGGTCGCACTCTGATTGTGGACCTGAATACCTCGAACCTTCGCGGTAATTCCCGTGGGTAGTATTTCCACCTCTTCACCTACTCTTACATCCCCGGAAATCAGGGTTCCCGTAACAACCGTGCCAAACCCCTTCATGGTAAATACCCTGTCCACGGGCAATCGGAAAAGACCTGCCTCGGCTTCTTCTTTTATCTCTGATGCCCCTTTCCCCAGGGCATCCAGCAATTCATTCAGGCCTGCACCCGTCAGGGAAGAAACCGGGACAACAGGAGATGTTTCAAGAAAAGTTCCTTTTAGGAATTCATAAACATCTTCATTCACCAGGTAAAGCCATTCTTCATCTACCATGTCTATTTTGGTGAGGGCGACAAGGCCCCTTTTAATGCCGAGGAGCGAGCAGATGTTCAAATGTTCCCGTGTCTGGGGCATGACGCCTTCATCCGAGGCGATTACGAGAATCACCATATCAATGCCCGCAGCCCCGGACACCATATTCTTTATGAATTTTTCATGGCCGGGGACGTCCACTATGCCGATTGTCTGACCGTTTGACAGAGCCAGAGAAGCAAAACCAAGCTCAATGCTGATTCCCCTTTCCTTCTCTTCTTTAAGCCTGTCCGTATCAATACCGGTGAGGGCCTTAATGAGGGCTGTTTTTCCATGATCAACGTGCCCGGCTGTACCTATGACGATGTGTTTCATGAGGACTTAAATAACAAACTACATCGTATTTCACAATAACAAAAATCCCCCTTTCAATTTATACGCAATCATGTTTTTTCGCTGAATGAACAGTGGATAAAAATCTTCCCTTGAAATAATAAGCTCAAATTTGTTAGCATAACAAACTTTGAAAGGACCGTTATGTCTATGAGGATACTGGGCCTTGATTACGGCAGTAAAAGGATTGGTGTCGCGGTATGCGATGAGTTGGAAATCACCGCCCAGGGGCTGACCACCATCACCAGAAAAAATCGAAAGCATGATCTCGGTGAGATCGCCAAGGTTATCAGAACATACAGTGTGGAAAAAATTGTCATAGGCTACCCGATAAAACTTGATGGCAGTGAGGGTATCCAATGTGAAATAATTAGTAACTTTGCAAAACTATTAGAGGCGAAACTTAGCCTCCCTGTGATCAAATGGGATGAAACCCTTACCACAAAAGAGGCAGAAGATATCCTGATACAGGCTCATGTGCGCCGGGAAAAAAGGAAACTCGTGGTTGACAAGCTTGCCGCCACCCTGATTCTCCAGGGATATCTGGACTCTCGGAAATGTATGAGACAGTCCTATTAATACATAGGAAAACCAATTCATGAAAAAGCTCACAAACAAATACACGCATTTAAAAATACTCGTTGTCTCGATTGCGGTAGCATTTTCTCTTTTCTCTTTGCTCACACTACACTATGCCATCAACCCTGTAGATAACGGAAATCGCGTCGTTACAGTTAATATTCCCAAGGGCACCAGTTTTATCCAAACAGTGGCCATCCTCGAAAAAGCGGACTTGATAAAGAACAAGTATCTCTTTTACATGCTCGCAATTTTGAAAAATGCACAATCCCATATTAAGGCAGGCGAATATGAACTTACAACCTCCATGTCACCGATGGACATCATTGATAAATTAGTCAAGGGTGATATTCTTTTCTATCCAGTTACCATACCCGAAGATTTTACGGTGAGTGAAATCGCCTCCCGTCTGGTCTCTTTCAGTCTGGTAGAGGAGGATGTGTTTCTTTCCCTCTCTTCAGACGTCAAATTTTTAGCCTCTTTAGGTATAAAGAGCAGCCGCGCAGAGGGATATCTCTATCCGGATACATACCAATTTGATAAATCGATGAGCGCAAAGGATATAATGAGGATTATGGTAAATCAATTCGGGAAAATGTTTACCCCGGAGATGCGAAAAAGGACGGCTGAAATGGGTATGACAATACCCCAGGTTATAACACTGGCCTCTTTAATCGGGAAAGAATCGGGGCATAAAGACGAAAAACCTTTGATTTCGGCTGTATTTCACAACCGACTGAAAAAAAGAATGAAACTGCAATGCGATCCTACCGCTGTGTACGATCTGAAAAATTTTTCCGGAAGCATAACCAAAAAACATCTGATGAGAAACACTCCCTATAATACATACCTTATCACTGGATTACCTCCCGGCCCTATCGCCAACCCTGCCATTGATTCATTGCAGGCTGCCCTCTACCCCGCTCCTGTAAACTATCTTTATTTTGTGTCTAATAATGATGGTTCCCACCAATTCTCCTCTAATCTTTCTGCTCACCACAAAGCGGTCTTAAAATATCAAATTAAAAGAAAAAAAGAGTAATTTTTTTCTTGACAAACAAATTTTCTCTCCTTATAGTTGACCACAGTGGAGCAAAGTGGTTTTTTGTGGAGGAAAAGTTCGTGTCCGTCTTCAGGGGTCAGTACTATCATTCCATAGATGACAAAGGCCGGATCATCTTTCCGGCAAAACTGCGGGAAGTTTTCGCCGAGAAATACGACAGCAGGCTGGTTATTACAAACTGGGACAATTATTTGATGGTCTTTCCCTATGAAGAATGGCGGATTATCGAGGAGAAGGTGAGCCATCAGTCATTATTGAGAAGAGAAGTCAGGGCCTTTCAACGATTCTTTATGTCCGGCGCCGTTGATTGCGCGTTCGACAATCAGGGGCGGATTCTGATACCTCCCAATTTGAGGGAATACGCAGCCCTTGAAAAAGACATCGTTCTGGCAGGTATGATCAAAGTTATAGAAATATGGAGTAAAGAACGTTTTGATGAAGAGATGAAAAAAACAGCAGGTGACATCGACAGTTGCAGCAAATATATGGCTGATTTAGGAATATAGTAAAGGCCTATGGCATGTGTACGTTTCATACACCCGTCATGCAGAGAGAGGTTATTGAGTCTCTTCATTGCCGACCAGGCGGCACTTATGTGGATGGAACCGTCGGAGGGGGAGGACATGCCAGTGAGATTCTTCGTGTAACGGATCCCGACGGCGTACTGATAGGTATTGATGTCGATGATGATGCACTCCGTGCTTCGGAGGAACGGTTAAAGCCCTTTGGTGACAGGAAGATACTTGTCAAGGGTAATTTTGCAGATATCAATATAATCTTAGACAATTTAAACATCAAGGAGGTTGATGGCATCCTTCTTGATTTGGGGGTTTCTTCTTATCAGCTTAAAACAGCTGACAGGGGCTTCAGTTTCTCGTTAAATGCGGCCCTGGACATGCGAATGGATCAGAGCCGTGGTCCCTGTGCGTACGATATCATTAATACTTTTACGGAAAAAGAGTTGGTGAGGATCATTAGAGAGTATGGAGAGGAGATAATGGCGGAAAGGGTCGTAAAAATGATCTCGGCACGAAGAAAAGTATCCCCGATCAAAACGACTGCTGACCTTGCCGATATTATCATCAAGGCACTGCCCGCGCGCTTCAGGTCACAAAAAATCCACCCCGCGACGAAAACTTTCCAGGCAATCAGAATATATGTCAATAATGAATTATTAAATCTCTATGACGCCATAAATTATGGGATTAATGTACTCAAAATCTTGGGACGCATTTCCATTATATCGTTTCATTCTCTAGAAGACCGGATTGTAAAAACCAGCTTCCGCTCGTGGGAGAAGGGATGTATTTGTCCCTCGAATTTTCCCATATGCACATGTCACAGAAAAGCCAAGCTGAAAGTATTAACGAGAAGACCTATAATGCCTCATACCTCTGAAATAAACGTTAACCCGAGGGCAAGGAGTGCCAAACTAAGAACAGCCGAGAGGATTTAATGAATGCAGTCAGAAGAAGTCATCCATGGGAATGTAAGTGTTAAGGAGAAGGTATCTGCCGAATTAAAATATTCCCCCTTTATCCTTGTTACCTTAGTTCTTATGGCAGTCGCCCTCGTGTATGTATGGTCACATATCCGCATGACGGAGCTGGAATACATGGTCGCTGAGGAAATGAGCATAAAAGAAAACCTCTTGGAAGAGCAGAGAAAGTTAAATGTTGAAATCGCGACCCTGAAATCACCACAACGGATTGAGGCAATTGCGAAAAACAAATTACAGATGTCATATCCCACAAGGGAACAGGTCATAATCCTTAACAATCACAATGACGGGCCACAAAGCAACTAACCGAGTTGAACGTAATCGGAGAATATTGCCATGACCGGCGAATCTAAAAAATGGTTAAAATTCAGAATTGTTACACTTCTGGTGTTTTTTTTAGTACTTTTTATTGCACTTATATCAAGAGCGTTCCAGATTCAGGTACTGTCCGGAAAAATGTTGAAAACTCTCGCTGAAAAACAACACATAAAGACGCTGCAGATTGAACCGGAAAGAGGCATCATATTTGATCGTAACGGCGAAAAACTCGCCGCGAGTATTATGGCTAATTCCATCTACGCCGATCCATCAAAAATAAGTGACCCCGCCGAAGTCGCTGATAAAATCGCTCCGCTTCTGAGCATTGACAGGAATACCATAGTGAAAAAAGTTTCAGGATCAAAAAATTTCTGCTGGCTAGCGAGGAAAATCCCCCCCGAGCAGGCGGGCAAAATCGAAGCCCTGAATATGGACGGTATCTTTTTAATTAAAGAGCCAAAGCGCTTCTATCCAAACGGGAAACTGGCAGGCCGTCTTCTGGGATTTGTAGGGTTAGACTATACAGGACTTGAGGGGCTGGAACTGAAATATGACAACTATCTAAAAGCAACGCCGGAAAAGTTGACCTGGGGACGGGATGCCAGAGGTAATCGATTGTATCCGAGGATTGAAAAAGCCGTCACCCAGCAGGAAGAGGGATATAATCTTATTTTAACCATCGACAACCGCATCCAGCACATCGTGGAATCAAATTTAACAGAAGCTATTATATCCAAAGGCGCAAAGGGCGGTTTTGTCATTGTCATGGACCCCAAAACCGGCGAAATCCTTGCCCTGGCTGATCAGCCGGGATTCGATCCAAACAAATTTTCCAGTTATAATCTTGGCAAGGGAAAGAACAAGGCAATCACGGATTGTTTCGATCCTGGCTCAATCTTTAAACCTTTTCTCGCCGCGGCGGCACTTGAAGAAGGTATCGTCAAAGAAAGCGACAGGTTTTATTGCGAAAACGGAACCTACAGGGTGTCCGACAGAGTATTTCATGAGGCAAACAGGAAGAAGTACGACACTCTTACGTTTCATGATATTCTAAAATATTCGAGCAATATTGGATGTATCAAGGTTTCTGAAAAGCTTAAAAAAGAAAAATTCTATCACTATATT
>Ga0209253_10001837_pt1 | contig 18698 bp, 19 predicted proteins | sample FrelakmetBRP12BR_FD_187145 | JGI IMG/M metagenome (GOLD analysis project Ga0209253, IMG submission 187145) | Freshwater lake sediment microbial communities from the University of Notre Dame, USA, for methane emissions studies - BRP12 BR (SPAdes)... | ecosystem: Environmental > Aquatic >... | reverse complement strand
ATTTCAAAACTCGCCCCTAGGGCTCATACAGTTGAAATCGCTGATCTTCCGCTTCGCCAAGATGTATTCGCAAAAAACGTTTTAAAGACCGCTCAAAGGAATTTTTGTTTGGGCAACAGCTTGTTTACGATTTACCAATCACGATCCACTATAACCTTACCTCAACTCCCCGTTCTCGCAAGTACCCCTTGGTTTCCCTAATGGTAAATTCTTTATAGTGAAATACAGAAGCCGCCAGCGCCGCATCTGCCCTTCCCGTGGTAAAGGCGTGGTAAAAGTGTTCAATCCGTCCTGCCCCGCCCGAGGCGATGACAGGTATTCCTACTGACTCAGAGACTTCTCGGGTGAGTTCCAGATCATATCCATCCTTAGTACCATCTCTATCCATACTGGTGAGCAGAATCTCCCCTGCTCCATAGGACTCAACCCGCCGTGCCCACTCCACCGCATCAAGCCCCGTAGGCTTTCTGCCCCCGTAGGTAAATACTTCCCACACCAGCGATGATTCACTAGCCTCACCACTTACGACAACCCTCTTGGCATCTATTGCCACTACTATGCACTGAATGCCAAATCGCTGGGCAGCTCGGTCAAGAAAGTGGATATCTTCTACTGCTGCGGTATTGATTGAAACCTTATCCGCTCCCGCATTGAGCAGATCTCGAACGTCATCAAGCGTTCTGATCCCACCACCCACCGTGAGTGGCATGAAGACCTCGGATGCGGTTCTCTCCACCACCTCTAGTATAATCGTGCGCTTCTCATGGGAGGCAGTGATATCCAAATACACCAGCTCATCTGCCCCCTCGAGGTCATACACCTTTGCGTTCTCCACAGGATCGCCTGCATCCCTCAATTTCACAAAATTAATACCCTTCACCACGCGACCATCCTTCACGTCCAAACAGGGTATTATCCTCTTGGTTAACATGAGCGTTCCTCTATCACTTCCCACCCACCAGGGCTAACGCATCCCTCACCTCAATACTTCCCTGATAGAGGGCCCTCCCTATGATGATCCCCTCCACACCATCCACCTCCAGTTCCATGAGCTCTTTGATATGGGCGAGGGTGGTGACACCACCTGATGCAATGAGAGGAATGGAAGTTGATTGTGCCATCTCCCGGATACTCTCAATATTGGGGCCACTCAACATCCCATCCCGCTTAATATCGGTAAACACCAGTGCTTCAATTCCTTTGTCCTCTAAACTCCGTACTAACTCTGTTGCTTTTCTGGTAGTCGTTTCCTTCCATCCTTTAATAGCAACGTTGCCATCGCGCGCATCAATGGATACCACTATCTGATGAGGGAATTTTCTACATGCCTCCATGAGCAGTGTGGGATGGAGGTGCGCAATCGTCCCCAACACCACCCGACTCACCCCCAGAGAAAGGTAGTGTGCTATCGTCTGGTGATCTCGCATGCCGCCACCGAGCTGTATTGGAATCCTCACCGATTTCAAGATCTGATTAATTGCCTCCTGGTTCTGTGGAGAACCAGAGACCGCCCCCTCAAGGTCTACCACATGCAGCATGGTCGCACCCAGAGATTCCCATTGCTGCGCAACGTCACCAGGGTGAGCCGAAAACTTAGTTTCCCGATTCATCTCACCCTGCTCTAGTCGCACACAGCAACCACCTTTCAAATCTATCGCAGGGATTATCCGCACCCGAATTTCTCCTATTGTATCTTATTAAAATTTCCTAGGAGCTGTAAACCAACCTGCTGACTTTTCTCAGGATGGAATTGGCAGGCAAAGATATTATCTTTCTGGATACTGGAGGTGAACTCAATACCATAGCTGGTGGTGGTAGCTACCACACCCTCTTCTTCAGGGGTAACATAGTAGGAGTGTACAAAATAAAAAAAAGAACCATCCTCAATGCCATGGAAAAGAGGAAGGTCTCGCGTGAGAGAAATTGCATTCCACCCCATATGGGGAACTTTCAACGGTACCGGAGGTACACCACCCACCCGAGGAAAGCGAATTACCCTTCCCTTAATAAGGTTGAGACCAGGCGTTACACCAAATTCTTCACTCTCAGTAAAGAGGATTTGCAATCCCAGGCAAATACCCAGAAATGGTTTCCCCTCTCTTACTGACTTGAGTACAGGTGCAATGAGGTTTAGTTTTTCTAGGCTGTGTATACAATCTCTGAAAGCCCCCACCCCTGGAAGGACAACCGCGCGTGCATCTAAAATGTGCTGGGGACTGCTTGTTACTAGAACCGTGCACCCTACCTTCTCCAGCGCTTTTTGTACGCTCCGCAGATTCCCCATCCCATAGTCAACAACCGCTATCACGCATTCCACCCCCTATAACTTCCCTTTGGTGGACATCACGCCGGTAATTCTCGTATCAATAGCACTTGCCATATCGAGGGCCCGTGCAAAGGCCTTAAAAATTGCTTCAATAATGTGGTGGGCATTATCACCATAGGTCACATTGATGTGCAGGGATACTCCACTGGTACGAGCAAAGGCGCTAAAAAACTCTTTTACTAATTCACTATCAAACTCACCCACCTTCCCGCTCGCTAAGGGTGTGTTGAATACCAAATGTGGTCGATTACAAATGTCCAAGACAACTGATCCCAGTGATTCCCCCATAGGGACGTTTGCTTCACCATACCGTTTAATGCCTTTGAAATCACCTAGTGCCTTTTTAATACACTCCCCGAGACAGATACCGATATCCTCAACCGTGTGGTGGAAATCTACACTGGTATCACCTTTCGCTCTCACCGTAAGGTCAAACAACCCATGCTGTGCGAGGAGCCCCAACATGTGATCGAGGAAGGGAATAGAGGTATCAATGGTGCTTTTCCCAGAACCATCAATAGCTATCTCCATCGTGATATCCGTCTCCGTGGTTTTTCTTTCTACTTTTGCTCTGCGCATAGTGTTCCTCACCGAGAGGTTTCTACTTAAAAAAATGGTGGAGATGAGGGGATTCGAACCCCCGACCCCTACCTTGCGAAGGTAGTGCTCTCCCAGCTGAGCTACATCCCCACACCTGTGTGTATCAAAATACCTAATTTAGAGCAAATTGTCTAGAGGTTTTCCTCTGCAGTGCGATTTATCACTTACCGCCTAGCTATCAATGCCTATGGTAGGCATTGATATCGGTTCTCAGGTATGGTGATACTAAAACGAGTGTACGCTCTCATCTCAACAATTTATTTTTATTATGATATGAAAGCATTTCATTTTTTTTATTTAACACGATTGTGCTCTCACAATTTCTACGGATGATAGATTCTCTCCCTGCCTCTCTATCTTAAAAAATATTTTTTTGTTTTTAAATCGCGCTTTTAAAATAGAGCTTCTTCGTAATCAAGCTGCTATCAAGGGATGACAAAAATATCATCCCAGTACATGACATACTACATGCTTCCTCTTGATTCATTTTTATTCCAATTATAAAAATTTTCTCTTGACTAAAATTATTTTAGTGCTACATTATCACTAACGAAGGATTTTTTCTTTGAAAAAAAATTAAAGTTTTTAAAAATAAGATACGAATAATCTATAGGATGAGGTTTTTTAGGGTGTTTAACCTCTACCGAGGTTAAACGGTAAACGCCAACCTGAAGCAAGGAGGGACAAATGGCAGTAAAGAAGGCGAAGAAAAAAGTAGTAAAGAAAGCCGCTAAGAAGAAAAAGAAATAAGTTCACGTAAGTGACCGGTTTTCAGCGAAGCCCCATAGTTTACACTACGGGGCTTTTGCTTATTGTGTGCTTAACGCACCACCTATCAGGCTGCAAGAAAGCGCCTGTTTTGATGACCAAGAATTCCTGGGGTTTCAAATTTCTAACGGAGGAAGTAGTATAGTGCGCACGCTGGCATCACATGATGCACCCCGTATGTCTCCATAAAGATCTGGACAATTTCATGCGGTGTTTTTTGATGAACGGAGATAGATAGCCCCGCATGAAGGAATCAGAAAAAGTGCTAGTAAAAAAGGAGAACAATAAGAGGTAGTGAAATGGTAGATAGTACCCTACGGAAGGAGGACCGAGGGGTAGTAGCACTTAAACACCAAACAGGGCCATTGGTAGGTTTCCTGGTATAGTGCGCGGGTAAATTTCCTAAACTCCTCCCGAGGAGGTTGCTCCTTTCGAAGAAACGTAAGGACGGTGCGAAGGAAGGTCACATCCTTTATCTTCTTAGTCTTGGTATTCTGTCTGCCGACAATCTTGACTCCGTGAAGTCCTATCTCCTCAAATTCAAAAAGTGCACACGCACCACAGGGCCGATCATCAATGTGGAGGCCAGACCAGATGGATTGTCGTTCCCAAGAAATACATTCCTCGTCAAAGAATCCTCCCTTACCTCTCCCCTCGGTATACACAGAAAGTTGATAAGGTAACATACAGGCGTTGAGATAGAGTTCTTTTGTCCTTTCCTCATTAAAAAGATCTGCCAAACCATGCTGGAAGGTACAAAACCCATCTACATTTGCACATCGTGAATTGAGGATAAAGGCTTCAAGTGCTACATCAGGAACTTCTCGGGCAATCGATGCAATCTCTTCGATGGTGAGATGACGCGGCAAGATAACCCGCGATGCCCCGAGCTCCTGATAAAACTTTACCGTTTCCGAATTAAAGGCGGTACCCGCAGTGCTTATATGAATGGGAATCTCAACTCCCCTCTCCCGTAAACTCACAATAAGTGCGCTATCCCCAATAATTAACCCATCTGCTCCCGCCTCCAGTGATCTCTCAATGTAGGATAAGAGCTGAGGGTATTGATCCTGAGAGTAGTAGTGTTCATTAAAGGTAAGGATCACAGGAACACCAAGAGCGTGTGCACGTTTAATGCTCGTGGCAAGTTCCTCAAAGCTTTTAAAGTGCGGACTGGTACCGAGGATGGAATTATCTTCTTGTCGTCTGTTAAGAGAAGCAGAAACGGTATATTTTAACTTCCAGTCATTAAGAAGGATGCCGCAGTAGAGCTCATCAGCCCCTGCTGCAATGACATCTTCAACCTCGTCACATCGGCTTACGGGTGAAAGAATCTTAATCATCACAGATTAGGGAATATTAAGTCCTCTCTCGGAATCGCCCTCTCTAATATCACCTTGACCAGCGCAGAAAACCGGCTTGCGACCAAGTACATATCTGAGGGTCAGAAACTTCAGGTAAGCATAGGGCAACTTGAAAGGTACCAGACCTAACCGCCGCCCCCGCGGTTTCTCGCTGTTCGGATACAGTTGCTTCAGCTTGGAATAAACATTGGGGTTCTTTGTGCCAAAGACCATTTCACAGGAACTTCTGATTTTGAGACAGAGAAAACCCGCGTGCTCAGCTGTTTTAACACTCTCCAGAATACCCGGGATCCAATAATCATGCCAACAGATAATCGTATGGTCATGCACAAGATGCTTGACGGCCTCGAAGTCCTTGGTCACCTGTGGATGGGAATGCAGGCCGTCGATGAAGATCAGGTCATATTCACCATCGTCGGCCGTCGCGTGCACTCCCTCAGGTGAGCTGCCGACTTTATTTTTCAGGATCTTCGCTCCCATTCTATTACAAAGAGCAGCAGCAATCTGAAAGCACAGCTCGCCATCGCCTTCGCTCTTATTGTCCAGTGTAACAACCGCGTTTCCTCCGAAACGCTCCATGACCTTGGCAATGTACACGCTACTCATGCCAAAAGCATTGCCTATGATGAAGCAGTTGTTCGGTTTAAATGTCTTGATCAACCGTCCGAAGATGACACACTCATCCACTCCGATGCTGATAGGCGATAACATACCGCTCAGTCGATAGTGAGGGCCACCACGATTAACTAAACCGCGCTTCCAGATGCAATCAAGGCGGGTAAAGACTTTCAGATTTGAAACAACCTCCATGCTCAGTTTTCTAAAGTCCTCGTCTCTCATTGATAGGAACTCACTTTTTGATGAAATATGTATAGTAAAATCACTCTCAACCCCTGCTTTTTGAGAGGATATGCCAACTCAAATCACTAAATTATCAATCACTGTCCTGCACGAACCGCCCGCACGTAGTAGCCGTTCGACCTATTGCCGTAGCTCACATTGCCATCGTTGAAATAGACGTACCAGGCGCCGTTCGGATCGTCGGCGATAGTAGTGGACGACCAACAGTAGAACCACTTGGTGTTGGAGAAATATGTTGGGTCAATGCAAGGAAGGTCAGGATTGGATTGAGTAAAATCTACAAGAGAGAATAATTCACGGACATTAGGCAGACGCCAGTCAGTATACCTTGCAAGCGTGAGGTTCTCACAATAGGAGAGGGCCTCTTGCCAGGTATAATAGTTGTCCATATCTCTTGGTCCTCCATCATCTGTTTTAATTTCCCACATTAACCCTGAGTACTTAAAAAAGCTACTCTCCCCCACCATGAGAGAGAGTAGCTAATCGTTAAGGGAAGGTATGCTCCAGGAAAAGAAAAGGGATATGTTCTAGGTAGAGGGTACGCTCCATCAATTGCCTGCTAGTACTACAGAGCCTGTTTCAGCAGTTCAACCACATTGTAGATCTTTAGTGATTCACCCAGGGAATCGATGGCATCCCTCAAGTGTGATTCACACCATGGACAGGCACTTACAATGGCACTCGCACCAGTGGACTTCGCTTCCTCAATCCTCTCTTTCCCCGTGGAGAGCGCAAAATCGGGAAAAGCTGACTTGGACCCAGCCCCTGAACCACAACACCACGAGTACTCCTTGATACGTTCCATCTCCACAAATTTCATACCCGGAATCGCTTTAAGTATCTCCCGCGGTGGTTCATAAATACCATCCACTCCCCTATTGAGCTTTCGTGGTGGATCAGTCAAACCCCACTCAACTCTCTTTCCTTCCCAGTGCGTATAGGGTTCCCCTCTCCGCCCAAGGTGGCAGGGATCATGGTAGGTTACTTTCATGTCTACACTTTTAGAGGGCTTCAATTTGCCTTTCTGGATAAGATCATTAATAAACACCGTAGAATGCACTACCTGGTAATCAAGATCAGAGGTATCAATCTTGAGATGACGGGCATACTTTTCACTAAAGGTCATAAAACATCCGGGGCAGTTGGTGACAATAGTCTTTGCGCCCGTTTCTTTGAACATCTTGAGATTTTTCTCAGCGATTTCTGCAAAACTCTTTTTGTCTCCTACGTTGTCACAAATACCACCACAACACACCTCTTTAGTTCCGAGAATACCAAAGTCAACCCCCGCCTTCTTGAATATCTCAGCGGTTCCGATGGGAACCACATCTACCCCTGGTTTATACGCATAGGTGCAGCCAACATAGTAGAGGACTTGAGCCTTTTCCTTTCCCGTGCTCAAATCTTTTATATCTAATTTTCGCGCCCAGTGAGCTCTGCGGGTACGGGGTTGTTTCCACACATTATCATACTGCTGAATACTGGTAATAAATTCCTTATGGGCGGGAAGAGGACCATAGCCTTTCTCACAGGCTTCTTCACGCAATGCCTCAAGGACCCCGATAATGTCCAAATCCATCACTCTTTTACAGTTAATGTCACAGGCCGCACACATGGGACAGCGATAAATGATCTCTAAGAGTTTATCAGTTGATTGATCCCAGCTTAACTCACCTTTGAGCAGACCAGTGGCAATATCATTCTTTCCCTGGGCAGCGTAGGCATCAAATTTACCATACACCAGAGAAGGGCAACTCTTAGAAAAACGGTGACTTTTTATCTCCCAGAGGTGTACCCATTTGCAAGTCGAGCACCTTTGACAATGACTCGCATCATATTCTATTTTTTCTAGCGCCATTCTCCTCTCCTCCGTTAGCTACATGGTAATAGATTGAGCTTTTGTTTAATTAAAGATACTTTATCGCCTACTCACCAATCATGACTGAATTGATATTTAGCCAACGAATTGATAGCATTTATATATTTCTTTGTCAAGCTGATTCAAGCAAATAGGATGCATACTCTTACAATGAGCTATCCTGGCTCACAAGCTTGTTAAAAATACTCAAACATTGAGGCAAGGAGGGTAAGGTTAAAGAAAAAGAAATGAAAAACGGTGGTTAATTTTATTAGCTATGAAGGCGAGAGGGGGAGGGGAATTATAGATATTTTGATAAGTTCAACTTATATCTCACCAATAAAAAGGCAGCAATTAAACAAGGCAAGCTGTGATAGTAACCACGATAACCTTTAAACTCGCACACCGCATAGAGCGTAAAGGAGAGGATAAAAAGTACTAGCAAATTAACGGCGCGCATACCAATTAAGTTATGGAAAGGTTAATAGTGACGACTTCCTAAAAAAAATAAAAACTTTAACTATTTTATTACGATACGAATAAAAAAGGGATTCTCCTAAAATCCTTTTTTATCATTACCTCCTCTCCTATACCTCAGTTAACGACACGGGTAATCACAAGGGATGTGGAAAAATACTTGCCAAAACAATTAAAATATGATACTAGTACAAAACTTTTTTAAGACTGCGAGGAAGAAAAAAATGGCTAAGATCTGTGAAATCTGTGGCAAAGGAAGGCACGTTGGCAACAATGTGAGCCATGCCAACAACAAAACCAAAAAGGTATGGTATCCCAATATTCAAAAGGTACGGGTGTTCATGGGCGGAGAGGCAAAGAGGATTAATGTGTGTACCAGGTGTATCCGCTCAGGCTTTATTACTAAGCCCCCTAGAACTAAAACCCCCCTTGAGCTAGAGAACCAATAGTCATCTTACTCACTCAAGGAGTGAGACGACTCACCTTAATAACTCCCTTAACCTTTTCAATTGATTTTATTACCTGTTGGAGGTGTTTGATATTACTCACTTCCAACTCAAAGGTACTTATTCCTCTCTGCCCACCAATAGTACGGGCATTGACGTTTGAAATATTGGCCTCTGCTAAAGAAATAGAAGAGCTAATTGCTGCCAGCAATCCCTTCTTGTCCATAAAGGTAACCTCTATCTTAACTGGATACACAAATTCTTTGCGGTGGTCCCACTCTACATCAACCAATCTCTTCTGATCACACCCCGGAAGATACATACACTCACCAGAATGAATAGTGATACCCCTGCCCCTAGTAATGTATCCTTTTATCTTTTCTCCCGGAAGGGGGTTACAACATTTACCAAACTTCACCATAATAGTATCTATTTCTTTTACAATGATCCCGCTCCGCTCTTTCCCCGTAAGCTTCTGGGCAACTTTCTTTATAGGAGAAGGCTCCTTCTCACCTTTCTCTAACTCTTCTGGCGAAATAAAGTACCCCAAAAGTTGTTTGGCCGAAATCCTCCCATACGCTATTGAGGAAAACAACTCTTCCGTATTTTTAAGTTTAAGATCAGCAAAGTGCTTCTCCATAACCTCTTTTTTTGACAATTTTAAAAAATTGAGCCCATGCTTTCTAAATTCCTTTTCACAGATCTCTTTCCCCAGTTCAACGCTCTTGGCTTCCTCCTGCTGCTTTACCCAATGGTTGATCTTGGTTCTTGCCCGAGAGGTCTTAACAAATCTAAGCCAGTCTTTACTGGGGTAGCGCTGGAGAGAGGTAAGAATCTCAACGATATCACCATGTTTTAGCTGATATTTTAAATTCACTAAGCGTCCATTGACCTTCGCCCCCACACAGTGGTGTCCTATCTCCGTGTGAATACTATAGGCGAAGTCAATAGGAGAAGCCCCTCGAGGCAACTGCCTCACCGCTCCCTTGGGGGTAAAGACATAGACTTCTTCAGGGAAGAGATCAATCTTTACCGTATCCAGGAACTCCCGTGGATCTTTTAAATCTTGTTGCCACTCCAACAGTTGTCGTAGCCAGGCAAACTGTTCATCATCCTTCTTCTCTATATCCCTGCCCTCTTTATACCTCCAGTGGGCAGCGATCCCACGCTCTGCCACATGGTGCATTTCCTGAGTGCGGATCTGGACCTCTATCCTCTTTCCACCTGGCCCTATTACCGTGGTGTGAAGTGATTGGTACATATTAGCTTTAGGCATGGCAATGTAGTCCCTAAACCTTCCCGGTATCGGCTTCCACAGAGAATGAATAACGCCTAAGGTTTCATAGCATACCCGCACACTCGCAACGATAATCCTAAAACCCACTACATCGAACACCTGATCGAAATCCACGTTTTGGAGCTGCATTTTCCTGTAAATACTATAGAGGTGCTTATACCTTCCCTGTACCTCAGCTTCAATTGTATGCTCTTTGAGCGCGTGGGTGATAATATCGCTCACTTCTCCTACATACTTCTTTGATTCCTTCTCTTTGGTGGCAACCTTCTCCTCAAGCTGATGATGCACCTCCGGGTGGAGATAGCGTAAGCAATAGTCCTCAAGCTGACTTTTCATCCAAAAGATACCAAGGCGGTTGGCTAAGGGGGCATAGATATCTATAGTTTCCTGAGCCGACTCGGTAATTTTCTCCTGGGGGAGAAAGTTTAACGTCTTCATATTGTGCAGGCGGTCGGCTAACTTGATAAGTATTACCCGAATATCCTTAGCCATTGCTAAAATCATTTTTCTGAAGTTCTCCGCCTGCTTTTCCTCAGAGGCACGAAACGAAATTTTGCTGATTTTAGTGACCCCATCCACCAGGGACGCAATCTGCTGCCCAAAGAACTCTTCAATGGTTTCAAGGGGGGTGTTGGTATCTTCCACCGTATCATGAAGCAGGCCAGCCGCCACCGTCACATCATCCAGCTTGAGGTCAGCCAATAGTGCCGCCACCTCCATGGGGTGGGTAAGGTAGGGTTCACCCGAGAGTCTCAACTGGCCTTTGTGCACCTGGGCAGAAAACACGTAGGCCTTCTCAATTAAATCAATATGGGGTTCTGGATGGTAGGAAAGCACCTTATCAATGATGTCTTTGAGTCTAATCACCAGAGCTCATCTCCCTGATTTTCTCTACGACCTCTTCCTCTCTTACTAAAAGTACCTCGCCGGTTTTTCGCACCTTGATATCGAAAACGCCGTCCTTTGTCTTTTCCCCCACCGTAACGCGCAGCGGAATGCCAATGAGATCGGCATCTTTGAATTTTATCCCTGGCCTCTCATCCCGGTCATCGAAGAGCACCTCAAGGCCTGCGTGAGCGAGCTTACCATAAATCCTCTCAGATGCCTCACTGACCAGGGGATCTCTGGGGTTTACTGACACCACGGTCACCTGAAATGGTGCAATACTTGAGGGAAAGATGATACCATTCTTATCATAATGCTGTTCAATCGCTGCTGCTACCGTTCTTCCCACCCCGATACCATAGCACCCCATCACCATATAGTGCTCTCTTCTCTGACCATCTAGAAATTTTGCTCCCAGTGACTCACTATATTTAGTACCCAACTTGAAGATGTGACCCACCTCGATACCTCTCGCCATTTGAAGCTCTCCTTTACTGCAACGGGGACAGGAATCCCCTTGCTGGGCGAAGCGGATGTCGGCAAAGCGCTCTACCTGAAAATCCCTACCTAAGTTCACGTCGAGGAGGTGGACATCCTTTTCGTTTCCTCCGGTTACAAAATTCTTCATTGTCTTAAGTGCATGATCGGCAATGATGGTGACGGTGAGCCCTACCGGACCGGCAAACCCTTTAGGGGCTTTGGTAATCCGCTCGATGGTTTCATCATCAGCGAGGCTCAAGGTTTCAGTAGCGAGAAGGGAACGTAGCTTTACCTCATTGGTTTCATGGTCACCGCGTACCAGGGCTGCGATCACCTGTTGCTCATCCTGAAAGATCAGCGTCTTTACTAACTCGTGAGGCCGTACTTTCAAAAACTGGGTGACCTCTTCAACTGTTCGCTGCTGAGGAGTCTTAACTCGCCTCATTTCACCACATAACCCTGGAGGTACGACCTCTTCCCCCGCACTACCAATCTCTGCCTTATCTCTGCTTGCCGCATACTCACAACGGTTACAAGAGAAGATTATATCTTCTCCGGTATCGGCGAGCACCATGAACTCATGAGAGAAACTACCTCCGATAGGCCCGGTATCAGCTTCTACCGCTCTAAAGGTGAGACCACACCTCCTAAATATGTTACCGTAGGCATGGTACATCTTCTGGTAACTCTCTTCTGCCCCCTTTTCATCCACATCAAAACTATAGGCATCCTTCATGACAAACTCCCTCGCCCGCATGATGCCAAAGCGGGGTCTCAGCTCATCTCTGAATTTAAGATGGATCTGATAGAGGGTAAGGGGAAGCTGCCGATAAGAAGTGACCTGGTTTTTTACTAGATCGGTGATCACCTCCTCATGGGTAGGCCCCAAACAGAACTCGCGATCGCTCCGATCCTTAAATCGTACCATTTCCTTACCGTAGATATCCCACCTGCCACTCTTTTGCCATAGTTCTGCCGGCTGGACAAAAGGAAGAATCACCTCTTGAGCCCCTGCCCGATTCATCTCCTCCCGGATAATCTCTTCTGTCTTTTTCACTACCCTCTGGGCGAGAGGGAGATAGGAGTAGATGCCTGCAGCAAGTTTTCGAATCATTCCTGCTCTCAGCATCAGTCGGTGGCTTACCACTTCTGCATCACTGGGATCCTCTTTAAGCGTGGGTAGTAACATCTGTGAATAACGCATGTCATATCCTTTCTCTGCCTATAGTATCACATGGTGTGCGCCTCTTCGATAAGGGCCTTGGCCAAATCCTTTTCCCTAAGCTTTTTAATCACCTTCCCTTTTTTAAACAAGATACCTACTCCCCTCCCACCGGCAATACCAATGTCCGCCTCTTTCGCCTCACCTGGTCCATTCACCACGCACCCCATCACCGCAATCTTAAGGTGCGGGGGAAGGGTAGGCAGTGCTGCTTCAATAGCCTCTACCAACTTGAGAATATTGATTTCACAGCGCCCACAGGTAGGGCAGCTCACCACCTCAGGACCCCTTTGACGAAGCAAGAGGGCTTTAAGAATTTCGTATCCCACCCGCACCTCTTCTAACGGGCTTCCTGTCAATGACACTCTCATGGTGTCACCTATACCCTCCTCAAGCAGGATGCCCAGACCAATTGAAGATTTGATAGTGCCAGAGAAGAGGGGGCCGGCAGAGGTAATCCCCAGATGGAGTGGATAGTCACTTTTGCGGTGGAGTAATCGGTAGGCATCAATGGTGTCTCGCATACTTGATGACTTAAGAGAAACCTTGATATCGAAAAACTGCATAGATTCTAAAAGATGGATCTGATCCAGCGCGCTTTCCACCAGCGCTTCAGGGGTGGGATGTCTATATTTCTTCAAAAGTCTTTTTTCAAGGGATCCCGCATTCACCCCCACCCTGATCGGGAGTTTTCTCTCTCTGGCCGCGTCTACCACCATCCGTACCCTCTCTCTACTCCCGATATTACCGGGATTAATCCTTAAACCATCAACCCCTTGGGTAATAGCCTCAAGCGCGAGTGTATAATCAAAGTGAATATCTGCCACCAGAGGAATAGAAATTTCGCCCTTAATGGTTGCAAGGTTTTTCGCCGCCTTCAGGTCAGGCACTGCCACCCTCACCATCTCACACCCCGCCTCTTCAAGCTGGTGTATCTGGGCAATGGTAGAGGGGGTATCCCTCGTATCAGTCTTCGTCATTGATTGCACTGATACTGGCGCACCGCCACCCACCTGAACCGTTCCTACCCAGAGCGCTCGCGTCGTTTTTCTTTTCATAGTAGTGCTACCTTAGCTGTCTCTAGACTTCCCACTATGGTGCGGATGCTGCGTAGCTGATGTTCCTTGAGGTACTTTTCCACACCACTCACCACCTCCAAGGAGACCTTAGGATTCACGAAATGAGCCGTCCCTATCTGAACTGCTGATGCACCCACCATCATGAACTCTAACGCATCCTGAGCAGTACAAATCCCCCCCACTCCCACCACCGGTATCTTTACCGCCTGGCACACCTGCCAGACCATCCGCAGGGCAACGGGTTTAATGGCAGGACCGGAGAGTCCACCGGTGATGTTGGCAAGTGCAGGTGTTTTCGTCTCCAGATCCACTGCCATTCCGGTGAGAGTATTAATCAGTGAGAGGGCATCGGCTCCCGCCTCCTCTGCGCTCAGTGCAATGGTGGTGATATCAGTCACATTGGGAGAGAGTTTCACCATCAGGGTACGGGGAAATACCTTTCTCACCTCGTCCACCACCTTAAAGGTTTGGTGAGGAGAGGTACCAAAGGACATCCCGCCTTTTTTAATATTAGGACAGGAGATGTTGATTTCAAGACCTGAGACAGCACTTACCTCGTCTAACCGTCTCGCTACTTCACCATACTCTCTCACGGTGGTACCAAAAATATTGACAATAATAGGTATACCAAACCTCGTAAGCCGAGACATCTTCTCCTCGATCAACGCCTCGACACCAATATTCTGCAGTCCAATGGCATTGAGCATACCTGCCGTGGTTTCAACTACCCGGGGGGGGGGGTTACCTAAACGGGGTGTGAGTGATATCCCCTTGGTAATCAAGGCACCAAGACGATTAAGAGGAATATACTTCTCGTACTCTTCCCCGTACCCGAAGGTGCCAGAAGCTACCATCACCGGGTTTTTCATTTTAATCCGACCGATAGTCACCGAGAGATCAACCATGGTACCCTGCTCTGTCCTCACTCACACCTGTTCTTTACGCGTAACACCTTAGGTGGGGAGGGGAAAAGATTTCGGTTAGGATAAGCCCCCTTCGTTCCATTGCATGGTAGCACTGTCAAACACCGGTCCTTCCCTGCACACCCTTTGGTAAAAATCCTTTTTATTCCCCTGAGTGGTGGGGACACAACACCCCAGACAGGCACCTACACCACATGCCATCCTGCTCTCAAGTGAAATCTGACAGGGTATAGATCGCAGGCGAGCCAGCCCTGAGACCACCCGGAGCATAGGCAAAGGTCCACAGGAATAAAGCTGGGCGTTTCTGGTTTCATGGGGCAACACATCCTTAAAAAAGCTTCCTAGCAGATCGGTAACCATCCCTTTACTACCGGTGCTTCCATCCTCCGTGCTCACTGCCACTTTGGCTCCCATCTTTCGCAACTCTCTCACGCAGAGGATATCCTTGCTGGTTTTCCCACCAATAAAGATGGTAAGGGATGATTTACTGAGATGGTGTCCGCTCCCTGAGCTGATCACCTGAGCTAAAGAAAAGAGAGGGGCAATGCCAATGCCACCGGCGACCATGAGCATGGGAGAGCGTCGGGGATCAATAGAGAACCCGTTACCGAGGGGCCCCAAGAGATCCATTTCCTCTCCCTCCCTCATGCGAGAGAGAATCTGCGTCCCTCTCCCCACCACCTTATAGATAATTTCTATACAGGAGGGAGGCACTCCCCTGCGAGAGCCCCCACTGCGGTGGCATACCCTATGAATGCTCAAGGGTCGACGCAACAGTGGGTCAAGAAGCTGAGTGACTCTCGCCATCACGAATTGACCCGGGCGTGCCCTGCGAGCAAGCGGCGGGCACAAAATCCTCATTCTATAGTAGGGAGAAGAAATCTTTTGATTAACAATAATGGTAGCCATGCAGCTCTCTCTTCACCGAGGGCGGGGAGAAGGCATCGGTGTGAACAAAGGTGTTGAACTCATTTCTCGCATCATAACAATCGCATCTTCTTTGGTGTCTGAGTAGTACCCCTTCCTCACCCCCACTGGAGTAAAACCATACTTTCTATAGAGAGGCAGGGCTGCGTCATTAGAGCGCCGGACTTCTAAGAATGCCCTCTCCACACCCTGCTCACGGGAAAAGGTTAATCCGTGACCGAGCAGTGCACTCCCAATGCCTCTCCTCCTCCATTCAGGATGAGAGGCGAGGTTGAGGATATGCACTTCCTCACTGACGAACCAGAGAGAGAGATAACCGAGGACTTTCTGCGCTCCTTGATACTCAGCTTGCGCAATGAACATTTTTGAAGATGGAGAACGGAGCTCTTGAAGAAAAAGGTTTCGTGACCAGGGGGTAGCAAATGAATAGTGTTCAATGACGAGCACTTCATCGAGATCATCAAGTGTCATTTCGACAATGGTAGGGAGTGTTAGCAGAGGTGAGTGGTGGCTATGCACATCACGACCCCTCGCTTCCGGGAACCTTTTTGTCCAGAATTTCACTGGCAGAACGAATTCCTCGTTGACCATTCACCAGGAGAAGCACCACTAACTCAGACAATGATGTCTGCGGGCTCTTGGTAGCAGCGTCAATGATCATGGGGAGATTAACTCCGGTAATGATCTCTATTTTCCCCTTGGTGAGAAGAGACAAGCTTAGATTAGAGGGTGTGCCTCCAAACATATCTACCAAGATTACCACCCCGCTGCCCCTATCCACACTCTTTACTGCGGTGAGCACCTTCTGCCTCGCCCGGTCAGGGTTATCATCGGGCATGATAGACACCGCAGTAAAGTTATCCAGCCTACTACTGGTAATAACCTCAGCAGTTTTACGCAGCTGCTCTGCCAGCCCCAGGTGAGCAACAATGACAATTCCTACCATATCGAATCCTCCTTGGTGGGGTTAGGTGTTCCCCAATTCCCTATGGACTACCCTCACCGGATACTTTGTGTGCGAGAGGAGTTTTTCCAGGCTACTCACCACCGCGACCGAACGATGTTGACCACCGGTGCACCCTACCCCAATGGTGAGGTATGCCTTTCCTTCCTTCGCATAGTGGGGAACTAAAAACCTGATGAGGGCAATAAATTTCTCTTGAAACTTCTCTGCAACTTTATTGTTCATCACATACTGGTAGACACGCTCATCACTACCGGAGAGATTTCTCAGCTCACTCACAAAGAATGGGTTAGGTAAGAATCGCACATCTATCACCACATCAGCATCATAGGGAATGCCAAACTTATAGCCAAACGAGGTGAGGGTAATGGTCATTCTTCTCCGCTCAGGGAGCTTAGAGAAAAGCTGAGTGATCAGTTCCCGTAACTGATGGACCGTAAAGCCGGAGGTATCCAAGATCTCCGTGGCGAGCTCACGTAAGTCAGAGAGCTCATCCCGTTCCTTCTTGATACCGTCAAGCACCGATTCTTTTTCCGCGAGGGGATGCTGACGCCGTGTTTCCTTAAAGCGCCTCACCAGCGCCTCATCGCTGGATTCTAAAAATAAGATCTCTATCTTGTAACCTTTCTTTTTAAGCTCTTTGAAGATCGCGGGATACTCTTTAAGAAAAGCCCTTCCCCTCACATCCATCACCATCGCAATCTTTGAAATTTCACCTGAGGAAGCTCTACAGAGTTCTATAAACTTTGGCAACAAAACGGGCGGGAGGTTATCGATACAAAAAAAGCCTAGGTCTTCAAGAGTTCGCATGGCAGTGCTCTTGCCCGAACCAGATAATCCTGTGAGAATTACGATCTTGATGGTATGCATCGTGGGTATCTCCTTATCACCCTACCTGAGGTGAAGAGCACGCAGGTATCAGGGAAAATAGGTGAGGGAGAAAGGTACATCCGCTTCCTCCCCTCCCTGGTCTCCCCTGGGAGAGCGTGAGAGCGATGGCAAGCTCCACTACTTTTCATCCTCCGCCACGATAAGCTGGAAGAGCTCCTCACTGGAGTGGACCTCCATACACTTTTCTCTAAATAACTCACTTTGGGCGATACGTGAAATTCTCGCGAGTGCTTTCAGGTGGATTCCGGCAGAGCTCTCAGGTGCAACCAGGAGAAAGAAGAGATGACTCGGTTTACCATCGAGGGCACCAAAATCGACACCCTCTCTACTGCGTCCAAAGACTGCCAAGAGCCTCTCGATATTCCTCAATTTACCATGAGGGATAGCTATTCCATCATTGATCCCCGTACTGCCCAATTTTTCCCTCTCCAGAAGAACATTCAAAAGCTCTTCCCTATTCACCTTGTGTTCACAGTGGGCGAGATGAGACACCAACTCTTCCAAAACACCCCTCTTGGTTTTAGCCACCAGATCGGAGAGGATTAACTGTGGATCTAAAATATCCGTAATCTTCATAACCTTTGACGTGAGCGTAGTTTTTACACTTCTGGTTCAATAAGTCCATAGTCTCCATCTTTGCGATGATAGATGACGTTGATCTTACCAGAGGACGCATTAATAAAGACTAAAAATTCACTAGTGACTAATTTTAGTTGCATGAGTGCCTCTTCGATGGACATTGGTTTCGCCAATACCTGTTCAGTCTTGATAATGGTGGGGAGCTGATCTTCCCCCACTCCTCGTGAGGAGAGGATATTGTAACGGCTGGTTATCTCTTGGGGTATGGCGTGAGACTTGTGGTGTTTCAGTTTTTCCTTGTGCCGCTTTATTTGACGATAGACTTTATCCACCGCTAAGTCAATGGCAGAATACATATCATCCGTCTCTTCTTTCGCATTAATGACCGCTCTATTCGCCGTGAGCGTGATCTCCACCGTGTAGCGATGCTTTTCTGAGGAGAGCACTACATTGATTTCCTGCGGTCCATCAAAATACTTCTTTACCTTCGATACCTTCTCTATCGCATACTCCCTCAATGCATTGGTTGCTTCTAGATGCCTAAAGGTAACCGTAACTTCTCCCATTGATCATCCCTCCCTTGCTAGTGTCCCCTGTATGTGGGGGAATGAGTTGCTTTTACCGCGATCCCCCTCTCCCTGGTCCTCATCCCTTTAGATTCTTACATTTGCAAATCTGAGAATTTCAGCGACAGGGGAGATGTTTCTGAGCCCAACAATATATTCATTAGCTTTGGTCACGACCCCGTGGC